>Ga0080004_1112585_pt1 | contig 10711 bp, 9 predicted proteins | sample WasSprMetagenome_FD_69207 | JGI IMG/M metagenome (GOLD analysis project Ga0080004, IMG submission 69207) | Sulfidic aquatic microbial communities from Washburn Spring, Yellowstone National Park, USA - WS (SPADES assembly) (version 2) | ecosystem: Environmental > Aquatic > Thermal springs > Hot...
TGTATCTAAATAAACTCTCCATTCATTTCCTAAAAAATCTTTATCATTTTTATGTCTTTCATAGCAACTATTATAATTAAATCTATCTTCAACTAATGCTTTGCAATTTGAATCAGGAGCTCTTGTTATTGTATAAGAGCTAGGAAGGCACCCTAAACCATAAAGATATTTTGCGCAGCTTTCAGTTATTTGAAATTTTATTCTCATATTAAAAATTTCGTTGCTTGTAAAATTATCACAAAGATAAGCAGGATAGTTTAAGTCTTTAAAGTTTCTATTCAAATACACAAAGCATTTATTTCCTAAAAAGTTTGTACCAAGTGGAGATAATGGAATATTTGTTAAATTTAATGGGGCTGTTGTTGCTGATTTATATACTGCTATTAGTTTTAATGTATCTCCTGGTTTTAAAATAATATCTTCTTCAATATTTTGAGATGGGTTTAAATGAAAATATTTTACTGCTTTAGGAATTTTGTATAATCCTTTTAAGCTTTTTATATACCAATTTGTAACATCTATATCTTTGTTTGAATTGTTTCTTATTGTTATAGAATATCCATTGTAAGAACTATAAATTGAAACATCTTTATAAAAATTTGAGATCTTTGTTATAAAAAAATAATAAACAGGAGAAGGATCATAGCCTTCATCATTTACTGCCCTTACAAAAAATATATAAAAAGAATAGGATTTTGGTAAATAATAGATTTTTGAATTTCCATATGTATCCTGCCAAGTTTTATCTAATGGGTATAAATATGTTTGAAATCTTAATCTTTCTAATGGTTTTTTATAATTTATTCCTGAAAATTCAAATTTAACGACATTATCTTCTACAAAATAACCTGGGCCTGATACTATAAATGTATCCAAGTTTTTATCTGGTTTTAATGTTTTTGCATATGCTTTTTTGATATCAAATAAAAATGGGAGCTCTTTCTTCTCTGGGAAAAATGTTCCTGGAGGCAATAATGATTTTTCAGATGGCTTTATTTCTTTTGCAGGAGTAAAAACAGGAACACTGCCTGTCTTAAAATAAAAATAATAGGTTATACAAAATAATATCAAAAACAGTGTTATAATAAATATAAAGAAATTTTCAAGTTGGCCCTTATTTTCCATTTTTATTTTATAATTATAATTTAAGATGATAAATATAAAAAGTTTAAAGAATTTCATAGCACAAATAACAGAAGAAAGAGAGCTTTCAGAAAAAGAGGTCAAAGATATTTTGGCCTCTGCTCTTGCTTCAGCCTATAAAAAAGATTATAGAAATAAAGAGGAAAAAGTTGAAGCTGAAATTGATTTTCAAAAAAATAAAGTTAATTTTTATTTAGTGAAAAAAGTTGTTGATGATGCCTTGGTTGAGGGTGGGAAAATTAATCCTTATAGAGAAATTCCTTTATCTTCTGCTAAAAAGATAAAAAGTGATGTAAAAATAGGTGATGAGATTAGAATACCGTTAGAGCCAAAAGAAGATTTTAGTAGAATAGCAGCACAGACAGCAAAACAAGTTATTACACAAAAATTAAAAGAGGTTGAAAAAGAAAATGTTTTTAATGATTTTAAAGAAAAAGAGGGAAGCATAATAACAGGAGTTATACAAAAAGTTGATCAAAAAGCTGTTTATGTTGATTTAGTAAGAGCAACAGGAATAATGTTTAGAACAGAAGGGATCCCAGGAGAATTTTATAAGATAGGTAATAGAATGAGATTTTATATATATGCTGTTGAAAAAACACCAAGAGGGGTTGAAGTATATTTATCAAGATCTCATCCATATTTTGTACCAGCAATATTTAGATATGAGATTCCAGAAATAGCAGAAGGAATAATCGAGATAAAAGGAGTTGCAAGAATTCCTGGGGCAAGAACGAAAATGGCTGTTAAATCAAATATTGAAGGAATAGATGCTGTTGGCTCATGCATAGGACCAAGAGGAGCAAGGGTTTTAACTATATCAAGTGAATTAAATGGAGAAAGAATAGATATTATTCCATATTCAGATGATCCCTTGCAATATGTTATAAATGCTTTATCACCAGCAAAAGTTTTAAAAGCAGAGATGTTGCCAAAAAGAACAGTTAAAGTTTATGTTAATGAAGAAGAAATTCCAATAGCTTTAGGGAAAAATGGTCAAAATATAAAATTAGCAGCAAAGTTAACTGGATGGAAAATTGATGTAAGATTAATAGAAGAACCAGAAAAAGAGATAGAAGGAGGAATAGCAACTGCAGAAGACTTAACAACGTCGACACCAGAAGAAAAGCAAGAAGAAACAGAAGCAAAAGAAGAAATAAAAGAAGGTGATTCCGCAAATAGTGAATCACCCAACCAACAATAAAATGGAAATAGATGTTTTAATAGAAATTCCTAAAAATAGCAATATAAAGTATGAATTAGATAAAGAACAAAATAGGATAAGGGTCGATAGGTTTTTATATACAGCAATGTCTTATCCTTTTAATTATGGTTTTGCCCTAGAAACATTGGCAGATGATGGAGATCCTATAGATGTTCTTGTTCTTTCTTATGCTCCAGTTTTACCAGGTAGCTTGATAAAAGTTAGACCTATAGGAGCTTTAGAAATGGAAGATGAAGCTGGCAAGGATGAAAAAATAATAGCAGTTCCTTTAAAAAAGATTGATCCTTTCTGGGGTAATTATGAAAATATAGAAGAGGTTCCCCAAGCTTACAAGGATCAAATAAAACACTTTTTCGAAAACTATAAAACATTAGAGCCTGGTAAATGGGTAAAAATAAAAGATTGGTTAGGTAAGGATAAAGCAGAAGAGATGATTAATAAGGCCATAGAGAATTACAAAAATGCAAACAAATAAAGATTTTCTAAAAAATCTTGAGGAAAAAATATTAAATTTTTGGAAGGCTAACAATATATTTAAATTAACGTTAGAAAAAAATAAAAATAATAAAAGATTTAATTTTTTAGAAGGACCTCCTTATGCTAATGCTTCTCCTCATATGGGGCATTTTCTAAATAGAGTTTATAAGGATGTTATTTTAAGATTTAGAACAATGATTGGTGAATATGTCCCAAGAATTGCTGGCTGGGACACCCATGGACTTCCAATAGAAGTTGCAACAGAAAAGGAGCTTGGGATAAAAAATAAAAAAGAAATAATAAATTATGGGATTGATAAGTTTAATAAAAGATGTAAAGAGCTTGTTATGGCTTCTAAAGATGAGTTTGAATATATGGATGATAGAATGGGATTATGGATTGATCACCAAACTGCTTATGTAACATATGATCCTTTTTATATGGAGACTTGCTGGTGGATTATTAAAAAAATTTATGAAAATGGTTATCTAAAAGAAGAATATAAAGTTTTTCCATATTGCCCAAGGTGTGAAACAGTAATATCTCAGGCTGAGGTTGGTCAAATTGATGCTTATAAGAAAGTTTTGGATCCAAATTTATATGTAAAATTCAAAATAAAAAATAAAGATGAATATTTCTTGGTTTGGACAACAACTCCTTGGACATTAATATCAAACTTAGCATTAGCAATTCATCCTGAATATGAATATTGTTTATACGAGATAAATAATGAAAAACTTTGGGCGATAGAAGGAATAGAAGAAAAATTAAAAAAATTATTAAAGATAGATGAGATAAAAATTTTAGATAAAAAAATTGGAAAAGAGTTTGAGAAAACAGAATATGAACCTTTATATAAATTAACTAATGATAAAAATTCTTATAAAGTTTATTTAGCTGATTTTATTAAAAAGGAAGAGGGAACAGGAATTGTTCATATAGCGCCAGCATTTGGAGAAGAAGATTTTGAATTGGGGAAAGAAAATAATTTGCCATTAATAAATCCTATAAATGGAAGTGGAATATTTGAGATTAAGGAAGATATTGATATAAAAGAAAAAATAAATGGATTATTCTTTAAAGATGCGGACAAATTTATTTTGGAGGATCTAAAAAATAAAAATTTAATTTTGTATGGAAAATTAAATGATTATGAGCATGAATATCCTCATTGTTGGAGATGTAAAACTCCTTTAATCTATTATTCAACAAAAAATTGGGTTATAAAAGTTTCAAGAATAAAAAATAGATTAATAAATGAAAATAAAAAAGTGAATTGGGTTCCTGAAGAAATTGGGCATAGGTTTTATGAATGGATAAAAGAAGGTAAGGATTGGAATTTATCAAGAACAAGATTTTGGGGAATTCCTTTACCAATATGGAGATGCAATAAATGTGGGAGTATAGAAATTATAGGAAGCCTTAAAGAACTTGCAAGTAAATTTAAATCTAAAAATAAATATATTTTCTTAAGACATGGTGAGGCATTAAGTAATAGAAAAAATCTAATATCATCTTACCCAGAAAAATTCTTTAATCCATTAACGCAAAAAGGAATAAAAGAGGTAAACAATGCTGCAAGAAAGCTTAAAAAACTAAAGATAGATTTGATAGTAGCATCGCCAATTTTAAGAACATTAGAAACAGCAAGAATTGTTTCTGAAAAACTAAATGTTCCTATAATTACAGATTTTAGATTAAGGGAAATAGATTTTGGTGCTTTAAATGGAAAAAAAGTGAAAGATTATCATAATGTAACAGGTACAACATATGAAAAATATTTTAAGGCTCCTGATGGCGGTGAAAATTTGGAAGATGTTAAAAAGAGAATGATAAGTGTTGTTTTGGATTTAGAGAAAAAATATGAAGGTAAAAATATATTAATAGTTTCTCATGAATTGCCATTAAGGGTTTTGTTTGGTGAAATGCTTGCTTTATCAAAGAAAGAAGTAACAAAAAGAGATGATTTAAGTTTAAATACAGGAGAGGTAAAAGAAGTAGAATTTTTAGTTTTGCCAAGAGATGAAAATAATGAAATAAATATTCATAGGCCATATGTAGATGAGTTTAAATGGAGATGTAAATGTGGTGGAACAAAAGAAAGAATAGATGAATTAGCTGATATATGGTTTGATTCTGGCTCTGCTCCATTTAGCGTTTATCATTATCCTTTTGAAAATGAAAAAGAAATAGAAAAACTTTATCCATTAGATTTTATATTAGAAGGAATAGATCAAACAAGAGGTTGGTTTTATACTTTATTTGTTATAGGAATGTTAGTAAAAGGAATAGCTCCGTATAAAAATGTTATGTCTTATGGATTAGTTTTAGATAAAGCAGGAAGGAAAATGTCAAAATCTTTGGGAAATGTAGCAAGCCCGATAGAAGAAATGGAAAAATATGGTGCTGATTTATTAAGGCTATACTTTTTAATGTTGAGCGAGCCTATTGAAAATAAAAAATATGAAGAAGAATCATTGTTAAATCTTAAAACAAACTTTTTTGATCTTATCTTAAATATTTTAAACTTTTATAGAATGTACTATGATAGAGAAAAGAATAAATTTAAAAAGCCTAAAAATGAATATTTGATTGATAAATGGTTTGATTTAAGAATAAAAGAAACCTACAAGATATTATATGAATCATTATTAAACTTTAATCCAACAAAACCAGTAAGAGAAATTTTTGATTTGGTTCAAGATTTATCTCGCTGGTGGTTAAGAAGAAGTAGAAGAAGGTTCCAAAAGCCAAAAAATAAACAAGAGCTAATAGATGCACTATTAAAATTAGAGGAGTATTTATTCAACATATCAAAACTTTTAGCTCCGTTTATTCCATTTTTCAGCGAATATTTGTATCAAGAATTAAAAAATGAAGTTAAAGATAGATTTAAGATAGAATTAAGTGTGCATCTTGAAAGATATGATAAACCAAAAGATTTAACAAAGAAAGAAATAGAAATCTTGGAAAATATGAAGATTGCAAGAGAAATATCATCAATATTATTAATGCTAAGAAAAACTAATGGTATAAAAGTAAGACAACCATTAAAGGATGCTTATATAGGAAGAAAAATTGATAAAGAATATTTAGAAATAATAAAAGAAGAAGCCAATCTAAAAAATATTTTTGTTGGAGAGCCTAAAAATAAAGAAAACTATTTAGAAAATACAGAAGGTATCTATGTATGGCTAAATAAAACAATAACTCCTGAATTAAAGGAAGAGGGGATAATTAATGATTTTATAAGATATATTCAAGATTTAAGACAAGATTTAGGATTAGTGCCAAAACAAAAAGCATATCTTTATTTGATAACAGGAAAAAATTTGAAAGAGCTGATAAACAAGAATAAAAGATCAATAATAAAATCTACAAACTTAAAAGATATAAGCTTTGCTAAGCCAAAGGAATTTGATATTGAAAAAGAATTTGATTATGAAGATTTCGGAAAAGTTTTAATCTATCTTAAAGTTTAATAAGGTAATGGAAAATTTTTCAAAAATTCTATGACTTCTTTTTTTATTTTTTTAGGATTTTCTTTTTTTATAAGCAATCTATATATCCAATCAGCTATTTTTACCATGTCTTTTTCTTTCATTCCTCTTGTTGTTATTGCTGGTGTTCCTAATCTTAAACCAGTTGGGTAAAATGGAGATTTGTCTCCTGGCAAAGAGTTTCTATTTGCTAAAATATTCGCGGATTCCAATATTTTTTCAGCTTGTTTGCCATCAATATCTAAATTTTTTAAATCTATAACCATCAAATGATTATCTGTTCCATTTGTATATAACTTAAACCCCCTTTTAATTAATTCTTCACTTAATTTTTTTGAATTTTTTATTATCTGCTTTTGATAATTTATAAAATCCTTTTTTAAAGCCTCTTCAAACATAATTCCAATTCCTGCAATAATATTATTATGAGGTCCTCCTTGCAATCCAGGGAAAACTGATCTATTAATTAAATCTTCTAATTCCTTTCTCATAAAAATCAATGCTCCTCTTGGGCCTCTTAATGTTTTATGGGTTGTCATTGTTACAACATCTGAATATGGAAATGGAGAGGAATGTAATTTTGCCAAAACCAAACCTGCTATATGTGCTATGTCTGCGATATGATAAGCACCAACCTTTTTAGAAATCTCATAAAATTTTTTAAAATCTAATTTTCTTGGATAAGATGTTGTTCCTGATATTATAATTTTTGGTTTAAACTTTAAAGCTAGTTTTTCTAATTTTTCATAATCTATTAACCCAGTTTTCCCATCAACGCTATATTGTTTTACCTTAAATAATTTTCCTGAATAACTTACAAAATGCCCATGAGTTAAATGACCTCCACTTGTCAATGATAGTCCCATAATTTTTTCTCCTGGCTTTATTAATCCTAAATAAACTGCTAAGTTTGCTGGCGAACCAGAATATGGCTGAACATTAACTGACCATTTCTTAGGATTTAGACCAAATGCTTTTAATGCTAAATTTTGAACATAAATTTCTAATTCATCGTAATAAATATTTCCTGGATAATATCTTTTACCAGGATAACCTTCTGAATATTTGTTTGTTAAAGGCGAGCCTATTGCATATAAAACATCTTTGGAAACATAATTTTCAGATGGTATTAAATTTATGGTTTCTTTCTGTCTTTTTATCTCTTTTTTTATTATCTTTTTAACCTTTCCCATTTTTATGCTTTCTGAACCTATGATATAATTATAATATGCGGTACAAGATTTTAATTATTGTCTTAATTTTAATGTTTACACCGTTTTTGAAGGAGGTTTTTTCTCCTACTAATGCTATTGTTGAGCATAACTTTATAGAAAATGATCTATTTTTAAGATCTGACCAAAATAGCATTGTTGAGAAAAGCGCGGATACAAAAACCTATGTTGTAACAGTCACTGGTTATTCTTCTTCAATAGATGAAACCGATGACGAGCCTTATATTACTGCCTCTGGAGAATTTGTTAAGGAAGGGATAGTTGCTTCTAATTTTTTGCCAATAGGAACAAAGATAAAAATCCCTTCATTATTTGGAGATAAAGTTTTTGAAGTTAAAGATAGAATGAATAAAAGATTTTATTATAGAATAGATGTTTGGTTTCCAACAAAAGAAGAAGCCCAAAACTTTGGAGTTCATTATAATGTAAAAATAGAAATATTAGACTAAGCGCGAATATACTCCTTTAACGACATCGGATGTCGTTAACATGGGTATTTTTAATTTTTCCTATATATTTCTAAAAATTCTTTAGGAGATAAAATTTTAAATCCAAATTTCTTTTCCAATCCAGAGTTTCTTCCTTGCTTTTCTTATTTCTTTTAATATATCTTTTTCTGAATAAAGTTTCGCTTCTCTTTTAGGAAAACGAAATAATAAATCAACCTTCAGCTCTTGAAGATTTTTTTCAATCTCGCTTATCCTTTTTAAAATTGAAGAAATTTTGTTAACCATAATATCTTAATGTTTAATTTAAATAACACAGCTAGTCTAACACAACGACATCTGATGTCGTTGATGCCAATTTTATTAAAAAATGTTTTATTTTCCGATATTTTTTGAAAATTTAATACCCTTCAAATCCTATTAACGACATCTGATGTCGTTAATGTTAATTTTTGGGTTGTTGATAATGGTTTTGGGTTTTGAAAATCTTGAAAAAATTTGACAAGAAAATTTTTGTTGTATAATTTTTAAAAATGAATAATTATAAAAGTGCGACAAAAGTAATAGTTTGGATAGTAGCATTAAGTACTGTTGCTTATTTTGTTTTATTACCAGTTTCTTTTACAAGGCCAACACCAAAAGCTGTATCTCCTATAGAATCAAATATTAAGGCAAACCCTTTAGAAACAATTGGAATCACAACCTCAACACCAGCATCAACAACCTCAACAGAAACAACATCTTCTGAAATTAACCCTATAATACCTGGCCAAGAATAAAAATGAAAAGGAAAGTGATTATAGCCCTGATTGGATTTTTCCTGGGTTATATTTTTGCAAGTTGGGTTGTTTATATCTCTGGAGGCGTTTCTCCAATAGATCTAAAAACTGAAAAAGAAAGGCATATAACATTTTTGAATTCATTAAATCTTTTTGAACCAATGTCGCCAGGATTTTATATGATTTTATTTGCAAATAAATGAGAGCAAGAATAATTTTAGGAGGAATAGGAATTTTTATTTTGTTTTTAATACTTGGTACTATTTTTAGAATGGTGTGGTTTTATTTTGTGCAAAAAGAAATCTTAGAATACACATATATTGAAAAACCCTTAAGAGAAGCAAAAGGAGGAGGAAAAACACCTGAAGAAACTTGGATAGGATATTTAAATGCCTTAGAAAAAGGAAACATAGAAGAAGCAGTACAATATATTTGGCCAGAAAATAGAGAAAATGTTAAAAAATATTTGCTCCTATTGAAAGAAAATGGTAAATTACCGCTTTTTGTTTCCACATATAATAAAAACATTAAAAAAGTAGAGCACCCTACTAGGATGCTGGAAAATGACGAAGTAATGTATAGTTATATAAGTACAGCTTATAAGGAATTAGACTACTTTAATGCCTCAGAAAAGGATAAAGAATTTTTAGATGAATGGTGGGCCGATAAAAAATCAAATATCGCGACATATACACAAGAAGTTATTTTCAAATATAACCCATATACAAAAAGATGGTTAATAAAATAATAAAAATATCATTATTAATCATTATTTTTGGATTTATTAATATCTCTTTTGCTTTTGATGCAGAAAGCACCCACCCAGCTTTAACAGAAGAAATAGTTAAATATTACAATAGTTTTGCTGAAAGAAAAATTAATGCCCATGAGTTAGAGCTTTTAAAACAAGGAAGTACATTAGAAGATAGTTCTCCAAGATGGGTTAATCATTATTATGATGTTATTAATAATAGAGGATTAGTTATGGAAACATTTAGAGGCAATAAAGCATTATTTGAACTATTTTTAAAAACATTACCAGCACCTCCTTTAAAAACACCTGAATGGTCTCAAGATGAAATATCACAAACAAAATATTTAGCAGATAGAACATACCAATTAGCAAAAAGAGAATATTTTAATAATAAAGATTTAGCATTTTTATCATTAGGACATCTTTTGCATCTTTTAGCTGATATGGGTGTTCCTGATCATGCTCGTGGAGATTCTCATGCAGGAATGTTTGGTGATCCAAAATCTAATTATGAAGAATATGCTAAAAAGATAACTGATAATTACAATTTAACATTCGCTGTAGATCTTATAAAAAGCAAAGTTCAACCATATAATTACAAAGATTTAAATTCTATATTTGATTCATTAGCAAGATTTACTGCAACAAATTGGTTTTCAGAAGATACAATAGGGAAATATGGAGCGCCAATTGTAGCGAGGAAAGAGGTTAAAGACGATAAGACAATCTATTATAACGATCGAGGCTTTCCGATATTTATTAAAATTAGATCTGTAGATAAAAATAATAACACTATCTATATCCAAACTACCGCAGACGACCGCATCCACTATCAATGGTTTAATGCTGTTGTTCCTGAAGTAATAAAACATGGAGCAAATCTTTTGAATCTATATTTTTCTGAAATAAAAGAAATGGAAAAAGAAGAGGCCCTGAAGTTTTATGAAGAAGATATAGGAAGAAGGCTAAATTTTACAAAGTTCTTTAACTTCTGGTTATATTTACCATCCTACGCAAAAGCAGAAGCCTGGAGATTGGGTGAGTCAGTATATAAAAAATCAGTATCATTAGTAAACACTCTCTCATCAATTTATAAAACAGAGCCAAGTAAAGATTATTGGGGACTTGAAAAAACAGAAAAAGTTGCTTATGAAG
>Ga0080004_1133905_pt1 | contig 10710 bp, 7 predicted proteins | sample WasSprMetagenome_FD_69207 | JGI IMG/M metagenome (GOLD analysis project Ga0080004, IMG submission 69207) | Sulfidic aquatic microbial communities from Washburn Spring, Yellowstone National Park, USA - WS (SPADES assembly) (version 2) | ecosystem: Environmental > Aquatic > Thermal springs > Hot...
CAACAACCAGTTGAACCTCGCTCATGACCGAGTAGACACTCCTGTACCTGGATTTAAGCTTTCAACAAACCTGTTTCTATAACCATGATAAAAGCAGCAGACATAATATGCTACGCAACCACTACTGAGCACTACGCCATATCCAGGCCCAACTTTTGCGGGTCCCAGCTCGTCCCATACCTTTACAAGTATGCTGACGTACCCGACGTTATCGCCGCCATAGCTCCAAAGCCGCTTCTAATAGAAAGCTTATAAGTCTTTTAAAACTTCGCCGCATGCCATTTAACATCGACATAGAGGCAACTAATTTAAAAAATGATATCGCTTGCAAGGTTCTGATGCTCTCTTTATTAACCATCCTAGCGCGCGCTACTCGCCATTATTGATGGAGAATACTTTATTACATTCATTAGCGCGCGCGAGCCTTAGCTAGAAACGTTAAGGTGGGAAAAGAGGGAGGTAGGGCATTCGCCTTTAAGGAGAGAACCTTAATAAACAGGATTAAAGGAAAGAAGTGCGCATGGACGCATATCGACCTCATTCAGCCGGATGGAACCCTCATAGGTACCGCCGGCTTAGAAGTTGGCAGGTGGGTTTTGTTCAGGGGACGAGCACTAGTAGAGGAGATTCAGGGGAGGAAAATCAGATCTACCCATCGCCTTTCCTTGCTACCAGACGGCACCTTAGCTGGCATAGTCGAATTAGAAGACGGAAGACGAGTCCCCTTTAAGGGAGATACCTTAATTGAGGAGATAGAGGGGAGGAAAATCTTGTATACAGATTACATCACCAACTTTTATCATCTATCAGACGGAACTTTAATCTGTAGGGTTGGACTGGAAGGAGAGGAGAAAGTACTCTTATTAGTAGGTAACACTATAGTAAGGGAGATCCAGGGGAAAAAGATCGTGGATGTACACTTAGCTGGAGTTCGTGGTGATATTTGGTTTGGAGATGTTAAGTTAGAGGACAGTAGACGTGTCCCCTTTAAGGGAAGCGCGTTCGATATATACCTAGACACAAAAATGAGAGGAATGCTTATGGAACATAATTATTTGTCGAATCTATCGGACGACTATTTAAAAAGACTGTTGCTTGACGCGATATCTGCATTAACAAAGACTAAACCCGAGGCAAGAGAGAAAATGGAAAGTGAAAATAAAATTCTGGAGTATTTTATAAAAAAACTAGAAGGCCCCTATAAGAATAACTTTAAAACGACTTTACACATAAAAGATATGTCTGAAGATATAATTAGCATAAAGGAAATTTCTTCGTATGAGTTAGTCAACATTCGAAGTGAATCCGTGGATCCGTTTCCTCAGAATATCGTAACAGATATCGTTATAGATAAAATTCCGGGGAAAAACATTGATGAGTTATATAAATTTTCGGAACTAAAAATAGATAATAATATTATTCCCAGCGAAAAAATCCAGATTGATAAAAAGGAAATTAAAGAAGGAGGAAAAGAAAGACTTGAGTATACAGTGAAAATTAGGGATATTGAAAAGCTAAATACTTCTAGATCGATGCGAATAGAATATACCAGTGAAATTATAGAACGCATTCCTAATATTTACGCCATAGAAGCACTTTCCTTTACCAGAGACATAGAGGTTGAAGTTATTCATCCGGATGGAATAAAAATAGATGGAGAATACATTGCTTCAACAAGCAAGCCAACAGAATACGTTGAGAGGACCGAAAAGCAGTATTACAAAATAGCACTATATGGCACCATTGCACCTGGAAACGGAATAGTTATTGCATGGTCTCGTAAAAACAGTATTCCTGTGCAAACTCCATAAAACTAGAATCTTCTCCGCAGTGCGCGCTAGGTTTCCTAGGAAAGGATTTAGAGAAGTCTAAGTTTTTCGAGGGGTTCACGATTTTGCTTCATCCAATCGTTAGAAGGAAGCGTGATACGCCGGGGGGAGGAGAGAACTTGAAGGCTGGCTAAGTTTGCAACTATAGGCAGAATCAGGTTAGAAGAAATACCAGAAACTGGCAAAATGGAGCGCGCGCTGATTAGCACGCACTAGCATTTTAGAAAGCATGTGCTATGACGTTGAGTGTAACATGTTGTCGCATGTTAAGGATATAAATTTATTTCTTATTCAACAGTTAAAAAGTGCACATGAGGACTACAGTGCCAATAGAAGCTTAACTCCTTCAAGCCTCAGTAAATCTTCATCAACATCTCCTTTTTTCTTAATGGATTCTCTAAATTGCTTCATAATCCATGCTCTTCTCTTATAATCTACATTCTCTAGTTTTTCGACAAGTTCGTCTAACTCTTTTAAGAGCTCATCAAAGCTTTTTTCGTTCCCTAAGTATTTTGCAACTACTTCTACAGCAAGTACAATGAATTGACTAGTTTGTCTTATCTTTCTAAGTTTTTCATAAGCATTTTGAATTAATCCATATACTTCGTCAGATAATTCTTTTTTCTTTAAATCACTTAATCCAGAAGTCATCTTGATGTATGCCAAAGTTAACTCGTAGCATGCTTTCAGATATTCATCAGGCCCTTTCTTAACAATTTCTATCGAATCTTCAGCGAACTTTAGGGCATCGTCATCACGTTTCAAAGCCAGGCAATAAATAGCCATGCAAAATTTAGCAGAGACCTCACGATGCTTATCTCCTATTTCTTCAAAAATTTTGATGCAATCCTCAAGACTAATTCCTTCTACTTTTTCATAAACTTTCTTAAAATCGTCTTGGTTTTTAGCAAGCATTATTTGAAATACAGCTAAATTAGTTCTACTTGTAGCTGCATTCAGTCTATTTTCTGCCTTTAGAGCATATATAATACAATTCTTTACATATTCTCGGACTCTTTCTAAGTCGTCCTCAGATTCTGCTACATCAAACATTAGACCCCCGAGTTTACTCATAATTACAGATTTATCATCATAGTATCCTTTCTCACCCCATCTATTTATTATTTTATCCTTATAATGCTCTAATAGTTCTTCTCTTTCTTCTAGAACTCTTAACGCGCCTTTTAAATCTCCCTTACGACGAAGTAAATCTGACTTAACTGTCAGTATGGCGGAGTATGCATCATACCACATCAACTCATCTTTAATTAATCTCGAATCTTTACTTCCAACTTCTTTAAAAGCTTTCTCTAAAGACGAAACAGCTTCTTCAGGATTGTTCAATAAATGTAGAGCATAGAAAGCCCAATACTCCATTGCAAATGCATAGCAATTCTTTGCCTTGTCTTCATTCGACTTAAGTGCCTTTGGAAATACTTCATTTACTTTGTTATACAAAGTTCTAGCTTCCTCCTCGGGAATTAGAAGATCATAAGCATAATTTAACATATGGTCAGCCATAAACAGTGCTTCAATCCACGCTTCTAATTTTTCGGAATAGTGCAGTGCCTTTTTTCCATATTCATATGTCATTAAAGGATTATGAATATTATGATATCCGTACTCCGCTAGCATACATGAGCTTTCAAATGCAACTTTCACTAACTCTTCGTTCTCTCCTTTACACTTTACGAGTTCTTCTGCTTGGTAAAGAATTTCTTCGTTTACAAAAGCTTTTTTCTCATCTAAGAGTTTTTTCTCCATTTCCCTTAGAATTTCTAGGATTTTTTCTCGAGCTTCTTCAACATTTTCTACTTGCGAATAAGCAACTTCTTTCACCATATCATGACTAAAATTAAGAATTTTTTCACCAATTGGAGAACTAATTATATGGGGCATGTATTGGCTTAAAAATTCGCGAAGTAGCTTCTCATTATCCCATTTCCATCTTTTATCATTAAACTTCTTTAAAATAGCTTTTAGAATATCGTAGTCAAATCCATTTTTTAAGAGAGACAAGTACTTTAAAACCTTGCGATCCCGCTCGTCTTTTACGTTCTCTATGAAGACTCTTGAAATAAAACCTCTAACTTCATCTTCATCTTGAACATTTTTAATACTTCCAAATTCTTTCAGTTTATCAACAGACAACTTATACCTACTAATCAAAGGAACGAGCATTTTAACAGCTAAGGGATGACCTTTCGTCTTTTCATAAACGACTTCAATTTCTTCCTTCGGTTCAAGAGAAGCGTTCTTTAGTTTGCTTCTAATCATTTCTTTGCAAGGTTCTTCTTCTAATCTTAACAACTCTTTAGAAAAGTGCCAACTTACATTAGGACGCCCTCTTGACGCAACAATTATTTTTCCATTTTCTAGCTTGTTGTAGGCTTTGTTTATGAAGTCTTTAAAATTGTTTTCTAGTTTTTGAAAGTCGTCAATAAAGAGTACAGCTTTGTTGTCGTCTAACCAACTTATAAGAGAATCCTCAACATTTCTTTTTGCTTCGATTCCTAAAAGCTGCACTAAACCTCTTATGTTTGGAAATTCTAAGACACTAGTCTTGTAATTTTCTGGAGTATAGAAAGTGGTTTCTCTGCCTTCAGTGCTTCTAACTTCCCATACAGGATATCCTTTAATGCTTAAGAGCAGTAGCAAAGCTTCAACAAAAGCCGTCTTACCAATTCCACCAACCCCAAAAACGTTAACAACGCTACATATTTGCTTTTCACCGGTTATCTTCTCGTAAAGTTCAAGAAGCTCTTCTTCACGCCCATAGAAACCTGGAATTTTTAATCTTCCATCGAACACCCATTCAGGAATCTTCTCTCTCAAAAAGCTTTCAACTTTCTCACTGAGTTCATCCAAATTGCTAAAGTAGGATGGAAAAAGGGAATCTTCAATTTCTTTCTTAAACTCTATGACTTTGTCGTCTTCGCTTTCTTCGTTAATTATAAAAACAGCTCTTGGAATTCCAAGCTCTCCAGCCTTTCTAAACTCGTAGTGCGTAAACGATAATCCTTTATACTTTTCATAGTTTTCGCCTTCTACTTTTTTAAGCTGATTTTCCGGAACAATAGAGCCATATCTTGAGCCGACGATCCCTATGTAAATGTCGCACTTTCTTAAATGTTCTAGACAGACTTCAAGAGTACTCTTCTCATCTGGAAGAAACTTCTCCATTCCAATAGCTTTACAAACCTTTTCAACAGCCTCAATTACTTTTTCCCTTTCATTTCTCAAATCTCTATAAGTAGAGCTTACAAAAACGTTGAATGGAGCCTTTTTCTCCATTTTAATTAAATAGCTCAAACTTCACTATTTAAGATTTTATAAGAATCATCTAACTTATTAGCGCATGCTACGGTGTTAACGTTTTATTAGTTGGAGCGCGCGCGCTATCAGCGAAAACTATTTAAGATAACTACAAGCTAAATCTACATATGGTGCACTCGAAGTATCTTAACAGTCTTGCTCCACAACAAAGGAACGCATTGATGAAGGATCTCTACGAACAGCAAAAACACAAATGTTTTATTTGCGAGGAGGACATAGATCCTAGCTTACACAATGTTGAAATAGATCACGTAGTACCCCTTAACCTAGGGGGTAAGGATGAGCCCAACAACTTCAGATTAGTGCATCAAATCTGTAACAGAGAAAAACAAGATTCGAATCTGATAGTAGCAAGGTGCATCAAGAGATTTGATAAAATCAAAAGTGAAGTATACAGGGAGACAGGAAAGTCGCCCGATCTCTCTCATATACTCAATAAATTCGGCGGTTCAAGGTTTGAATTACCGGTCAAATTAATAGATGGAAAGATAAGGTATACACTTGAAGATGTTGAAAAAGAACCTACAATCTACGAGGCTCCAATATTTACCGATGAATTGAGCAACTTTCAATCTTTCTTCACATATCTTCCCATAGAGTACATCTTTCATGATGAAAGAGGCATTAATCCGCGAACACTCTCCGAGAGGGTGAAGGAACTAATTAAGGAATTTTACATGAAGAGACCTCAGCTACATGTAGGGTTGGCACGGATTAACATTGATAATAACTCTTCTAGAGCTAGGGTTTTCATATTTGATGGCCAACACAAGGCTGCTGCTCAAATATTATTGGGAGCCAGAAAGTTGCCTCTACGAATCTTCGTAAACCCGGATCTAGAATTATTAACGCAGACGAACGAGAGAGCCGGAACGATTTTAAGGCAGGTTGCTTTTGACCTATCGGTGAGACGTCAGCTCGGCTCAACTATACTGGCTCAGAAGATTGAGGGTCTTCAAAGGGATAAGGGTTTAAGGAGCGATGATTATTCCTTCTCAGAAAAAGACTTGGTAACACACTATCGTGGTGAGGGAAGAGAAATTAAGAGATTCATTCTAGACCGTGTAAGAAATGAAATAATGAATAATAAGGAGAATAAGTTGCGTGATTACATAACTCTCGGGGGCAAGGAGAAGGACAAACCCATTTCTTACTCTGCAATCGATAAAACATTCTTTAGCTTACTTCTCTCTCAGGACATACTTGATGTAAGGCCCTTCTTCAATAAAAAACGTGAAAACGAAATATCGAATATGGTCAGACTTATGAACTTAGTGGCTGACATAGTGCTTGAGGGCTATGATTTTAGCATAGGCTCTTGGAGAATCGAGGAGGAAGTGAGAGCTGAAAGAGAAGGTAGGCCGACACGTACAGGTCCAGCACGTCACATACTAGACCAACATTTAAGAGCTGTGAGAATGATTAAAGAAGAAATAATGTATAATTGGGTTCGATACATTAGGCAGATTGTCAGCAACTACTTCATAATGCGGGGCCTTCCTATAGATGAAGAAAAATTATGGCAGGAGGAATTCGATGACACGTTGTGGAAACACATTGAGAACTTCTTAAAAAATCTGAGGAACCTACCGCTATGGGTAGATAGGGAAAAAACCCATATATTCTCAGCGAAGCTACCATATGACTGGTGGTCTGAAGTCTTCAGAAGCGGTGTAACGAAGGATGGCATTAAACTGCTTCCGGAAGGAATTAATCTTATGAATATGATAAAAGATTAGCGCGCGCTATTATAAAGGGATGTGTTCCTCTGCGTACGACCTCGTGTGCGAAGAGTGCAGGAGGAGGTTCGACAGGATCTTCAGCGTTAAAATAGAGTCCGTGGAGCAGGAGAGAAAGCTGCTCGCAAAATGGCTGAAAACCCTATGCAAGGATTGTAGGCGGATCCTGATGGAGGAAGGATTCATGGTTAAAGAGTAGAAAGCAATAGTTAAAAGAAAAACCTAGTTTTCTAAAACTTAAGTACATGCTTAACTTTAGAGTAGGAGGGCTTCTACTTCCTTCAACTGTCGGTAGTCGGGTCCACGGTTAGACCTAGCGGCTGGTGTCCAATAATAGAGATTTTTAAGATATTGTCCATATGGAATAATGGAACCGCTTAGCGCACGTGTGCAAATAAACTTTTAAGGGCGCGCTAGGAGAAATATCAAGATGAGCAGCGAGCCAATCCTTAATGATAAGCTACGTGAGCTGGCTGCCCAATCTGATAAACCATTTGTACGTGATTCTGAGAAAATGATTAAATATCTTCTTCAAGTAGAACCAACATTACCCATGCGGTACGGTTGGCGTGTTATTGCTCCTGAAGACTTCCGGAAACAGCTTAAAAGCCTGTCTTCTCCTAAGGAAGTGAATCGCCTATACTGGACTTATATGGCACGCAACATAGAGGCTTATGACGTTATTCTGATTTGGCGGTCTATGGGTCTCCTAAAAACAGCCTTACACTCGCTTAATGCCGGAGAAATAGTTTCCTCAGCTGTGCTGAGCCGTTCAATTTTAGAACTTGCTGTAACAGGAATCATTAACAGCAATATGATTTATGACGCGGTTCAGAAGGTTACAGAAGTATTGAAGACTCATGACCACCGCGTGTTAGTTGTCAGCAAGGAACTTGAAGACTTTATTGCCCGGATGCTTTTCGGTACAAGAATGGGTGAGCCTCCCGAGCCGTTCAAGCAAAGAAATATATTGACCTACATGCAGCATTTGCTAGATAACCTAAAAAAGAATAACCCTGAGAATCCGGCTGTGACCGAGCTAATGCCAGTTTACGAAAATCTTTGTGAATTTACACATCCAAATTTGCTAGGGAATATACGATTTTGGGCAGGAATAGAAACAAAGAGTGAAGATGGAAGTGAAATTTGGCGAATAGAACGTAAAGCAGAATCAGAATTGACCTCCCTGTTTCAAGAAGATATTCTCTGGGCGCTTGGCTGGTCGGCGGTATGCATAAGAAATGCGTTCGAAATAGGGCAGAATGCTGTCTTAATGTTAACTCAATTGTTTAGAGAGAATATCTAAAAATAAGAGCATCACCCCCCTCAGCGTACGCTGTGGATTATCAAAGGAAAACTAGTAATTAGAATTTTCTAATGAAACTTAGCGCGCTAAGAATTTTTACGAGACAAGCATCTGATGCAATAGTGCAGGAGATTCTATATATTTTTAATATAGTCAAGAAGCTATATGACGTGGGTGCGGTAAATATTTAATGTATACCGTAAGACAGGTAGCGCGCTACTTTCTTCGTTGCCAGCTTTATCCACACTTCAGTATTCCAGCTTATTATTTGCACTCTCAATAGCCATTAGAGGTTGACCGTCATCTCTAACTTTCTTAATGGGTCCATTGTTTATTCTATAGCATGTTTCCAAAACGCCGCTTTTATCTTAAGTTCGAGTACAAAGATATCGATGGAGACACGCGTTGGTTCAGGCTTTCGAGTAGTGGGAAATTTTATCTTGAGCTTATAGGTAAGGACGGGTCGGTTTTCCCAGATGAGGTCGTGGACGTTGACTTTAAGGCTCTCGATGATGAGGCTGAAAAAACGATCGCGAAACTCCTTGAGATAGGGTATGGGGAAGAGGCAAGCCCAATATACTTGGCTATGGAGAGAGATATCCCGGAAAGTGGCACGTTCTTCATTCATGATAAGGACGGACTTTTTGAAGTCAAATCTGGTCAAATAGAACTTACTCTCACAAAGAATTTTGAAAAGGCTCTAGGCGAGAGCGAGCTGGAGAAGCTTAAAAGTATGCTCGAAGGCAAAAAGGCTGCACTAGTGCTTGTCTATGTTGGTGAGGATGGTGAGGTACATAGTGCTTGGAGCAGTAGACTGGAATTCAGTCTACATCACCCTGCGAAGGAGGGAGGAGTGATGGGGCTCCATGTGGTCAGGGTAGATGGTGTCGACGGGGTTGACTCCGGAGGCGTGAAAATTCAGCTGAGATCAATTGCAGGCGGGGGCTACGAGCTCGTCACGAACGTTGAGGGTAAGGAGCTACGGATACCCATTAAAGAGACACTCATTAAAGCCCATGGTCTAGAAAAGTACCTGAAGATGGAGCTTGAAGATGGTAACCTCTTGGGTTTCCGAATGTTCGTTGATGACGATGGGAAGATGCACGTTGAGCTGGCGATCTACAAGAAGGGCGAAGAAACTTTTCGCGACCTCAGGCTGATCAAGTTTATCCCAGAGATAGAGGAATATTATTATTACGATGGAGAAAAAGAAGAGGTATTTACGTTAAAGAACATCCTCGTAGGGGAATACGTTGAGGAAGGCAAAACGAAGCATGTTTTCATAAGCATGTATGGAGATACTCCGAAGGAAATACTTGACAAGCTTAACGAATCCCCAGAGCACACCGTGCTTGAGATCTGGGCCATTGACTTCTTTGAGGGTAAGGGGGAGCAAGTAATCGCTATAGAGAAGAGGCTTGAAGAGATGTCCGGAATGAAAGAATATAGGGTCATCGATTTAATAACGGAGGATCAGAGCGGTGCTAAGGCCTTAGTCGAATGCAAGCACGGGGATGAGCCTAAGATAAGGCTAGATCAAATTGAGGATTACTTCACGTATGCGGAATACCAGATATCGCACGGCGAGAAGGTCGAGATAAGGCTCTTCATAGGGAAGGACCTCACAGGAGAAGGAGCAAAAGACTACGTGAGGCGCGCGATAGAGCTGCACGAGTCCAAGAACGTTCCGCTGAAGATTTATATTAAAGGGGAGCTTAAGAGCTTAAACGAGGTAAAAAGGATGGTGGGAGGTTAAGGAAGTGGGCGACTTTTTCCTTACAGTTTGTAATAAGCCGTGGAAAGGGCTTGAGGAAAGGGAACTATATGAGATCTATGTACATTCTTCAACACATATCATGGACGAGCGATACGGCGTTGATCACTTCGAGGTAATGTGGCGAAAGGGCTTGAGATATCTCTCGACGATATTGGTCACCGCCTATGACCGCGAGAACATAAATCGAGAAGGGATGAAGGAGGTGTTTGAGGAGCTGAGGAAGAAGGTGAAGGTCTGGATAAGGGACGGGTGCATTTGGTATTATGGTAACTACGTTGCGACGAGGGTCCTGTGGCCATGCGACGTATTGGACTTAAGAGAGGTGCAGGATGAGATAGAGATGATAAACAGTAGGTTCTCCCTTTCTAAGGACAACCCAGCAGACGTGGAGATAGTAAGGCAATCAATGATGCGGTTCCGGAAAGAGATACCTCCCAAGGAGCTGATCGGTTATACTGAATCGCTCGATCATTGCATAAGGGGCCTAGGGGATTTCTTGGCGAAGCTAACCGAATTCCACCGCAAATACCCGAAGAGGAAGTTCTGGCTCATCGTAGAGTTCGACTGATTTACTCCTCTATTTGCTCATCAGAAATCTTTTTCGGAGGCTAAGGTTTTTCGCCCGCAGGCTCCTCCTCAATCTTCTTCAACTGGCTCCTATACATCTCCAGAATCTCCTTGACCGTGGTTGCCTGCTCCGGAGCCTTATCGTCCCTAAGCCTA
>Ga0080004_1120910_pt1 | contig 10708 bp, 11 predicted proteins | sample WasSprMetagenome_FD_69207 | JGI IMG/M metagenome (GOLD analysis project Ga0080004, IMG submission 69207) | Sulfidic aquatic microbial communities from Washburn Spring, Yellowstone National Park, USA - WS (SPADES assembly) (version 2) | ecosystem: Environmental > Aquatic > Thermal springs > Hot...
CCATAGCGGTAAAGATTAAGAACGCAAGTAGCGCATATATGAAATCTCTCACCGACATCAGCCAAAATCCATACAGAACCAAACCTATTACCGCTACTGCTACTACCCAAATCACCTTCTCTTTCATGACTACTCACCTCCTGCAGGCTTAAAAACAATTCTGCAGACTTAAACAGCATCGACATGGCGGCAAAAGCCCGTTGTGGCGCCAAGGGTTTATGCAGAGCTTGATACCAGTGGAGACGTCCTGCAGATGAAGACGGGAAGGTGCGGTGCATGATGCCAATACAAGCATGGCTCGGCTCAGACGCCTTCTGAATATTTGGAACCAACGCGCCGAAGCGGAAGCAAATGTGGAGCCAACACGTCGATGATTTGAACAGCGTTCAAATCATTGTGTAAGGACGCGTCTCCTCTCATGGAGAGATGCTCCTGCCAAGCTGAGAGGTAAGGCTGGCTAACCATCACGCGTAGGCAGGGAGGGAGCGTGGCGCCCCGCTGGCCAGCGCCCTGGCCCGAAGAGCCGCCAGCTCTCCAGGCCCGTGCGCCTCCCGCGCCTGGCCAGGAATTGAAAGGCATATATCCGTTGCTTGTCAAAAGCCGACGTGGGGGGTGGTCATTGGCTCCTTTGTCTCCTTTCCTGTCTCATTGCTCAGCACTGCGCTTATCCGGAGGAGTGGCGATATTGGCAAAGATAGAAAAATACAGCTGTAATTTCCTCTTTTTTCCTCGAAATCATTAAATGCTGTTCTTTTTTCTCAACTTATGGAACATAAAGAAACAATCCGAAACCGCGAAATCGAACATGTATTGACAACGTTTAAGAATGCGGCTGAATGTATTTCGAGGGGCATCTGCCAGCCGGATGAGGCAAACATCGTTATCAGCAAATACTACATTGCCTTTATCAGCGAATACGCCAGCGAAAGGGGAGAGGTAAAGTTGATGCGTGAAGGAAAGTCCCTCTACGTGGAGGTAAGGGCTGGCAACTCTAGGCTTGTTACAGATGATTGGGATATGTTTGTGCTTAACAAAAGGACTGTCAGCCCAAGGCTCACCATTGGAAATGAGACATTCACCAAAGATGAGTTTATCGAATTCGTCCGTAAAGGGTTTCAGTCAATTCTGAGAACGTGGGTTTAACCCCCTCTTTTTCCACTTAGGACGTCTTTATATGCTGAATTCCCTATGTGGTGTGGAGATTGAAGAGGGGGCGGGGCTCATGGCTCGGCAGAGCAACGGCGCCAACGCGGAGAACCGTGTGGACAGGCTTGAGAAGTTTCTCGCCAATCCCTGTGGGCCAGTTTTTGCTGGGGGAGCGGCGGCCTTGCCGTTCTTCGCGTAGATGTCCGCGCGCGCCGAGTCTAGATGGCGCCGATGGCGCTGTTGGGTTTCGACGTAGGTGCTGTGAAGGGGGGAGAGGGGGGACGTCTTTAGGAGCAGTGGGTGGTTAAGATCTCGGCGGCTTCTTGCCTGTTTTTGGCTGTGTTGAGGGCCTTCAGCGCGTCTTCGGGGCGCGCGCACACCCTCTGGATGAGGGGCCTGTTGAGACGGAGCTCCGTGTCTTCCCTCCCTCCCTTGGTTGCCCCCCGCAGGTCGTCTTTGATCTGCGCCATGAGCCCCTCCACGTAGGCCGTCTCCCGGTCGAGCCTGGCTAGGCTGTGCGCGAACTCCCTGAAGGCCGTCTCCCTCTCGGCTGTCTTCAGCCAGTCGGCCAGCGTGGGGGGTCTGCCAGTTCTCTCCAGCTCCAGCTCCAGCTGAACCGCATCCACCATCTTAGTCGCGGTGCTTATCAGCTCCCGCTCCGCGCCCAGCTTCCTGGCGGCCCTCCTGGCCTTGATCATGAGCGCGGCGGAGTCCACCACGGCCAGGTATATCCCCCTCCGGATCCACCAAGCCTCGGCCGCCGCGCCTTCTTCGCTGTAGAGTCTCACCGCGTGTTCGTCCAAGATGTCGTCTACAATTCTGACGGCGGTGGCGAAGAGGGAGATGGCCTCGGCGGCTGTCTCCCCCACCTCGGCGCCGCGCCTCCTCAGCCTCTCGACGTATCCCCTGTGGATGCGGACGCCCAGCTGGGAGACCCAGGCATCTACGAGGGGCGACTCAACCCCCTCTGCCTTAGACCACGCGCTGAACCAAGACCGCAACAGCGCCTTCTTCGTTATGAAGGGGTTGAAGTAGCCCCTTATGAGGGGGGAGACGCCCAGGGCCTTGAACACCCCCGCGGCGGGCTCTTCGAGGAGCTTGGAGTCCATCTTAACCACGACGCTTGCCGCTTCGACCTCTCTGAGGGATGGGGCGAAGAGGGCTGTCCTCTCCGCGTCGTATGCGTCGTCGGGCATGCCCCTCGCCGACACCATCAGCCGCCTCGCCTCAGGCGGCGCCGAGACGTAGAGGGGCACCGCGGCCTTGAGCGTCGCGTATGAGACGTAGATCATCTGCCAGAGACTCTTCACGCCATCTACCACCACCGCGGGCCCCGCGCCGTCGAAGACCCCATCCAGCACGAGTCTCTCGGCCACAGCGAAGGGGTTCTCGGACTCCGCCTTCCAGAGGGCCTCCCCGTAGAGACCGACGTCGAACCTCCTCTGAACCTCCGCCCCCCACTTCACGTACCTGGCGCCGAGGGCGTCGGCCAAGCCGCGGGCCAGCGCGCTTTTGCCAGAGCCAGGGAGACCTGCCACAAACACGGCCGTGCCAGACGGCTCCTGCCGGGGGAGACGGATGTCCAGCAGAGTCTCTGCGTGCTTAGTCAGGGGGTGCGCCGCGAGCTTGACGTTCCTCAGCCCCTTCTCCTCCAAAAGCTTTCTGCACCTCAGCAGGGTCAGCCCGGAGGCGGCTGTGCTGTCTACGAGCACCACCTCGTCGTATTCATGCCTGGGGGCGGGGATCAGCCTTCCCGACTCGGGGAAGAGGTAGGCCAGGTCGTACCCCTCTCTGAAGTGGCGCAGTTGCTTCAGGCCGCTCTTCAGCACAAACACCGCAAGTCTCCTCACGGCAAGGCCTCGGCGATGGCCTTCCTGGCCCTCTCTGGTATCCAGAATAGACCGTACCTGAGGTAGTGCGCAAGCGTTGGGCCGTCTGGCGATGGCAGGTAGTTGTCGGCCACCACCGCCAGCCCCGTCACCTCGCCCAGGTACATCGCCACGTCTTCCGTTATGGGGACTGAGGTCTTCACCCTGGCGACCCTAACCCCGCGCTCCTCCCCAAGCTCAACCTCCGCATCTGCGTAGCCTAGTCTCTCCAGCTCGCTCCTCAGATCCCTGCCAGGGTGCTCCACTGCCTTTGCGTGCTCCAAGACGTCGGCGCGCACCCTGTTGTGCCTGGTCTTGGCCACTGGCACCCCCCACCTCTCCGCGTAGAACTGCCCAGTGTGCCTATACGGCTTGATCCCCGCGTCTCTAAACGCCTCGACCACCGCCGCTTCGAGGGCCGCGTCTAGGTCGTTCTTCACGGCGTAGAAGTAGGACTGAGACCGTCTCGCCTGCTCCTCGGTGAGGAACCCGGCCTTGAGGAGCCGGCTCAGCACGGCCGACCTGTCGAGGCCCCAGGAGCCGGCGCTCACGCCTCTGTACACCGCGGCGTCCCAGCCCAAGTCCCTCAGCGCCTTTAAGACGCCCCTCAGCGCGTCTATGTTGCGGAGGTTGATGGGCCCCACCTCGACGCTGACCCTGCGGTGGTGGTCGGCGACGAGGCGCAGGCCGTCGAGCTGGCGCGTCTCGGGGACTGGCGTGCCCACCTCCCGCGCCTTTGGCGTAATCGTGGTGCCGTAGAATATGTTGTCAAAGGCGGCCAGGTGCTCCGCCACCGCCCTGTCGTAGGGGGCCCTCCTGAGGGCGAGGAACTTGGCCCTCACCCCCAGTCTCTCGGCTGTCTCCAGCACCTTCGGCACCTCCTCTGGGTACATGGAGACGTCGCCCCTGGCGCCCATGATGACCAGAGACCGCTCCGAGATCAGCTTCGAGCCTGCGACAGCCTCGGCGAACTCCTCAGGCGAGACCAGGCGCTTAAGGGCGCCCGTGCCTATAAACGGCGCCGTTGCGTCGATCATCCGGTAGTAGCAGAAGGAGCACCCAATGGTGCAACCCAGAACCAAGTCGCCATCCGCTGCATACCTCCTCTTGAAAATAGGCGCATACTTCAGGAGGAGGTACTCCCCAAACCCGACCTGGCTCGACACAGAAAATGCAACACGCCTCTTATTTAACTGTTTCGCCAGCCCCGCCACCGCGACGAGGCCCGCAAGCTATAAAAACTGGGGTGGAGAGAAGCATATGGGTAGGGATGCGCCCTGCGGCGTCTTGTGCCGCATAGCTACGGCGCTGGCTGAAATCTTCGCGGCGCGGGAGGGAGACCTGACGTTGCGCCCCAGCGATGTGGCGGAGAGGGCTGAGGTTCCGCGCCAAATCGCCGCTGAGGTTCTCAAGGCGCTGGCTGAGAGGGGCTACATGACTTGCGTCAAGACGGCGAGGGGGCTGAGGTGCGCGGTGCCGCGGAGCTCGCCACTGCGGTCGGCCAGCCGCGAAGAGATATACAGCGTGCTGGAGACGCTCTGACCCACAGACGCTCTTTTTTCCCCCTCACAGGGATTGACCCACAGGGATAAATCCACAGGGATAATTATCCCTGTGAAGACATCAATGCAGAGGAATCCCTGCAGATGGCGGTTGCACTTAGGACACAGCCCTTGATATTAGCCACAAAGAGCCACATTTTCCCAGAAAGTAATAACTACTTAAATCATCTTTCACTAACACATCCAAAACAGACATGGAGTCGACCTGGGCCAGAGTGGAATGTCCCCTCCCCCGCCTGCGTGTTAAGCCCTGGCGGGCCTAGAGGGGGCTTTTACCCCCTCCCCGACCGGGTCCGGGCCGTGCGCCACGCCCCGGGCCGTGTCGCCCTCGGCAGAGACGGGCTTGGCCCGGGGGCCCTCTCTGCCGAGTGCGCCCGGAGGGCGGGGGACATATATCCTATCCCTGGAGTCCCGGGTCGACTCCCTCTTTCTTTTCTCTTTTCATTTTTGATAAACAGGCGCAGAGATGTCGTGGAGATAAATCTGCGGGTTTGCTGTGGCCAGCTTTAATCAGCGCGATCTATGGCGTATCGGCGTCTGCAGGTACTTGGGATTTGGGTGAAATTTTTTGAGCTGTTTAAAAATGGGTTGCGCCATGGAGAGGGGAAGACGTCTCACATTGCGGGTTTCTGAATATTTGGAACTAACGTGCCGAGGTGAAGGTAAATATGGAACCAATACGTCGATGATTTGAACGGTGTTCAAATCATTGTGTAAGGACGCGTCTCCTCCTAGGGAAACGCGCCCCGTCTGGCCTTCACTGGCCCCTTGGCTAAGGCCGTGGAGCTTCTCAGCGCTGTGTCCATCCCCAGCAGATGGCTCTAGAATCGCCCGGATTTTTAGATGCCCGGGGCGGGGCTTTCAGCTGTACGCTTTTCCAGCTTTTTGTTTTCTCCCGAGTTGTGCGGTTCAGCGGAAAAAGAGGGGTTTAGAGCACTTTGATGTACTCCTTCGCCGCCGTGGTGAACGCCAGCAGGCCCTTGGGGCGGTACGCCTTTCTAATCCTCTCCTCGTGCACTACATGTTGGCTGAACTCCAGCTCCAGCTTGACCTCCCTCACGGCTCCGTCCCGGGCGCAGAAAGTCTTCGCCCGATTCAGCGAGAGACAGGTCTCCGACCCGTCCCTCGCCACATACACCTCCACCATGTATGGATGCGGATTGTCCACTGGCTTCTGTCTCACCACCTCCGCCATCCACGGGTGCCTGCGCATAGCTTCAGCAATTTCGATCAACTTCTCCCTGGCGTGGGGAGCCCATGCCTTAACCCAATCAACGCCGAAGGCTCCCAGCTCTGGCCACTCCTTCAGAAGCTCCTCCGCTGGGTCGCTCCTGAAGACCAAAGCGGGCCGGGGCGGCTCCTTCATCCTCTCCACCTCCCGCCTGTAGTCCTCCAGAATCCGCTCAACGCATTCCTCAACAGTGTCGCAGTACGGCTGGCTAAGTTTCACCCCGTTTACAACGACGCCGCAGTAGACGTTGTATAGATCAACCCTCATACCCACCATTACATACTCGTACCACACGCCGACATCGTACTTCTCAGCCAGCTCCCACAGCGCATCAGCTGTCTTCTGCCTAATGCAACCGCCGAACTCCTCATCTCTTCTTTTCCTCCGCAACTCCTTCACCTCCCACCGTCTCCCGTCGCTCGACCACACCGATACGCGGTAGCGCACGGAAACTCCCCTCTTTTGCCCCTCAGCAACCAGCACCCCCTCAATGGGAGACCCCTCGGAGACGTAGCACCCCTCCTCATACTCCACATGCTGGAGGATACCCAGCCGCAAAGGAAGTTCAAACACCGTAGCCACCATCTTTTTTCCCATGTCCACCACGCCGCAGAGCAGAAAGTCGAACCGAAACGCCTACAGGGATTTACCTACAGGGATAATTATCCCTGAATCCCTGTCGTCGACTTGGCTTCTCTGCCGCAGTTGCTGGTTTAGGGGGTTTGCATCTGGAAGCCCCCGCCGCTTAGGGCGGGGAGGAGACTACCAGCGTGAGGAGCCACTTATCTCTCTGCCCGCCCTTCACCTTCTTCATGTGCCGCGTGCGCTCCACCACCTCTACGGTGTACCTGTCCCTGCTCAGCACGTCGCTTACCAGCTCGTACGTCTTGTAGTCCAGCTTGAGGAGGAACCTGCCCCTTATCTGCGTCAGCATCGCGGCCATGTCCCTCAGGTCGTCCGCCATAAACGGCGTCCCGTAGTAGTCCTCCGCCCTGCCTACATATGGCGGGTCGAGGTAGAACACCGTCCGATCGGAGTCGTACTTCTTGATTATCTCTCTGAAGTCCAGGTTTTCAATCACGACGTCTTTCCACGTCTCGGCGTATTTCAAGATGGCCCAGACCCTGGTTTTGAATTCCCTGGCCTCGTTTTTTGTGGGGTCGACGGAGTAGGCGAAGCCCTTCCCGGGCTTGCCGTGGAATGACGTGTTGTAGGCGTAGAAAATCAGCGCGGCCCCCACCAGCGACCCGAAGTCTCTATCTGTCTTTATCAGCTCCGCGACGATGCGGTAGTAGGAGCGGCTGTAGGGCAGGAGGGCGAGTATTGTGGCTAGTTGCTCCGGGTGCTCCTTGACGTATCTATACAGCGTGGTAAGCATGTCGTTTATGTCGTTGTAGATGATGTTGCTGAACACGGCGCGGCTCACCGTCTGCGACATGTAGCCACTGCCGCCGAACACCTCCACGAAGGTGCACCTAGACGGGCACAGCCGCTCAAGCCTGGGCAGGAGCAGGTCTGCGATGTGGAAGTCGCCGCCTGGCATCTGCAGGATTTTCGTATTCGCGGCGCCTGGCCCAAGCACCCGCTCAAGCATCTCTCTCAGCTCGTCTACATCTCTGCCCAAGTGGCACGTCCACCTCCTGCCGCCGTCTACGTGTTGCACGCGCACGTAGTAGCTGTTGCGGGTCTTCACCCTCGTCAAGTAGCCAACAGCCCCACACCTCGGACACACAATCTTCATCAAGCCAGCACCAACAAAATCCTTTAATATATCTGGCCCACTGCCAAAGCGCCAAAGAGACCGCGCTTCTGCGTCCCCACCTCCCGCGTTGCCGCCCTACAGGGATTGCCTAAGATTTCTTTACATGATTATCCCTGTAAGGACAATCGGCGTCCAAACCATGACCCCGACCTCCCCCCGCCCTAAGGGGCGGGGTTTCCAGCTGTAATTCCCCTTTTCTCGTCTCGGTCTCTTCCCAGCCTGTAGATGCTTGTTGCCCATCTCCTGGCTGGCGCGTTGTCTTGCGTCGGCTATGTTTATTAACTTCTGATGTGTGTGGTACATGGACTGGTTTGAGAAGTGTGTCGAAAAGATGGGAGATCCGCAGTTCTGCTCGCTTGTAGACCAGACGGGCGAGCTGGTCAGCGTCGTTGTGGACTGCGTAAAGGAGAGGAAGGCCAGGGACTGTTTCGAAGAATGTCTCAAGACGTGTCAGGGGGATAGGTGCGAGGAGACATGCTTAGGCGCGCTGGAGGTGGCTCTGGGGGCCCTGACAGCTAGGGGCTTGGCCGAAAAGGCGGCGCTGATCGCCGCCCTCCTGGGTTTCAGCCCGATAGACGCCCTCGCCACGGTTTTCAGTGCAGAGCTGAGAAAGACAGAGGAGGGGGATTGCCCCGACAAGGCGTTCTCGGCGCGGGTCTTGGTAACGGCGGCGTCGCACCTATACCTGGCTTTCCGGAACGTGCCAGCCCTTCGTGACAGTGCGCAGGACGTCCTCATATTGATGGCGCCAGCCTTCGCCGCGGCCTACCAATGCATAGGAGATGTGGTGTTTGACCATCTGGAGATGATGAGACCGTTTATTGGGGAAGATGCGGCGGAGAGGATTGTCGCGGCTCTTGAGGAGGGCGGCGTCATGGTAGGCAACGTCATTATTAACTTCAAGCCAGTAAAGGCAAAACAGTAAGCCCCCTTTTTTCCTCCTGCCAGCTTTAAAAATGGCTATGTTTCAGCAGACATGGAGCTGATAACTATTGAGGACATCCCCATATTTGCCTACGACGTGTGGAGGGGGGTCGACGCCGCTGTGAGCGACATATTGTCCGAGCTGGCGGAGCGGAGCTACAGGATGCAACTGGAGGACTTAGAAGACGCAGACGACGTCATATATTTCTGTCCGGTGTGCACATATACGGTGCGGACTACGCATCTCGCGGTTGAGAAGCGCGGCGTCCCGAGGTGCCCGTTGCATCAAGTCGACATGGTTAAGTACAGCTGGCGGAGCTACGCTAAAAGGAGACATGAGCTGTTTGGGCGGGTTAAGTCCATGCTGAGGGACGTCTTGGCGGTGTTTGCAGAGGCAGCTGAGACCTACGCCAAGAAGCCGCCGCTGGAGTGGAGACTCCGCATCCCGCCTGTGGTGGAGCTCCAGCCCAACGCCGACCCCACAGTCTTTAGATATGTGCCGTGGGACGACGCGGTAGACGCCGTCTTCTACTACATGGAAGTGCCGCGGCAGAAACAGGCATTTGAGATCTTGATGCGCGGCGCGCTGAAGCTCGGCCTCGCATTCCGCGCCTTGGTGTACTACGCAGACGAGCCGCCGCCCAACTCCACACAAGACGAAGAGTCCGGAGTCTACGTGGTCTACGCAGAGCCTGGCAACGGCCAGCCCTAAAGCTGGCGCCAACAGCCCTTTTTTCCTTAAAGCTCTTTGGGGCTACATTTGAATCTGCTGAGCGCCATTGCGGCGTTGCAGTTCTTCAGCCTTAGGGCCTTCTCCAGCGGCGTCTCGCCGTCTGAATCTCTGGCGCAGGGGTCGGCGCCGTGCTGTATCAGAACCTCTGCGGCGCGTCCGCTGTCGCTTGTAGCGGCTAGGTGGAGGGGCGTCCTGCCGTATTTATCCCTCGCGTCGACGTCTGCACCGCGGCTGATCAGCAGTTTTGCGATTTCGGCATCTCCCCTATCTGCCGCTGTGTGCAGGGGCGTCATGCCGATGGCGTCTCTTGCGTTTACGTCGGCTCCCAGCGACAGCAACTGCTCTGTGGCGTTTATGTGGCGCCCCATCGCGGCTAGGTGAAGCGGCGTGTAGCCGCGGCGCGTCTTCGCGTTGACGTCTGCGCCTGATTTAGCCAGCAGGCCAACGACCTCGGCGCAACCGCCCTCAGCGGCGGAGTGGATCGGCATGTCGCCACTGCTGTTCTTCGCGTAGATGTCAGCGCCCTTTTCGACCAGCACCTTGGCGCATTCCACACAGCACTTATATGCCGCGTGGTGAAGCGGCGTGTTTCCGCGGTAGTCGCGCTCGTTGACATCTGCGCCTGCCTCTGCGAGGAGCGAGACGACCTCCGGGCTCCGCGCGATGCATGCCAAATGCAACGGAGCCATCCCCTCGGCGTCTTTTGCCCCTGCATCTGCCTTGTTTCTAACCAGCAGTTCAGCCATCTCCACGTTGCCCAAGTAGGCGGCTAGGTGGAGGGGCGTCCTGCCGTATTTATCCCTCGCGTCGACGTCTGCACCGCGGCTGATCAGCAGTTCGGCAATGCCGAGGTGCCCCACATACACTGCCCAATGCAATGGCGTCTCGTAGTCCTCGTCGAAGATGCTGGGGCTTGAGCCGCCTTCAAGCAGTGCCTTGACGCACCTAACGTCTTTACTCCTAACCGCTTCGTGGAGCGAGCGGCAGTATGTCGCGTCTTGCCCGCTCATGCCACCTTAAGTCTAACTCCTTTTCCACAGTCTCCACAGCTAACCAGCTCTACGTTGGCGATTTTGATGTCTTTCCCCTCAACCACCGCGTCTACGTACACATCGATGCACGTGCCCATATACCTCACCTTAACCTCATCCCCACGCATTTCGACATATGTGAGGTGGACTTCGCTTAGGTGCACAGCTACCACACGGCCGTCAGACAGCGCAACGCCCGACCAGAGCTTTTCGCGTATTGCATATGCCAGTTTCGGCAGGTCCAGCCTGGTTTGAGTTCTGCTCATGTAGATCAAAGATTTGGGTGTTTTTAAGCTTCGCCGACAAGCACACTTCTCAACATTTTGCATGAACCATTTTAAACGCCCGAAGTACTTATCAAACGTCGGAACAAAAGCACCGCTCTACATTGACCTCTAGAGACCAGAGATTTATCACAGTTTCGATTCTTCTTACTGTAGCAGTAGGGGTA
>Ga0080004_1215691_pt1 | contig 10708 bp, 10 predicted proteins | sample WasSprMetagenome_FD_69207 | JGI IMG/M metagenome (GOLD analysis project Ga0080004, IMG submission 69207) | Sulfidic aquatic microbial communities from Washburn Spring, Yellowstone National Park, USA - WS (SPADES assembly) (version 2) | ecosystem: Environmental > Aquatic > Thermal springs > Hot...
TACTGGATTCGCCATATAGATGCGCCGGCGAAAATTGTTAAAGACGGAAAAGTCATTGGAGAAATGTATAAGCCGCCTACAGAAATGCACATCAGGTCCTTCAAGGAGATGAAGCAATGAAGGTTTGGTATGACGCGTGCACTGGCAAACAAGTAAGATATGGTGTGGCAATAGCAAGGCGTCTTAGAAAACGAGGCCACAAAGTAATGCTGACTACGCGGGAACATCCGGACACGCTGGCGTTGGCAAAGTTGTTAAGAGAAGATTTCATTGTTGTCGGAAGGTATGACCCACGCTCGTCACTTTCAAGACTTAGAGAAAGCGCAAAACGACAATTAATGTTTTGTAAAATGTTTGAAGATGAAAAACCAGACGCCGCCATCTCGCACCGCTCTGTGGAATTATGCAGAGTCGCCTTTGGGCTGGGGATACCCAGCATTTCAACACATGACACGGTGCATGCAGAAGCCATAAACAGACTCACCATGCCCTTAATCGACTATCTGGTTGTTTCAAAGGCTTTACCAAAAAAGTCAGTTGAAGGATACGGCATAAAGAAAATATTCTGGTTCGACGGCGTGGACGAAGTCGCCTGGATAAAAGACTTCAAACCGGAAATCAAATACGATTACAAGAAACCTTTAATTGTGGTAAGGGAGCTTGAAGAAAAAGCTGCCTACGCCGAAGGAAAAGAGAACATAACCAAAACCCTGGCGAAAAAACTTGCTCCACTTGGAAACGTTCTTTTCTTACCACGCTACAGAAGAAAAACAATGAAAAATTTAATCGTTCCAAAAGAATTTGTTGACTCCGCCAGTTTAGTTTCACATGCAGATTTAGTTGTCAGCGCCGGTGGAACAATAGCCCGCGAAGCTGCCTTACAAGGCATTCCAACAATAGTGATTTCTTCTTTTGGAAGGCTTCACGTTAACGATTACCTAACAAAAAAGGGGTTTCCAATTTTCACAGTGCCCTTAAACAAAGTGCTTGATTATGCAAAAAGGCTTCTAGGTCAAATCTGGGATGTTGAAGACAAGTTGGAAAAACTTGAAAATCCCGTAGACATAATAGAGAGAATAATTGATGAGGAAATTCCTACAGTATCAGGGTGACTTTGCGGATGAGCACTCGTGGAAAACGTGTCTTAGTTACTGGCGGAGCGGGATTTATCGGTTCACACTTAGTTGAAGAATATTTGATTAATGAAGCGGAAAAAGTTGTTGTCCTCGATGATTTTTCCACCGGAACTATGGAGAACCTTGATGACATGAGGGATGAAAGGCTAAAGATTGTTAAAGGTTCAATCTTGGATTTTGCACAACTCAACATGATTGTTAAAAAAGAAAAAATCGACATCATAGACCACTTGGCAGCAGAATTAGAAGTCTACACGGGCATAAAAGATGCGGAGAGAGACGCCAAAATAAACATTCTGGGGACATTAAACATTTTGAACGCGGCTTTGAGGAACCACGTCGAAAAAGTCTTGTTTGCCTCTTCCGGCGCTGTTTACGGACAGGCAAAATATCTTCCAATAGATGAAGAACATCCTTTGGAGCCTCATTGGCCTTACGGGGTTAGTAAACTTGCCGCTGAACGCTATGTGCTGCAGTATAACAAGCTTTTTGGTTTAAACACCACAGCCTTTAGGTATAGCATTGTCTACGGCCCTAAAGAATGGTTTGGCCGCGTCTTAACCATGTTTATAAAAAGGATTTTTCTCGAAAACAAACCGCCAGTAGTTTTTGGTGATGGTTCACAAACCAGAGACTTTGTTTACGTGAAGGATGTTGTGAAGGCTCATATGCTGGCAATTGAAAAGCAGGAATCGGCTGGGAAAGTTTTCAATATTGGAAGCGGAGAAGGCGTTTCTGTCAAAGAATTGGCAAACATGCTAGTGAAGGCATCGAATAAAGGATTTGACATACTCTACGACAATCCAAAGGAAGGTTCAGCCTCACACTTTCAGCCTGAGCGCATCAGGCTTCAAGGAGAATTAGTGAATTTCATTCTGGACTGCAGTAAGGCTGAGGAAATCCTTGGATGGCGTCCGCAAACAGACTTTAATAAGGGCGTAACCAAGGAGATTGAGTGGATTTTAAAGTTTCCAAAAAGGTGGGCTGGAAAACCTAGAGTTTAGGAGAGTTGGCTTTTCTAGCGTCAATAAATGCTTTTCTCTTTGCCTCATACTCCTCTCGTGTCATCATTTGCTTTGCAGGTATCCCCTTCACGACGGTTCCTGGCGGCACATCTTTTGTTACTGTGCTCCCGGCAGCCACTACGGCGTTTTCGTGCACCGTAACATTTGGGAGAATTGTCACGCATCCCCCGATAACCACATTGTCCTTTATTATTGAGGGTGTTAGGCATTTACTGTGCGGAAATCTGTCATTTAATAGGCTGCTGTTCGGTCCTACGAAAACATTGTCACCGAGTTTGCATTCATTTGATATTGTTACATGTGCTTGTATTATACAGTTTTTACCTATCACGACGTTTTTGCCAATATCGCAGAAGCTTCCTATTTTCGTTCCATCGCCGATTTTTGTGTTGTCGCCTATAACAACATAATTCCAAACGATAACATCTTTGCCGAACTGAACATTTTTTCCAACCATCACGCCTTTTCCCATTTTTGGCTTTGACATGGCATCCCTCGGTACTCGTTGTTTGTTGCGTGTTAGTTAAATAGTTTGGTGATAAATCTCTTTTTTCTGTGGAGGTCTAAAGGCTTGTCAATAAAAAAGCAAGTTTTGGTCGTTGGTTTGGGCGACGTTGGGCGCTCATTGTTTGAGTTAATTAAGGAAAGCAGACGTTTCGTGATTTACGGTTTTGATGTTGATGAGAATAAGATGCGAGATGTCGGACAGAATAGTTTGCCGAAGGAAGTTGATGTAATGCACATCTGCATTCCCTGCGTTAACCGAGACAAGTTTGTTGACGCTGTTGTTGGTTACGCGAAGCAGTTTAAACCCAAACTAATAATTATCAACAGCACTGTTCCGCCTGGGACAACTTTGGAAACATATAAGTGCTCCGGCAAATGCCTCGTCGCGCATTCTCCTGTCCGCGGTGTGCATAAAAGTTTAGAGTACATGAAGTGGGAACTGAAACGATGGACAAAGTACATTGGAGGTGCTACTACCGAGGCTGCAGAGGCTACAAGGAAACATTTTGAAGAATTAGGCTTGAAAACTAAGGTTTTAAGGAGCTGCCTTGAAACCGAGCTGGCTAAGCTTTTTGAAACCACCTATAGAGCTTGGATGATAGCTTGTTTTCAAGAGATGCACCGCATTTCAAGATACTTCAATGCGAACTTTAATGAAGTCGTGGATTTTCTTGAGGATACCCATCGAGTTAGACTTGACAGACCTGTGATGTTCCCCGGTGTTATTGGCGGGCACTGCTTGATACCAAACACTGAACTTCTTTTACAGAATTATGATTCGGATTTTCTGCATTTAATCCTAAAGTCTAACGAAAAACGCAAAAAAGAAATCGAAGATGAAAGTGTTAGAAGGGAAATTGAAAAAATCAAAAAGAGGGTGGAGGCCTTAGAGAAGGAGTTATCTGAAAATAATCTTAAAATTTACAAAAGATGGGAGAAAAGCGAAACTTAGCTCATTTCGCATTTTTTGAGTAAGCGGTTCCACCTCTCGTCAGTTATCCTCTGGATTTCGTCAACTATTTTTTCGAATTTTGGAGTAAAGAGGTGTCTGAAGCGCCCCTGCACTTGCAAGTACTCCTTCACAGGCTTCTTCTTTTGCGGGTTTGATGCAAAAACTTTACTTGGCGGAGAAAGCTGGTATTTGCCGTTTACGGCTTCCCACAACGGGAATACGCATGTTTCCACAGCCAAGCGGGAAAGCTCTATGGATTTAGATGGGTCGCTTCTCCATCCGCGTGGGCATGGCGCGAAAACATGTAGAAAAGCTGGCCCGTTGACTTCAAGTCCCCTTCTAGCTTTTTGAATTAAGTCTCGCCAATAGTAGGGTGCGGCTGTTGCCACGTAGGGCATTTCATGAGCCACCATAATGTCGGCTATGGGTTTCTTATACTCTAATTTGCCCGGCAAAACCGTGCCTGCAGGCGAGGTTGTTGTTGAAGCGCCTAAGGGTGTTCCTCCGCTTCGCTGTATTCCCGTGTTCATGTAAGCCTCATTGTCGTAAAGCACGAATAGGAAGTCGTGTCCTCTTTCAACTGCTCCGGAAAGCGCTTGTATGCCTATGTCGTAGGTGCCTCCATCCCCAGCTATGGCGATTACGTCAACATGCTCGTGCTTTATTCTTCCCTTCTTCTTCATTATTTTGATGGCTGCCTCTATCCCGGAGGCGTTTGCCGCCGCGTTTTCAAAAGCCGTGTGAAGCCATGGAACAGCCCAAGAGGTGTAGGGATAAATTGACGAGACGACTTCCATGCAACCCGTCGCGTTTGTTACTATGGTTGGTCCTCTAACGGCTTTCATAATTAGCCTCATAACTGTTGCTGGTGCGCAACCAGCGCATGCACGGTGTCCTGACGTGAAAAGGTCTGGTTTTTCAGCTATGTCTTTTGCGGTGAATTTCCATTCAGACTGCATTTTTCATATTCCTCCCTTTTACTCTCTTAATCCGACATACCGTATCGGGTTTTCAACATGTTTTGTCTGCAGTATCTTTTGCAGTTCTTCGTAGATTTTGCGGATTTGGCTTGGGTTGGTGTCTCTTCCGCCAAGTCCGTAAATGTAGTTTACAACGTAGGGATGCCTTGGCGCGTCGTAGAGTGCGTGGCGAACTTCTTGAAAGACTTGTCCGCCGTGTCCTCCAAAACTCATGCTCTTATCCATCACAGCCACAGCCTTCACATTTTTAAGAGCGTCAATTATTCCCTCCACAGGTAGCGGTCTAAAGGTGCGGATGCGAAGGAGACCTGCTTTAACGCCGTCTACTCTCAGTTCGTCCACTACGGTTTTGACTGTTCCAGCGGTTGACCCCAGGCATATTATAGCTATTTCCGCATCTTCAAGACTGTAAAGGTCTAGCAATCCATCCCCATAGCGTCTACCGCTTATTTTTGCGTATTCATCGTGCACTTGCGGGATTATTTTGAGCGCGTTTTTCATGGCTTCCTCTTGCTGCCGCTTAAACTCGAAATAGTAGTTTGGGAAAGCCATAGGTCCCATTGTCATGGGATACTCTGGGTCAAGCTTAAAGGGAGCTTTTTTCCCCTCGTGTGTCAAGACTTCTGGGAATTGGCGAACCCCAACGAACTTTTTGACAACATCGTCTGGAAGCACGTTTACGTTTTCTAGGGAGTGGCTCAGGGTGAAGCCGTCTAAGCCGACGATGACAGGCAAGAGAACGTCTGGGTTTTCGGCTATCCTAAACGCTTGGATTATCGAATCGTAAACTTCCTGAGCGTTTTCAGCGTAAATTTGTATCCAGCCGCTGTCTCGTTCAGCCATAGTGTCAGACTGATCTCCATGAATGTTTATGGGCGCGGATAAGGCTCTGTTTGCGATTGCCATAACGACCGGCGCGCGAGAACCAGAAGTTACAAATAACATTTCGTGCATTAGGGCTAAACCTGCGGAGGCAGAAGCTGTGAAAGTTCTTGCGCCTGCCACAGACGCGGCGAGGCAAGCTGTTAAGGCGCTATGTTCAGACTCTGTGCAGACGAATTCTGTTTCGACTTCTCCGTTGGCTACGTACTCGCTGAACCTTTCCACAATTATTGTTTGGGGAGTTATTGGGTAGGCTGCAACAACATCCACGTCCGATTGTTTTACTGCGTAGGCAACTGCTTCGTCTCCGCTTAGGGCTAAAACCTCTTGCTTAACAACACCTTTCATTTGTTACGCACCCCTATTCCAGTTTCATTTCTATCGCTTTCACGGGGCATTCGTTGGCGCATATCCCACAGCCCTTGCAGAAGTTGTAATCGAATTCTATGTCTCCTTTTTCAGGTTTCCAGTGGATTGCACCGTCCGGACAGAAGATAACACATAGCAAACATCTTGTGCACTTTTCTAGGTCCCTTACGGGCTTGTATGTTTTCCAGTCGCCGGTTAGAAACTCAATGCTTGGCTTCCAACATACAGCCCCTATCGAAATTTCTCTCCAACCCTTCTCTTTAGATTTCATTCACATTGCGCCTCCTCGTAGGCTTCTTTTATAACGGCAAAATTTTTCTCAGCTATATCTCGCCTAAAACGCTCCGTTACGGTTTTTTCGATGCTTTTTAGGCGGACTATGCCGGTTGCGCGTGCAACAGCGCCAAGCATGGCGGTGCTTGTTATGGGCACTCCTAAAATTTTTATTGCAATTTCTGTCGCGGGAACTGTCCACACTTTACCTTTGTTTGAATTAAGCATCTTCTTAACTTCTGACGGTTTTTCTTTTGAGTTAACTATTATTATTCCTTCTTCGCCTAGTCCCTCGGTAACCGGAACAGTTTTTAGAAGCGTTGGGTCCAAAACGACCACAACATCTGGATTGTAGATTGCGCAGTGTATACGGATTGGCGCCGTGCTTATCCTTGTGAAAGCACTCACAGGGGCTCCCATCCTTTCTGGCCCAAATTCGGGGAAGGATTGAATATACTTTCCTTCGCATATTGCTGCACGCGCTAGCAACTCACTTGCGGTCCATGCTCCTTGTCCGCCTCTTCCATGCCATCTAACTTCAAGAATTTTCTTCAAGGGATTTTCTCTCCAATAGCCTTTCAACCTATTCGAGAACTTCCATATAACTTTTCTAGGAAGATAAGGGTTAAATTTGATGCATCAACACTTTATTGGGAGTTTGGTTGTTTTATTGGGGACATCAAAGTTTAAATTTTCAGATTTTGACATTCAAATTTTAGGGAAGGTGGAGGCAGCGTGATGGCGCCGGTACTCTTGACCGCTGACCGTACTTTGATGAGCGACTATCATCATAACGAGTTTCTAGGCTTTGGAACGTGCGCGCCTCCAAACTTCATTCCAAACTGGCTTTATGGCTTCCTATTTTTCCCACCAATAAAAGCAAAAGACGGTATCCCAATAGCAGCTCCTTATGGATTAAGAAAAATTGAAGCGCAGCTTCTGAGCGAGGGTTTCGACGTTTTAACAGTTAGCCCCGAACAACTTGGGAAATACATCAAGGAAGCAAAGGTCTTAGGCATACATGTTATGGACCCATTCGGGTTGGGGCCAGCCTCAAGCACATTCGCGTCGGTTCTGAAGAAGGAACCATTTCTAGCGTCCTATTTCCATGCGCTAGTTGGTAGTCCAGAGGTTAAGGAAGCCAAAAAACGAGGATTAAAAATTGTTGTGGGCGGTCCCGGCGTTTGGCAATTCCGTTATCGACCAAAATTTGTTGAAAAATATGGGATAGACTGCATAATAGAAGGTGAAGCTGAAAAGGTTGTTGGGAAAATTTTCAAAGCCGCTATAAACGGCGAGAACCTCCCTCAGTATTATGAGGTTAGCGTTAAGGAAACGCCGAGTTTAGAAGAGATACCCGACATAGTCAAGCCCTCAATCAACGGTTTGGTTGAGATTGGAAGAGGGTGCTGCCGTGGATGCAGTTTCTGCAGTGTAACCTTAAAACCGCTAAGATGGTATCCATACGAGAAAATACTGCGGGAAATTGATGTAAACATAAATGGGCAAATAAATTGGGCATGCCTTCATGCTGAAGACGTGATGCTTTATGGCTCAAGAAACACGTTGCCTGACGACGAAAAGCTGATGAAACTTCATGAACTGGTCGTTAAGAAATGCGACGGCATCAGTTGGAGCCACTGCTCATTAGCAGCCGTAGCCTCCAAGCCAAAACTTTTTGAAAAAATCGCCGAAACAATCTTGCAGAAGCAACCATGGTGGGGAGTAGAGGTCGGTATAGAAACAGGCTCCCCAGAACTGGCCAAAAAAATCATGCCAGCAAAAGCCCACCCGTTCAAGCCGGAGAACTGGCCGGAGGTTGTGCGCACTGGAATGAGTTTGATGCATGATAACAATTTGATTCCTGCATGCACCTTGATTGTTGGGCTTCCAGAGGAAACGGAAGAAGACTTGATTAAAACGATAGAGCTTGTTGAAGAACTTAAGGATGTCAGAAGCCTAATTGTGCCACTATTTTTTGTCCCTCTTGGCAGATTGAAAAAGGAAGACTGGTTTAAATACACGGAGATGACTGAACTACATAGAGAATTGTTGGTTAAATGTTTGGAGCATGATTTCTACTGGATAGACAGCCTAATAGGGTTGTCTTTCGCTGGGAAATGGTACGCCAGCGTTCTACAGCCTCTATACAGACTTTTTGTCGGAATCATCAAATACAAGACGAGGAAGGCTGGAATCAAAATAGAAATCGCAAAATAACTAAACTTAAATATTACGGCAAAACTGAAGACTATGAGGCTTGAAAGCGCCGCCGTAGCTCAGTGTGGTAGAGCGGCTGGCTGTTAACCAGTCGGTCGTAGGTTCAAGTCCTACCGGCGGCGCCATTACTGAACTGGCGTATTTTCTATTTTCTTTGATGGGCTGTTTGGCTTCTCGATTGCGTTTTGCTGTTGGAAAAAGTCAATAGTGACTCTATCCTCTAGGTTTTGGCGAGATGTCTCTAGTTTAATACTCTGCCCATTGCATAAGGGACAAAATCTCTGATTTCTTCCACTGAGGCTTTCAAAATTTTTTCTCGGTTTTCTTTTGGTGCTTTTTCAGCTAAAATGGCTAAGATGCGTTTGAATAGTTCTTTGCCGCTCTGGTTTCCAGGCATAACCGTCACATAGGTGTTTGTTTTGGCTTTGACCGCATCTACTGGTCCGCCGATGAAGGAGATTTCACCGTTTTCTTTAACGACAACACCTATTGCTATTCTTAGAGGAACATTGCGTATCCAGTTGCGTTTTCCGGTGATCATAAAAGCTCCGCGGGGAATATACTCGCCTGAAGGGCTTTTCTTGCTTATTTGTTCTGGTTCAACCCAGTAAACGTCTACTGTGCCGAAACCTTCTCGCCAGCCTCTGGAGTAGGCGGCTGCAAACTCTGCAGTTTCTTGAAGGCATTGTTGCGTTGGCTCTTTACCCTCAGTCTTAACCACTACGAAGGGTGCGCCAGCAACGTCCGCATGAAAGACAACATCATGGTCACCGGTGTACTTCTTAATCAGAACCTCGTTGCTGACGGCGTCTTTGCCTGCCACCACGAGAAACCCGTCTGAAGAGCGGAACCATCTGAACTTTTCAAACCATTCTTTTCGCTTGATTTTCTGTCTTTCAAGCTTTTCCAGAGCCTCGGTGGGTCTCGCTTTTTCTAAAGCTTGTATTTCTTTTATTTTTGCTTCAACCTCAACAAGTTTTCTGCGTGTCTCTTCTAGGGCAGCCTTGGCGCCCTCCGCCTTCTGTCTAGCCCGTTTGCTCTGTTCATAAAACCTTCCAGCATCCTCAAACACTTTACCGCGCAAATTTAAACCAAACTTTAAGTCATCTATGCAGACGTTAACTGTTAAGTTGTGTGTGTTGAAGGATTCAAAAAACACGCTTGGTGTTAAGCCAGCTTTTTTCTCGGCTAAAACTTCTGAAATTATGTTGTTCCAGCTTTTTCCAGCTTTTTTGTCAGCCATAAATCTCTCCAATAAGGCTTGCAGTTCATTAGCATGCGCGTAAATTGCGTCTCCAATGCGCCTATAATACTCTGCTTTTGCTTCAGCCTCAGCTAAAGCCTTCTCTTGGCTTTCGATAACTCTCCTAAGTCTTTCCGCCTCGTGGTTCAATTCCTCAATTTTTAATGAAACTGTAGTCTTTTCAACCGCGGTAACCTTAGCGTAAAAATCATCTAGAGCTTCGTTGAAGCTTTTGTATGGCTTATGCTTTAGACTTTCGTAGCGCTTAAGCCTAAAAGGCGTGACGTCGAAGAAACTGCCTTCTTCATCCAAAACAACAGATGGTTCAAGTCTTCCGCTTGCAACTTGAGAAAGCAAATTTTGCAAATTACTGTATATTGCGTTGACTTCTTCGTTGTTTAACTCTTTGCAGTGCTTCGCTTTGTCCACGCCGGCTTTTAAGAGAACTTCCTCCGCATAGAGGCCTCCTATGCTCAAAAACCTCGCGATGCTGCGGACAACCTCAACATCGCCGAAACTTTTTAGTCCATTTCGTAACTCTTCATGGCTAACTTTGAAGGGATTCTGTCCGCTTGATGGAGCAAAAAGAAAAGTTTCACCGCGAACAATGTTTCTGTCCCGCATGCGCTTATAAACCAAAGCCTGCAAAATCTTGTCGTTTTCTCCAACCAAAATTATGTTGCCATCTCCAAAAAGCTCCAAGATAAGCCGCACTCTGCCATTTTTTGTTTTGAAGTGAAAGACGACGACGCGCTCAAACTCGTACTGCTCAACATTAACAAGCCAACCATTCCGCAAATACTTTCTTAAAGCCATACAAAAAGCGGGTGGAACCTGAGGCTTCTCCGCAGCGTAAGAAGTTAAGTGCAGTCGTCTGCCAGCTTCTATGAGGAGTTGAAAAGCGGGGCTTTCAGCCTTATGAAGTTTAAAAATTAAGGTTTTAGCGTCCACTTGGTAAATGTTGTTGACACGCGAATCTAAAATGTTTTCTCGCAACTCGCGGACAACAGCGGCGACATCAAAGCTCGTGAACTCCTTTTTATGCAAGGCGTCTACACCATTTCTAAAGAGTAAACTGCATTAAACTATAAATAGGCAGCTTTAAATCATAATCCAAAGGT
>Ga0080004_1101482_pt1 | contig 10707 bp, 13 predicted proteins | sample WasSprMetagenome_FD_69207 | JGI IMG/M metagenome (GOLD analysis project Ga0080004, IMG submission 69207) | Sulfidic aquatic microbial communities from Washburn Spring, Yellowstone National Park, USA - WS (SPADES assembly) (version 2) | ecosystem: Environmental > Aquatic > Thermal springs > Hot...
TGGCGGGGATAGAGATATGGAATGCTTCGAAGAATGTTTTAGAGCCAATCGTGAAAGTGCTCTCGGCAAGGATTAGAGAATCTCTTGAAGTGGCTGCCAAGTGGTAAAGAGTGGCTAGACGATGCGATAGGAAGCGGGGGATAGCTTAGCGCGCTACGTGTCGTAGCGCGCGCCTGCTCTTGCCAAAGCGGCGCTGAGGTCGCTCTAACCGCTTTCGCGCGCTGAAGAGGAACGCGTTTACCGCAAAGCCTAGCGGGGTGGGTGAGGTTGATGCTGTTACGTTGGGTGGAATCGTGGAAACCTAGCCCAGTGGGAGCCCGGCTCCCCCTCTGTCACCCACACCACCGGGTCTCCTCTCTCGGCGAGGCACGCGTCGTAGAGCGCTTCGCGCAGGGTCTGCACGACGTTGTACCTGAGGTCGTCGCCGCTCTTAGCGCGCGGCGCAGCCCATCGGCGGCTGCTTCTTGAGGAAGTGCGGGTACGAGGACGTGAAAGTGTACGTCTACTCGTGGCGCGTGCGCGTCGACCTCCTCGGTCTCAAGGAGGCGCAAGCCCCCTCGCGGACCCTGAAGACCTCCTACACCGTCGAGAAGGGCTGCTGGATCGAGCGGGTCTGCGCGTGGGAGGCGACCCCAACCTCCAGCGCCGCTTTCTACCGGTCCGCGCGCGCTTTGGATGTAAGGGCCTCGTGGTAGGTTGGAAGTCCGTTTTACGGTGTCTCGTAGGGTGGAGGTTTACTCTGATGGGCTGGCTTTCGAGTTTTACAAGGACTTTTGGAGGAGTGTTCAGGGGAGGGATTTTTAGTGCGCGCTTCTCAAAAGAGGGATTAAAGGAGTAGAGTTCATCAAATGGGTTCAGTGATCCCATGCGAGGAAGGCTTCGGAGGGTAGGCGGTTGAGCGACGGTGGGCCGCGCTGCTCGTGATGGGCTTGATTTTAAGCTTCCCAAAACGCTTTACATTGATTTATAAGCTGTTTTCCTATGCCTTACATAATACACGATAACGGTTTTGTTGTTATTATCAACCTGATACACTACTCTGTAATCTCTAACTCTCAATCTGTAAAAGTTTTCTGATCATGCGAGCTTCTCCGAGTCGCGCGGAAAGGGGTTCGCGCTAAGTTCCCTTATTCTATCAATAATCCTTTGAACGTACATGGGTTTATGTTCCTAAGATCTTTGTATACAGTTTTCTTAAGTAGAACTCGGTAGGATTCCGTTTTTCTTCAGCTTCTCTATAATCTCATCTAGGGGGACTGTCGGTTCATCTCTCCGCTCAGCGATAACAACAAGGTCGTGTAAATCTTCAATCAGCTTTTCGTACTCCTCAATCGGCATGATTACAGCCTTCCTCTCTCCTTTTTCATCAACCACGTAACGCTTGCTCGACATTCAGAAAGCATCGATGGTTTTCCCGCTATTAAACTTTGCCTGTGCTAAGCTGGAGAAGGATGCAGCACGCTTTCTGGCTGTCCAGCGAAGTAGGTAGGGCGCGCTTAGCGTGCAGCGCTCGCTGAGGAGTGAGAGCGCCGACCGCATTGTGAGGAAGAACTGCTAGAGCGCGCGCGACGAGGAGGAATGCTTGAAGGAGGCTTGCCACGCTCGCTTGTAGAGGATTCTCGCGGAAAAACGCATCTAAGCAACGATCCGATGGAAGCATGTTGAGGCTTAGCTTGTTCCGAAGGGCGCGCGCTAGAAACTCCTCGACGAGCTCCACGTCGATTCCTCCCGTGTTGCCCATCCAACAGCATATTCTGAAAATTCCTCGGTATCGGAATCTTTATTAATTTCTGAATCTACAGACAATCAGACAATATGGAGAGCCTAAATACTGTTGCGAGGATCGGTAAAAGAAGAACACTCGTCATACCCAAAAAAATTGCAGAAAAACTTGGCATAAAGGAAGGAGACAAAGTAAAAATCACAGTCCTCGAAGACAAAATATTGTTAGAGCCTGTTAGGGACGCTGTTTGGCTCTCTTTGTACGGGGAAAAAGTTGCAAAGGTTACTCTAGAAGATCTAGAAGCCACTAGCATGGAGGAGCAGAACAAGTATGTTGAAGGTGCTGATTGATACGAGCTTTCTGCTCCCAGCACTTGGAATAGAGGTCGAGAAAGAAATAATCGAGGCAGTAAAACATTTCCACAGTGCCGAGGTGCATTATCTCGAGGTAAGCGTTCTTGAGGCAATGTGGAAGGTGATACGAGTAGTTCCCCCAGAGAAACTTAAAGTTATAGAAGAAGGCATAAATGCCATACAAAACACATATACCACATCAGTCCCAAGGCCATCTTCCTATGCCAAGGCACTTATGCTCTACAGGAAGGGGCACAGAGACTTTATCGACAACCTTTTGTATGCTGTTTCTGTTGAAGAGGAAGTATTTTTCTTGACGATTGATGAAGCCTTTATAAGTTTTCTTAAGTCGATTAGAGAGGATACGTCTCTAATCCTGACTCCTCTTGATTTTGTTAGAAGGGTCTCGGAGCCACGTTGAGAACCTGAACGCTTCTCTGCGGTTGATAAAGGCTGGATATTGGCTTGATTGAAGTAAAATGTTAAAAATGAGTTATCAGAATGGTAGTGACACGTATAGACAAAGGGGGTAGGCTTGTTATACCGAGAAAGCTACGGAGAGAAGTAGGGATAGAGGAGGGAAGCCTTGCAACGCCGTGTGTATTCTTCCCTTGAAGGGCGCATTGACTCCCTTGCCAGTGCGCGCTGGCGCTGAGCCTATCATAAGAGGCATAAGGATAGCGGTCGAGTTCATCCTAGAGCTACTCGCAAAAGGCTGGATCATTAGCGCGCGATCGATGAATCAGAAGTTGATGGAATTTTAAAGTTCCCTCAAAATTGTATCTTGATACAGCAACTGGGGCCTTAGTAGCTGTAGGTCCAAGAACGCTTTCTAGGGCTAGAAGAAACGCGTGAATAGGAAACTTCCCTACGAACAAGAAGAACCCCCTACAGGGACGAGCTAACAGACCAGATAATAATACACCTCGACGACCAAGCGCGCACTAAAGATAGCGCGCTATAATAGTTGGTTTCCTTGGGGGATTTATCGAGAAGTACCACCTGTACGAGGCTGACGCTGTCCAGCTAGCGCGCCGCGCGCTGGAAACGTCGGCTAGCGCCCTGTAGCCCCAGAAGCGCTAGTATTCTGTGAATTCCCGCTTCTTAAGGGCTGTTAGGTCGATCTCGCCTGTCGCGCGCGCAGTTTAACAAGAGGTAGTTCGGCGTTTCTCTTTCCTGGGGAGCGCCGAGCGCGCGCTTTCTGGTGTTGGCTGAGCGTCTGGGCAAAACTTATATTCGTTAAAGGTTGATTGCCTTAGTGGTGTTCTGTGGGGCACGTCTGGGTTAGTGCAGTGATTAGGAACCCTGCTACAGGCAAGGAGGTGCCTGTAAAGGCTCTAGTTGACACTGGTGCAACGCTTAGTGTGGTTCCGAGGGGTGTTGCCGAGGAGCTTAGGTTGCCCGTGATTGGGAAGAGGCTGGTTTCGACTGCGAAGTTTTCTGCGGAGCTTGACGAATGTGTGGGTGTTGTGGAGGTTATGGGTAGGAAGGCTCATACGCATGTGCTCGTGTCAGACGAGGTAGACGTTGTGCTGATAGGTGTGACGGCGCTCGAGATCCTGGGTCTTGAAGTGGACCCGGTTACGGGGAGGCTGAGAGAAGCTAAGGTATACTTGCTCTAGGGCTGGATAGCTGAGGGTCTACTGCTCGAGATATTTTGCTCGCGACTTGAACTGTTTCATGGGTCTTGTTCTAGGCCTGATTATGCTTGCAGCAAGTAGTGGGCTTTTAGGTGCTATTTTTCAGATGTTTCCCCTTTTCGGCGGATATTTGTGGGTCGTTGTGTTTCGTGGAGCAGGGTTGCTTTTGAGGGAGTTTGCTTGGATTTGGGTTTCCTGTGAAAATGCTCGGGGCAGGGTGTGTCGTGCATGGGCTGGTTGTGGCATTAGGCGAGCCGTGCCGTTATTGTCGGGTTTCTTGTTCCTGTGTTAGTAGTGTTTTTAGTTTTTCTACGAGTTTGAGGGTTTGCTCTCTGTGCGCTTCGAAGTTGAGTGGGGATAGGAAGTTGTGGTAGTAGTTTGCGTGTAGGCGCTCTGTGTTCGCGAAGAGCGGTCCGAGGGGCTCTTTTAGCTGCTCGGAGAGCTTCTCGACGATCTCCGCGTAGTCCCTGTGGCTGTAGTGCGGCCACCCCCTCTCTTCCGCTATGGCGTTGAGGAGGGCCGCCGCGGCCCCCCAGTACTTTTCTCCGGACTGCGGGAGGTCGCCCTTCCTGTACAGCTCTTCGGCTTCGGCTAGATATTTCCTGAAGAGTTCTAGATATTTTCCGGTTGCTGTTTTCGGTGGTGCTGGCGTGCTCTTCTCGCTCGCTGCGTTTTTCTTGGCGCTTTCTCGAGCTTCTCTAGAGGGAGAAGTGCTCCTACATTTTCTACTAGACTTGACAGCCATGTTTTCGCCCTACCAGTTTCGGAGGCTCCCCGAATAAAAACCTTGAGTCACGTCGCGCGCCCGCGCTGGGCTGGAGACCTTCGCGCTACGTTGAGAGCTTTCTGGGCGGGCGCTCGGCGCATCGCCGAGGGGCTGAGGGAATGCGGAGGGAGTACGGAGCGGGCGTCTTCCAGCTTGGGTCTCGGCTAGCCCGTGCCGCTGCTCTTCCCCGCTTTCTCTCCTCTGAGCTCGAATACCACGTCCGCGGGTGTAGGGCTGCCCTGGGTCTGGGCACCGCAGGTAGCCCGCATCGTCTATTCCGAGCGCCGTGGCCGGCGCGCCTTTGAGGGGGGCTGGGGGTGCGAGCATCGCGGCGGTGCTGGAGGCAGGGCCCTTCCCCGCCTGTAGAACCTCTCGACGGTGGGCGCACCCGCGCCGCTCCCGGTCTCCGCCGCCTTCCCACTGCTAGGCCCTCCCTCCTCGCCCCCGCTCGCGCTCTTCGACCTTCTCCTGCCGCACTTCGACGTCTTGAGGCTGCGTGAGCTGCCCGCCCTCGCCGGGGCGGCGCTGAAGTCGCTAGCTATCTCGGCGGAGAGCGCTCGACCTGCGCGCGCGCACGTGGCGGTTTACCTAGGCAAAGCGAAGGTCGCTAGGATGCTAGTCGAGCGCGGCGCTTGCGTGGACGCGAGGAACTGCTACGGCTGCACCCCCTTGCACTACGCTGCTGCAACCCGTCAGCCCGAGATCGTCGAGCTCCTGCTGAAGCGGGGCGCTGACGTAAACGCTAGGGACGGCTGGGGCGAGACCCCGCTCTACTACGCCGCTAGGGGCGGCGGTAGGCGCGTTGTCCAGCTGCTCCTCGAGCACGGGGCGGACGTGAACGCGCGCAACAGCCGGGGGGAGACACCGCTGCACTGCGCGGCTGGGAGCGGGCACAGCGATGTCGTCAGACTGCTTCTCGAGAGGGGCGCTGACCCCGAGGCGAGGGATGTGAGCGGCAGGACTCCCGACAGCTACGCTCTCGAGGCAGGCTACACAGAGGTCGTCTTGCTCATCGAAAAGTTTACGGGTAAGCTCGGCGGCGCTCGCGGGCCTGGGGCTTAGCCTGCCCCGGGCACCCCTAGCCTCGTTCCGCTCTCGGCGCGGCTCTCGTTCCGGCTTTGGCGCTTTAGTTTCGGTCTGCTAACCACGCTTTCCTTTTGAGATGGTGGAAAGAGCTAGGGGCGTGGAGCCTTTCGAGGTCGAGGTTTACGACTGGCTGCTTCACAAGAGCGTTAAGCGTCCCATCCCCGACCACGAGACTTTGGAGCTGGCGGACCCGGGGGACGCGGTGGAGGCCGAGGAAGTGAGGATTGCGGCGCGTGCATCGCCGAACTACCTTTTCACGTGGCTTTCCAACTGCGCGCTCATTCGAGCAGGGGAGCCCCCTCGGCTAGCCCCGCTCGCCGGCAGCGAGGTAGGCGCGATTTCGACCGCCCCCTTCTCTACCGAGCCCGTGGACCCGCGCTACCTCTACGCGCTGCTGCACGCGCTCGGCTGCCGGAAGCTCGCCTTCCTGCTGCTCGGCACCCGCCCCATCGACGGCGAGGAGGAGACCCTCTACGACACGGTGGTCGCCGACGTACCGTCCCCTCGCGGGGGGTACAGGCCTTCCTTCTGGGAGCGCCCGGTGCGCGTGGTGTTCTTCGACGCTCTGCCCGCTAGCGATCACCTGTTCGGCGACCTACTTGAGGAGGAGAGGCAGAGGGATCCCTTCGCGCGCGGCACCATCCGCCTCTACGCGGAGCTGAAGGTGCTGGAGAGGGTTGCCCCCTTGGCGGCGCTGGCGCTGGCTCGGAGCTGGCGGCCCTACGCCCCCTACCTCCCGCGACGGTTTGGCGACGAGGTTTATGTTAAAGCTGGGCCTCTAGCTGAGGCTTTGAGGGAGGCCGCGGCGCTCAGGGAGGTCGCCGAGAAGGCGGGTATCCCGTGCAAGGGGTTCGGAGAGCACCCTCCGCCTTGGGATCGGCTGCTGGAGGAGGCGGGGAAACCGGCCGTTAGGGGGCTGGGCCCCGTTAGGCCGCCTACGCCGGATGAGGCGGCTGCAGAAAACCTTGTGCGCGAGCTCGACGAAGCGGTTCGCGCTCACTTGGAGGAGCGCGGCTGCTCTGTGAGCGGGCGCCCCTCCGCTTCCCAGCTCGTTTTGGCGTTGGCCAACATCCAGTGCTTCTCTGACGTCTCGTGCGTGTACGTGTACGCATCCTTCAAGCGAGCGTGAAGCAGCGCCCGGCACCCTTTCTCCATCCCTGCAGAGCTGGAGTGGGCTTCAAGGCTCACCGCGCGGTGGCCTGTGCGAGTAGCGCGCCGCTCGGTTTCGGGCTTCTAACAGCTCCCCGCTCACTCGCTCGCAGCCGGCGCGGCGGGCTTATATACTGCCGCTCCACGTGTGCCGCGTGGAGGCTTCGGCCGCTGCGGCCTTCGAGCGGGTCGCCGCTAGGGCTCTGGAGGAGGCTGTGTCGAAGCGACCTCTCCTCTAGTTGGAGTTCCGCGCGTTCTGGTGCTATACAGTACTGTTTAGTACTATAGAGGGTCTCCCGTCTCCAGCTTTTGGTACTGAATAGTACTAAATAGTACTAGTGCTCGCTACTTTGGCGTCTCAGGAGTTAAGGCTAAATACTCGTGGTACTAGATGGTACTGTATGGTACCATGAGACAGGTGAAGTTCTACATCGACGATGAGCGCTACGAGCAGTTGAGGAGGCTCGCGGAGGAGCGTGGGCTCACGGTGCCGGCGCTCGTGAGGAGCCTCGTGTTGAGGGCTTTGAGCGGGGAGGAGCGGGAGCTCGAGGAGGTCGTGGGGAGGCTGGAGGAGAGGGTTGCCCAGCTGACGAGGGAGGTTGGGCGGCTGGGGGTGGAATTAGCGCTTCTGGCGAAGAGGGTTGAGAAGCTTGAGCGGGAGCGGCGTGGAGGAGCTTAGGGAGGGACTCGAGGCCTTTAACCCCTGGTGGAGCGATAGGAGGTGGTTTGAGAAGGATCCGCTGGTTCTGGAGTACGAGCGGGGGAGTTTCAGGGTTGTCAGCCGGCTCTACTACCACATTAGGAGGAAGATCGCTGCGCCGGGGAAGTACGGGATCGTCACCCTGAGGGGTCCTAGGAGGTCTGGGAAGACCACGGTGATCAAGCTGGTGATCAGAGATCTCTTGGAGGAGTTCGGCGTTGACCCCTCCGCGGTCTTCTACTTGCCCATGGACTACGGCGGGCTTAGGGGCCTCAGGCTTTTCGACGCGCTTTTCTCTATCGCCGGCGCTGGGGGTGGTGAAAAGTACGTTTTTCTCGACGAGGTTTCCATGTGCAGGGAGTGGGCTCTCGAGCTGAAAAGCGCTTTCGACGCTGGCATTGTGTCGGCTGGCAAGCTGAAGATTATCGCTTCCGGTAGCCACTCGATGGATCTGGCGGAAGCCGCCGATAAGCTGAGGGGGAGGCAGGGGGATCTTGCGCGCGAGTTTAACCTGGGCGGGAACCTGCTTTTCACCCCGCTCAGGTTTCCGGAGGTTGTCGAGAGCGTGAGCGAGGAGGTTAGGCGCTTCCTCGATGCTAGGAAGTTCAGGAGGGTCAACGCGAGGTTCGAGTTGCTGAGGAGTTTGAGCGAGGGGGTGATCGGCGAGGGGTTGAGGGAGCTGTACGACAGCTACTTCGCCACGCTGAACCAGATGTTCGAGAACTACCTGCTCCACGGGGGCTACCCGAAGGCGGTTAAGGATTTTTACGAGGCGGGTCGGGTGGACAAAAGCTTTTATGCCGACCTCGCCCAGCTCCTGGTCAGTGACTCGAGGGCTGCGGGGCTGGACGCCGATACGCTGAAAGTTCTCTTGGCCGAGCTTGTGAGACCGGAAAGGCTCTCGGGGGTTTTGAGCCTGGCTAGCTTGAGGTTGAGGAGCGTTGGCAGGCGCGAGCTGTGGGAGTACCTGAAGTACCTGATTTCGACGTGGGCGTTTTTCCTCTCCTATAGCGAGAGCAAGGGGAGGGCGTGCGAGCCCAACTACAGCGACGAGGAGCACCTCAAGCTGTACGTCCTCGACCCCTTCATTTTCCACGCTCTCTACTCCTACGTGAACAACGTTCCCGACCCATTCGGGGCGTCGAAGGCGTTAATCGAAAGACCTGATTTCCGGGGGCTCCTCGTGGAGAGCGTCGTCGCTGCGCACCTGCTTCTATCTCAGCAGTTGTTCGAGCACGTGGCGCACGTGAGCTACGATAGGGTGCTTATGCGCGGTACCAGGGAGGGAGGGGGTCGCGAGGTGGATTTCGTGCTTTGCATCCGCAAGGGCGATAGAGAGTACAGGTTCCTTGTGGAGTCAAAGTACCGTGAACGGGCTTTCAGGGAGGCTTCCATATCGAAAACTATCGTTTTAACTAAGGACCTGCTCGACGTTGATAGGAGAAGCGGCACCGCGTATGTTCCGGCTTCGGTTTTCCTCATGCTCTTCTAGCGCGTGCTGCGACGATTACGAGTCATAACAGTGGACAGTGTGCCCAATGAGCGCGTGGCACCTTTGCGTGTCCTAGGTACGCCGATGATCCCTCGAAGGTCTCCTCGCGGCGGGATTTCCTCAGGAATCTGGGGGTTAGGGAGGAAGCGGGGGCGGAGCTTGTAGAGAGGTTTGCCGAACGGTTTGTCGAGCGCGCGCTGGGCTTCGGCTGCGGGGAGCGGCTTGCCGGCGAGGGGTACCGCCAGCTTCCTGGGGAGCCAGGGTTCGGGCGGTTCGATGAGCGCGAACGTGAGCTCGACGCCGCCCACGCTCGCCTTCGCTGCGTAGGGTGAGGGCTGCTGGCCGGTCGCCGCGGCGTAGGCGGTGGGAGCTATCACCGGGATGAGGGCTAGGGCTGCTGCCGCGATCCCCGCGCCCGATACTACTCGGCTGCACACGCGTAAAAAGTTGTCCCGGAGAGCGGGGTGAAAGTCTTAGGCTGCCGCCGCAGTCCCATCTTATCGCGAGCGCTCCCCCCTCGCCGGCTTGGATCCGCTCTCCGCTTCGGAGCGGTGCGGGCTCGCCGACTTCTCCCCGCCGCGCCGGGAGCGGTGGGGTTCGGCTCCGCGTGTCTGCAGGCAAAGGGTTTCGTTGAGCTGGCTCAACGGGGCTCGCTGAACCGGTTCAACGGGCTCCGCTGAGCTGGCTCAGCGAGATTCTTTCCGCGGAAGCACTTTTGGGCCGCGCTGTGTTAGTCGTCGAGCGGCGAGCGCGTTGAGCGGTTGGGCAGGGTTCCGCGTGGCTTTTGGAAGGGCGCGATAAGGATATAAGTGGAAAGCTCGCTGTTCGGCGCTGTGAGTAAGAGCGTTTCCATCGATGTTCCAGAAGAGATCTGGGTTCTTATCTCGAAGGATGAGTTGCTTAAGAAGGCGATGGAGCGTATTGCTGTCGAAGAGTTCAGAAAACTTTTGTTGAAGTACTTTGTAGCGGAAGAGGTTACTGGAGTTGTAGATGAAAAGGAGATAGCTAGAATAGATGAGGAGTTGAAGGAAAAAATTTGGGAAGAACTGAAGCGGAAATGGAGGTTGTAATTGATAGTAACAAAATAATTTCTGCTGTAGTAAGTAGAGGGATCGTGAGAAGGATCGTTGTGTTTTCAGGGATAAACTTTTATGCGCCTAAAGTAATGATTGAGGAAATTGAGAGGCACAGGGAAGAAATATGTAGGCGCATAGGCTTAAAAACCGAGTTTTTCAACTACATCTTAGAGGAATTAATACTCTCGAGGTTGAACATAGTTGAAGAATCCAGGTATGCCGATAAAATTTCAGAAGCTTATATGATATCCAAAGAGTTCGACGAAAAGGATACGCCCTTCATCGCGTTAGCCTTAAAGTTAAAAGCGCCTATATGGACGAACGATAAATCGATGATAGAGCATGGTGTTGAGTCGCAAGCATACTTAGCCGTAGACACCGAGATTTTAATAAAAGTTTTAAAAGGGGAGCTGAAATTAAATGATTGGGCTACGATTAGAGAAAAGCTTAAAGTGAAGTATGGCCTATGAAAACTGAACTTTAGTAAAAGCTAAAGGTGCGCGCGCTTGAGCCGGCTCGGCGAGATTCTTTCCGCGGAAAAGGTTTGGGCCGCGTGTGGCCTGCGCGAGCGTCGCTTCAGTTTCGGGCTTCTAACCGCGCGGCCTTTTTGAGCGGGATCCGCGCGCTATGCGTGTGGAGCGTTTCGAGGTGGAGATCGCGGATCCCTTGAAGGGGAGGGCTGTGAAGCGCCCTATACCGGACTACGAGACTTTGGAGCTTGC
>Ga0080004_1185646_pt1 | contig 10705 bp, 23 predicted proteins | sample WasSprMetagenome_FD_69207 | JGI IMG/M metagenome (GOLD analysis project Ga0080004, IMG submission 69207) | Sulfidic aquatic microbial communities from Washburn Spring, Yellowstone National Park, USA - WS (SPADES assembly) (version 2) | ecosystem: Environmental > Aquatic > Thermal springs > Hot...
CCCCCCCCTATATTAATTCAATCTCCCTTAACTTACCTTAAATACCAAGTTCAACAACACTAAACACGAAACAAAAAACCAAACACTATTTCTATAGCAAAAATTCAAAGCAGAAAAGCTTATATATGCTACTTGTCGCTAAATCACTTCATCTAAGTTGGCAGATGCTAAAATGCGATTTAGATGATAACCAGGGTGGGAGCGGGTTAAAACGAAACGCTAAAATACTAAACGAAAAAAACATTTAAAAGCAGCCTAATCTAACCATACACCTATGACTCAAACAGATAAGCAAACAACCCTACCACCTACACCAGAAAACATGCAGCTAGCACAATACTACCTACAGCAGTTTTTGAAGAAAGTAGTCTTAAAAGTGAAAGGAAACGTGGTTATAATGCAGCAGTTCTACGAGCTACCAGACCACAACCTAGCAGTAGCCTTCGCACAAAACCTAAAACAAACATTCCAAAAGGGTTAGCGAAATGGCTGAAGACGAAGAAGACCTAGCAGCAAAAGTAGAAAGAAGAAGAAGAGAAGCGTTACCTTTAGCTACTCAGATGTCAATATTAAGTAGGACTGAACCAGAGATATATGAGTTCGTCAAAAGATACGCCGAAGAAAACAACCTAACCATAAACCAAGCAGTAGCAGAACTACTCAAAAAGCAGGTAGTAATACAAAACGTAACCATGAAGGGCATGACAGCAGACCAACTACTGATATCTTTTGACATATTGAAGGAGTTTATGAAATTTGGGATACAAAGCTTTGTGGAGATGAGTAAACTATTCTTTAGTGAGATGACTCAAAGCTACAGTCAGTTGATTCAAGAGAAGGTTAAGGAGATAGAGGCGAGTAAACGCTCACCAATAAGCGAAAAGCTAGTAGATAAAGTAGTGGACTTAATGATGCCCATGCTACAATACACTATGGCTTCAACATTCAAAGCAGCTAAAATACCCCTACCAGAAAACCTTAAAGCAAATATACCCGTAGAACTACAGATAGAGAATGAGAAATGAGCGACCCACCACAGTTTGAAAAAGGATATCCACCTCTACTAGGAGTGTTAAGAAGCAGATTTAGAAAGCTAAACCCAGAAGTGGATGTTGAGGAGATTGATTGGTGGGCATACTACGACCCAAAACTATCATACTCAGAGCTAATAGAAAAGTTCGCTGAAGCATACCCTCAATACAAGTGGTATCCTGAAGAGGCTAAACCACCAACCAAAAAAGAGATTGAGGAAAAAGAGGAAGAAGAAGCACTAAGCTACGTATCCTACCTAGCTAGCGTCTTAAAGCCTAATGAACTCAAGAAGGAAGACATAGAAGCAATAGCTAAAGTAGCTGAAATAGCAGACAAATACAAAAAGCAATATGAGAAGACTAAAGAGGAGCTGAAGAAGATTAAACGAATAGAAGAAGAGGAAAGAAAACTAATAGAGGAGAAAGCAATACCACCACCAAAACCCAAACCCATAACAGCACTACCAGAATACCCATTCAAACCACCACAAGAAAAAGAAGAGTTTTATAACCTGTGGATGAGGATATATAGAGGCGAAGCTGAATGACGCTAGACGTTGAGCTACACTCATCAGCCGTAATTATTGGTGTTAACGGTCAAAACGCAGGAGGCATGACGGTTACAGTAGATAAAGACGGGGGCTACGCCATATACGTAGATGGCAGCCTAGTAACATACGCTAATGAGATGAGTGCTGGATGGAGATACAACCAAAGATGGGACTTATGGGTTGGGACAACACCAGCATCTAAAAGGATGAAGCTATACACGCTAACCTATGATGCTACACCACCATCCACAGAACCAACTGATAGACACCCTGAGCTAGAATACCTTGTTATGGCAGTTGCAAGTAGCGGTAAAACAGTGTATTTCAGAGATAAAGATACGGGTGCAGCCGCTGAAGTATATTGCACATTCATCAAGAAGGATATGCCACACATATACAACGTAGTAAGCGATGTATATGGAAGACCGAAGCTAACAACCCAAGCCACAGTCCCAGATGGAGATTGGATAATGGTGGTTGAGAGGAGAATAAGCGACACACAGATGTATTACGAAGTATTTGACACAGCAACCATACCAAGCGGTTCATCAACAGCACTACTAAGCAAAAAGAGTGAAGACATAATAAAGATAAACGCAACCGTAAGATGGGATGGGTTAGCTGGACTATTCCAGATGCTTCTACTCTACACAGACCCACTCTATTGGGCTTGGAGAGCTGCTAGTAGTGTTGCACCTCAATACACCGTTTGGCTGTTTAACTTATTGTTCACCATAGACATGCCCGCCTTCATGAGAGCAGACCTAGTTGCTGTTAGGCAGATTACGGAAACCACATTCGAGTTTGAAGTAAGAGTAACACCTAACTCACTTAAAGGCTGGGTTGTAACCCTAGCTAAGCAGCTAGCTAAATGGTCTGCTAGACTGCTATTCGCAGGGATATTAACTGCTGGAGCATACCTAATAATAAACTCAGTAGCAAGTATATACAGAACACCAGCCGAAGTAGTGAAAAACATAGACGATATGAACAAAACACTCCTATCCCAAACAAGCAGCCTAATAAACCAAATACTAGCAAACCCAGACCTAACGACTGAGCAGAAGATTAGGGCAATAGAAGCTGTAACAACATTCTCAACAAACGTAACTAGAGCCAACACTCAGCTAGCGTCTGAAATAGAGAAGCCTATAGTGGGCTTAGAGCAGCTAATCAACATACTACCATTCATGATAGTTGGTATGCTGCTTATCGCAGTATTAAGCACAATAAAAGAGCTAAGAGGTAAGAAAGCTAAGGAGTAGCCTTGACCATCAACCCGCTATTAGTAACGATGTCGGTTAGAAGACTTCATCCGTTCACCTATTGGTATGAGCAGCTAAACCTATGCGATAAGCTGCTTGTAAGAGGCTATCCACACGAGGAAGCACATAAAATATCTAGGGACTTCTTCCTACAGCATAAGGAATACACACACTTTATCATTTGTGCTGAAGACGTTTTAGTTACACCCTGCCACCTTCAACTGCTTTTGAAAGACATAGAGGAGCATCCAGAATACCCCGTTATAGCTGGTTACTCTAATTTTGACTTCACACATAATTGGCTTAACATAAACGAATTAGACATGAGGCACATATATGTTATGTTTGCTGAGCAATACCACTTCATACCACCTCTAAGCATAATGAGTGGCAAATACCCTACGTTCATAAAAGTGTTCTTTCAAGGAATGGCGTTAACAGCTATACGGAGAGATGTGGTTGAAAAGATACCGTTCAGACCATATAGGAGAGTAAGCGATAGACTAGGATACAATAGAGGCACTATGTTTGACTTAGCCTTCGCTATAGACTGTGCTAATAATGGCATACCTCAATACGTGGACACCAGATTATGGCTAATACACGGCGGCAACACTACACATCTAGTTAACTTTGCTGAGAAAGAGGTTAAACACATCCCAAGAGAAAAAAATATAAACCACGTCTATACTAGTATATAGGCGATGGAATATGGGTAGATACCCAACCCCATCAGAAGCAAGAAGCAGATTCGAGGAAGGAGTAGAGCTAGCGAAAGAGAAGTGGGTAAGCAGAGCAAGAGCGGGAGCAATAGGATACGAAACGTGGTTCACAGGCTTCGCCAACACCATCTACAGCTTAGTAGCAACCCTACCATCTAAAGAGGGTAAGACCACAGACACCATCATAGACGAAAGAGTAAAGCCCGTAGCTAAGGCGATAAAGAACCTATCCAAGAGCTACAAGGAAGCCAAGCTCAGGGAGCTGGTTAAGAGAGTAGCTCCTATAGCTGTGGTGAGGTGAAGTAGATGGCGTTAACAGACCTAACCACAATTCTGCCTCAAGTAATGCCTTTGATAGCGATGGTTCTGGTGATGTTCATCGTCATCTCCTTGATAAAGGAGCTTAGAGGTGCAGTCTAGATGTCCACACCATCAGGAACAGATATAACAGCAATACTTGCTCAAATGATGCCCTTGATATCTATGGTTCTAGTGATGTTCATCATCATCGCCTTAGTTAAGGAGTTGAGGGGTGCAGTCTAAAGATGAGCACACCAATACCTCTAACGGAGCTGTTCACACAGTTCCTACCTCTAATCAGCTTGGTATTGGTGATGTTCATAGTAATAGCGATAATCAAGCAGCTTAAAGGAGCACTCTAGAAGCTTAAAGGTGGTTCAGCGATGTCAGTAGAGGTCAACGGCACAACCGTAGGATACACAACCGTAGAGGTAACAGGCTTCATCATAACCCTAGTAACCTTTCTAGTAGTAACATTTGTTCTACATGCAATACTAAAAACAGTCTTAACTAAACTGCGAGGTGTGTGAAATGAGTTTAACACCTAAAGTTGTGCTAGACAAAAAGCACTTCGTAGAAGAAGCAGCCGTAATAGTAGTCAAAGAAGGCAACAAAGTATATGCAGTAAATACTACAAATAAAGCGATTATAGCTGAAGATGAAGACGCTACAACAGTAATACAGTCCGCCCGAAATGCTTTAACCCCAAGAAGAACGTGGAAAGAAAAAGTGGTTTTGAAAGGAAATTTCACAGTCAATTCATACATTCTAATACCTTCTTACACAGTTTTAGAGATATTAGGCAAAATAACTGCGACAACAGATGCAGATATTTTGGTGGTGCCAGAAGGGGCGACTGCCGTTGACATCATCGGAGGGCATCTTATTGGTAACGATAACCCAAATGAAGCAGGGGCAGGGGTTAAAGTTGACACAGCTACTGATGTAAGGGTTCTAGGGGTTAAAGCTGAGAAGTTTGGCTTACATGGAGTTTGGCTGCATAAAAGTTGGGATTGCGAAGTAGCTTTCTGTGAAGCGACTGATAATAGGCAGCACGGCATATTGGCTGAAGGAGGTGGGAGAAACTTCATTCACGATAACAACTGTTGGGCTAATCACAGATGCGGTATTCTGCTTGAGAATAATGATATATTTGACATCGTTAAAGGTAACCAGTGCTGGAATAATGAGCATGTAGGCATAAAGGTTGGTTCGAAGTGCCATCGAGCTATCATCGCCAATAACCGCTGTAACAACAACAACTTTGAGGGTATTGATGTTGAGCCTATTGCTGCAGCAGGCGAATATACGTTTGGTGTCGTCGTTGAAGGTAACGTTGTGTTCAGCAATCTTTGGCACGGTATTCTGCTGAGCGGCACTAACGTAGCCTTAGGGCTGTTTGACTGTGTTGTGGCGAACAACTATGTTGCTGAGAACGATAGGGGTAGGACTCAGAGCTACGATGGGATAAGATTAGATGGTGCAGTTAGGAAATGTATTGTAATCGGCAACAGATGTATAGATAACGACCGCTACGAGATTTCAATTGAATCTGCTTTAGCTGAAGATAATATGGTTGTCAACAATAACGTTATTGGCACAGACCACGTAGCAGCTATAAGAAACACGGCTATTCGCACCTTAATTAAGGGTAATGCAGGGTATGTTACTGAGAATAGTGGAACCGCAGTCTTCAGCGGAGATGGGTCAAATAAAACTTTCACGATTCCTCACGGTCTTGCTGGAGCTCCTAAGAGTTGGCGTGTTGAAGCTGGGAGTGAAGACGCTAAAGGAGATAAATACGTTACTGCAGATGCTACAAACTTGTCTGTAACGTTTGACACAGCCCCACCATCTGGAACGAACAACGTTATACTTGTTTGGCAGGCTGAGATGTAGCTGCTGAGATGGATGACAGAACCCTAGTTAAGATAGCTGCTATAGTAGCTATAGCAGCCATAGAGGTAACCAATCTACTAACTGCTAAAATAGACAGCACCATAACAAGCGTAGTCGTAGCAGCAATAGCTGGCTTAGCAGGATACCAAATAGGTAAGAAAGCATGAGGGTTAAAGTGTGTAAAAAGTGCCATCTACTCCACAGCGAATACGCATCTAGATGCGTATGCGGTGGAGAATTAGAGCTAGTTAACCTCATTCTAGAAGACTAAGCAGTAAGCAGACGCCAACCACAAGTAGTAAGCTGCCAAAGAAAAGCACCAAAACAGAACTCAAGGATATCTCCAATAAGCTCTGAGCGGTTTTTGGATGTGAGAAGCTCATAGCCAATATAGAGTATAGACACAAGCATAAACCAGATAGGATGAATGCTAGAGATGAAGCCAACCAAAGTGTGTATAATCGACTTCCAGTCATCCCAGACTTCAACCTTCATCTCCCTTCTTTTTGCCTTTACCTTTATTTTTGCTTTTAGCCACTATTCTCATCTTCTTTACGCTTTTATAGGGTAGTAAAATTGGTTCACCACTATCTATGTCTATTAAATGGAGTGTAAACAGGTGTGGATTAAAGCCGTAGAATTGGTATCTTTCAGGCATACCCCTCATACTCAACCACACTTCTATTACGTCGCCTTGCTCTATTATGCATCCGCATAGGTTTACTCTAGGTATGTTTTTGCTAGCTGCCCATAATCTACCGTCATCACTCATATCTCATACAGCTCCGTAGATTTAAAGGCAACATTAACGTAGCATCTGCTACCACGTTTAGCGTTAGATTCATCTACCTCTAGGCGTTTAGGGTCGTCGCCAAATAATGCTCTAAGCTGAAAGCTATGTGGTAGGTCTAGGTATATATGGTAGCCTCTATTAGTCTTAACCACTTTACGCTTTATCCAACTGAACATGTAGAGTGCTTTAAGGAGCTTCATTTCGTCTTCACCATCTATATCAATTATCAGTTGGTTATGTGCTAGCTTCATAACACCCTCTCCTCTCTCAAAACTACGTGCAGATACTCTTCACAACCCTCTTTAAGCAGCTCAAATATGCTGTAGTTACTAACCTCTAAGTTGAAGACATACTCATGGTGGCTGCCTTTCACCTCAACATCCATAACGGCTTCATTATCTTGAGTGCATAAGTCATAAGCCAAATAGGTATATCTATCTAGGTCATCGTAAGCCCACCTCTCCAAGTTAACCTCTATTACCGCTGCAAAAGGCGTCTTCTCTAAGCAGTCGAAGAACACTCTTTCACAAAACCTTTCATCTAGCTTCTGTAGGTGAAATGGTCTAAACGTTTCAATCTGAAATTCATATACTTCTGTTCCTTTCTTTTTGCTTTCGTATAGTGCTTTTACTTTAACTAGGCTGTTTACGTGAACCCAAGCGTGTTTTACGCTATCGTATAATGCTGAGTTTAAGATGAGGTTTTCTAAGCGTCTATATCTGTAGCCAACTACTTCTGTTACTGCTGAGCTTAGGGTTAAGCCTAGCTGCACACCATACTGATAAGTTATGTATGCTTGGACTATGTTTTCTTCGCTTAAGCTAAGTGTAGGCTTATGCCAAAGATGAAAATGCTTCTCAACATACTCTTTAAACTCTTTGAAGCCCAAAGAAATAAGCCCCCCTCATCAAATTAGCACTTAGAGGTATAAAAAAATTGGGGTGGAGTAGGGTAGTCAAGTTGGCATCCTACCCTACTTTTTAGGCTTCTCCAGAGGCACAGGGTATAGGCGTGGGTTTAGGGATTTGCCCCGCTTATCCATTATCCAGGTGTGGTAGTTGTTTCTCAGATACTGTTCTCCACCTGCAGCTTCTATCGCATCTAAGAGAGGCTCATAACAGCTTTTGCCATACTTCTGCACTATGTATGCTCCTTCCTTCGTTTCTAGGGTTATGAATGCTCCCTCGTTGCCCTTTTTGTCTGTCTTGAATGCGAAGGCTAGTAGCTTAACCTCTACTCTTGGGGGTAGCTCTGTTACGCTTAGGTATTTTGGTAGCTGCTCCACCTTCTTCTTTAGCAGTTCTGTTAGGCTTGGTGTTGACATCTCCATCAGCACTACTATTGGCAGTTGGAGTTAAAATACTTTCTATAGTCTAAGTATATACTGTATGTAGGTGGTTCAGAAGCAACCAATCATCATCCGCTCAGGTGGTAAGCGGTTCATCATCCCACCACTTTTATGTATCCTTTCTTCACGAGAGCTGCTAGTGTTAAGCAGACCTCAGCACTCCAGGGATATGAGTGTTCACACTCTTTTGCCTGTTTACGTCGCTTTTAACCAGCTTTAGGCTTTCCTTTTCCACGCTCTTACCTCCCACACAGTAGGAGCTAATTGAGCTATTAAGAATCCGTTATAGCCTTCAGCGTTAAGCTTTTTGATTAGCTCTAAGGCGTCGCCGAAGTTCATCACATACTCTTTCTTTATCGTTACCATTCTTTATCACCTTTCTGGTATGGCGTGGTAGATTTCAGCTATGCCTACTATTGCACATCGACCGTCATGCCACCAGGCACAGTTTTGTGTGCATTCGGATGCTTTTCGCATGATGTCTGTTGTTTCTTTGTTTGGTGCTAGAAACCCTATTTTGAGTTCGTTTGGTATTGCACCTGTTACGGTTAGAATAGCTGCTATTTGTCTGAGTGGACATATTTTGGGTTTTTCTTGACTCATACTACCACCCCTGTGGCATGGCGTCACGAAGTTGAGGCATCCATAATGCTATTTCGACTACTGCACAGCCTTTGTCTGGTATGAACCATTCGCAGTCTGGTATGCACATTTTGTAGTCGAAGCCTTTTGAAAGTAGTGGACATATTTTTGGTCGCCTCTCTTTACGCTTCTGCTCTTGTAGTGTTGCTTCCATTTATGTTTCAACCTCCTTTATGTCTAGTATGCTTCCTAAGGTTATTATTTTCCATAGTGCTGTTTGGTAGCCGCATTTCTTACATAGCATATATACCCACATTCTTCTCTTCTTTTTGGTGTAGCTGTTTCTCACTAAGATGCTATAGCCTCCTTCGTGTGGATATGCTTTGATTTCACCACCTCTGTATTTTCTACCACAATTCCAGCATCTAGCCCCGTTATCTATTAGGAATCGCTGAATCTGTTTTAATGTCAGCTCGCCTCGGTTTATTTTGCTATAAAATTCATCAAGATTCATATTTATTTGATTAGATGAGTTCGAATTTACGCTCAATCTCCTGAACCTCCCGCAAAATCTCATTGTATTCCGCTTGGGAAAGCTTTTGGTCAACAACGTCACACAGGATTTGGTAGAGGGTTTTACAATCGCATGCAATGTGGTGATTCATTGTCACGAGTGCTGAGCCATCTCGTAAATAAACGACTTTTTCAATAGAGTAGTCATGTCCAGTCTTACGTTTGAGGGATTCGCTGAATCCCTCAGCCGCAGCTGAGGGATTTTTTGCGACCAATCGAACATATAGCTTTGGATGTTTGTGGTACCACCATAGCACAGTGGGCTCGGTGTAGCTTTGTATCCATTTTGTACATTTATTTGTGAAAAATTCCCGCCAGCCCATTTTATTTCACCTCCGAGAGGACGAGCCAATACTCTAAACCTTTTAGCTCGTCCTCGCTAAGCACCCGCCCCTCTGGAAGGCGGGTGCGGAGAAAGAAATGCAGCGCCCTATCGCCTGGCTGCATAAAGATGGTTTGGCGGTTAAATAAAATGTGGACGCCTAGTAGTTTGCTGAGTAATTGCGCCGTCCCCTCGTGCCCCACAGCCGAAGTGAAAGGCTGTGAGGCTAAGATGGCTTTGGCTTCCTCAACCGTGACCCTACGGAGGGTCACGGTTACACTTGAATACTTTGAAAAATCGATAGGGACGATTAAAGTGTTTAAGATATAGAACATGCTCTCACCTCGCTGAGGAGCTCCCTCTCCGCAGGGGAGAGGGAGGGGGAGTCGGCGGGCACTATATTTACCCACCAACAGCCCGACCAGCAGCTGCAGCATGCAGCTGCGATCCAGAGCCTGCCATCGGGGGCTTTTATCACAAGCCCCCTGTCGTCGGCGACAAGAACGGTCCCGCCGACGACCTTGTTCATTTTAATAATCTTGCTACTCATTATAATCTCACCTCAAAAAAATGGCTAGTCATGCTCAGCACCCTCCGTAATTTCGCCTCCTTTACTTATAAGTTCGAGGAGGGCTTTGTTCTCCTGCTCACTATAATTTTTGTTGAAATCGAAATGTGGACGGCCGTGATAGCTTGGTATAGATTGTACAAAGTCATAAAGCTGCGGTGGGAAGCTTTTTAGGAAATCTTGACTATAAAATTTAAGCACGACCTTAGATAAAATTTGCTCGCCTTGCGATATTTGCAGAAGTTCAATTTTAATCTCTTTCGGCGGGTCGTTCTTATTCCAAAAGAAGTAAAAGAAGTAGATATATGTGCCTGGATATAGGCGGTAAATAATATCGCCTCGACCACCGCATCCCTTTAGATACCCCTTGATAAACTTTCGGTTTTTGGGGCTATACAGAGCCCGCAGTGCAACGATATTACTCGTTGCCTGCCATGACCCGCACCACTTAATTGTTTCAACCCCCTGCCCAGACTTTACACCCTCGGGGGTTGAGGGTGATTTTGGGGCGCTGGGCTGCCCGTTTATTATATGTTTGTTCATCATGCCCACCGCCATAATAATAGTAAGCATAATATTTAAACTTTATAAAGGCTACATATATTCTAGTATATACTATCTATATACCATATATAGTCAGGAATTTTTGCTATAGAAATAGTGTTTTGTTTTTTGTTTCGTGTTTAGTGTTGTTGAACTTGGTATTTAAGGTAAGTTAAGTGTGTTTGAATTAATATAGGGGGGGGAAAAA
>Ga0080004_1141374_pt1 | contig 10704 bp, 9 predicted proteins | sample WasSprMetagenome_FD_69207 | JGI IMG/M metagenome (GOLD analysis project Ga0080004, IMG submission 69207) | Sulfidic aquatic microbial communities from Washburn Spring, Yellowstone National Park, USA - WS (SPADES assembly) (version 2) | ecosystem: Environmental > Aquatic > Thermal springs > Hot...
AGCATCAGAGAAAAACTCAACATAAAGAAAGGCCAAATGATGTACGTCAAAGTAGATGAGAAGGGAAGAATCATCTACGAACCCCTAACCCAACCCTAACCAACCTTATCTTGTCAGTATCTATTTACCGTTTAGTGGGTAGGTATGAAATATCCAGATATAGTAAAATGACTCCCCTAATTTTTCTGTACTTTTAACCTATATATGAACTTTTTTGGGGTTTTAAACGTTTAAATAGTCGTTTTTATTTACTGCTTGCTATGTCTGCTGGTGTATCTTCTAGTAAGCGTGGCGTTACTCGGAGAGGCTTCTTAACGGTTGCTGTTTCTGCTATTGTTGCTGGTGTCGTTGCTGGCGTAGGAGCATATTATGCTGGCACTCTTGCTGCGCCAGCGGAAGTCACAAAAGAAGTTACAAGAACCATAGAGCGAACAACCACAATAACAGCCCCACAAACCACAGTAACGAAAACCATAACAACGACAGCAACCACAACCGTAACAGCAGCCACACCAACACCAATAGCGGAGAATGAAGTGAGAATCGGAAACCTAGTCTCTTTAACAGGGCAGCTAGCAGCCTATGGCCAGCCAGCAGCGTGGGCCTTCCGTAAATGCGTTGAAGACATCAACAAAATAGGTGGCTTAGACGTCGGTGGACGAAAGCTTCCAGTCAAATTGATTCAATATGACGACTCCAGCGACCCCTCAAGAGCTGCGCTTTTGGCTGAACAACTAATATTTCAAGACAAAGTTCAAGTTCTACTCACCTCTGGCGGCCCGCCTATTATTAGTATTCCTGTTTCACGTATTGCTGATAAATACAAGATCCCTGCTTTGGTTGATGGGATATTTGAAGCCTGGTTTGCATCCGGACCATTTGAATATGCTTGGGCTCTCTCCCCGGTAATTATCACTCCAATACCGGAAGGTGATTTTAGAGCTGGTAAACCAGGCTATTCGGTAGTAGGCAATTATCTTCTCTTTACTAATATGTTCCGCGACAGGATTAATGGGAGGGTGGCGCTCTTCGCACCAGACGACGCGGATGGCAGATCCTGGTATGAGTTGGTCGCAAAGGTTCTGCAGGAGGCAGGCTACACGGTTGTGGGTGTGGAGAAGCGGCTCGGCCAATACGCACCAGGCACTATGGACTTCACTTCTATAATCCGTGAATGGAAGAAGGGTGAAGCAGACGTTCTTTGGGGTCTGTCCATCGCTCCTGATTTTGCGACTATGTGGAGGCAAGCGCACGCTCTGGGTTGGGAGCCGAAGATGGTCTTAGACGGAAGAGCATTGAAAAACTACGACGACGTAGCAGCAATAGGAGATCCAAAGCTAGCGATCGGACTAGCAGACCCATTCAATCCGTGGAGCCCTTACGTGCCTTACCGCAGCTATTATGGTGGTAGGACCAATCCGCAGTTAGCTGAAGAATGGACAAAGGAAACAGGTAAGCCTTGGACAGAAGCTATCAGCCAATATTCTTTCGTTGAACTCTTAGGTAGGACTATAGAGTTAGCTGGAAGCCTTGAACCTGAGAAAATAAATAATGCTTTCTATGAGATCGACGTTATCACAATGGCGTATGGAAGGAGAAAATTCATACCCGAGTGGCACTGCGCACCAGGACTTTACTATGTTGCTCAATGGTCTCTTGACGAGAAAGGAGATTTGAAAATGGAAATAGTATGGTCGCCAAACCCTGATGTGCAACCTACCCGTGAACCAATATTCCCGATACCCTAATCCTTCTTCTTTTTAGGGAGTCGGTGCGTTAAGAAGGTTCTTAAACCTCCATTTGAAAAGCAGTAGTAGATCAGACTTGATTAGGGTTTTGGCTCCAGTAGATAAAGTGGAAGAAGTTGAGGAAGTAATCCGGTCTGGTGCGGACGAACTTTACTGTGGTGTTCTATCGCGTGATTGGCTCCTTAAGTATACTATCGCCGCTTTAAATAGGAGACCTCACCCGGCTTGCAACCTTAAGTCCTTTAAGGAGTTGAAGGAGTGTGTAGAAATTGCCCACTCTTACGGCGTTCCTCTCGCGTTGACGGTTAATGAGCATTACTACATTAATGAGCAGTACCCTATTCTCCTAGATTATATAGAAAAGGCGTTGGACGCTGGTGTAGATTCCCTCATCGTTTCAGACCTAGCTCTTCTGCTAACGTTGCGCGATATGCGCTTGGGTGTTAAACTTCACGTTAGCACAGGAGGAACGACGTTCAATTCAGAAACGGTGAAATTCTATCAAGAACTAGGGGCTTCAAGGGTGCAGTTGGATAGGCACCTTACCATACAAGAAATCAGAGACATCCATGAAGAAATCTCTGGTATCGAAACGGGTGTTTTTATCCTAAACTCAAAATGCGCAAACATCGATGGCTTTTGCACATTTCTACATTTTGCTTCATCGGATCCTGCTTATACTAACGCTTGTATGTTGCCTTACGAAGTCCAAGTAGAATCTTTCGAAGATGACGAAAAAAAGGTAGTGGCGGGAATAAGACAGCAAGTTTGGCAGAGATATCACATAGATGACAGACCCTGCGGTGTTTGTGCACTTTATGAATTTAACGAGATAGGTTTGAGTTACGTTAAAATTGTTGGTCGTGGTTACCCCCTCCAAAAGAAGGTTACAGATGTAAGATTTGTTCGTATGATGCTGAATTTTCTGGAGAGAAAACCTACAAAGGAAGAGTTTCGAAAGACCGCTAGAAAGTTTTACGCTTCAACCTACCGACGCCCCTGCAGAATCACCATGTGCTACTACCCTGAGGTGATGTTAGATGGAGAAAGCAGTCTACATAACGAAGATCGATGATATAAATGAAGTAATGAACCGTATCAGTGATTTTTCAAGAGTGTACTTCGGCAATGAGTTTTGTGAACGACTTCTACCAAAACGTGAGGAGTTAGAGGAAATGCTCGTTTTCGCTAAAGAGAATGGAATGCGTTTCACTTTCGTTACACCTTACGTAACTAATCAAGGTCTTCGAATTCTAGAAAAGTTATTTGAATATTTGTCAAAAACAGACGAGAGTTGTGAAGTCGTTTTTAACGATTTCGGGGTGTTGAAGGTCCTTTTGAAAAGGTATGAGGATGATTTTAAACCAGTGATGGGGCGGCTTCTTATAAAAATGAAGCGAGGGCCTAGATTGATGAATCTTATTGATATTTTACCGGAAACATCTGTCAGATATTTTAGGAGTTACAGCCTTGATACTCGAATCTTCCGGGATTTTCTGCTTAAAAATAAAATAGAGCGTGTTGAACTGGATAACTTACTTCAAGGCGTACACTTGAATTTGGCAAATCACGGAATTTCAGCGTCACTTTATGTCCCTTATGCTTACATTACGACGACGCGGGCTTGCCTTTCAATCAATTGTGACGTGCTTGGAAAGGAGGATGATGTCGGAGTTTTTCCTTGCAAAAAAGAATGTCAGAGATACGTCTTTTACTTACGAAATAGAATAATGCCCGTTTTACTTATACGAAAAGGAAACACAGTATTTTTTAAAAATGAAAAAATTCCTGAAAATTTGGAAAAGATAGGTGTGGATAGAATAGTCTATGAGCCGAAAATCCCTCTATGAGGTTAATGCTCTATCTTCTTCTAAAGGATGGTATTACTTCTTTTGCGAATCGCCGTATAGCTTTGATGTACTTTCCGTCCGATAACGGAGGTGTCGTGGGGATTTCAACTACATAATATTGGCATCCAGCCTGCACATATTTTTCTATCATGGGGATGTCGTCTGTTACTTTTTCAGTTATCCAACCTAAAAGAGCGAATGTGAAGTTATCCAAACTTCTACCGTATTCTTTCAGGTGTTCCTTGACCGTCCTTACTGCTTCCTCATACTTTTTAGGGTCGGGGTATCCCGGCCCACCTCTATGGGGGAGCCACGCATCAAAGTATTTGGCTGTTATCTTTAGCATACGGGGACCTAAGCCTCCTGACCATAGTGGGGGTCTTGGCTTCTGCTTAGGTTTGGGTAGAAGTAGCGCGTCCTTCAACTTATAGTATTTTCCGTTAAATGTTACTCTATCTTCTGTCCAAAGTTTGATCATTATTTGTAGTCCTTCTAGAAAACGTTCAACTCTCTCTTTCGGTTCACCTAAATACCCTTGGGGGGAATAGTTGGTAAATTCGTCTGGAAAGAGTCCTACACCTAATCCAGCGATAACTCGGCCTTCAGATAATATGTCAACAGTTGCTATAACTTTGGCTAATTGGCTTGGAATCCATCTGGGTAAAGGGCTGACACAGGTTCCCAGTTTTATACTCCTTGTCCTCGCTGCTACGTATGAAAGTGTTGACCAAGCATCCATTAGTTGATCAGAGGGGAAGTCTGGTACGGGTAGATTGTAATGGTCGGGGATAAATATTGCATCGTATCCACAGCTCTCTGCCTCTTGGATCCACTTCTCAAATTCTTCAACCTCCTTCCACCAGAAGAAGGGTGAGGGTGACACACCGAACTTCATAGGAATCACTAACTATTTTGTAAGCTTTAAGGCTTGCTTTTCCTCCTCAGATAGAGTTTTCTTAAAACTTTCGAGTTTGGCTTTTCCCTTATCTGTCACATAGGCTTTTCCGTCTTTTATCTGAAGATAATCTAACACCTCGAGTTCCTCAACGAGTACTTTAATAAGCATCTGCGAGAGAGGCGGGTAGATTTCGTATTTCTCTTCATCGGTAAATTCGTCGATTATTTTATTAACCTCAATACCTTGCTTTTTAAGAACCCTGTCAAGTATCACCATCTGGCGCCTAAAATAGGTTGTGACATCCCCCTTATCGGCCAGGTCAAACGCTTCGAGCTTAAACAAAGCCGAGGTTCTAATGTCTGGGCATACCAGAGTAACATCTTTAAACAGTCTTTCGCTAACTGGAGGCCATTGGAAAGCTCCGGGGGCCACGCCAGGGTAGGGTTCTTGTGATTTAAGCACAGGCTTAAATCCGATTCCATCATACTTCCTACGAGATGGATCCTTTAAGCTGATAGAAGCATACCAAAATGGAAGATAGTAGCCAACTTCTTTGAATCTTGGACCGGCTGCGAAAAGCCAAAGAACCTTCGTGGACAGTTCGGGAAGCAGGTAGGGGCATATTCTGCCAGTGAATTTCTCCCCGTCCCAAATTATCTCGTCTCCCAGCTTGTAGGCAAAGTGGCATGGATATTTCTCCTCATCCCCTAGAAAAGCTACGAGCTTCGCCCTAACTTTAAAAGGCATATTATTGCTCACCGTCAAGCATCAGCATAGAAGACGTATTTTAATCTTTTGCTGTGTTGGAGGCAGTCTATTTTCCTGAAATTAGTATACCCTGTGGTCGATCCGCTGGTACAACATGAAGAGGTCCCTCAACCTAAAGATGATAGAAACCCCCTACCAAACTTACATAAGAAAGATGCCTAAGGACGACATCATCACAGACGAAGAATCAGATAAGACATACCATGCCCAAAAGATCTAGAAAGAGGTATACTCATTTCGGGAAAACACATAAGCGACAATCCCAGCAAAGTTTAAGTACTTCTTTATCGGTGATATGGATTATGTCTAAGGATTTGTCTTCTGGAAAGGGTGTTACTAGGAGAGGTTTTCTGACGGTTGCTGTTTCAGCTATTGTTGCTGGTGTTGTGGCTGGTGTTGGTGCGTACTATGCTGGCACATTGGCTGCTCCTGTGAAGGAAGTAGTTAAGGAGGTTACTAAGACCGTCACGGCCACGACAACCCTAGCACCAGGGGCGCCATACACGACAACCGTAACCGCAACAGCACCACCAACCACAATAACAAAGACCATAACAACAACAGTAACCACAACAGCCACTACACCAGCCCCGCCAGCAGAAAACGAAGTTAGGATCGGGAATCTGGCTTCTTTGACGGGGCAATTAGCGGCCTTCGGGCAGCCAGCGGCATTCGCTATTAGGAAGTGTGTTGAGGATGTGAATAGGCTCGGCGGCTTGGAGGTTGGAGGGAAGAGGCTTCCTGTTAAGCTGATTCAGTATGATGATTCGAGTGATCCTTCGAAGGCTACAGCCCTAGCTGAACAACTAATACTTCAAGACAAAGTCCAAATCATAATCGTTCCACCAGGCCCACCAGTAGTTAGCATACCTGTTAACCAAGTTGCTGAACGCTACAAAATACCCTGCCTCTCAGACGGCTATGTAGAATCGTGGTGGGGTGCGGGGCCTTGGAAGTACTGTTGGACTGGTAATCTGCCTTGGTTTGTTACCCCAGTTCCTGGAAACGATTTCAGAGCTGGTAAGCCTGGGTATCGCGCGCTATACAATTTCCTAGACTTTACCGATCTATTCCGCGATCGGCTTAATAAGAAAATTGCGCTCTTTGCGACAAATGACGCTGATGGGAAAACGTTCTTCGAGTTGGCTCCAAAGGCTGCAGAAGCTGCTGGCTACACTGTAGTTGGGGTCGAGAAAAGCTTAGGCTTATACGCGCCTGGCACTGTGGACTTCACAACCATAATCCGTGAATGGAAGAAGGGTGAAGCAGATGTCCTCTGGGGTATGTCCATAGGTGCTGATTTTGCTACTATGTGGAGGCAAGCCGCAAGCTTAGGTTGGAAGCCTAAGATGGCTATGGATGGGAGGGCTCTTAAAAACTATGACGATGTAGCAGCGATAGGTGGGGATCTTGCAATCGGTTTGGCAGATCCGTTCCAGGCTTGGCATCCATCCCTAACGTACAAGAGCTTTTATGGTGGTAGAACTTGTGCAAGCCTCGCTGATGAGTGGACACGCGAAACGGGTAAGGCGTGGACTGAAATGTTAACCACATACGGCTGGGCTGAAACGGCTTGTAGAGCTATAGAAATTGCTGGAAGCCTTGACCCCGAAAAGATAAATCAAGCGTTTCCGAACATCGACTTCATGTCAATAGCTGGAAGAGTGAAAATCATTCCCGAATACCATAGTAGCCCCTCTCTGTTCCACGTGGCTCAATGGGTGAAGACTAATAAGCCTTGGGTGTGGGAAGCGGAAATCGTCTGGTGTGCCGATCCATCCATAAAGCCGACACACGACATAGTCTTTCCATTACCGTGACATAGAAGGTGAATAAAATGCCTTTTAAAGTTAAGGCCACTTTGGTGAATTTTCTGGGGAACACCAAAAGGTACCCCTGCCACTTCCTTCATAAAGTTGGCGACGAAATAGTCTGGGATGGTGAGAAACTCATCGGAAGGGTCTGCCCCGATGTTCTGCCTCTCCTTATTCCAGTGATGCGCGCCCTTCGTTACGCAGGTCCGAGATATATAGATCCGATGTATTATGTACCATTTTGGTATGCATCTCTCAGCACCTATGATCCCAGCTTGAAGAAGTATGATGGACTTGGCTTCAGAGTTGTTAAGGAGAAGATAGTGGAGCCACCATACCACGTAGCGACTCTCCAACCACCTAATGCTTTCCAATGGCCTCCTCCCAGCGAAAGAATAGTCTTAAAAGATTTAACAGTGTTATGTCCAGATACCAGGACTTCAGCGGTCTTCAAGGTGGAGGCATTCGACTTAGCCGATGCCGGTTATGATGTTCCATATTTCAGACGTGAGATGGTAATATTGTATAAGGTGATGCAAAAACCCGGGATCCAAGTCAACAAAATACTCGAGGAGTTTACAGTAGAAGAAAGGGAAGACATCTACCCACCCTTGTCTCCAGTTCTCCTCCAAGCATTAATCGAAGAACTCGAACTCGTCGGCTACCTCAAAATTCAAGAAGAAAAAGCCTATGTTACCGACAGAGGTAAAGCCAAGCTTAATGAGTTCAAAGCGAGTTTAAAACCAGAAGAAAAAGAAGCACTAAGAGTTAAATAAAGATGTCTCATCGCAATCTTTATTGAGCATTTGAAAGAGAGCAATCGGGGTTAAAATTAATGGTAAGTGACGTTAGGAAAAGTTACGTGCCACTAAATCTAATGGGTTTCGCTAACGCATATGTTCCAACAGAGGTCCATGTTAGAAACGGCAAGATAATTAGAATAAAGCCTTGGAACTTCGATGGTTTAGCATATGGTATTAAGGCGCGTGGTAAGCTCTTCACTAAGCCTGCGAAGACGCTACCGGCTCCTTATGAACTTGCCTTTAAACAGCGTGTCTACTCAGCTAATAGGGTCAAGTATCCATTAAAGAGGGTTGATTTTGATCCCAATGGTGAAAGAAATCCCCAGAATAGGGGGAAAAGCGGATACGTTAGAATAAGCTGGGATGAAGCATTAGAAATCGTGGTTAATGAGATTAAAAGAATAAGGGATACTTACGGACCACACGCAATAGCCGTGTTAGCCGACGGTCATGGCCAATCCAGCTTCCAAACAGTGCATTTTTATGCGCATGAGCTTTTTGAACATTTAGGTGGCTGCACCCATATAATCAGAAACCCTGACAGTTGGGAAGGCTATTACTGGGGTGCAAAACACGTGTGGGGTGGAGAAGGTCTTAAATGTGGACTACACTTCCAAGACGTGATCTACGAGGATATCTTAGAGAACACCGAACTGCTAATATTGTCTGGGGCTGATCCAGAAACCACTTCCTGGGGCTTTTGTGGACAAAGCGGATCAATAGTTATACGGTGGATCAAGGAAGCCGGCATAAAATGTATAGCCATCGCACCCGATGCCAACTATACGACGGTCAAGTGGGCGGATAAATGGATACCGATAAGACCTAACACTGACGCTGCTCTTTACCTAGCAATAGCCTACATTTGGATAACTGAAGGAACTTATGATAAAGAGTATGTAGCCACGCATACATACGGCTTCGACGAATTTAAGAAATATGTGCTTGGCGAAGAAGACGGAACCCCCAAAACCCCAGAATGGGCCTCAAGCATAACGGGCATCCCGACTAGAACAATAAAGGCTCTAGCAAGAGAATGGGCCTCAAAGAGAACATCCATAGGCATAGTCTTCGGGGGACCAAAAATAAGAGGACCTTACTCTACAGAGCCGGCGAGACTAGAATCTATCTTGTTAAGTATGCAAGGATTAGGAAAACCAGGAATTCATATTGTGAGACTCCTTCCAACATGGACCTTCGGGCGCACCTTGCCAGGCGTTCCTACAAACATAGAAATTTGGAGAGGAGCTTTAGAAGCCGTGGCTGCTAAAGGTATGCCAATAAATCCTATTACTTTGTGGGGGTTACTTCCTTACAAACCACCGTTTATACCTAAAACGTTGCTGCCAGATGCAATTCTTAATCTGCCAATAAGCTGGTATGGAACAGGCGCAATTATGGCACAACGAGAAGACCAGTTTGTTAGATATTCTTATCCGCTTTGGGGGTTCTCCGAAATACGTATGATATTCAATGAAAACGGTTGCTGGACCACATGCTGGAACGAAGGCTATAAAATGATTGAGGCCCTTAGAAGCCCGAAAATAGAATTCATAGTGGCAGTCCACCCTTGGTTCGAAAATGACTGTAAATTTGCAGATATAATTCTTCCAGCATGTACCGTCTTCGAAACAGAAGATGTGGCTGTGAAAGTCGATCCTCCGGAATACACAATCGCTTGGTGGGTTGATAGGTGCGTCGAGCCTATAGGTGAATCAAAAAGTGATTATGAAATAATGCGTTTGATAGCCCAAAGACTTGGGTTAAAGTCATACCTCGAGAAGTTTCCAGAGTTTGAGAAATTTGCCAAAAGACTGTACGAAGAATCTGTATGTGCTAAATATATGAGTTGGGAGGAATTCAGAAGGAAAAAACTGTTTTTCCTCCCTATGCCTTCGCTCGAGGAGTGGGAGGAGATGAAGAAGAAGCTTGATGTCAAGCCCGGTTTAGGCGACTTCTATGAAGATCCAGTTAGTAAACCCTTGGAAACACCTACAGGAAAGCTTGAGTTTTATGCCACAGGTCTTGCCAAGAACTTTCCAGACGATAATGAGAGGCCGCCTGTTCCTCATTTCATACCATACGGGGAGACGCATTCTGAAAGCCTGCTTCATCCTAGGGCAAAGAAGTATCCGCTTCTGATGGTTAGTAACCATCCGAGGTGGAGGGTTCACGCCCAAGGTGATGACTTGACTTGGCTCAAGGAGATACCAACCTGTAAGATAAAAGGCCCAGATGGCTACTTCTACGAACCTGTTTGGATCCACCCATTCGATGCCGCGAAAAGAGGGATAAAACACGGAGACATAGTAAAAGTCTACAATGAAAGAGGCTTTGTCCTGGGAGCCGCCTACTTAACGGAACGCATAATGCCTGGCGTAGTTTCTATGGATCACGGTGCAAACGTTAACTTACTATCTCTTGCTGAAAGAGGCGATAGGGGAGGGGCTATAAACCTAATAACTCCGTCGAAGACGACATCTAAAAACGTGCCAGGAATGGTTGTAAGCGCATTTCTAGTGGAGGTAGAAAAGTACGGTTAGAAAAAGGCGGATGATCCAGTAGTTTGACGTGCAGTAGTTACCTCCTCCCATTCTGGCTTTTCTAGACGTTTCTGAACGTATGAGCCTAAAGAATTAAAAAACCCTAGTTCCCATCGGATAGTGTTTATCTTTTAGCTTGTTTTCTTTGTTTTTGGTTGAGGGGTTTGCAGGGTGAGATCGACTTCATAAAGTCCGTCATATATCCTGTTGTGGAGGAGCATTACCCTTCTAAGGCTAATCGTGAGAAGATGAGCCTCTACGACCTCATAGCCTTCGGCGT
>Ga0080004_1125926_pt1 | contig 10702 bp, 10 predicted proteins | sample WasSprMetagenome_FD_69207 | JGI IMG/M metagenome (GOLD analysis project Ga0080004, IMG submission 69207) | Sulfidic aquatic microbial communities from Washburn Spring, Yellowstone National Park, USA - WS (SPADES assembly) (version 2) | ecosystem: Environmental > Aquatic > Thermal springs > Hot...
CCCCCACAACTCATCCCTCAAATCCATAACCAGATACATAGGCTCGTTCACAGCAATATACAACTGGCTGCTCAAACACAACCTATCGTAACATCATCCTATATCACAACAGATAAGATTATATAAAAAATACTGCAAAAATTTTAACTTTCATTAAAAAATTGCTAGACTTAGGGACAAAAAGTATATAAACAAGCGTTATAATACCTATAATTCGAAAACATATGTCTGAACCAAAAAAAGTGGATAGAAGGAAATTTATCTATGCAGGCCTCGGTGCAGTAGCATTAATCGCTATAGGTGCTGCAGCATATGTTGCAATGAATCCTCCAGTAGTAACACAGACAGTAACTACAGCGACAACAGCAACAACAACAGTGCCAACAACAGTAGTAACTACAGTAACACAGCCAACGACAACAGTAATAACAACAAAGCCACCCGGTGCACGTGTTGTTAGAGTATTACACGTCTCAGGTCCAGAAGCAGATCATATAAGAGCTTGCCAAGCTGACTTTGAAAAATCTACAGGAATCACACTTTCTTTAGAATTGGCTCCAAGAAATGTTGTAGATGAGCGTATGTACCGTGAGCTAATAGAAGGACTAGGTGCATACGATGTTGTAATGGGCTGGGGTGGATCAATGTATGTCACTTTAATGGCCACAGAAGGATATATCCCTATAGATAAATTTTTGAGTGCAAAAGAGTTAGAACCATTCTATGCAAAGGATAGATATACCTGGAAAGGTCATGTTGTAGGCATTCCACAATATCACAATTGGAATATGCTATTCTATAGGAAAGACTTATTGGAAGACCCTAAAGAGAAGGCTGCCTTTAAGGCCAAATATGGAAGAGAATTAACAGTACCCAAAACCTTCAAGGAACTTTACGAAGTTGCAGAATTTTTCCATAGACCGCCTGAAATGTATGGTTACTTAATAACAGGGGTTAATTGGTCATGGCATTGTGATAACTATTATTTCTTATTCGGAATGGGTGGAAATTTTGGAAATATAGAAACAGGAGAATTAACACTAAATACACCTCAAATGGCTAAGGCATGGGATTATATGCTAAAAATGATAAAGTTTGCGCCCCCAGGTTGGGAAGCGATGTCATTTTTTGACGGAGATAATCTTATGCAACAAGGAAAACTTTTTATGTACAATAACTGGTTCTATATCTGGAAAACACTTTTAGCTAAAATGGGTCCTGAAAAGGTTGGTATGGCTCCTCCTCCGGGGGACGTTCAACCTGGTGCAAGTTTAAGCGGTTGGCTTGCTACAATACCTAAAAGTGCGCCAAATCCTGAACTTGGTGCTGAATTTATTAAATGGATCGGAAGCTATGAGTATCAAAAAAGACACGTTTTAGAAATAGGAAACATGCCAGCTAGGAAGGATGTGTTCGATGATCCGGATGTGAAAGCAAAAGTTGTTGGCTTAGAAATGTTTAAAGAAGTTTTACCTTACGCAATGTCTCCAATATGCACATGGTATCCGGAATTAAGGGATGGGATGTATGAAGCTTTCTTCAAGGTTGTTAAGGGCGAGATGTCGATAGAGAGTGCACTTAAATGGTTACAAGAAGAGAAATTTAAGGGTAGACGTGCTATAGAAGTAAAGAGATAGTAGATGAGAAAACAAACTCTAGGTTTTTTACTTGTTTTCCCCTCTCTTTTTTTTGTAGGGCTTATTGCAATATACCCATTAATCTATAACATTTTTATAAGCTTTCACCAATACAATCCACTTCAATCACTTGAAATAAGATTTGTTGGCTTACAAAATTATCAGTGGGCATTTACTGAACCACTTGTTCAATATTCATTATACGTCACATTACTTTTTACTGTTGCAAGTGTTTCCTTAGAAGCTATTCTCGGCCTATTTATTGCTTTTGCTCTTGCTAAAATTGAAGCAACTGGAACGATGAGGATAGTTAAGCCAATATTTTTAGGAATATTTATATTACCTTGGGCTATTCCAACAGTTTCAGCCGCTGTAAGTTGGAGGCTAATTTACCACCCTATGTTTGGTTTTCTAAATGCATTGATTGGTGCTCAAATTATGTGGCTTTCCGATTATAATTTAGCCCTATTTTCTATAATAATGGCAGACGCTTGGAAGACTATGCCCTTTTTCTTGTTTATCTTTCTGGCAGGTATTATGTCAATCCCTACAGAGCATTTTGAGGCAGCAAAAATAGATGGTGCATCTGATTTTCAAGAATTTAGATATATAATTCTTCCTCAGATATGGGCGCTCGTCCTCGTTGCATTATCTATGAGGGCTATTGATGCTTTTACAAAAATTTTTGACATGGTTTACATGCTCACAGGTGGTGGGCCTGGCATCACTACAAAGGTTTTTCCTATGTTAATTTATGAATATGCTCTATCATATTTTAAGTTTGGAAATGCTGCAACCCTTGCCATAATTTCTATTACCATTTCACTTATTTATGGAACCTTACTTTTAAGAAGGGGGTTAAGAAAGTGATATGAGATCTAAAGGTTTTTTGTTATATATAAGCTTTTTAATTACAATGAGCGCAATAATTCTTTTTCCAATAGTAATTATGGTATCATCTTCTCTAAAACCAGAGGAAGAGATTTATTCAGTTCCACCTAAACTATTTCCTGAAAATGTAACGTTCGAACACTATTTCAACCTTTTTGCGCATTTCAACTTTGGTGCTTATACTTTAAATAGCATGACAATAGCTTTTTTTACAGCCTTACTTTCTACCATATTGGGTACATTTGCCTCTTACGGCTTTTCTAGGTTTAAGTTTAAAGGCTCCGACAAAATACTATTTTTTATCTTAATAATTAGAACATTTACGCCTGTTGCACTCCTCTTTCCCCTTTATCTCCTTGTACGCATATCTGGTTTACTTGATACAACTTTGGCTATAATTTTAGGTGTTACTTCACTGCAATTGCCTTTTACTATTTGGTTTATGAAATCCTTTTTCGATGAATTTCCAAAGGGTATCGAAGAAGCGGCAATAATTGATGGTGCATCCTATATGAATGTTCTTTTTAAAATCGTTCTACCTCTTTCTAAACCAGCTATAGGTGTAGTAATAATATTTGCATTCCTCGCAGGTTGGGGTGACTTTATATTCTCACTTTCATTTTCGCAGACTCCTCGTTCTATGCCTCTAACAATAGGAATTGCTAATATGTTAACAGGCTACAAAATATATTGGGGTGAACTAATGGCTGGAGGCACTTACATGGCACTTGTACCATTAATGATCGTCATTATATTCCAAAAATATCTGGTAAGAGGGTTGGTAGCCGGAGCAGTTAAGGCTTAAAAATATCCCCTTTTTTTATTTCTATTTTTATTTGATAAAGCTTTTTTGAGTTTTTTATTGCTCAAAATTCCAGTGCAATAAAGCTCAAACAAAAACGACATATCTAACTTCATTTACTGAGAAACACTTTAAACCAAACTTAAGCCAGATAGTTATCACTCAATTCTATGAGGTTCACGCATACAAGTTTTTATTACCCAACACTTTACATAAACTGATTCGATATAAAGAGTGATGGAAGAGATAAAATTTTAAAGAGGTTATATATGAAGCCTTTTAATTAAAGATGTGAAAAGATTGACGAATGTTTTCAGATTGTACGAGCAGATTTGAGGGTTTCCCTCAGCCGAATTTGGCAAGGATTCAGAGACCATGACTAAAATAGTTAAGGACAAGGATTACATAAAATTCTTGTGAGAGATACTTTATAATTAAAAAAATGATGAAAGTTTACTCAGATACTTCTTTAGTGCCTCATATTCTTCTAAATCTAATGGTTGGTAAGGTGATCTTGGGGGGCCGGCGGCTCTTCCACCTATTTCTGCTGTAGCCTTAAGGAAGGCGACTTCATTGTAAGGAGTTATATAGCTGCATAGCTCAGAGAATATGCGATGCAATGAAATTGCTCGTTCTAGATTTTTTTCTAGACATGATTTGTATAGAGCTAGTACTGCTTTTGGCACGGCAATCCCAAATAAGGATACGATACCTTTAGCTCCTAGCAAGGAATCGCTAAAGAACCATCCTTCGCTTCCAGAAAAGACATTAATTTTATCCGCAATCCTACTCAATACTACTGATCGATGGATAACATCACCATTAGACTCCTTTAGTGCTTTAATTTTATCCAATTCAAGTAGTTTATCCCAAAGCTTAGGGGTGATGTTAAGACCTCTGGCAAGAGGTGGATAATTATAAACCATTATCTGGATCTCGTCAACAGCCTCGTTAATTAATTGATAATGCTTAAGCACCACATTCTCTGTGGGATTAATGACGTACGGTGGCGCTATCATCACTCCATCAGCACCAGCATCTTCAGCATATTTCGTTCTCCTTATACATTCCTTCGTGTTCTGGAAAGTAGTTCCAATAACGCATGCAAGTTTTCCTGAAGCATCAACCGCGACATTAACCACTTTATTGAATTCCTCTTCACTTGGAGCATAGAACTCTCCCATACAACCGAACACGATGAAGCCATGAACACCAGAATCAGACAGAAATTTAATGTTCTCCCTTAATCCTTCTAAATCAAGCTCCTGATCCTTCTTAACCACAAAAGGTACTAGAGGAAATACACCCTCTAACCGTTTTCTGTTCATATTATATCACCTTAACTTTTTATCATATTATATCACATATAAAGTTTTATAAGGAATACTAGGCTTTTGCTATAAGATTTTTCATGTATTTTAAGGCAAGTTTGACCTGGCGGTCTACTTCTTCGATGCCCTGGAGTTTGCCAGCCTTTAATACTGGCCCACATACTTCGTATGATATGTAGCCTTTATATCCGATTTTCTTTAGTTCTCGAACGAAAGCTGGGTAGTTGATGATCGTCCCTCCTGGTGGTGTTAGGCCGGGTGAATCATAGGGCACTTGTATGGTTTCACCCTCTAATGTCTCCTCGAATTTTGCGTTGAAGTGAGAGTGTACTATTACATCTTTGCAGGCTTGAACCGCTTTTGAGATGTATTCATCAGTCTGTTGAGTGAACTGGTCGAAGCATCCTAGCCCTATGTCAAGGCTCATTTTCAAATGGTCGGAGCCTATTTGTCTGATAATGGCTAGAGCGTCTTCATATCCTGGTCTCAGAACCGGCCCATGGGTTTGGAGGGCGAGAACGACACCATATTCTTTAGCCCATTTGACTGCCTCTTTCAGGCATTCGATAACCCAATTCCACCTCTCCTGCCTTGTACAACCTGGATAGTTCCACGTGCTTCTTGAGAAATCGTAGGTTCCGAAGCCCTCCTTAAGTGTTGTGCCCATCCATGCAACAAAAACCCTTACTAATGGTGCATCGAGCCATCTTGCAAGACGTATTTGTTCTCTAAGCATTAGAAGCTCGTTTTCCCTTTCTTCTATAATTGGGCTGGCAAAGTTGCTGTAGCTTGCTACAGCAACTATGGGTAAATCCTCTGAACTAGCCAACTCCCTCACTTTCACACACTTCTCCTTATCCCAGTCGAGGGGGGATGCGTGAGGGCGTTTGGCTGCAATTTCAATACCCTCGTATCCTACGGCTTTGATTTTCGGGATAAGATCCTCAATTGGCACAGCTTTACCATCATACCAGATGCCCGTATAGGTAATTGTATACAGACTTACCTTCATATATATCACTCGCCAACATTTTCTCAATCATTGTATATAAAGTTTCTAATAGAATGTTGTACTGCACGGTTTTCAAAATTCATATATAGGGACCTTTTCATGGAAGGAATTTGATGTTAGTGTTTGTTGACTCATTCTCTGTACAAGCATAATTTCGGCATACGTGAGGAATAGGCCAAAGATAATACTCTGTGTAAGGGAAAATAATGTTATTGGAAACCATATTACCCAAAGATCTTTAAATAGGGGTAAAGATAATTCCGTCTCAGTAGAAGAGGGTCTCTGTACAATTCTAAAACCAACATCCTCACAGACCAAATGAACACTAATCAGGGCTAAAAGAAGACAGGGAAAAGAAATGAGCGTAAAAACTGATTTTGGCTCACTAAACTCAAGTAAGAGGCTAACTAAAAAAGGAGCCAACAACCCCATTCAGGCTCCACGAAAAACTAAAGTTTGAGACAATAAAATTTTTGCTATAACAGCTTCAATGGAGGACAAAAAAAGGATGTAAAAAATTGTAAGATCATAAGCAAAGAAATTTGCATAGGTGAACTAGCGAACGCTAAAACAAGGCATATTATACCGAAACCAGCCACACTAAATACCATAGAAAATTTGCCAAAACTCCTACGCAGAAGTCCTAAACGTACTGTAAAAATCGCATAAGTAATCCAACTTGAACTTCCTATAAGCCCAAGCTCAAACTGTGAAGCACCAAGAGGCTAAACCATTTTGCTGAAGTCTATTTCGCGTATGCGGTAAAGACCTTTTTAACCGCTTCCACCACATCCTTTGCATCGTCTATTGCCATGGCATGGTTTATGAAGAGAATAAAGCTGTTTTCGCAGAACTCTTCAGCGTTCGGGCACATACCCTTTTCATATTTTACATTTTGTCCATGACAGGTGAAGGGGCATGGTTTTCCAGCATAGCCGATCCTTTGGGCAAATACTGGCTGATTATATATGGGGGTAATATTTCTTCTGGCAACTGAAAAGAGGAAAATCGTTTCTGGATAGACTCCGAACTCCGCGTTTATTGCATTAACTATCTCCTTTGTTGTCACCCTAATTTCATCTTTTCTGACTGTGCATACAAACTGGTACCATGCATGTTTGACGTCTGGTGCCACATAAGGGACATTTAGTCCTGGAACGTTTTTTAACTCGCTTATATAGAATTCGGCTATCTTGCGTCTAACACTATTAAATTTATCCAGCTTTTGAATTTGGCCTATGGCGAGGGCTGCTTGGAGTTCTGTTATCCGATAATTGTATCCGATTCCAAGGAAAACCTCCCATGGGGGAACTTCTGGCCATGGTGAAACGAGTGACCTGTAATGATTTATGATCATCCGAACTCTCTCATTTAATTTGTCGTCGTTGGTTATTATAACCCCTCCTTCACCTGTTCCAATATTCTTGTTTTCCCATAAGCTAAAGCATCCAGCACCTCCCATTGTTCCAACCTTATTTCCCCTGTATTCGGCTCCATGTGCTTGAGCGCAATCTTCGATAACAAATAGATTATGGTCTTTTGCTATTTCTGTAATTGCATCCATATCACATGGATGGCCGTATATATGAACAGGTAGGATGGCTTTTGTCCTGTCTGTAATTTTCTCCTTTATCGATTCAGGTGATATCGTATAAGTTTTTGGGTCTATGTCAGCAAATACTGGGATAGCATTATTATGAAGTATTGCATTTGCGGTTGCAATGAATGTTATTGGAGTTGTTATAACTTCATCCCCTGGGCCGATTTTGAGCCCTTCAATAGTCGCATGTAAAGCAGTAGTACCTGATGATGTTGCTATCGCATGCTTTACACAATAATAGGTTGAAAATTGTTGCTCAAACTCCTTTACCATGACGCCATTAAGGCCAGTAAGCTTACCTCTCCTCAGAACTTCATTCACCCTAAATATGTCATCATCATCAATTATTGGGACAGAGGGGAACGGCTTCTTCTTTAAGTCTCTAATAGGAGCACCTCCCTCTATTGCCAATTTTACTTGATTCATGATAAGTAGATTGCAACTCTTAGAATATAAAGCTTATGCAAAAAGTGAAAACATTTACGTATAAAGAGCTTACTCGCCTTAACGCACTCCAAAAGGTCTTTCAAAAACATTATATTGTCGGTATCAAAAAAGTTGTAAACCTTTAACAAACATAATATACATTAACATTACTCCAAACATAACGGCACCCTAGAGGGCCAAAGCCTAATCTAAACAGTATCCTGACATTATCCCGAAATCTTTAAATAGTATTAAAAAAAAAGGAAAAAACGTATGAAGAAAAATATTACATATTTTGAGAAACCGGGTTCGGAAAATACTGAGGAGACGATCAAGCTAGCGTATGAGAGAGCAATAGAGTTGGGTATAAAGGATGTTGTCGTAGCCTCATCCTATGGAAGTACCGCCTTAAGAGTGGCAGAATACTTTGACCCCTCCAAGTTCAATATCGTGGCTGTGACGATCTGTGAAGGTCATAGGGATAAAGGGTGGACTATAAGTAAGGAAGCGAGGGAAAGACTTTTGGCTAAAGGTATAAAAGTTTATACTGGTGTACACTCCCTAGATAGTGACGTTAACTCCGCGTTTACTGAAAAATTTGGCGGGTTATCCTTCAGTGATGTTGTCGCCCAAACTCTCTACAGGTTTTGTCAGGGTATGAAAGTTTGCGTTGAAATCGTTCTAATGGCGGCAGACGCAGGATTGATTCCTGTAGATAGAGAAGTTATCGCAATAGCTGGTACAGATAGAGGTGCTGATACTGCGATAGTCGTTAAGCCAGCATATCCAAGAAAATTCCTAGAATTAAAGATAAAGGAGATTATTGCAAAACCAAGAGAGAGCTAAATTTTTTATTTTTTAATTTTTTTAGTAGTAAAACAAATGTTGTAAAACAATCCAAAAATATTGATCAATTTAATTCCCTATTGCAGTGTAAAGCCCGATAATGAGTGGAGGCTGCCGACTACACTTTTGAAGTTGATAAAGTTCCCCAATGGGCTTATAAGATTGGATATAACAGAAGATGATGTGGATGTAATTGCTGGAGAAGCATTAGCACATGGAAGACTACTGGCGCAGAGTCTAACAACTGTAAGCAAAGAACTGCTGGAAGGAACGGTCATGGAAAGCATAAAACTTTGGTAAGATAAAGCAGTTTATTTAAATACTTAAATATTCTCTATTATAACTTGAGGTGACCGATATGTCCAAGAAGGTTGGTGTAGGTATTATTGGTTTAGACCACTGGTACTGGGCTCTTGGCAGCGCTTACAACATTCTCGTATCCTCTGATGCCGAGCTTGTAGCAATAGCCGATCCAAACGAGGAAGAATTGAAAAAGGTGGCTAGAGCGTATGGAGCTAAGACCTTTTACACCGACTACCACAGTCTTCTAGAAAACCCTGAAGTCGACGCTGTCATAATAACTACAACAACAAGCCAGCATACTGAAGTAGCGACGGCCGCTGCAAAGGCAGGCAAGCATATTTTGATTGGTAAACCCATAGCTAGGACACTTAAAGAGGCTGACATTATAATAAATGTTGCAAAAAAAGCCAAAGTAAAATTGATGGCTATGGCAGCCGGCCCCTTGCCTGGAGATCCCTTAATGAACTTTATAAATCAGGGGGTGATAGGCGATCCTTTCGCAGCCTATGTTTCAATGCTCGCTATTCCTCCCTTGCGTGCGCCTGGAATTAATGAGCCAGGCTGGTTCGTTGACCCGTTAAAGGCTGCAGGAGGAGGTTTTATTGATCATGCAGTGTATGATGTAGCACTTTTACGGAAATATTTTGACAGTGAGGTGGAGCGTGTTTACGCTGAAATGGGGAAGTTTGTTCATAAAGAGTACGAAGTTGAGGATCATGGTATTGCGTTGATTAAATTCAAGGATGGTTCAGTGGCAACAGTTGAATCTTCTTTTACAGCGGCAGTCGAAAGCCACTCACGGAAGGTGATTGTAGGAACTGAAGGGGAAATGGAAATGGTGGAAAACAGGATAAGTGTTTGGAGCAGAAAAGAGCCGTATAAACAGCGTACCACCATAGAGTTGAGGCCTCCTCCTCTGGTATTTTCTAGGACGTATGTTGAAGTTCCTGCAGCTGTACCACCTTTTGCATCCGCTTACAAACCTACTATTGATGAATTCATAAAGTGTGTTAAAGAAAATAGGGAGCCGCCTATCACAGGAGAAGATGCGAGAGCCACACTTGAAGTATTGTTAGCATGTTATCAGTCAGTCAAAGAAGGAAAGCCCATAACACTTCCACTAAAAACTGACGTCGATGTAGCAGAAATTTTAAAAGGGCTTTAGCACAAAAATGGCAAATAGCAAATAATCATTCCTACCCCTAAATTTTTTTAGAAAAGTTTTATATAAAGTCATGCCACATTAAAATTATATATTTAACCAATTTTTATATTTGGACTTGAGTTACCTTGTCAGCTAACTCAACGTTCGTGTGGTGGTGTGCTTGAAAATTGGTATCATTATAGTTTCTCTTTTATGACCGCTGCTATTGCTCCATATAAGCCTATGTTTTCTTCTAGTGGTGTTATTACTATTTTTGGGATTCTGTTTATTGCATAGTTTTTTACGTGTTTTTTGATTGGTGTTAGGACGAGTTTTTTGTTGTTTAGTGTTACTGAACCTCCGACTGTAATTAGTTCTGGGTCGTATGCGTTTATTACGTTCGCGAAGCCTATTGCGTTGAGTTTTCCTATTTCTTCTACAAGCTGCTGTGATAGCTTGTCCCCCATTCTCGCGTTATCGAATAGGTCTTTTGAGGATAAGTTTTCTTTTAGTTTCTTGTATAGTAGGCTTTCCTTTACTATGCTTTCATCAATTTCTTTGCATCTCATTTTTACGTAGTTTGGTATGTTTCTGCCTGAGCAGTATGCTTCCCAGTGCCCCTTCTTCCCACATCCGCAAACGAGCCTTCCTTCTAAGTCTATTGTGAAGTGTCCTATTTCGTGGGCGTTTCCATCCTTTCCTATCAGCAG
>Ga0080004_1164100_pt1 | contig 10697 bp, 12 predicted proteins | sample WasSprMetagenome_FD_69207 | JGI IMG/M metagenome (GOLD analysis project Ga0080004, IMG submission 69207) | Sulfidic aquatic microbial communities from Washburn Spring, Yellowstone National Park, USA - WS (SPADES assembly) (version 2) | ecosystem: Environmental > Aquatic > Thermal springs > Hot...
CCTTGTTCAAATCAGACCAAAATGGGATTGAAATGCGGCCACATGCTGAACACAAATTGCCCATACCACCGTTCAAATCAGACCAAAATGGGATTGAAATCCTGCAACAGCGATGTTGACCTCTCCTTCATATTGAGTTCAAATCAGACCAAAATGGGATTGAAATTCACAAGCAACAGCAACGCCCCGGCTTTCTGTGAGGCAGTTCAAATCAGACCAAAATGGGATTGAAATGTATTTCAGCATTTTTAACTGGTTTGCCGTTCTGGTCTGTTCAAATCAGACCAAAATGGGATTGAAATGTGCCAATGCATGAAGTCACGTTCTGGAACGACAACTGTTCAAATCAGACCAAAATGGGATTGAAATTCATCTGCAGCGACATTTTGATGCGGTATGAAAAGGTGTTCAAATCAGACCAAAATGGGATTGAAATACGAGTAATAACATTACCACATCGACCGCTCTGAGTTGTTCAAATCAGACCAAAATGGGATTGAAATTCCCTCGACTTCTTTACTCAAAGCTCCAGCCAATATCAGTTCAAATCAGACCAAAATGGGATTGAAATTTGCAGTTCATTCGCAAAGCGACAGACTGCTCTGAGCGTTCAAATCAGACCAAAATGGGATTGAAATACTATTTGTTGGGTTGCTGTATCCACAATTTTACCATGTTCAAATCAGACCAAAATGGGATTGAAATGTGGACAAAGAAAAACTTGCATTGATCAGAACTGCAATGTTCAAATCAGACCAAAATGGGATTGAAATTTTGGTCTCAGCTCAAAGTACCCACACTTGTCTGTTGTTGGTTCAAATCAGACCAAAATGGGATTGAAATCCCTCCTTAACCTTAATAAACGTCAAAGTATATAAGCGTTCAAATCAGACCAAAATGGGATTGAAATATGCAATGCTGATTCTGAGCGGTATCATGGCGATTTAGTTCAAATCAGACCAAAATGGGATTGAAATTTTCCAACAACAAAAGAGAAGTCAGTATAATCTTGATTGTTCAAATCAGACCAAAATGGGATTGAAATATGCAATCTCGAAATCAATGTCCTTCATTTTCTCATCGTTCAAATCGTTCAAATCAGACCAAAATGGGATTGAAATTTTGTTTGTTGGATCATAGCTTGCGCTTCCAGCAAGGTTCAAATCAGACCAAAATGGGATTGAAATATAGAAAGCTTTCCTGCAACAGATACTGTGCTAGAGTTCAGTTCAAATCAGACCAAAATGGGATTGAAATAAATTTTGGAAAAGGCAACAAAAATACTAGAAGACGGTTCAAATCAGACCAAAATGGGATTGAAATGTAGGTCTCGCATTCACATGTTGCGTCAATGTTCCCGTTCAAATCAGACCAAAATGGGATTGAAATCCGCATGTGGCTACAGCTCCTAGCGGTGGAGGAGGACGTTCAAATCAGACCAAAATGGGATTGAAATTACTCCTGCTTCATATGTTGTCCATCCGATTTTAACATGTTCAAATCAGACCAAAATGGGATTGAAATCAGTTCTAGCGTGATCAATGGCTTGAAAGACGCGCAGGTTCAAATCAGACCAAAATGGGATTGAAATGAGCACGCGCTGGTGGGGTAATGCTCATGACAACTGCGTGTTCAAATCAGACCAAAATGGGATTGAAATATCTATTACGTCTTTGTTTTATCAATTTTTATAATAGGGTTCAAATCAGACCAAAATGGGATTGAAATCATTAAAATCGTTTGAAATCCAATGCCCTGTCTGCAAGGTTCAAATCAGACCAAAATGGGATTGAAATGATATAGAAGCAATAGTGCAACAAGTAGTTCAGAATCGTTCAAATCAGACCAAAATGGGATTGAAATAACTGATCCATAAATTTAACGTCGCGGCAATCCGAGCGTTCAAATCAGACCAAAATGGGATTGAAATTACCTTTTCACCTCCTTAAATTATACTCTCACTTCAAAGTTCAAATCAGACCAAAATGGGATTGAAATTTCTTCTCACCTCCTTCATTGTATTTTGTAAACGTCAGTTCAAATCAGACCAAAATGGGATTGAAATTTTACTTCACTCTAAGCACAGGCTGGGCCATTTGGACAATAGTTCAAATCAGACCAAAATGGGATTGAAATTGTACAAAGTAGAACCCTAGCTGCTGTAGCTCCTCCTTGCGTTCAAATCAGACCAAAATGGGATTGAAATTTAGATATCACAGTTCCTACGCTTACGTTACTTGCAAATTTACTCTGTTCAAATCAGACCAAAATGGGATTGAAATTGGAACACACTGCTTGACTACAATAGCTGGAAATCCGTTCAAATCAGACCAAAATGGGATTGAAAGTCAAGCCGTTATAAAAACTTTGGCTGAAGAATGTGTTGACACAAATGGTAATGTCAAAGCTTTACCCTATTTCAAAGTGACTGGCTATAGTTGTGGGATTTGCAAAACTAAATTTTCCACAAAAGATGAGATAAAAAAGCATCTAATGTCCTCTCACACCGTTCCTTCGGATGAAATTGCAAGTTATATACAGGAGGAATCTGTGACAGTAGGTTACTTGCTCGAACTCGAAACTCTTTTAAAGAATATAGAAAAAGAGGGAGGAGCGCGAGCGCCGGTGAGATTTATTGAGAGAATGGGAAAAATTTGGCATATTGGTTCATGAAGATCCTGAAATACCTAGGATAGTCGAGCGGGATGGTAAACGATACATTGTAGTACATCCCGCTTGGATACGCGTAATTAGTAGGACTAGATTATACGAACGTCAGTTGATCAAAGGTCGAACCTTGACAAAATAATGGGTGGATGTAAGTATGTGGCAATCCAGTAAGCCTAGAATACACAAGTTGGAATGTTATTTCTGTCAGAAATTCACAGGAGACGTAGTCCAAGTTTATATTGATAATAATTGGAGATATGTATGCCGAAGATGTTATTTAGCACGACTTTTGCGTGATACTATTCTGAGTATGTTAAAAGATGGATCTCTAGATAATCTTCAATATATAATTCGTGTATTGAGGGGATAAATGATCTCATCGAAGATAATCAAATACTCAGGCAATTAGATACGTAATTGATACGTGGTCCCAGAAATTTCCTGAAAGAGAATTATACATCAGAGATTTGGCGAGTAACTGGAGTTATAAGATTCCGCTCCAAAAGATTTTGGAATATCTCCTTTCAATGAAAATTTTTGAGATAAAACAATTAGAGATTGGTAAGATTATTTCTCCAGAACTTGCTCAACAAGCTATTAGAGAAGTATTCCTTTTCCAGAGAATTCTTCTTCCAAGCCGTTGCGAAGGCTGTAACAGGACTGGCGATAGCATTTACCTTGCTGCTCCAGAAAATAGTATATCCAAAAAATAAAGGAGTACCTGTATGCCAATAACCATTTCGGGAAAGCATTGTAGCGTCCCATTTATGGCTGAGTATCAAATTGAAAAGGCAAAAAAGGTGTAGGCGTCATAATCTTCAATGAGAAGGGTCCTGTATCGCGATACACATTTGTATCTGATATAATTAGAAACACGCAGAAATTTGAGCAGGAATTTGGCGAACCATGCGTTAGATAAATCCGAAGTATGGAAAAGCCACAAAAAAGAACAGATTGTCCCAGCAAAGGACATCGTAATATTTTCGATTGGGTTTCAACCTCTTTGGTTCGCGTACTGGCGGTTGGTGCGCATCCTGACAACGTTGAGCTTGGCCTTGGCGGAACGATAGCGAGGCACGCTGATGGTGATAAGGTGTGCGTTCTTGTGCTTTCAAGGGGGTGAGAAGGGCTTTGCAAGATAGAATCTTGGTTTCAGGCTTGAGCGAGGAGGGGGCGATGAGAATGCTGGGAAATACCAGAGAAGAGGAAACGAGAGCGGCTCTGTCTTTCTTGGGGGTTAAAAAGATAAAATAGAAGTTCTCGGTTTCTCGAATAGCGGAATCAGGCCAAGCATAGAAGCGATCGAAAGGGTTTCGCGCTTCTTCAGGGAATTGAATTTGGACATTGTCTACACGCACTTCTACGGCGACTCGCATTTGGACCATGTTTCAGCTCCTCTCATCACGGTGCATGCAGGAAGACATGCTAAAAACCTGCTTTTCTACGAGTCATCTTCAACATGAACTTCATTTTCTCCAAACTATTTTGTGGACATAGGGCGGTTTTGTAGATAAAAAGATTGAAGCCCTGAAAATGCACAGGAGCCAGGCGGGGAAGCCGTATATGAGGGAGGTGATAAGGGCTAAGGTCGCATTGCGGGAGAATTCAGGCTGGGGTTGAGTACGCGGAGGCGTTTATAGTCTACAGGATTGTAAAGCGTAGAGATATTAAATTGTTATAATGAAGAATTAGAGCTATAGTACTAGAGAGACGGCTTTTTTAGGCTCCCCAGTCCCTACAATTTCCTAAGTCATACTAGAAATTACTGATAGTTCAAATCGGACCAAAATAGGATTGAAAGATCAGTTTGGATTTAACGATGTCTCAAAGCTTCAGATCTAAAACAGCTGAGTTTTTGCATTTGTTTAATGGGTTTAAGCAGTAGAAGAATTGCACAACATGGTCATTGCAATAATATACTCCACCCAATGTAAGCGACCAGATCCCGCGGATTCAGATAATTCACGAAACCGCAAAACGGACACCTCGTTGGGAATGCAACGCCCTTTCCCATCGCATCTGCCAGCTCGGAAATCTCCGGAAGCCTGAAAAGCGCAGTTCCGCTGCAGAGAGGGCATCGAATGGGTATCGTTCTGGTTTCAAGGATTAACCTCGCTGCAAAAAGCCCTCTGAACTCAGCGGTAAGTCGGTTTATCTCACTTCTGAGCCTGAATACTTCCCTTCTCAGCATTTCCCTCTTGTCAGCAAGTCTTGCAACTTCAGCGAGCTTCTCTGCATTGTATCCCAGTTTCTCAAACTCCGAAGCAAAGGATGAGATTCTGCAAACCCTCTCTATTCCGATCCTTTCAAGGCTTTCAACACCCCTGATCCTCTCTTTAAGCCTTTCAGTTTCCATGGATTTTCTCCTTTCAAGCTCTTTCAGTTCATTCTCCAAAGCTTTTTTCCTTTCCTCCAGAGCCTTAATGCTTGAGTTCAGCATTTTCAGCTTTGATAGCCTGTCTGTGAATTCTAAAAGAATCTTTTCAAAGCTTTTTCCGAGCTTCTTTTCAAGCATTCGGAGCCTTAAAGCAGCCTCGGCAAATTCGGGGGAAATTCCCTCGCAGATATTCACGAACTCTTCGAGGTATTCAGGAGCTATTCCGAGCTTTCTAAGCCTTTCAAAGAACTTTATTCCGAGAGAAGCCTGAGCTATGCTCATCCCTTTTTTCTTCACTTCAACAGCCAAGCTCCGCAGCTCCTCAGCGATGTCCCGGAGATCCAGAAGTTCGGGATACTTCCCCTCCATCAGCTCCCTCACTATGTTCACGACCGAGCCTTTAGAAATCCTTGCTGCTTTTGAAATCTCATCGTAGCTTAGTCCTTCGAAGTAGAGCTTTAGCACTTCCATCCTCTTTTTCGCGGGTATCATAGCCCCTCCCCTTTTTTATCAACCTTATTCGCACATCTCCGTTGTCCATGAGAAGAATTCCAACCTTCAGGCCTTTTCGCAGCTTTCCAGACCATTTTTCCAGCTTCCCTTCTGGAATACGGATCCTGTAGGCTACTTTCAGGATGATAAAATCGTTGCCAATCCCATCGATTGTGCCCACGATTTCCCTCATTGTAGGGTGTCTACAATGGATAGATTTAAAAGCATTTCGTAGAATGTCTACTCATGAGGTATAGACTTGTAACCTATACAACTAGGGGTAAAAGGTACCTCCAGATCGTTAGGGATGTGAAAACCGAAACTGGATGGACAACAAAGATTGTTGTCCATCTTGGCCAGGATAATGAGCAGAACAGGGAAAAGGCTGAAATTCTTGTTGAATTTCTAAAAAAATACGCCTCGAACCCTGAAGCTCCGATTGCAATCGGAACAATAGATCAGGACTTCCTTGCGGGCTTGAGATTTGGAATTCTTCTCGGACCCCTCGCGCTACCTCTTGCGCCTTTTCTAGCATTCAGAGATCTGCTCCAGATTCTCAGCAGTCATGTTGCCTGCTCAACTGGGAAGATCGAGGCAGTAATAAATGCAACGCAGTATCATCTTTCAGATGGGGAAAAGAAGAGGCTTGCCGAATGGATAAAGACAATACCGGAAGAAGAAAGAGCTCTTGCGCTTCTGTTCAAGTGGAGCTATAAATAGTCAAAAGGTCAGATGTTCAAACAACGCCGAGCTTCGGGATGCAGGCAAGATATGCTCTTCTAAGATCTTCTTTATCTATGTGGTGGTATATGTCCACTGCCTCCCCCCTTTTATCGCCCCTCAGCTCCTTCACATACTCTCTTGGCATTCCGTTTCTCAGCAACCATGTCGTGAACCAGTGCCTGAAGCAGTGCGGGCCGAAGTGATCCTCAAGCCTCGGAGAGTCTGGATTGTGGAAACCCAAGCGCTTCGCATACTTAACTACTGCATTCCAGACTCCGTTTCTGCTCAGCCTTTCAAGAGTTTGATAGCTTATAAACAGGGCCTTTGTTTTCGGATTCAGCTTCTCTCTAACTTTCAGCCATCTCCTCAAAACCAGAGCGCATTCCTCGTCAAAGAACACAATCCTGTTGCTCCTCTTTGGCGTTGGCTTGAGCCTTATAGAGCATTCCTCCCAGTTTATGTCGTCAACATCGATCCTCAGCAGCTCTCCCCTTCTTATTCCAGTTTTTGCCAGAAGCAATACAATAGCTTTATCCCTTGGGTCGAGTATTGAGTTTACAAGCCTGCTCATTTCCTCTATGCTCAAAAGCTTCCTACTTGCTTTGTCAAAGTCTTCTTTGTATCTTCGCAGGTATCTTTTTCTGAAGGGAAGAATTATGTTCGCCTTAGCAATTCCTTCAAATACTAGGAAGTCGTAAAATGCTGATAGGGCTGAGAAGAAATTCTCGATTGTCTTGTATTTCACTTGTCTTTCGTACTTTATGTAATGAAGGAAGCCCTTCAAGACTTGTGTATCCACGCTTTCAAGGCTAATTCCTTGCCTTTCAAGGAATTCCGCAAAGATAAGCAGCGATGATTTATACCTCCTTATGCTCTCCTCGGTCATCCCCCTAAGCCTGCAGTCCTCACAGAACTCCTCGATAAGGCTTCTTACATCTTTTATCTGCCTCAGCTCTTCCATCTCCATCCCCTTCCCGTGTACTCAACCAGCCCATATTCCTCGAGGATTTCCAGCTGCTTTCCCACTGCTTTAACGAGCTCAGCATCTGCTGGGTCGATGTTGAGGTGGGCAAAGATTTCCTCATCGCTGTAGGTTCCCCCTTTCTTCAGAAGATTTATCAGCTCCTTGTCGAATCTCCTTACTCCCTCAAAGCTCTCCTCCGCAAAGGGCTTCGCCCTGTAGCGCTTCAGCTCGCTGTCGAGATTTTCAACGAGCTTTTTTAGAAGGTTGTTTTCGCTTCTCAGCCTTTTTATTTCTTCTTCTGCCTCCTTAAGCCTTTTTATCAGCTCGGCTCTGCTTAGGTATCCTTCTTCACCCTCTTCCCTCCTTATTGAGTCCTCAACCCTTTCGATGACAAACCTTGAAATCGATACGCCAGCTTTTTCTGCCCTTCTTTTCCATTCCTCCGCCATCTCAACGGATGGAAGATAAACGTAGATAGCCCTCTCCTTGATGGTCTTGGTCTTTCCCCTGTTTGGTTTGGGCATGATAGAAAGTGTGTTTACGCAATTTAAAATTTACTGGTAAATTAATGCGGGGGGCGGGATTCGAACCCGCGGACCCCTACGGGACAGGGTCTTAAGCCCTGCGCCTTTTCCGCTCGGCAACCCCCGCATGCCATTAAATCTGCAACCCTCAACTTATAAAACCTTTGTTGAAATTCTTAATGAACTATGAAGCTGAGGAGGGCAAAGGAAAGGCTTGGAAGGAATGAACATATCTTAACTAGAAGGAAGAATATTGAAGTCTTTGAGCTTTATTGTGCAATACTTAGGCTTTCAGTTGTAAGTCTGAAACCCGACAACCCATCAGTAGGAAATTTCATAAAAAGTTTATGAGCTTTATGTACAAAATAGGTGATAGATAAAAAAATATAAATAGTTCTAAGCGTCATTTAAAACATGTCAGCTTGGAGTGATATGAGAAAAGAGATCGTTCTTTCAGTAGTGATGGTTTTTTCTGCTGCAGGCCTCGTTTACAAATGGCTATCCCTTAATGAAAGGGTAGATTTCGTAGTAGTTTTCCTTGCGGCCCTACTTGTAGCAAGCCTAGCATTGCTACTGATAAGCGTGGAGCTTAGAATGCAGTCCATGACTGAGGAGTTCCAGAACGTCAGGAGAACTATTGCGATAAGTTCCGACGAGCTCGAAGACAGGATCTATAGGACTATAAGACCGGAAATTAGGGAACTCGGTGAGAGAATAGATTCTCTGCAGAGAAAGCTGTTTAGATAAATTATTTAAACAAAGTCAAGACGTCTTTTGAGGTGTCGCTCTGGGCGAGGAGGAGGTAATAAGGGTCCGGCTTCCGGATAGGGAGAAAGGAGAAATGTTTGGAATTGTCTCTTCCATGCTGGGAGCGGGACATATAAAGGTCAAATGCGAGGACGGGGTAGAGAGGCTTGGAAGAATTCCGGGTAAAATGAGGAAGAAGATCTGGATAAAGGAAGGGGATGTAGTGATAGTTGTTCCTTGGAGCTTCCAGAAAGATCGGGCAGATATAATTTGGAGGTACACGAATCCTCAGGTTGAGTGGCTCGAAAGAAAAGGATATCTGAAATTCTGAATCACTTTTTTCCGAATTCCTTAGCGAGTTTCTCTATCTGCTCCCTTGTTAAGGGTTCTGCACAGCATATCTGCATGGCGTCCGAGCTGCTCTTCAGGTATGTCCAGTTATATGGCTCGGGTTTTACCGGATTGGACGGATCGCCGATGTATGTGATGTAGTCAAACTTCAGCGCATCTTTCCAGTCTGGCGGTAGTGGAACAACTCCTTTTACGGAGGACATCATTTTTCCGCTTTCGTTCCACTTTGTCATGGTTATCTTTCCGGTGCTTAGGTACTCCTTTAGTGGTTCGCTTCCGTGGCACTCGCTGCACTCCTTTGGCTTGCCTATTGCATGGGTGTAGAAGGGCTGGATCGTTACAAAAGTCTTATTTCTATACACCGCAGTCATGTAATTTGCAGGATAAACCTTTCCCTGGAAGTTCACGAGTATTTCGAACCCCGCTAGCGGTCTGAAGGATCTCTTTTGGTGTTTCTCCGCACTATCGAGATGGCAGTTGTAGCAGCTTATAACAGAGGTTTGATGGCATGATGTACAGTAAACCTTTCCGTGCAATATATGTGCGGGATTGCTCTTGTATTCGTGGCAGTTCTCGCATTTCACCATAGTCTCTCTTTTAAGCAGAGTCGGATAGTGCTTTCCGTCCCCCATTATATCTTCTTTGCTATGGCAATCGATGCACTTCATACCGGCCGATCTGTGAAGGTCGGTGAGGTTTAGAACGGCTATCTCTGTTTTCTGTCTAGCATGGCAAGCTAGGCACCTCGAATCGTCAACTTTGTCTCCGGGGGTTACATGGCAATCGTAGCAGTCCGGGACATAATTTTCAGTTACAATCGGCTCTCCATTTGCCTTCTTTTCTGCATGGCATTTTATGCAGCCAAACTCGTCAATCGGTTTTCCGGTTATCAGTTCTGCACCTCCGTTTTGGGCGGAATAAAAAGTGATCTTGCCCTGTCTTGTGTAATGGAGACTTGTAGGAAAATTCTTGGCCCAGTCTGTTTTCTTCTCAACCTGTACTTGCGGTTGAGGTTGAGCGCAGGCGAAAAGCAGTGCAATTGGAATCAAAATCAGGGCAATTTTCCATTTCTTCACGTTTTTTGTAATTAAAAAACTGTATATAAGCTCTTCTCTCTCCTGATGAACTTCGGAAAAACGCTATAATTTCTTTAGAGTGTCGATATAAAGCTTTATGGATTTTCTGTTTACAATTAGATGTATTAGAATAGCCAGAATCGAAATTAAAGACAGATACGTATGTATCTCTCCCCAGGTTTGTTTATCTAGTCCATACAACACTATCCAGCCAGCTCTTGGACCTCTTGGCCAGAAATACAGTATTAGTCCAGTGATCAAACTCAAAAACCCAAAAATTGTTGCAATTACGAATATCGCAACTTTTGCGATTACTAACTTTTTTTGCATGTCTCTCTTGGAGCGAAGAGACTAAAAAAAATTTTCTACAATAATCGAACTGGCTTCAAATCAAGAATTTTGATTTTGTTGGTTTTTAATAATCTTGCAGATGCTGACATCCTCCCTGCATAAAGTACGAAGGTCGTCGCAAGTGCGGGGGAGGTTTGGGATTGTATCTCCTCTTTTGGATTTATCCCTGGCGGTTCTTGGCCCATTACCCCTATCTATTTCATGACTCGGGGTTATGGGTAGGTTTTGCTTCGACAAAGATGCTGCAGCCCTTCTGGAACAGACATGGTAATTAGTTTTTGTAAGATCTATATTTTAGTACCGAAAGCTTTATATAGAAATACCTATCCACCAATCTCTGTAATCGGAGGTGATCGGATGCCCGTGCTTCAGGGGACACCGGTTTTGATCCTTAAAGAAGGCACGCAGAGAACAGTTGGAAG
>Ga0080004_1174992_pt1 | contig 10697 bp, 9 predicted proteins | sample WasSprMetagenome_FD_69207 | JGI IMG/M metagenome (GOLD analysis project Ga0080004, IMG submission 69207) | Sulfidic aquatic microbial communities from Washburn Spring, Yellowstone National Park, USA - WS (SPADES assembly) (version 2) | ecosystem: Environmental > Aquatic > Thermal springs > Hot...
CTCGGGCTTGGCCCTGTCAGAGGACCGAGCCCCCGCCTCTATATGGGCTAAGGGCAGGTTAAGCTTCGCCGCGGCCAGGGCGGCCGCCAAAGTCGTATTGGTGTCGCCCGGCACAACGACGACGTCAGGCTTGGAGTCGAGCATGCACCGTTCGAGGCGCATCATAGCCTTCCCGGTCTGGACGGCGTGGGAGCCGGATCCCACCCTCAAATCCAAGAGGGGCGGGGGCAGCTCCAATTCCTCGAAGAAGAGGAGGGAAAGCTCATAATCGTAGTGTTGGCCGCTGTGGACCAGCTGGAGCTCCACGCCGTCCTCTTTGAGGAGCTCGTGGATGACCGGCGCCGACTTGGTGAACTGCGGCCTAGCACCCCAATACGACCATGACCCTCAAGGACGCGTCTACCCTCAAGCCCCCTATCACCATAAAGATAAATCTACTCATTTGAAGGTGAAGGCGAGGACCTACCTCCCCTCCTCACCCTCCAGGGATTGGTGGCCGAAGGCAACGTCTAAAAACGGTTGAACATCTTAACGAGCTGGCTGGAACTATGCTTCAAAGAGCGAACCTTTAAGACCAAAGGAGGATACGGCTGGAAGACCCTCGCTGGTGCTGCGCCGTTTGACCTCAAGGCAGCAGCTGTCGAAGGTTCATCTGGGGATCCAAAAGATCCGCGAGGAAATTTCGGTCCAGCCCGATGCGGAGACGTTAAAATTTTTATAGGTAATTATGCCGATTGAACTGGAATGAAGAGATGAAGATATGTTACATCGCGGACGCCAGCAGCATCCATACGCAGAGATGGATAAGATACTTCGCAGATAGGGGGCATGAAATCCATTTAATCTCCCAGAACCCCCTTAAAAGTAATATTCATGGGGTAACCCTTCATCGACTTAAAATTCTACGAGTAAGGATGGCGGTTAATCGTATAATCAATTTAATGCAGGTGATGCGTCTTCTTAAGAGGATAAGGCCGGATGTGCTCCACGCCCACTTTATCACTTATTACGGGACGCTGGGAGCGTTGACGGGCTATCACCCATTCGTGGTCACCGCCTGGGGATCCGACATTTTAATAATGCCGAAACGGTCTAGACGGGCAAAATGGGTTGCGAAGTACGTAATAAAAAGAGCCGATTTAATAACATGCGATGCTGAACATATAAGAGAACGATTGATAGAACTGGGCGCCGAAGCCCAGAAGATAATTTTGATCAATTTTGGGATTGATACTGAAAAATTTAAACCTCTAAAAAGTAAAAAGCTGCAGAAGAAGTTGAATACACTTGAGTCGCCTATAGTGATAAGCTTAAGAAACCTCGAGCCAATATATGACGTTAAATCTTTAATCCTTTCAGCACCTTTAGTTTTAAAAGAATGTCCTGAAGCGAGATTCATAATTGCTGGAAGGGGTTCTCAGGAAGCGAAACTAAGGAAATTAGCTAGTTCTTTGGGTATTTCGGATAGTGTTAAGTTTGTAGGATTTATTCCGAACGAAAAACTCCCTGAATATCTCGCATCGGCAGATGTCTACGTCTCCACTTCACTTTCAGATGCTGGACTTGCGGCAAGTACAGCTGAAGCGATGGCGTGCGGACTACCTGTTATAGTTACCGACTTTGGGGATAATAGAAGATGGGTGAAAAATGGCGTGAACGGTTTTATCGTCCCATTAAGGGATCCGAAAACATTAGCAGACAAGATCGTTTACTTGCTGAAAAATGAGAATATAAGAAAAGAATTTGGAATAAGGAATAGGATAATAATAGAAAAAAAGAACAACTATTATAAAGAGATGGAAAGGATGAAACATATCTATGAAGTATTAGCAGGAAGGCGAGGTTCATGAAGATGTTGATAACAGGAGGGGCAGGCTTCATAGGAAGCCATCTTTGCGATAAATATACGATGAAAGGGGAGAGCGTAATTTGTTTGGATAACTTTATGAATGGAAATCTAATGAACATTAGGCACCTCTTGGATTATCGTAATTTCAAGTTAATTAAGGGAGATGTTAGAAATTTCCATTTACTGGAGAAAATTATGCATGATGTAGATGTAGTATTTCATCTTGCTGCGCAGATCCATGTGGACCGATCTTATGTTGAGCCGAGGCTTACATATGAAATAAATGTAATGGGAACGCAAAACATCTTGGAAGCAGCGAGAATGTGTGATACAAAAAGAATAATTTATGTCTCTAGTAGTGAAGTTTATGGTTCAGCGCAGTACGTTCCAGTAGATGAAAACCATCCCTTAAATGCTCCTCATCCCTATGGAGCGAGTAAAATTGCTGCTGATAGAATGTGCCACGCATATATACAGACGTATGGTATGCCTATCTCCATAATAAGACTTTTTAATATTTTTGGACCACGACAGAAAGACATAGGATACGGCGGTGTAATATCCATATTTACTAGAAGAGTCCTCACCGGTCTGCCTCCTATTATATACGGTGACGGCCTGCAAACAAGGGATTATACGTACATCAAAGATGCGGTTAAAGCGTTCGACCTAGTCCTCAATCACAGTAAACCAATAACTGAACCGATAAATTTTGGTAGCGGAAAAGAGGTTAGCATAAACGATTTGGCCAATATAATAATCGAATTATGTGGAAAGAAAGGTAAAGTAGAGCCTGTTCATACGGAGCCAAGGATTGGAGAGGTTAGGAGGCTGATCGCCGATGCGACAAAAGCAAAGAGGCTCCTAGGATGGGAATCGACATACGATCTGGAAAAAGGGTTAAAGGAATTTATCGAATGGTATAAGAAATACGGATTTGAACTAGATATCAAAATTTAACTTAGTGTAAGAAAGATGACGGATATAGAGATTTCTCCAGAGATATTACGAAAAATGTATATAACGATGCTGAAAATTCGAAAATTTGAGGAGAGAGTCGCAGAGCTTCTTTCTCAAAAGAAAATTATTTGTCCAACTCATCTGTATATCGGGCAAGAGGCGGTGGCAACAGGGGCATGTCTCGCGCTTCGAAGAGATGATTGGATATTTAGCACTCACCGCTCTCATGGACATTATATTGCCAAAGGTGGAGATATTAAAGCACTTATGGCCGAATTATATGGCAAGGTGACAGGATGTTCGAGAGGAAAGGGGGGCTCTATGCATGTTACGTCACCCAATGTAGGAATGCTGGGGAGTTCTGCTATCGTTGCTGGAACAATACCTCTAGCAGTTGGAGCCGCATTAGCCTTTTCTTTACAGAAAAGAAAAAATGTCTCTTTAGCCTTCTTTGGCGACGGGGCAGTTAGCGAAGGAACATTCTATGAATCTCTTAACTTTGCATCGCTGAGAAAGCTTCCTGTAGTTTTTGTGTGTGAGAATAATCTTTATTCTACGCATATGCCTGTATCAGCTTGCCTTGCGGATACAAACATTTACAGAAAAGCAACCATTTTTAAGATGCCTGGAGTTAGAGTCGATGGGAATGATGTAATAGAGGTCTATAGGGTAGTGAAGGACGCAGCTGAAGGCGCACGAAATGGTAGAGGCCCAACTTTAATAGAGTGTATGACGTACAGGTGGCGAGGCCATGTAGGTCCAAGCTACGACTTAGATAAGGGGCTTAGAAGTGAGGAAGAGCTTAGATATTGGATTAATAGATGTCCGATCAAGAAGTTGGAGGCGTACCTGCTAAAAAATGGAATCCTATCCGACTCGGATAGAGCGCATATTTACGAAGCTATACAAAGGGAGATAGAGGATGCAGTTATCTTTGCTGAAGAAAGTCCTTATCCCAATCCTAAAGAAGAGGAACCCTATAGCAGTGTATTCAAATCGAAGTGGTCATAAACCATGCGAAAGATAACTTATGCGAGGGCGATTAATGAAACTCTACATCAGTTGATAGAGAAGGATGATAGGGTATTCTTAATTGGACAAGGAGTAACCAGCCCTTGGTATGTAGGGACTACCACTGAGGGGCTCATTCAACGCTTTGGTCCAGAACGGATAATAGACACTCCAGTATCTGAAAATGGTATTACAGGAGCGGCCATAGGTGCGGCGATAGCTGGGATGCACCCCATTTTAGTGCATCCGAGGATGGACTTCATGTACTACGCCATGGATCAAATTGCAAATCATGCAGCAATTTGGTACTATACATTTGGATGTCAACTGAGCGTCCCCATAACCATTTGGGGGATTATCAATAGAGGAGGAGGGCAAGCTGCTCAACATTCACAAGCATTACAAGCAATATTCACGCATATACCCGGTCTTAAGGTTGTTATGCCCAGCACCCCATACGACGCAAAGGGGCTCCTTGCCGCTAGTATTAGGGATGAAGATCCTGTCATTTATGTAGATGATCGTTGGCTATACAAAATTGAAGGAGAGGTACCTGAAGAATTGTATACTATCCCTTTCGGAAAGGGAATAATTAGAAGAGAGGGGAGAGATGTAACGATAGTTGCGACATCATACATGGTTCATGAAGCTATGAAGGCTGCTGAACATCTTGGGAGAGAAGGTGTAGATGTGGAAATATTAGATTTACGTTCGCTAAAACCGTTAGATGAAAAACTCTTGTTCAATTCGGTAAAAAAGACAGGTAGGTTAATAATTTTGGATGGAGGCTGGAAAACATGCGGTATAGGAGCAGAAATATCTGCAAAAGTAGCGGAAAACAGTATATTCAAACAATTAGAGGCCCCAATTATACGTGTCGCATTACCTGATACCCCTGCACCGGCAAGTCCAGCCTTAGAGAAATTCTACTATAGGAATGTGAAAGACATAATTTTGGCGGTTAGAAAGGTCATAAAGTGATTGACCATGTATAGAGTGCCGTTTGTGAACTATCCAGAGCATTACAGGAGGATATGGGATGAGGTTATACAAGCAATTAAGGAGATATTATCTAATGGTGACCTCATACTTCGTGAACAGTTAAAGCGATTTGAGAATAATATTGCCTCTTTCATCGGAGTTAAGTATGCGATAGGCGTTAATAGTGGAACGGATGCTTTATTTTTATCGCTGAGAGCTGCTGGAATCGATCGAGGAGATGAGGTAATCACCGTAGCCCATACATTCGTAGCAACAGTAGCGGCCATTATACATTGCGGGGCGAAACCGGTTCTAGTGGATGTTGGGGAAGATATGAATATGGATGTGGATCAAATAGAAAAGATGATTACGTCCAAAACCAAAGCTATCATACCCGTTCACTTGAATGGGCGAATGTGCGATATGAAAAAGATAATGGAAATCGCCGAGAGATACGGTCTGGTAGTAATAGAGGATGCAGCTCAGGCGTTGGGGGCAAAACTTGATGGAAGGAAGGCGGGCTCTTTTGGGTTAACTGGTTGCTTTAGCTTTTATCCCGCGAAAATATTAGGAGCTGCGGGAGATGGGGGACTTGTAGCAACAAATGATGAGGAAATAGCGGAGAGAGTACGCCTTCTTAGGGATCATGGACAACAAAGATCAACGGGTGATATACTCCATTATGGTTTCAATACTAGGCTGGATAACGTTCAAGCAGCGATTTTGGATGTAAAGCTTAAATATTTACCTGAATGGATTGAGAGAAGGCGTGAGCTGGCGAATTTTTATAATAAGGATCTCTCGAATTTACAAAAACTTAAGCTACCGCCTCCGCCGTACCCCGAGGATCGTTTCTTCGACGTGTATCAAAATTATGTTATCCGATTAAAAGAGAGAGATAAACTCGCCTCATATTTGAAAAATTTAGGTATCGAGGTTTTGATTTCATGGCCAAAGCCCCTACACCATCATGATGCATTAGGCTTGGGACACTATTATCTCCCTAAAACGGAACAGATTTCCAAGGAGGTTTTATCTCTACCTATATATGCTGAATTAAGTGAGGAGCAGGCTGAATTTGTTGTAGATGGTATTCATAAATTTTTTGAGAGTAAATTATGAGGGGGATAAATAGAATTATGCTGAGGCGTTTTCCTAGGCTTCATAATCTTATAAAAAAATGTTATATTTTGTATCGAGAAATTTATTTCAGATTAAAAAGATATTTGTTAGGTACAAGAATTGAAGAAAAATTTTGGGCTACAAGGCATTTATATAAGGGAGATGATTGGGGGAATAAGGACAATGAATGGGTTGATGGCTATTGGGATTCGCGGAACCATAAACATAGAGGTTTCCTAATAGAGGAGATATTGAGGTTTTCTCCCTCAGCCATCGCCGAAATAGGGAGCAATTGCGGGCCGAATTTATATCTACTTGCTAAGAAGCTGCCTAGCGCGAAGATCGTAGGGGTAGACATTAATCCAGTCGCCGTTAGAGAGGGGAACAAAAGATTCACGCAAGAAGGAATGTCAAATGTGAGCCTATACTTAGGCAGAGCGGATAAACTTGAACGTTTTCAAGATAAAAGTTTCGATGTAGTATTCACGGATGCTGTTTTAATTTATATAGGACCGGACAAAATAGGAAGGGTTATAAATGAAATGCTTCGTATCACGCGTAAAGCATTAATCTTATTTGAATGGCACTGCTTCAACTCTAATCCTCTTGGCTTCTATGTGGGCCATTGGGTAAGGGACTACGTGGCGCTCTTAAAAAGGTTCGTTCCAGAGAGCAAAATAAGGTTTATCGAGATGCCCGATGAATTATGGGAAGATAAAAACTGGCAGAAGTACGGTGGAATAATTGAAGTTACTATAGAATAATGGGGCGCCTCTATAAAAATGAGGAAAGTTTTAATCATAGCAAGTCTACTTCACAGTTCTCCATGGATACCTGGGCTGGCTAAATATCTTCCCAAATTTGGGTGGCAGCCTATTATTCTGACGATCCCCCTCGGAGATAATCCAGAGGAGCGTCTTCACGGCCCCTCCGATGGTTTTAAGGATAACTGCAGGATTATAGAAACAGAGGGGTATCGCCCCGTAAAGGACATGAAAGAGATAATGGAAACTATAAAGGAACGTGGAGTGATCAGAAGAACTTATGCCATCGTTGAACCCATCCTTAAACCTGTGTTAAGGCGGGTCTATAGACCACTCTATAATTTGTATCAAGGAATCTTTTGGTACCCTGATAGAGAGAAAAAATGGAAAACTTCCGCTATTAAAGCGGGTAGTGAGCTTCTAGAAAGGGAAATCGTAGACGCCATGATCAGTAGTTCACCTCCAGTAACGGCTCATATTATAGCTAAAACATTGAGGGATAAATTTAAAATTCCATGGATCGCTGATTTCCGAGATCTTTGGACGCAAAACCACAACTACCCGTATGGACCTTTGAGGAGGCTAATTGAAAGAAGATTGGAGTTAAGAACGCTACAGTCATCAGATGCACTGGTGACCGTTTCTCAACCTTTGGTGAAAAAGTTGGGAATGTTACATAGGGGGAAATTGGTTTATGCTATCCCTAATGGATTTGATCCTGACGAGTTTGATAGGTCCTCGGTAAATTTAACTTCTAATTTTACCATTACTTATACTGGTCAGATATATAAAAAACAAAACTTTTTAAAATTTCTAATAGCTTTGAAGGATCTAATTTCTAATGGCCACGTAGACCCTAATAAAATTGAAGCTAGATTTTATGGTCCTGAGAATGGATTTCTAGCGGAAGCGATTAAAAGATATGAATTGAAGGATGTGGTTAAACAGTATGGGATAGTACCTAGAAGAACCTCTCTTAAGAAACAAAGAGAATCACAGCTATTACTCCTATTAAACTGGGAGGACCCGAGGGAGAAAGGAGTGCTTACGACGAAATTTATTGAATATCTGGGGAGTCAAAGACCTATCATCGCTGTGGGCGGTTTTGGCGGCGACGAGGTAGAGAGAGTACTCAAAGACACGAGAGCAGGCATATATGCCTCAACAATAAAAGAGGTTGAGGATACTATCAGAAAGTTATACATGGATTATGAACAGAAGGGTAAAATACCTTATAATGGGTTGATAGAGGAAATCAAAAAATATAGTTTTATAGAGCTGGCGAAAAAACTCGCTAAGATTTTGGATGATTTATTACGAAATAATTAAAATGATATAAAAACAAGTATTATACCACAGGAAATATTCTACTCTTAACGTTTTCCAAAAAACTAAGGAGGCTGCAACACTCTTGGAGGGAAATAAGGGAGCAAGGAAATATTTAAAGGGCGGTGATATAATAATTCTGACGGACAAATATAAAACTTTCTACTTTAGAGAGCTTCCTTATTATAAAACTCTTAATTTTATTAAAATTTGTGAAGATAGCAATTGGAGATACGGTGTTAATCTTCTAGAATCCATACCTCTTAGAAATTATATATTTCATCATTCAAGGCTTTCTTTCACGCCTTTAGTGAAAATCCCTCAGGAGGGGCGTATATTGGATTTAGGGGCAGGCTGGGGGTCCATCTCTATGATCCTAGCTAAAGTATTGCCTAAGGTTGAAATTTATGCTTATGATCTTACGATCGAAGGGTTAAAATTTTTAAATGTAGTTAAAAAACAAGAAAAACTCTATAACTTAAAAATATTTTGTGGGGACATATTGGATGTGCCTTTTGATGACGAGTCTTTTGATCTGGTGATAGCTATAGGCGTTCTAGAATGGTTGCCTGAATCGGTTCCAGAAAGACCCCCTCATGAAACTCAGATAAAGGTCCTTAAAAAAATTTTTAAAATTTTAAAAATGGGGGGAGAATTAGTTCTAGGCATAGAAAACAGATTCGGTTACCAATTCCTACTTGGCGCACGAGACCATTCCGGAGAGCGGTATACGAGCCTAATGCCGAGATTTATTGCCAACGCCTATATGAAAATGAAAAGAAAGAAACCCTATCTATGGTATACTTACTCGGAACGAGGTTACAATTCTCTACTTAAAAATGCAGGATTCACTGACATAAAAATATACGGTGCCTTTAGAGATTACCGCCTCCCGGTTTTAATATTTTCAACGAAATTATTTAAGAGGGCAATAGGTCTTATTCCTAAAAAGACATTTAAACGTAAGCTCATACGTCTCCTACCGAGCTTTATTGCAAGATTTATTATTCCCTCATATATAATAGTAGGTAGAAAGAGATGACCACTGAAATTTCTAATCTAATGAAAGAGGCAGACATAATAGGGTTTTGCTATGCCGCAGGGGAACCAATGATAGATAAATTATTATTAAGTTATAAAGGGGGGACTTTATTTCTAAAAATATGTAAATATCCCAACCCTAAATTTGAGAAAACTCTTAAACATGAGCTGCGAATTATTAATTACTTGCATAATCTAGGCATCAAAGGCATACCCAATATAGTATCCTCAGGTTATTATCAAAAAAAATTCTTCATACTTGAGGAGTTTATCGAAGGGGATAGGTACAATTCATTAAAACATTCAAACTTGCTCGTAAACTGGTTAAGATACGTTTATAGAAAAACCATATGCGGATACATTGAATTTAGTAAATTACTTAAGAAAATTGAGGATAAAACTAGGAAAGTTGCACCAAATGAGGCTAATTTGCTACATAAAATTTTTCATGATAAATTGAAGCAGAATTTTAGAATACCGTTAGTTTTTGTCCATGGAGATCTCTATCATGATAACATTATTGTAAAAGAGAGAATCAAAAGCATTTATATAACAGATTATACTCTCTCTGAGATCAAAGCACCTCCAGGCGACCCGTTCATCTATTATTTCATTGAAAGCAATGGATCTATAAAGCCAAATACATATTTATCCAATTGTAAATATTTAATAAATGAAGTTTGGCCTAACGGAGCACCTGATACTGTAACATTTAAAGCAAGTGCGCTATACACCCTAATCTCTCGTATAGAAAAAGAGAGAAAAATAAGGAAACTCCTTACCGAAGAAATGTTATTTAATGAATTTAAACTCGAAATCGATGACATGTTCCTTTCCTTATTTTTGGAATTACTTCATGAACTAGCAGTTTAGAAATAAACTATGTTTAATGTCAATATCTTACTAATTCATCAAACGAGATGAATTTGATGAGGAGGATTCAGGTCCCCTTTTTTATTTTCTACAAGGGGATGTCATGGGATATACCATATGAGGCTGGTCCACCCCTAGGGAACTTCCAAAAACCAGCCACTTACCGGGAGGGTGTAAATACTATAGGGCAAACGCCTTAGCTTATGTATGCCATGGAGATTCACCTGCTCAGGTCCATCCGCCACACAACCTCACCCTCAGTCCATCGATCCATCCAAACCCAAAAAAATGGATAAGGATAATTCCACACGCCGAGGGTGTTAAAGCTAAATTAATAGCCATGGACAAGCCTTCCGTCCCACAACCTGGACGCATCCATAAAGACATCCGAGGTTAGTACGAATCAATAAATCCCGAGTTCCCACGGCTGAGGCCTGGATTCCGAAGCCCCGATTCCAGGGCCTCCCCCGTCCTTTTTTCGCCGCCCCCATTGTTAGGCTCCTCATGGCTCCCGCTCACGGAGGGGGGAGGGGGGGTACCCCTCCAAAAAATCGTAAAAGAGGATCGGAGGAATCCACCATATATTATGTGAAATTTTTAACATTCAACCCTTCATCCTTCACAACCATTCAAACTTTGGACCATAAAGGGTTTGGGAGAAACGAAGGACCCCCTTCTATACATCAGAGGGACCCGGGCTGGATTGGATTGGACTGGACTGGATAAGATCGTCATGCCCGAGCCATATCCGATCCGCCCGCCCCGCCTCC
>Ga0080004_1117132_pt1 | contig 10694 bp, 15 predicted proteins | sample WasSprMetagenome_FD_69207 | JGI IMG/M metagenome (GOLD analysis project Ga0080004, IMG submission 69207) | Sulfidic aquatic microbial communities from Washburn Spring, Yellowstone National Park, USA - WS (SPADES assembly) (version 2) | ecosystem: Environmental > Aquatic > Thermal springs > Hot...
AGAAACTGAAAGATGTGCTGGAGGAGCTGAGGAGACTTAAAAAGAAAGAACCAGTCCAAGTGCCCGAAGACCCCGTTGACTTCTGCCAAAAATGGTTTAACTTCACACCAACGGAATATCAAGCCAAACTTTTAAGAGACCAGAAAAAGCGCATTGTTGTCCGTTGGAGCCGCCAAGCTGGAAAAACAACAACGCTTGCCTTGAGGGCAATATGGTTTGCATTTAAACATCCTAAAACGCTTACGCTTATAGTGGCTCCAAGCCTAAGACAAAGCATGATTTTGGCGGACAAGCTTCAAGACTTCCTTTCAAGCCTGCCGCCGAGTTTGCGCAAAGCGAACATATATAAAATGCAGCGAACAGTAATCCACTTCCGAAATGGAAGCAGAATAGTGGCTCTGCCGAATAGCCCGCAACTGCTAAGGGGCTATACGGCTAACATGTGTATTTTGGATGAGGCTGCATTCTTCCGCGATGATGAGCTTGTAGTTTACAACGTTATAATGCCCATGTTAAGCACAACTGATGGAACGCTTATAGTCAGCAGCACTCCTTGGAGCACTGACAGCGTCTTTTACAAGATGTGCATGAACCCAGAATACAGCCAACACGTGGCAACGTGGGAAGACATTGTTAAGGCGGGTTTAACAAAACGCGAGTTTATTGAGGAAATGCGCCAGAGCATTCCTGCGGAGCGTTTCCAGCGGGAGTTTGAAAGCAAATTTGTTGAAGACATTGATGCTTGGCTCACCCAAAGCTTAATCGCAAGCTGCATAGATGCAGAGCTTCAGCCCTACGAGTTTCACGACCAGCCTCAAGGAGACTTCTACATTGGCGTTGACTTCGGCAAACAACAAGACTACTCGGTTGTCGTGGTCGTTGAAAGGTTTCCAAACAACATTTTGAAGCTTGTCCACGTGCACCGCTTTCCATTAAACACGGAATATGCAAGCGTGATAGGCTATGTTAAAAGCCTCCAGGATCGTTGGAAAACTGTTCGCGCCGTTTACGCCGATATTACAGGCGTTGGCAACTACATTGTTGAGGACATGGTTCACAGCGGAATCCAAAACGTGCAGGGCATAACATTCACCATCCAAACAAAAGAGGACATGGCGACAGTCCTGCGTGAGAAAATGAGGCAGAAGGAATTTCTAATACCCTACGAGCCTGTCCGAAAAAGGCAAGATATTGACCTTTGCTCCGAGCTTAACATTGAAAAATATGAGCTTATGAAAACTGGACATATACGCTTCAGCCATCCTGAAGGAAGCCACGACGATATATTCTGGGCCACAGCTTTAGCCGTTTACGCTGCTGTTCAGGCTCCCATGCCCGGAAAGGGCGCAATCATACTCCCTCATTAAAGTGATTAAGAATGAGCTTTGTAGCTGAAAAAGTTCGTAAAGGCTTAAAAGCCATAATTGACGCTGCTAAAAAGCCCTTTTCAGCCCAGAGGCTCTACCCGCCTGAGCTGAGCAGACGCCAAATCGAGGAAGAGGTGCCCGTAAGCTGGAAAGCGGACAACGTATTGTGGGGCTACGTAACAAGATACATGCTTAAAGGCTCAGGCGCAGGTTTCATAACCCCGCCCTATACTGCCTACTGGGAACGCCTCTGGGGCGCTGTTCCAATAGAGGATCTGCCGAAATACAAGGACCTTTACACTTTCACGCCCTACATTAAAGCTTCAATTGATGTGACGGTTAACTTGGCGATAAGCAACGGGTTCGAGCTTGAAGGCGGAGAAGACAACGTTCGAGAATGGCTCTCAAACTGGCTTGATGAGCAAAACATTCTGGAAACTCTCCGCATAATCGCCACAGACATGCTTGTGTTCGGAAACGCCTACCTCGAAATGTGTAGGAACGAGGAAACAGGTAAAATTGAATGGCTTAAGCCTTTGGATCCTGTCCACATGCGTGTCCGCCGAGACGCTTACGGGCAAGTTTTAGGCTACATCCAACTGCTCACCTTCCCACCAGTAGTCTTCGCAAGCGACGATATTTGCCATTTCAAATGGGGAGCCAAGTCATGGTGGTATGAATTCAGCTACGGCACAAGCCTGCTAAGGCCCCTTCTCAAAATTCAAGCTTTAATCGACCAGCTTGAGGATGACATGGCTGTCATTGTGCACACTTACGCCAAGCCAATGCTTGTCGTTAAGGCCGGAACGCCCGAGAGGCCCTTCACAGACCAGCAGTTGCAACAGCTTGTTGAAGCCTTCCGAGACCGCAAACCAGCAACAGATGTCTTCGTGCGTGGAGACGTGGACGTTGATGTTATTCCAAGCCTAACCAAAGACGTTAACGTAACATTCTGGCTTGACTATTTGTTAAGGCAGCGTGAGGCCGTCCTTGGAGTTCCAAAAATCTTCTTGGGCTACTCAGAGGGAACGAACCGCGCTACAGCGGAAATTATAATGCAGGAATATGTGACGCGTTTAAGGATGATGCAGGAGATTATTGGCGACACGCTTGAAACTGTCCTTTTCAAACAACTCATAAAAGACGAATTTGGCGAGGGTGTCGAAGTTCCAAAAGTTAAGTGGAAACCTCTGTGGGAGCCTCCATTAGCGGATAAAGCCAAATATCTTGCCGATCTTGTGGATAAAGGCATAATATTACCTAAAGAAGCCCGAACACAGCTTGGCTTTCCAGGGGAGTATCCAATAAGCACTCCCGAAGAGCTTCAAGCAGTCTTGAGGCGTAATGGTGTTAAACAATAATTTAGCCCTTGTAGAGCTTGAATGGAAAAGTTTTCTGGAAATTTCTGAAAGGTTCACAGCGATAGCTTTTAACCCTTCAGAAAACTTAACCGTCAGAATCCAGAACGCCTTTAAAGCTGTAGAGTTTGCATTACAAGCTTACGCAGCTAAATATGGAAAAAACAGGCTTTCAAGGGAGAACGAGCTTTTATTTGTTGAATTGAATTTTGGATTTAAAGCTGCAAGCGACTATAGAGTGCTTATAGACGCATATTTCAACTCATACAAACGGATTTTATCAAACGATAGAGCCCGAGATGCTCTGCGAAGGGCAAGCTTACTTTTAGAAAAGATACATGCGGTTTTAAGGGGTTAAGTTTTGTCTTTCTGGGCTTCCCAAAGCGCGGTGAGCAGAAAGTTTACGCTTACCGCACCATGCGGGATGAAAAAGTTTGCGACGAATGCTCCGCCCTTGACGGACAGGAGTTTGTCTGCGAGGCGGATGAAAAGCCAACCCGCTATTTTGAGAATGCCGAGCAATGGGATGAGGAGATAGACACCTGGAAAGTCAATTTGCATCCGCATTGCCGTTGCTATCTTGAGCTTGTTGACGTTAACAGAGAGGAATAATTATGCCGGGAATTGATGAGACAACTAACACTTTCCGCTACCGTGTTCAAGACCCAAACAAGTTTGACAAGTTTCGAATTAAACCCATCACCAAAGGTGTAAAAATCACTTTGGGCAGGGTTAAGGGCACAGACCGCTGGGAAATCCAAAATTACATTTTCGATAAGGCGCGGTTCAAAGACAAGGAAAGCGTTAGAAACTGGTTGGAGAAGCATTTGAAAAGCGAAATTCAACTTCTTTTGGATTTTAAAGCTTGGAACGAGCTTCGCAAACGGTTCTTACAGGCTTACTTGAACATTTCCCGCATCGACTAAATTTACGGGTATCAAATTATTGAGAGGTGTAAAGAAAAATGAGTTTTGAAGCTGCGAAATGGACAACCAAATACATCAATGACCTTCCAGATTCGGCTTTTGCTTTGATTGAGCCTGGAGGCGAAAAGGACGAGGAAGGCAAAACCGTTCCAAGAACTCTGCGCCATCTGCCCCACCACAAGCCAAACGGAGACATTGACCTTCCACATTTGCGAAATGCCATGGCACGCGTGACACATATCAAACCAGTAAACATGAGCAAAGAAGAGGCTATCAAAAAAGCACATGACCACCTGCTTAAACATTATAAGGAGCTCGGTATGACTCATCCGCCATGTTCAGTGCCGGGCTGCGAGGGCTACTATCCAAAAGAGGAGAAGAAAAGCATGCTTGAAGATTGGCAGGCGTTCAGAAGTTGGCAAGAGGCTTACTTTACCGCTCATGGTAAACGAATTCCAATGGTTTACTGAAAATGGGTAGAAACCAGAAGAAAAGGCGGAAGTTTCGCCGTTTAAAGATTCTCGGTTTAATTTGAGGTGAACGGAATATGCAGCTGCGATATTATGTGCCGTTCAAGGCTTTAGAGCATGGTGAAAAGGCACAGTTCGCCATAAAAGAGGGCCTAATCAACATTGAAGGAGTAGCGATCGACACAAGCGTAAACAAGAACAAGTGGCAGGTGCCAAAAGAAGACCTTGAATACATTGTTGACACGCTTAAAGGAGCCCAGCTCCGCGTTGACCACGCTGAATCAGCGCTTATGGTTGTGGGTAAAGTTGTCGATGCAAGCCTTGACGGAGACCGCGTGCTTTTCAGAGCTGAAGTTGGTGACGAAAGGCTTATCGACAAAATCATACGGGGCTACGTTACGCATGTTAGCATCCAAGTTGACAGCGATGAAGTTGAATGCAGCAAATGCAAGCGCCCCACGCGTAAAGAGGGAAGGCTTGTCCACCTTTGCCCCGGAGCATGGGAAGTTGTCCGCAAACCAGTTGTCCGAGAATTAAGCATAGTGGCAAGCCCGGCCTACGAAAACACAAGTTTTCAACCGCTCGGTTTCTATGCCGCCATGAACGAGGCTCAATGGGGAGCCGTAATCGAATCTTTAACCAAATCGGGCGTTTTAGAAAGCACGCAAGTTTCCACACAAGTTTCGACAAATATGCCAAACCAAATTTCGATAACACCACCTCAAAATGCAATCATAACCACTTCATTAACTGTTTCTCCTTCACAGTCATCCGTTAAAAAGGATGATAATGTGGGTTCTAAGCCTTTGGAAGGGCTGCAAGAACCCGAAACAAAAACTGTTCAAAAAGCGGGTGAGGTGAAGCCTATGTCCGTTAACGCGGAGCAGAAGGCTTCACCGCAGGTGGCGCAGGCAACAGTAAACGTTGCACCAGGCGAAACTTCGCCTAAACAAGTGGAATACGAAGACTTCATGAAGCAATTAGAAAAACTCATGGAGCAAATCAAGGGCGAAACCAGCGAGGAAGCAATCGAGGCTTTGGAGGCTAAAGTCCGCGCCCTTGAGGCTGAACTGGCCAAGCGCGTTAAGAAGGCGACGCTCAGCAAGAAGCTGAGCGAGCTTTCAAAGCGTTTGAGTGAGATTGAAGCCAAGAAGGGCGAAGAGGCTGAAGAAGCTGCAGAAGCTGAGGAAGCGGAAGAGGCTGAAGAGGCTAAAGCGCCTACCCCTGTCAGCGAGGCTAAAAAGAAGGGCTCTGCTGGAAAAGGTGTTGTAGCTGTTGACGTTGTCCAGCAGGATGTTCTCGGAAACTACGAGTGGTTCAAGGACTTGCTGAAAGCCCACAGAAAACTTGTCGGCTTCCAGTAAAACGGGGTGATAATCTATGTCTTTTGAAGCTCGCGTTCCGGGGAACATTTACAGTTTGCCCGGCGCTATTGTTACTTTCACTGCAGGCGCAGCCATAACGAAGGGGCAGCCAGTTTACATAAGCGGTAACATGACTGTTTCACCAGCAACAGCGAGAACAAATAAGGTTATAGGAGTAGCCGTCACAAACGCCTCTTCAGGCTCAAAGGTTTCGGTGCTTATGGGTTGTCCAATCGTCTATATGACTGCTGGTGCAGCTATATCCGCAGGTGCACATGTTGTGGCTGGAGCAGGCAGCAAAGTTGTCCCGGCAGACGTGGCCGACCAATCCGTAAACGAGGGCGGAACAGCAACATACACTTTCAGCGCAAGCTTCATTGTTGGCATAGCTTTGGAAGCTGCAAGCGCTGACGGCGACGTAATCTTGGTTGCAGTAGCCCAACAAATAGTTTGCTTAACACCATAATCGGGGTGATAACACATGGCGTTAAGTCGAGACGCTTTCACATGGGGGGTTGACACAGGCGCAATAGCGTATCCAGCCTTGCACAAGAAAATAATCGAGTTGACAATGCCCGCCCTTGTCGTTAAAAAACTGTTTCCAGAGTTTCCATTAGTAGCGGGTAAAACCGCAACATTCGTGAAGCAAAGCGGAAGCCGCGCAGCTGCGATTACCGAGATTGCGGAGGGCTCGGAAATTCCCATGGACTACACGCCATACACATATGTCACTGTAACGCCTTATAAGAAGGGCCTTAGAGAAAGGATAACGCGAGAAAGCATAGAGGACCTTTACATTCCAGTCATCGAGGACCAATTGAGAAGGCTTGCAAGGCGTATGGCTTACACCATCGACAAAGACTGCCAATCAGTCATTGATTCTGCTGCAGCCAACAGCTTCACTGCAACAGGCACAAGCCTTTCAGCCACAGGAACCGAGTTCACCATTTCAGGTGGGCTTGGGACGAAGGATATTCTGAAAGCAAAAGCCACAATTGAAAGCTACGGCTTGATACCAGACACCATACTTTTGAACCCGATAAACGCAAGAGATGTCTATTACTTGCCCCAGTTCTCGCTATACGCTTATTATGGCGAGGAAGTCATCCAGACCGGGGCTGTCGGAACAATCTACGGCATGAACGTTTACGTCAGCCCAGTCATACCGGCAGGAACAGCATACATCCTCAGCACTGGACAAAACGTGTCAGCTGCATACGCGCCCCTCGGGTTCTTCGTTATCAAGCGACCATTGACAACCGACGTGGAGATCAAGAAGGAGTTTGACGCTGTCGAAGTGGTGCTTTCAACGAGGTATGCGCCCTGTGTCACTTACGGTGAGGCAATCGTCAAGTTCACAGGCCTGTCTACAAGCTAAACGTCCCTAATTTTCTTTTCCAGTTTCCCCTCTTTTGTTTCAAAGCCAGCCCACAAGCGGGGTTGGCGGAACAAAAGTGAGGTGAGTTGAAAATGTCCGAAAACAAGAAGCCTAAAAGGGTGTTGTTCAGAGTTGTCAAAGGCTTAATCTACGGTAACGTTTTAGGTTTGCTGTTTGCGGTCGCCATATTCTTGCTGGCAAGTGCTGTTTCAGCAATTGCTCCGTTGCCCTTCACGCCAGCAGTTATCGCAGCCATAATTTACGGTGCAAGTGTGACAGCGGGCGTGGCTGTGGAGTACAGCGATTGGCTTGAAGGCCAAGAGTAGACGTGAAAAACTCCCCTTTTCCCCTTTTTTAGTCCCCCATTTTGTTTAGGTGTGATCGGAAATGGTTATGCAATATGCAGCCTTAACGGACATCCAGAACGCTTTGAACGCCACTTACGATAGCACAAACCATGCTTACACGGTTTACGGGCTTACAATTGCCGAGGCGAGCTTCCAAGCGCATTTGGACTTCGCGAATACTTACATAAACGCTTTGCTGGGCAGGGATCTGACAGCAGACGACCCCAAATATCCAGTTGCAAAAATGGCTGTCATAGACTTGGCCTGCATACGAATCCTTGTGGTTTCGTCTGGCGGAGCCATGATAGGGGCCTTCGACTATTTCTTGGGTGATTTGCGTGTTGCGAGAGCTGGTCCATACGCGGAAGCCATTGAACGAACAATAAAGGGCTTCCAGGAGGATTTCGTCCGCCAGCTGGTTAACTTGACAACGCCTGTTAAAGCTGCAGAGGCCACGGCTGCTGAAGAGGTTCCGAAATATAGGGGTGGGCTGATCAGTCCATGACGTTCAAAAACTACGTGAAGTTGAAGCTTAACGGGCGCGTCACAATTTTGGATCCGGGCGTGGATATTGAGAAGCTTGCCGAAATTTACGAGGTGGAGCCGTGTAGTAGCTGATGGCGGACGCAGCTGAAGTTTTATGCCAGCATTTGCAGGACAACTGGAGTCTTTCAAGCCCCTCTAAGGCGGACATTTATTGGGCTAAAAGCAAGGTTGAAGCAATCGACTTCGCGAAGATGGCGAAAAACTATGTTGTAGCCTGTTACGCGCCTATGACTGCTGCAAACGTTCGAGTGTTGGCTAAAGGCGTTTTATTGGCTGAACAGAACGTTATGGTTGACATCCTCGTAAAGGTTTCAACGTCCGTGAGCAGCGCGGTCGCCGTGAGGGAAAACATGCGCGGCGAGGTTTACCGCATTTTGAAGGCGTCCACGCCAAGCGGGTTTGGATATGCCGATATTACCCGAGAGTTCAACAAGAACGAGAGCCCGGATTTGGTTCGGCTGAGCCTTCAAGTCAAAATGGTGAGCTTGGCTTGACTGTTAAAATCCAAATTGACCCTTCAGAGGTTGAGGCTTTCGCCGAAGCCTTGAGGCAAATGCCTGAACAGCTACGGGAAAAGTTTGCGGAAGCTTTGGGCGAAATCGGAAGGCAAATCGTTGTGCGTGCGAGGGCCTACGCGCCTGTCCGCACCGGAGCCTTGAGGGCAAGCATATACCAAACCGTTACACGCGATTTAGTGTTACGTGTGGGCGCTTATGTTTATTATGCCATTTTCCAAGAATATGGGACACGTTACATTGCGCCAAGATATTTCTTGACCCGCGCAATTCAAGAAAACTTCCCTCTCTTAGTTTTTGCAATGGGAGAAGCAATCAATCAAACATGGGAGAGCTTGTAGAGGGCCATCACAAGCGGGTGGCCCGCAAGTAAAGAACTCGTATGAAAGAGGTGAGCGTGTAAAATGTCGACCCCAATAATCGGCACGACAGCCGTGATAAAGATGGGAACAACTGCGATTGGATTCTGCAAAAGCGTAAGCGTCAGCATCGATGTTGACCTAATCAAGGAATATTTCATTGGCGGAACAAACCCAGACAGACCGGCGGTGATAACCAGCGGAAACAAAAGCTTCAAAGTCAACATTAAAAAAGCATACATTGACAGCTCATACGCCAACAACGTCCTAAATGGAACAGCGGTAACTATAAGTGTGCTTCCACAGGGAACAGGCACAGGCAAGCCGCAAATAGACATAACCAACGTCATCTTCACAAGCTGGGAGCTAACCGTCGAACAGCAAGGAGTCATCATGGAGTCCGTTAAAGGCGAAGGCAACGGCATAACGTTCACAACACAATCATAAAAACCCTAATTTTCTTTTCATGGAGGAAATTTTATGGAAAAATTGGATAAAAACAAAGACGTAATCCTAAATTTCGGCTTGATAGCTGTCGGTCCTCTGCGGGAGATTGAGAAACTGCAGCAAATGGTTATCAGGGACTGTAAAGGTTTAAAAGTTGTTTACCAAACTGTTTCTGCAAAAAGGTTGAAGCTTGTCAAAGTCCCACCAACCTCTAATCCCAATTCCCCTATTTTTGGCATTAAAACCACGTTTACGGGAGGCTCTCAAAATGAGTGGGAAAAGTAAGCTTGAACGTGTTAGAAGGAAAGTTTCAAAACGTAAGATTATGGGAAACGGGAGATGATAAAAATGAGTGGAAAAGTGGAAGAATACGCCAAAAAACTCGAGGAATACGAGCGGGAAAAGGCCGAAAAAGCCGCCAAATTCGACGTTAAGGCTTTAGTCCAAGGTAGCCTGGAAATTCGCAGGGTTGAGGTTGAAGGGCTTGGGGTTGTCGAATACGGCGTCTTAACATTGGCGGACAGCCTTGAGCTGACGAAGTGTAAAACGCCGGAAGAGCGTGGAATAATGACCCTTTGGCTGATGCTTCATAAAGCGAACAAGGATTTAACCCTTGAAGAAGTCAAAGCCCTGCCATTGGATGTTGCAGCTAAACTTATGATGGCGCTAACGAAAGACATGGGTTTTTTAGCTGGGAAGACCTTGACGATTGGCTTAGAGCAAAAGAGGACGCCCAGCACATAGGCCTAATAGCCCATGAATTCGGCTACCCGCTTGAATATATTGGCAGCTTAAGCCTTTTCCAGTTCAGGTTTCTCGTTTCATGGCTGAATTGGTATTATAGTCGAGGAAAGAGCTGATGAGCCAAGAGCTTGAAATGCGCATAACGGCCAAAGTCGACGAGGCTTTGGCTGCCGTTCGGCAGTTGGGCGATGAGACAGCGGAGACTATGGCTGAAATCGAAAGCGCAAATGAGGATGTTCAAGCAGCCCAAGAAGCAACATCAGCCTCGGCGAAGGATTTGGCTTTGGGCTTTAGCGGGCTCGCGGGTTCAGGCTTAAGCCTCTATGTGGGCTTGAGTAATATTGAAAGGGCAAACTACAACGTGGAAAAAGCCCAATATGCGGTTCAAAAAGCCGCTGAAGCTGTTGAGGCCGCCCAGAACAAGTATAACGAGGCTGTAGCCAAATATGGGCCTGAAAGCGAGAAGGCTCAAGCCGCGGCTAAGGAGCTTCAGATGGCGCAGGAAAGGTATCAGCTGGCCGTGGAAAGGGTTCAAATGTCACAAGACCATGCGAACGCTGTGATGATGCATTTTGCTGTCTCCGTTGTTCCTTCGATAATTTCAATGGTTTCCGGCGCAATATCGGTTGTCCAGAATTTCAGCGCTGTGACGCAGGCGCTTAGCGGGGCCGTGAGCTTCCTCGCAGCCAACCCAATTGTGCTCGCTATAGCCGGGATAGGCGCGCTAATAGGTATTTTAGTTACGGCCTACACGACATGCGAGCCCTTCAGAAACGCCATAAACGCCATCGGGCAAGCCATATACAACTTCCTCAAACCCGCTGTTGACGCCATTTGCGGGGCCTTAACGTGGTTCTGGAACAATGTCCTGAA
>Ga0080004_1100147_pt1 | contig 10690 bp, 11 predicted proteins | sample WasSprMetagenome_FD_69207 | JGI IMG/M metagenome (GOLD analysis project Ga0080004, IMG submission 69207) | Sulfidic aquatic microbial communities from Washburn Spring, Yellowstone National Park, USA - WS (SPADES assembly) (version 2) | ecosystem: Environmental > Aquatic > Thermal springs > Hot...
CAACCATACGATAAAACCTACCAAGCTCAGCAGCCAAACCACTCTTACCCCTATCATTAAGCCTCCTAACAAAATCCCAATCAGGCGTAAAATGATCCTCAACACTCCTCTTACCACGACCAACAACAAAACAGAAATCCCTAAAACCAAAACAATACAACTGCTCAAACAAAGCCTGAAGAAGAGGCTTCAAAACCACACCCTCCACACCCCTAACAAAAATCGGCAACATCTCCTTAGGAAGCTCCTTACTCATAGGCAAAAGCCTAGTACCAAGACCAGCAGCAGTAACAACAACCTTCCTAATCAATTACATCACATTAAATGAAAATAAATTTCTTCAGAATTTAAGCCTTCTGAACAGTGTTGGCTATATTAAATTGTGTTTTACTATTTGAATGTTAGATTATTTTTAATGCCTTGAAGACAATTATACATACTATCTATACTATGTAGTACATTTTTATGTCTGCAAACATTTTTTATAGCATATCGCTTAATATCCCTTCAAACTTTGTGAGCAGTAATCTTTTACAGTACGTTTTAGACCCTCCTCCAAATTTACCCTTGGCTCCCAATTCAATGCTCCTCTAGCTCCTCTTATATCAGCAATGAATTTATCTACCTCCCCTTCCCTCCTCTCTTTAATTATGATTCCTACTTCTTTACCAGTTACCTTTTTAATTAAGTTGGCAAGCTCCACTATACTTACGCCCACACCCGATCCTATGTTTAGCGTTTGATTCTCATCGGAATCCATTGCAGCTATGAAAGCGTTTACAACATCATCTATATAAACAAAGTCCAATATTTTATCAGCACCATATACGATTAGGTTCTTCCCTCTTAAAGCATTTTCAATGAAAATTGGAATTACTCTATCAAAATCTCTTGGGCCATAAACGTTAGCTAATCTTAAATTGACATAACTTAATCCATAACTTTTTGCATAAGCTTCTATTATCTTTTCCCCAGAAACCTTTGAAGCGCCGTATGGATTTTCAGGATTTAAAGGATGAGATTCATCAACTGGTAAATACTTTGGGGTTCCATAAACTTCACGAGAAGAGGAGAAAATTAGCTTCCTATGATACTTAGAGCAAAGCCTTGCTATAATTTCTGTTCCCTCAACATTAATTTTAAAACACAACTCTGGTTTTTCAATGCTTGGGATGACCCTTGATAAGGAAGCCAAATGAAAGATAACTTCCGAATTTTTAATAAGTTCTTCCATTAACTCATAGTTTCTCACATCACCCTTAACAAATTTTATTTTATCTAATACGTTTGATAAGTTATTTAGAGTTCCTCTAAGCAAGTTATCAACTACAATCACACTGTAACCTTCCTCAAAAAGTCTTTCTACCAAGTGACTCCCAATGAACCCTGCTCCACCTGTAACTAGTATACTGCCCATCTCAAACACTCCCACATATTCAAATAACTAAAACTACCAGTTCTCCCTATCACCTTTAAATTCTTAAAAGAATTCAATTTACTAAAAACCCTTTCAAGTTCCTTTTTATAGCCAACGGTATAAACTGGATATGCATAAGCATACTTTTCTATCCCCAAAACCTCTGGCTCTTGATTCTTCTTTACGATATTTAAATCTATAAGCTGCTCAATAACTTTATCTCCCAAGTATCTATCCCTCCAGTTAATGTCATTCTCAAAACTCGTCACTTCAACGCAAAGAGACGTGTAACCCTTTGGAGAATTATACTCACTGTAGTAAAGTGGTTCATAAATTCTACCAAAAATAATATCACTATCATGAAGGTATATCCAAGAATAATTGAACATCCTACCTCCCTTCAACTTTATAAAAATACAGATATCTCCCCGATAAATTAAATCATTTTCTATTCCAAGCATCCTACAAAGAACCGTTAAAGGAATAGTTGAAACCACCAACTTCCCCCTAGTTTCCATTTCAATCTCTTCCCCATCTCTCTCCACAATTACCCTACTTATCTCATCTCCATCACACTCCAACCTTACTACATTCGAATTTGTTAAAATAGAACCCCCCAAAGCTTCAACCTTCTCCTTTAATCTCCTAACAATTTCAAATATTCCTCCCCTCGTAGGATAAATTTCCTCAGAAGGCCTTTCAAAATTAGTCGTTATATGACCATAAGATTTCTCACCACCTATCACAAGATTCTTCGGAGCTATATCAGAAGAAAGATTCTTAGGATCAACACCCCACCATTTCCTACTATACTCCCCAAAAAACTCCCAATACAAAGTTTCCCCAACCTGCGAAACTATACAACTCTCAAAATTATCCAAACTCAACACCCTATTAGAATTCTCTAAATCTCTCTTCACCCTTTCCTTTATTCCATTCGGCAATTTCTCTATATTTCCATAAGTTATCGCAGGTATTACATTATCAAAAAAGATTCCACCCTTAACTATACAAGGATTCGATGAAATATTATGATAATTGCCATGAAGAATATCTTTAACGAAATTCAAGATTTTTTCATTCTTACTTCTGAATATGTGCGGCCCAAAATCAAACAAAAAACCATTTAAATTTAATGTTTTCATTAGACCACCAACATCGTTTTTTTCTAAAATCATTACTTGCCCACCACTTATAAGTTGCTTATATGCATAAGCAATTCCTGTTAACCCTCCACCCAGAATGATGATATAAGAACCATTTAAGTTGGCTAGCTTTATATATATTACCACGTGATTGGTTCGTAAGTGATGGTCTAAGCTATACCTTAGTTCAAATTTAATTTCTCTTTAATCTTGATGCATTAACAAAATCATGCTTATTGTCACCTATTCTAAATTCTCCTGTGATATTTGGTTCAACTTTTGAATCCATTTCCAACGTTGTAGACTCCTCCCTTATCGCTTTCTAAAGTTAGAAGGTTTGCCCTTGCAACATCTTCAACATAGATGAAGTCTCTTAATTGATTTCCATCTTCAAATATTATAGGAGGATTGTTGTTCTTTGTTCTAGAAGAAAATATTGCAACTACACCAGTGTAAGAATTGTTTAGAGTTTGCCTTGGACCATAAACATTGAAGTCCTTACTACAACAATGTCTATAGGCAACCAAGATATTTAATTATAAAAGCCACTTTTTGAATTTGATAGAGCCAAGCATGTGACCTACTACGGTGAAAAATATGTATAGTTCATGCCATATGGCTCCTTGTATTCTGTCTTTGAGACTCTTACCTTTTGCTGAGGGCTTGATTACTGACAGGGCCAACGTGGTCAAAAAGAAATAAGATAGAGTGCAAATCATGGACCACTCAATTGGGGTGATGACGAAAAAGCTGAGGATTATAAGAACATTCAGAATTACAGCAATTCCGCTTGTTGTGAAGCGGTAAAGTCGAATATCTAGTATTGCCCTTGCCCGCTTAGTATGTTTTTTGAAAAGCAGAACATCGTAGGAGTGATATTTGATAGCGCGTAGTAAATCTCTCAATTTAACTTGTTTTACGGGATGGTATACTACTGCACTATTTTGGCAAATAATTTTGTATCCTTGATCTAAGATTCGGTATGCAAGATCGCTATCTTCTCTAAATGGACACTTAAACCTTTCATCAAAAAAACCAGCTTGCATAAGGACATTTTTCCTATAGGCTATGTTACAAGTGACAAATTCTGCAATTGGACTAACTCTCAATGGATACAATAACTTTTGGAAGTCCGTCACCACCTTTCCAGTAACTCCTCCAACGTCATCATCTTTAAATCCCTTTACTAGCTCTGCCAGCCAATCTCTGTTAGGAACGGCATCGGCATCTGTGAAAGCTATGATTTCTCCGTTAGAATTTTTTATACCGAGGTTTCTAGCTCTCGCTGGTCCACCTTTATCCTTAAATCTTAAGATCTTAACGTTACATGTTTCTAGTTGCTGTTTCATTACTTTGGTAATCATGTTGGATGATCCATCAGTAGATCCATCGTCAATCAGTACTATTTCATACCTACTCTTTGGATAATTTTGGTTGAGTAGGGACTCTAGAAGGCTTGGAAGAGTAGTTCTAGCATTGTGAAAGGGTATGACTATGGAAATAAAGGGATATCCCTCTGGAACGTCTTCAGATACCATAAATTGAAGCCTACTACCACGTATTTTTATATTATAGTTTGTTGTCTAGTAACTCTATTAGTGTCTTGGCTATGTTGCTAATTTTGAATCGCTGTGAAAAACGTTTCGCCTTTTCGCCCATATGCCTCCTAAGTTGCTTACTAACGGCGATTTGATACATTCTCTCGGCTAATGTAATCGTATCAGCTACCGGAACTATGAAGCCGTTTTCACCGTCTATCACAAGCTCTGGCAGGCTACCAGTATTTGAAACTATAGCTGGTTTTCCAAACATAGCTGCCTCTATCACAGGCAGACAAAATCCCTCGCTTAAAGATGGTGACACTAATGCCGTGCATGAGGCGTAGAAGCGTTTAAGCTCGAGGCGAGGCATGGAGCCGTGAACTTCAGCATCTATTCCTAGTTCTTTCGCTTGTTTAGCTTGGGCTAAAGTCGCTCTTGTAATTATAGCCTTAGTTTTTAAGGCATATTTCTTTTCGAGTAGCTTCATGGCTTTTAATAGGTAGCCTGTTCCTTTACGTGGTCCGCCTGCCACATGTAAAAAGACTGGCGTGTTTGGATCAACGGATTCTATTCCTTCTGCAAAATTATCTGGTATACCTAAATGAAGTACTTTAACCTTACCTGGTGGGATGCCGTAGTCAGAAATTATGTGGCTGGCTGTATCCCTTGAACTTGCGAATACTAGATCAGAGTTAATGCATGATGTTTCATCAGATTTTATGAGAGCTATAAAGCGGATCCATCTTTTAAAGCTCGTAAGTAGCCCTTTAGATTCGACTGAGAGCTTGCTACGCTCATATTCCATCTTCATAGTATCTATGGCGTAGTATACGAGCAATGGCTTCTTCTTCAGTCTCTTAATTTTATTAAAAGCGTAGCTTGGGAAGGTGCCTGCACCAAAAGCAATTATAGCCCTAATATCCAATTTGTCTATAAGTCTAACGCATAAATTAGTATATTTCCGTTGGAAGTCAAGCGTTCGGACATAGGGGATATTGAATATGTGGAGCGGATGAGTAATTAAATACTTTACTTCTGGATGTGGATGATTTTTTCCTCCGTAAAGTATGTGGACGTTATGTCCTTGCTTAGCTAACTCGACAGCTAGATCTCCAGCAAATATCTCTGTACCCGCCTGAGTTGTGAAAGGGTCTCCCCAGCATACTAAGAGAAGGTTCAAATGCAATCACTACCTTAATGTCATAAAATCCATACGACTATTAAGAAGAGTTTTATCTACGCTTGAAAGCGGGAACAATTTCACGTAGGGAGACGAAAGATTCTCATAGGTAAAGGCCTCAGGTCAACTATCTTGAAACCATTAAACCGAAGAAATTTTCAATATTATTTTTTTAGATCGTAATGCGCATGATGTGATCTTTCAATATAGGGCTTAACCATACTTTTTTTTATGTATTTATCTGGAAAATGTCTTAACTTTTGGTTTACAAATTTCCTGCGAGCGTATGTACGTCTGAAATTTACTAAGTTCCATAATAGAGCTTTAGTGACGTAAAATATTGTTTTAGGATCCCTACGTTTGGCGAGTCCATAGAATCCCTCGACAATCCTTAGCCCTATAATGAGAGGTAGGTAAATTACGAGATTTCTTAGCTCGTAGTTAAGAATCACTGTTAATAAATGGTTTTTAATATGATGAAACTGAAAGACTGGGTTGACTCCTTTCAGCGGTCCCTTGTGGCGAACAGCGGACGATGGTACAACTACACATTTGTAGCCAAGTAGCCGGAGCCTCCAACCAAGATCGACTTCGTCGTAATAGATGAAATACTCAGGATACAACTCCCCAACTTGACGAAATAGGCTTTTTTTCATTACACATGCATACATCGTGGGATGGAAGACTTCTTGCGTTGACTCGACATGTCTAAAGTGGATTTGACCTAAATAATCTAAGGAGGCTGCATAGGCTGGTTGTGGTCTTAGCTCTGCACCTTCATAGTAGTATGACCCGCTCTGAGCTACTCCTATTGTTGGGTCAGCCATCAGAACTTTCATTAACTCTTGTAACCATTTGGGGCTTACTAAAGTGTCATCATCTAGTTTAGCGAAATATTCTCCTCTAGCTTTTTCAACTCCTATATTTACCCCAAATGAATGGCCTAAATTACTGACATTCTTTATCAATTTTAGTTCGCAATGGTCCTTAATCATACGTTCAACCATTTCAACGCTACCGTCATTAGATCCATTATCTACGACAATAATCTCATAATTAGGATAGTCTGTACTTAGAACTGACTTGAGGCACTGTTCCAAGAAATTCCTATGGTTACATGTCACTATCACTATTGAAACGAATGGCCATTCGCGTGAGAGGTTCATGGGTTTTCCATATCCTAGCGTTTTCATAGAGCTTTTACAGCGCTCTGCTTTACTCAAGCTTGACAAGCTTCCATTTAATTTTTACTCGAACGATATGATCTAGTTATGGTTCTTTCTTGCAACAGACATTACTATTTCGGCAGTCTCATCTTTAGAACAGTCATCTACTATTATGATCTCGTACTCATCCTTGGGGTATCATTGATTTATAAGAGATGTTATACGCTGTTTAATAGTTTTGCTTGCGTTATAAACTGGAACAATCACTGAGATAAACGGATAACAAGTATTCACGTTTTTCATCATATTGTTACTCCATTTGCCTTTCTTATGCCAGCAAGTCCTGTTGAATAAATGTAAGCAGGTTTTGCTTTGACTTTATAGCAGAAATCTTTAAAGGCGGTATTCCACCAAGTGTCATCGGACAATAAATAACCGCCATTTCGAAGATGCCGCCAAGCAGTTGTATACTCAAACCACATGTTTTCGTAAGTATGTTCGCTGTCATGAAGGAAAATATCAATTTCTCCTAAAGACTTACAAAGATTTGGCAATAGGTCTTTGCTTAATCCAAGGTGCAAGTGCCAGCGATGTTTGAGGTTTTCTGGAACAAGAAAACCGACGTTTTTCTTCGGAGGCAATATGCTTAAGGGCTCAGGAAGATAGCTTGGAATTTTCTTAATTAACTCTGCTTCATAATTAGGCATATCAATAGAATACAATTCTCCCCATCTATTCTTTTCTAACGCATACAGCATGTACGATGTTGATAGACCTGCAGCGACTCCTGTTTCAACAACAGTCATAGGCTTCACAACTCTACAGATCACGTAAAGAATCTTACCGAAATCTACGGGAGGAATACACCTCATGCCCGACAGAAGAGACTGGCGTTTAATATACTCATCAAACTCTTCGGTTTCATGAAAGATCTCTTTTAATTCACTATCTTTGGTTTGGAGAAGCTGACTTAGCTTAAACCTAATAACTGCTTCTTTACCACTAAAGATATATATTTTATGGCTACTCTTGGTTCAGAGAGCGCAATTTTGAGTTTATCTTTAAACATTTTATCTCCATTAGGTTAATATCGTTATATACTTAATACTTTTTTCTTCAAGTTTTCCCACGGAAACAATTTTTTCAAAGCTATTATCCATTGGAGTACACTTTATTCAGCTTGGAATTTTTTATGCAAATCACCTTTAAGAAGCTTGATAAAATGTAAATGACCTTTAAGTGTTTTGCAAGTAAATATAATATTGAAGCCTTTACTAATTTTATGAGAGATCTGGGCCATACCAGTATTGACTCACTGCTATTACTTTGAAACCCAGATTAGTAAGTAGTTTACCAATATTATTGCGCGTATAGAACTTCTTGTGCGCTGTGGTAAACCCTAAAGCTCTAATTAAATATTCATAACTAGGCTTCCTTGGAAGTTCGTAAATAAAGAAGAAACATCCTGGACGGAGCATCCTTGATATTTCATGAAGAAACTTTTCTTCATTCAATTCTACATGTTCAAGTACAGCAATAGTTATGACTCCGTCAAAGGTATTGTCCCTAAAGGGAATTGCTCTTCCATCAAATCTGATGAAGTCCGGCGTAAGCTTAAGCTTTAATCGTTGCAATTTCCAAAATTGGCCTGGAGGAGTTTTGGGATTTATAATGTCTCCGGCAATAACGTCGTAACCAGCTTGTTTTAAAAGGTTTGCAAAATATCCTCCACCGCAACCTAGTTCAAGCACTCGTTTTCCATTCGCAAGATAGGTCGCTACTTCATTTAAATAATCCATAAACCAAAGATGAGTAAGCATATGTACTTGGAATTCAAGTGAAGAATTTCTGCCCAGCAATTTAAGATGATATATTTCTAATTGGAATAGTCTGTTAAGTTTTTTTATTTAGGTTCACTTCAATATTCCTGTATCCTTATTATCATACGCACAAATATTCGCACTAAAAATGCAAGCAACACACCTGGTACGTATATTGGTTGCGACTTAATTAGCCACAACATTTTTTTAACAAACATACATATAAATCTACTGTCAACTATTCTCTCTTGAGATTGCTTTTTACTAGCTAAAACGGTAAATCTAGTTTTTAATACTAGAGAGCGCATAGGTATATCTCTATCATGGATCATGGGTGAGCGAGTTGAAGCTATTTTTAGACCCCTTTGCTTATATCTCTCTATTGTTAAGCTGTCGTCAACCCAATCCATATCTTCGTCCTGGTATAGAAGGTTCACATGATCCCTTTTCACCATACTTGGGGCTCCTATGCTCTTGTTAAATATGAAGAACTCAATTGATAAGATATTACATTTTGAAAAGTAGCTTTTATCTTCGAACAAGGGGACTTGCGGTATATGTACGCCATCATATCCTTTCTTGATTAGCTTTAGGCATTCCTCAAAAGCCGTAGGCGGTAAATACTGATCGCTATCGTGAAAGAATAAGAGATCGCCTCGCGCCTGTCGTATACCGAAATTACGTTTTGCTGTCTGCGTTCTTTTGGCAATGTTATAGTATTTGCATCGCTCTTTACCTAAGTGTGTAAACCATTTCCTAATTATTTGAGCTGTCGCATCTTTGCTGTAGCTGTCCACTAATATAAGCTCCCAATTCTTATATGATTGGTTTGCAATACTCTTGATACATTTATCTAGCGTTCTTGCAGAATTGTATACTGGGATTATGACGCTAATAAGCGGCTCCTTAATCATATCACCAACTCATTTTAAGACGATTTTTAATCCTTGTCTTTTTATCTTATTTTTGAGCTTCGATATAGAGATTCTCAGGAGCAGGCTCTTCAAGTTTGTCTAAATCGGGGGTTTTCCCTTTTTGAAAAGTGCATCGTTCAATATTTCTGAAGCCAATTTCGTGTAGTATAGCTGACATGGATTCAAAATCGTATAACCACATATGATATGGAATTGGAAATAGGAATGACTTTATCTTTTCTTTCATGCTTTGGGGCTCTTTATTTTTTCTCTCATAAATTATGGAGAGGAATCTGTCTGCAAATTTATCCGCATCAGATATTTGATATTGAAATTGCTCATAATAGAATTTCTGATCGCGCTCAATGTATTTCGAGGCAAAAAAAAGCAGGTCTGGTGTCACTATTCGGATAATACCATTTTTCTTTAAAATTCTGTAGCATTCTTTTAAACAATTAATGCACTCATATTTCTTTAGATGTTCTAGGACGTGTGCTGTGTAAACGAAGTCCACAGTTTCATCTTTGAAAGGTAACTTTTTTCTTATATCATGCAATATAAGGTCAGGTGGCCAGTTGATAGAGGTGTCTATCAAACCAAAAAATCGAAGAAGAGGTACAAAGACTTTGGTGATGGGGTGCCTCCTAATTCTCGCATTCCAGCTCCAATCAATGTTGATCCAACCATGTACCCATTTCTCCCCACAACCAAGGTTTACCTTTACTATGGATTTATTTAAATAAATTTTCTTGTTCATATCATTACCCTTTCATCTATTATGTAAAATATATAAGAACCCTTTAAATAAAAGAAGAAAAACATCGTTTGGTTAAATGCTCAATAGCGTGCTAATAGTCTTTTACGTCTTATTCTTGGAATGACTGAATAAAGAATCAAAGATAAACATGCAAAAGCCCATACTGCCTCTTGAGCGAAATTCACTAGATTTTGTAGGGTCGGTTTAAACTCTACTGTTATGGTATTGGTTCCGGTCTTGTTGAGGTAAAACCCGTTTGTAAAAGAAGATGCTACAAAGTGGGTAAGTTCCTGTTCATCTGAACGCGCAACCCAATTGGTGTGATAGCTTTCAGCCAACGTTAAAAATACTGGTTTGTTGGAAACCACATTTACACGATATCTTGTCCAGCTTTCTTTTTCAACTTTATAGCTTATATTTGTATTTTGAGCATCAAAGATGCTTGTTAAATTGGCTGTGTTGTAGATGGCTACCGGCTGATGTGCTTGAGACGGTTGGAAGAGAGTTATCGTATGTTCTCCCGAAGTCAGATTTATTGGACCGTATTGAACCCAAGTTTCATTTTCAAGCATTCCTATGGATCTTGTAATGTTTATGCCATCAGCAGCTAAGATAGGATGATCTGCTTCCATAACATGCTCAATAATTATTTCGCTTAAGTTGTCTGGCACATTTTGACTTATTGCAGGGTTATATGCATAAATTACGGGCTGAAATACGCTGTGAGGCGGAATTTCAAAGTAGAAGGTT
>Ga0080004_1111788_pt2 | contig 10687 bp, 10 predicted proteins | sample WasSprMetagenome_FD_69207 | JGI IMG/M metagenome (GOLD analysis project Ga0080004, IMG submission 69207) | Sulfidic aquatic microbial communities from Washburn Spring, Yellowstone National Park, USA - WS (SPADES assembly) (version 2) | ecosystem: Environmental > Aquatic > Thermal springs > Hot...
GCGGATGTAGCGGATAGAGTGTACGTAATGTATGCTGGTAAAATCGTTGAAGAAGGCTCTGTTGAGCAAATATTTTATAATCCACAACACCCATACACTAAGCTATTACTGAGGGCAGTGCCTGACCCCACGAAGAGAATTGAAAAACTAGAGTCAATACCGGGAATAGTTCCATCACTAATTAATCCACCACCTGGCTGTAGATTCCAGCCAAGATGCCCATTTGCTATTGATAAGTGTAGTCGTGTAGAGCCGCCAATGATCGAGGTTGAGGATGGACATGGAGCCGCCTGCTGGCTTCTCGAGAAGAAGTAATGGGGTGGTTGCAATTGAGTATGGATATTTTACTCGAGGTTAAAGCACTTAAAAAATACTTCAGGGTGAGAGGTTCATTAACGAAGAAAGTTCGGGCGGTTGATGGAGTAGATTTTAGCGTTAAGAGGGGTGAAACGCTTGGAGTTGTTGGAGAGAGTGGTTGTGGGAAAACAACTCTAGGTAAATTGGTATTGAAACTAATAGAGCCAACATCGGGGAAGATATTCTTTGAGGGGAGAGATGTTACAAAGGCAAGGGGTAAGTGGTTGAAGGAGTATTGGAGAAATGCACAAATGGTCTTTCAAGACCCCCACACTAGCCTAGACCCAAAGATGACTATTGCGAGCATTCTACTGGAACCCGTGAGATTCCATAAGATAAGCGTTGGAGACGAGGAGGAGTTCTTGGTTAGGCAAATGGAGCTTGTAGGCCTTGGAAAAGAGCATTTATATCGATACCCGCATGAATTATCGGGTGGGCAGAAGCAAAGAGTCGCCATACTGAGGGCTATTATAACAAGGCCTAAATTCATAGTTCTCGATGAACCAACATCATCTCTAGACGTATCCGTCCAAGCACAAATACTAGAACTACTCAAGGAATTACAGAGGAAGTTCTCACTAACATACATGTTTATATCTCACGATATAAGCGTCGTCAAGTACATGAGTAGTAAAATGGCTGTAATGTACCTTGGAAAAATCGTGGAGATAGGCCCCTCAGATCAGTTATTCGAGAAACCACTACACCCATACACTAAGTTCCTATTAGCATCCGTCCCAATACCCGACCCTAAAACCTCCAGGTCTAGGGAGAGAATGATCATTAGAGGGGAGCCACCCTCTCCAATTAATCCACCACCAGGCTGTAGATTCCATGCTCGCTCTACTCTATTGCACCAGGCATTATTTTAAGTATATTTATTGTGTATTGTGGAGATCATGGAGTGGTTTTCAAATGGAGAGTCAATCACTAAACCCGAATACTTTGCACCAAGAGATCTAGGTTTTGTGAAATAAGCTATAGTAGTTTTTAGTAGTCGTATTTACGACTGGATGAAGTCGATAGCGTTAAGCGAATTAGCTATAGAAAAAGAGAGAGGTATCAATGGTGCTAGATGCTTCTTCGCTACTAGAGATGGACTAAGGGTTTTTCAATCATATATTGGTGCCGAATTAATTGTTCCAACGTTTGCTATTAGAGAGGAGGGGGCAAGCTACCACCATTTACCACCAAGCGTCATTGCCAAGCCTTCACTCGATCTCTTAAAATCCATTAAAGAACTATTAAGTAAAAGTAGGTATTCCATTTGAAGGGGGAGGTGTTTAGACAACAGATGCACCATTCAGGGAGACGCCGAATAAAGTTCATGCATATTCCAAAATAGGGGTATTCGCGGTAGATATGGAGTGCTCTGCGATATTTTCACTATCAATCTATAGAAAAGTAGAATCAGCCGCATTATTATTAATAACTAATACACTTTGGGAGGGTGTTTGGAAGCCGGGTTTCGAGAATCCGCGGGTGGTTAGTGTGGAGAATAGGGTTTCAGAGTCATTGGTGATGTATTGGAGAGAGCTATAATATAGATAAGTCCAGAGTTTTAGATGACTATAAGAACATGGTTTCTATAAGTATTGGTCTTGAGTTATATTATTAATCTTCACACCGTTCTCTTTACTATTAAAAGCCCTAGTCTAGTTGGGATTACGTGATATAATAGTTCTTCTTTATGTCTTTCTAGAAACTCTCTAGTTTCCTCATCTAGTCCTGGTTTTAATGCATTGTGGAAAACCCCTAAACCGATCTTACTTAGTTTCATGGCTAGTATTTTTAAGACTTCTATATACTGCTTCTTTGCTATATCTACGAATACCATATCTATTGGGTGATCCTCCGCTCTAAGGAAATCTAAAGCATCAATGTTCAAGGCGTTTACTTCTATTAAGTGAGAATCTTGGGGTAGCAAATTCTTCAGCTTCTTGACGCTTTCCTCCAGGTTGACATATCTATGAGGATCTTTTTCAATTGCGTATAGAAAGATCTTTTTATGGATTGGCAGCCCTGAAATCCCGTATAGCATCCACGCAGTTGAGTATCCAATTCCAGCGCCAGCGTCAATAAATACTGATCCACCTAATGCCGCGATATAATAAGATAGAGAAGCTAGAATAAGCCCGTCTTCTCGTTCAATGGGTGCAATCTTAAGTCTCCTTGAATTCTCCTCAATAAGGGTAATGACCTCTAGAAATGTCTCTAGAAAACCAATGTCCATCCAATGCATTCAACCACCTTGAACCCCCTATTTTTCGGAGGTTAATTTCTAGTGATCGCTATATTTTTTAACTGTACTTTATACTACTATTGCCTAAATTGCATGTTTCATAAGATCTTCTCAATAAAATTTATTACCATCTTTTGGTATGAAAAACTATAGGGGTGTTCTGCTGTGATTATTGAGTTTTTGGGTAGTAAAGTTAGAGCGGCTGTATTAATATGTCTAGTTAAGGCTAGTAGATTTAGTCTACCTGTAAATCCCCGTAGCATTGCAAGAGTTTATGGAGTTAACTTATCTGAAACTTATAGGTTCCTGAGAAGACTAGTAGATTTTGGTATTGCATTAAAGAATGATCATGGCTACGTGCTATCAAGTAGAGGGCTCGAGATATTTGAGTCTATATTAGAGTTGCTTCCAAACCCAGAGCCGTGGAGGAGTAGGGAACTAGAGTTTATTAGGCGTGTTTTACCGGATACAATGTACTACGTATCGCAGCCTATGCTACAATCTTGGTTTGGATTAACACCTACTCTTCTAGTTGTAGATAAAAAGCTACGGGGGAGGATCAATCTCCCAAGCGGATTTATAAACTTAAGCTCTAGGAGGAGACCAGGCAGTGGGAATAGGGTGTTTGTCGTATATTCTAGTCTACGGGGTAGAGAGTACAAGTACTCTTGGGATAGCTACTTGACACATGCAACAATAGAGCAATCGTATGCCGACTTAATTTCATACATGCCTACATGGGAGGATTTTCTACCCGATGTATTGTTGGAGAGTAGCCTATTTGACATGGACAAACTATTGGAGAAAACAACCCTCGAGGGTAGGAGGAGAATTGCTACAGCAATAGCCTACTACTCAACTCTTAGTGGTTGGAGACCGCCATTAAAGATGAATTTATATAGCTTAGTGAGCGAAGATCTTGTTGATCGATTGGTAGCAATCACTCCCTACCTCGTAGACTCTAGTATTATTGAATCGCGGAGAATTTAACTAATCACATACTACTTTACTCCTGGTGGTTTAACTGGATTTACTAAAGGACTTTGAGAGACAATTAGAGAAGATAATGCCGAGTATTAATGTTTTAAATAAAGAATTGAATAGAGTCAAGGGTCAAATAGAGCTTGGAGAAGGTGATTTAAACCAGGTCTTGTTTAGCCTAGAGAGGGTTTACTACATAGTTCTCACCATGAGGGAGCTACAGGAGTTCTTCGGGGATAAAATACAGTTCGGTGGTGGCGCAGTATTAAACTATATATTTATGCCTAGTGTAGATGCACCAAGATTTACATTCGACTTGGACTCAGCGTGGAGTAAAAGAGTTAGTAATAAGAGGGTTTTACTCAGCGAGATGACCAAGTTTAATAAATACCTCTCCGAGAAATATCCACTATGTCTCCCCATAGACGAGGACAAGTGTTTAACGTTACTAACCGTGGAGTATGATGCTGAAAAAGACTATTTTCCCAACGTACTATCCTTGAGAATCCCCGCTATTATGAGGTGGAGTGGTTTAGAATTCTATAGATATGTTAAGTCCGTGAGCGGGGTTGATCTAGACCTCAGTATTATTAATAAGTTGAGGAAAATATTTGAAAGCACTATTGGAGTACGCGATGCTAGAGTAGACTTTATTAGGTTTGAAGTATCGATGAGTGTTAATTATCCAAGAGCAGAGCTCAATGTGGATCTCCCTTTTGAACTGGGTAGCTCTAAGCTATTTATAACTGATCTCGAGTATCAACTAGCATCTAAAATAGTATATAAAGTAGGCTGGGATTTCGGCGGGGATTTAGAGTTCAATCTACACGATATTCTAAAAGCTATTCTCGACTTGAGGCTATTAAATATAGCGAATAAGGAGAAGGTTAAGAGGTATGTATGGGATTTAACAAGGGGCTCTGGCGTACAGTGGGACCTTATTGAAAGAAACTTATTTGAATTGCAAAGATCAGGTGGAAAATACTGGGTGAGCTTCCACTACATACTCGTAAGGGGAAAGTACGTAAAACTAGATAGGTTAATTATAAATATAAAGAGGAAGATCATGGAGGTTTTGAAGCAATAGTTATGCGTACTCCATATTAATGCATAATTACCTCATAGTGAATAGAGTTGAGCTAATCTTAAGAGTAGAAATTAAAAAGAATTCAGTAGTGTATTCTTCTCTTGTTGTACTGTAGTTCGACTTCGATGAGCACGGTGATAAAACAATGCTATGTTCCATTTTTTTCACTTCATTAAAATAGTTGAAAAACGTTCTGCATTATTTGTTTAAAGAATAAATTGCTTATGTTGCTTTGTGCTCTAGTACATGTCGCTTGTCGAGTTGAAATACGCGTAGGAAATTAAAAGCATGAAGCACATGGTAATAGGCCTTATTTTAATCACACAGATTTATGGATGTCTTTGTAAAAGCTTAAAAATGTGCACTTTTATTGATTATTTGTGCACCATAAGGTTTTAGAGTTATGGACTTCGAGTCTATATTGACTAAGGCGTTAAGAGAGGAGGTATCAAAAGGTGAGGCGTTATATTTAATTGAAAAAGCGAGCAGAACCGACAGGCTTCTAGAACTATTCAAATTCGCTAGCCACGTTAGAGACCATGAAGTGGGAGACGTATTCAAATTTGATGGCTTTATAGGGCCCATTACTCCATGCACTACAAACCCCCCGTGTAAGTACTGTAGTAGAAGTGCGAGACAAGGCACATTTTCAGACATATTATCGCCTGATGAAGTGGCACTTGGAGCTAAATTAATCGAGGAGACAGGTACAAAGCGCGTTGAACTCGGTGGAGGCACTTTATGGAGCGGTGCTGACGAGCTTGTCTTAAAGGCTATTAGAGCTGTAAAGAGTGTCGCAAGGCTTGAAATATGGGTGAATGTTGGACCATGTCTATCTAAACGAGCTCTAGAGGAGCTTAAGAATTTAGGCGTAAGCGAGGTCGGAGCATCTCTAGAGACTATTAATGAGAGGGTATTTAAAGAAGTCAAGCCAGGAGACAATTTACAAACGAGAATGAAGTTCGCCATAGCTGTTAAGAACATTGGCTTAAAGCTCATGAGCGTTATGATGGTAGGCATCGGGAGTACTTATGAGGACTATGTAAACCACATTTTTTGGCTTAAAGAGATAGGAGTAGATCACATGCCCATCACAGGTCTCATTCCCATGCCAGGCACGCAGCTGGAGATAAGTCGACCTGCATGGTCTTATGAGGTGGCAAAAGTTGTTGCTGTTGCTAGGTTGATCTTGAGAAAGGCTGATATCAGCGTAGGCGGTGTAATGAACGATCCACAACTACTCCCAATGTCTGTGATGGCTGGTGCTAACAGAGTTATACACCTCGGAGCTCACGTTCACCGGGTTGGAATTTGGGGCTTCAGACCCATGTATAAATGCATTGAAGTAAAAAGATTAGGCAATTTAGAGTTTGTAAACATGTTGCCTCTAACGACCAAGATCGTTAAAGACCTAGGTATGCGCATAGATGTAGAGTGAGGTGATCATCCATGAGACCACTTCAAAAATCTATGCTACTAATGCTCCTCACCGCGATAATTATAGCTACACTAGTCTTTGTCTTTCTACAATTGAAATACCCCCGTGAAGAGGTAGGATCGACTATAGTAGATCAGCTTGGGAGAACAGTGCATGTTAAGAAGGCTGAAAGGATTGTGAGTTTATGGCCTGAGGCTACGAGAATATTGTTTGCTCTAGGGATAGGAAATAAGATAGTAGGACTTGATACTTATAGCCGAACATGTCCAATTCTAACAAGGGCTTTCCCGTGGATAAAAAACGTGACAGACGTTGGCAGTATAACATCAGGGTTTGATTTAGAGAAAATAGCTCAGTTAAAACCAGATATAATCTTCGTACGGACGGACGACCCGAAATTTGCTGAAGATCTTCAGGCGAAGCTGGGGATCCCTGTAATCGCTGTAAGATTTAACCCCCCTGGTAAGGAGAAAGAGTGGAATTTCGACATAGTCACAATTATTGGTGAAGCTGTGAGAAAAGAGGATAGAGCAAAAGAACTCAGAGAGTTTCTGGAGAAGAAGCTCTACGAGATCGTAAATATAACGTCTAATATACCTGAGTCGAATAAGCCTAGAGTGTATCAAGCCTTTGCCTTTGACCTCTTAACAACTATGGCCTGGCCCAATGAGATAGTTTATGCGGGAGGTATCAACGTAGCTTACAACCCCCAGTCCCCAACTCCATGGGTAAGGGTGAGCTTAGAGCAGATCATAGCGTGGGATCCAGACATAATAATCCTTCATGGATTTGGTAAATGGAGCCCTGAGGACTTGTATAAAGATCCTAGTTGGCAACAGATCAAGGCTGTAAGAGAGCACAGAGTGTATAAGTTGACCTTAGGTTGGTCTGGCTGGGATCCTGCAGGCATAGTTGTACAAGTACTACAGTGTGCTAAGATCTTCCACCCAGATGTATTCAAAGGGCTCGTTGTTGAAGTTGAAGCCAATGAGATCTTCAAATTCGTCTACGGCGTTGATAACCTATACACGAGGCTAAAGGTTGACTATGGCCTTTCAATCTAGCTTAAGAGGAGTTGCTCTAGTTGTCATACCTATTGTAGCATTCGTTATTTATATGTGTGTCGGGAAGTACCCACTTAATCCACTTCAAGCACTAACACTTTTGGTAAATCATCGTGAGGGCCTAGAGCATAGTGTAGAGTATACTGTTTTCTTCAATGTCAGGCTTCCCAGAGCTATTATGGCAATACTCTTTGGCGCTGTCATGGGTGTTTCAGGAGCTACTCTTCAAACATTGTTTAGAAATCCTCTCGTAAGCCCCTATACCCTTGGCATCTCCTCAGGCGCAGCTTTTGGTGCTGCACTCTCGCTGGCACTGGGACTTTATGGCCTATCGGTGGAAGCTTCAGCGCTTGTGTTCTCAATATTTGCTCTTCTTTTAGTGCTTGGCATTTCAAGGGTCAGAGGAGGGTTTTCGCCTATCTCCATCGTCTTAGCTGGCATTATAGTTTCAGCTCTCTTCCAAGGGGCACTTATGTTGATTCAAATAGCAGTAGATCCAATGAGGCTTGCAGGTATTGTAGGCTGGATAGCTGGGCGCCTATATGAGGCCTCGTGGAACCACGTGTTTATGTCTACACCACTAGCACTCGCTGGGCTTTTAGGTCTTATAATGCTTAGGTGGAGAATATTCGTCCTCTCCTTGGGAGACGAGGAAGCTAAAGCTTTAGGAGTGAGCGTTATAAAGGAGAGACTAATCATAATTCTACTATCGTGTTTAGCTGTTTCGGCTGTTGTTGCAGTAGTAGGCATAATCGGATGGATCTGCCTAATAGCCCCCCATATTGCAAGGCTTATTGGAGGGCCTAATCCTAGAGGATTACTATTAATGTCAGCGTCCGTAGGAGCTTCATTCCTTCTATTAGCAGATGCTTTGGCGAGGACTATATGGATTTACGAAGTACCCGTTGGAATCATAGCCACTTTCATCGGAGCACCCCTCTTCCTTCACTTACTAAAGCGCTCTACTCAGATATTTGGTGTTTAAGATGGTGGTTATAGAAGTTGAAGAAATTGTCTTCTACTATGACTCTACGCCTGTGCTCAGAGGGGTATCCATAAGGCTCACAAGCGGTAAGTTGATAACTATATTGGGGCCTAATGGCTCTGGCAAGACCACGCTCTTGAAGTGTTTATGTAGATTACTTAGACCTAAAGTTGGGTACGTGCGCTTTGATGGCCAAGATGTATGGGATATTGGCATGAGGCTTTTTGCACGTCAAGTCGGCTATGTCCCGCAACGTCACCATCCTGTTTATCCGTACAGAGTAATAGATGTTATAGCTAGCGGTAGAACGCCCTACATAGATTTCTTCGAGATGCCCTCGAGAAAAGACTACGAGATAGCACTTCAAGCTCTCAGGCTAGTTGGACTTGAACACCTGGCTGAAAGACCTTACACAGAGCTGAGTGATGGTGAGTTAAGGCTTGTTTTAATAGCTAGAGCCTTAGCACAGAACCCAAAAGTACTATTACTCGATGAGCCAACAGCAAACCTGGACTTTAAAAACAAGATCATCGTCATGAAGGCGTTGAAAGAGCTGGCCAAGAGAGACCTCCTAGTCCTCGTAACAGAACACGACCCCAATATCGCCGCGATGTTCTCAGACGAGGTAATATTATTAAAAGACGGAAAAGTAATAGCCCATGGTAAACCATGTAGAGTAATAAATAGGGATTCCATGAAGGCGCTGTACAACGTGGACGTGCATATAATCTCTTTAAACATCGGTGATAACAATAGCGGCGAAAATATGTTGAAGATCATTATCCCCAAGTTTAGTTAATCGAAGATAGAGTTTATCGCTACCCACGAGGATGAAAACAGCTATCAAGGGCGTCTTAGGAGAATTTAAACAATACGTGAGATCTCTTACACTAGGAGACCATTCATCACATATGACTCTGCAACTTAGAGCGAAGCAACATCGCCTTACACCGTTTAATATGAAAACATAGAAACTTATAATGCGACAAATACGATTTGCAATAGAGCCCCTCTTACTAAGACATCTTACTATTGGAACTGTATGCTTAAAGAGCTCTTAAACCCCTTAAAGATAGGGATTTATATATAAAGGGTTTAACAGAGAGATTGCTTAAGATCGTGAAGAACATAAGGCAGAGCGCGATCTCTATGAATGCCTAAGAAGCTATAAGGATATTCATTACTGAACACAGTTAGAGAATAAGAGAAGAAGTTATGCGTAGAGAACGCCAAATTAGATTACGAGTTAAAGAAATTTCTGGACTATGACGCTAAAGAGAGGTTAAAATACAGCTTAGATAGACTAAATACGGTACTTGAGTTCCTTAAGGAGATTAATATGTAATGAAACGCTAAAATGCTTTGCGGATAGCTTAAGGGGGGATAGTGTTTAAATACATAGCTCGTTTTTATGTTAGAGGCTCATAAGCACGGATGCCTATAGCTGTATTTATGCTGTGTTTAAGAGGCTTTGCCTGAAGTTAATGCCAAGACCGCTATGGGGTGTTTCAATAGCTCGATTAGTTAGAATTAGTACTAGTGAGTTGACAAATCTGAATCTAGAGCCTAGAGCTTTTGAGAAAACGAAAGGCTTTTAGCTCGCATTACTGAGAGATAAATGTTGTGTTGCTTGTAATTGAGGGCTAATAATGTTTAAGTAATAAATCAATATAGCAGAGGTATTATAAAAATAGCTTCCCTAAGGAGTTGGTGTAGCTATTGCCATTTAGCGAAACACTTTGATTACACAGGTGTTAATGGAAGACTTGAAGAAACTCTAGAACACCCAGCTAGGATATATTTAGTTCTTTCTTGACGTATTGGTCTATTTCAATACCTATTTCTATAGACCTTCTATACGTTGCTTCTATGGTTTTCATTAACGCTGATTTTATACCTTCAGACTCCATTACCATAATACCCCTTATTGTGGTACCAGCTGGTGTTATTACCTCGTCTCTTATTGTAGCTGGGTGTTTATTTGCGTTTCTTAGAAGTATAGCAGTCCCCTCTAGTACATCTAGTGTGGCTTTGTATGCTAGATCTCTTGGCATCCCGGAGGCCATTGCTCCGAGGACAAGCGCATCAACGATCTCCGCTATGAATGCAGGGCCGCTTCCAGCCAGGCTTGTCCACACGTCTAGGTATTCCTCGGGAACCCAGTACACTTCACCCATACATCTAAATAACTCCTCAACAATTAGCTTACTAGGTGAGTCGTTCTCGGGGTTTGCAACGGCTGTCGATGCCTTTCCAACGAGTACATTGATATTTGTCATAGCCCGGTATACCTCGGCTCCAGGCATAGCAGTTGCAAGAGTTTTCACTTTGACACCTGCCATTACCGACACAACTAACTTACCCCTCCAAACATCTCTACCAGTTTGCTTCACTACGTCGGGGAAGTGATGTGGCTTCACGCTGAGTACAATCATGTCTGCCTCTCCCACCGCTTGTTTATTATCCCTGATCGCTAGAGCGCCGAGTTTCCCAGCTCTCTCTAATTTCTCCCCCCTCCCCCCTGTTGCAAGTT
>Ga0080004_1133936_pt1 | contig 10685 bp, 7 predicted proteins | sample WasSprMetagenome_FD_69207 | JGI IMG/M metagenome (GOLD analysis project Ga0080004, IMG submission 69207) | Sulfidic aquatic microbial communities from Washburn Spring, Yellowstone National Park, USA - WS (SPADES assembly) (version 2) | ecosystem: Environmental > Aquatic > Thermal springs > Hot...
TATCTCTATGCATAGCGATATCCTTGTGAAAACAGTTAATCTTAAGAAATACTACGAAGTACGAAGTAAATTTCTAAAACGTGTTATAGGTTATGTAAAAGCTGTTGATGGAGTTGATCTTGAGATTAAGAGAGGAGAAACTCTAGGACTTGTAGGTGAAAGCGGTTCTGGAAAATCTACTCTAGGACTTGTTTTAGCAAAACTTATAAAACCGTCAGATGGAAATTACTTCTTCAATAGCGTAGATGTTACCTATGGTTTTCCAAAGAATTTTCGAGGAAAAATAAGGATTGTTTTTCAAGATCCTTATTCAGCGCTTAACCCTAGGCTTAAGATCGTAGATAGCGTTATAGAACCTTTAATAGTACAAGGAATTGATAAGAAGAAGGCTAGAGAAAAAGCTATTGAATATCTAAAACTTGTCGGTTTAAATGAAGATTACCTCGAAAATTATCCACATATGCTTAGCGGTGGTCAAAAGCAGAGAGTTGTAATAGCAAGAGCTTTGATAACAGAGCCAGAGTTCCTAATTCTCGATGAACCAACATCTATGCTCGATGTATCAACACAAGCACAGATAATAGAGTTACTGAAGAAAATTAAGAATGAGAAGAACCTTACATACTTATTTATAACACATAACCTCGCAGTAGCTAGATATCTATCGGATACAATAGCGATAATGTTCTCCGGACAAATAGTAGAGATCGCTGATAAAAAAACTATTTTCTCTAACCCTCTACACCCATACACAAAAACACTTCTATCAGCTTACCCCCCACCAGACCCATCAACAACATGGAACCCAGAAATACCAGAAGATATCAATAACAACACCTTGACATACAACCAAGGATGTAGATATGCAAGTAGATGCCCATTAAGAAGAGATCTCTGTCTAAAAACATCACCAGAACTTATAGAGGTAGAGAATAACCATAAAGTTAGATGCCATATATATAAAGATACAACCTAGAGATAAGCCTGAGCCATACCTTAAAACATAGATAACAACTCTACTCCGTGGAGCGACCCTGCATGAGTTGGATTAAGCTAAGGTTTGGTAAAAGACCTGAAATTGTTGGTGATTGGGTTAGAATCTCTATACCTAGGAACTAGGGGTAGAGTTAAGATATCTGTGTAAAGCAAAGTAAACAATGTCGTTAAAGAGGTTATAGAGCTAGAGTTATTCACAACTCTAACACCGTAATGATTAACTTGAAGATAAAGCTTGTAAACGATATTACTACTTTCGTCATCAACATTATCAATGCGTATAGTTCTATACTTCAATACATTGAGTTTCTTAGGTATGATGTAAGAATGTATATTCTAATGGATCTAAGAGGATATCTTGAAGTATTATTGAAATATAGGTAACCATCTTTAGCATTACAGCAAATTTTATATATTCCCTAAGCAGTAAACCTGTTCATCACTATATGATGTTTATATACGGGTTTCACTATAAATGTTAAAAGAGTTCCTGGTCAGCTCTATATCTTGGTATCTTTTACACCATGGATCCTCTACTGGGTTTTAACTAGTTTTGTTGGTGGTTTAGGAGTTGTTTTAGCTTTTCTATCTTCTCTTGTTATTATTTTTATTGGTTTATTTAGAAGAGATGTTGGTTTAATGGATATAGCCACCTTGATTTATTTTGTTGTAGTTTTTGTAGCTGTGTTTTTCTTTGGTTTAAATATATTTATTGAGAGAAGTGGTTTTCTTGGTTATCTAGCTCTTTCAGCAATGGCTATATTTTCCTTAGTTATTAAACAGCCGTTTACGTTTCAAGTATCTAGAAAAGATTATCCCGAGGTTTATTGGAAGGATAGGTTGTTTATATCTATAAATAATGTGATTACAGTTGTATGGGGTTTGATATTCTTTGTAAATGCTCTTATCTATCTAGTTCTTGAACAGTTTCTTAGCATAGTTTTATCGAATATCTTCGTTGTTGTAGGCATAGCGTTCTCTATAATCTACCCGGTGAAAGCTTCTGCTTATCAATCCTATAAAGAGTTTAGAAAATTTGATTGGAGAATCGATATAGATCCAAAGAGATCTAAGAATGAGAATGGGTACGATGTTATTATTGTTGGAGCTGGTATAGGAGGTTTAGTATGCGGTGCTTTGCTATCTAAGTGGGGGTACAAGGTTCTAGTTTTAGAGCAGCATTATCAAGTTGGAGGTTTCTGTTCCTCATTTACAAGAAGAGGTTTCGTATTTAATTCTGGTGTTGAAGATGTTAGCGGGTTATGGGAAAATGGACCTGTTACCTATCTTCTTAATGAGCTTGGGTTTAGAAAAGATGATCTCTTCGTGGAGAATGCTAGGAGGATTGTATACAGAGGTAAGGTAATCGATATTCCGAACAGCTTCAACTAGTTTATAGAGCTTCTCGTAAAGATGTTCCCAGAGGAGGAGAGGAGTATCAATGCTTTCTTTAGCGAAGCTAAGAATGCTTACGAAGAGTGTTATAAAGAGGTATCACTCTACGGTTCTCCTCTACCAGCAGAGCTTATAGTCAAGGTCATGGAGGAGAAAAAGCTTTTAGAATACCCGAAAGAACATCCACATTTCTACAACTGGATGAACAAAACATATAAACAGAAACTCGATGAGTATTTCAAGAACGAAGATCTAAAGACATTACTCTGCTCATTACTAGGCTACACAGGTTCACAACCAGATAGAATTTCTGCTGCAAGTGCATTAACAGCCTCTCTCTCATACTTTATCTACAGAGGGTACTACCCGAGGGGAGGGGCACAGAATTTTGCGAATACCTTGAAGAAGTTTATCGAAGATCACAACGGCAAGGTAATGCTTATGCATAGAGTTGATAAAATACTTGTTGAGAATGGGAAAGCTATAGGGGTTAGATGTAGAGACAATGTATTTAGAGCACCTATTGTTGTAGCTAATGCTAAAGAAGTTTTCCTAGAACTTGTAGACAGAGAATATCTGGACAAGAATTTCGTAGAGTATATAAAGAATTTGAAGATGTCTCCATCAGCATTCATGGTGTTTCTAGGGGTTGATATAGATCTCTCCAACTACCCAATACTCATAGCGGATCTGGATAACGAAATACATATAACAATAAACTCTAACACAGATCCAAATCTAGCACCAAAAGGAAAAAACAAGTATAACAATAACAACATTTGCTAACTACCACGACTTCCCAGAAAGAGGAACAAAAGAATATATCGAGAAGAAGAGGAAACTAGCTGAAGAACTAATCAAGAAAGCTGAGAATACTATTCCAGAGCTAAGCAAACACATAATAGTTCAAGACGCTGCAACACCGAAAACATTTGAAAGATACACATCAATGCCGGAAGGAGCGATATATTCCTTCGACCAATCAATAAATACAAAGAGACCTTACTTCAAAACACCGATAAAAGGACTATACCTAGTAGGAGCATCAACATTCCCAGGAGGAGGAGTAAAAGCTGCAGTAATCTCAGGAATAATATGTGCAAATGACATCAATAAATGGAAAATGAGAAAATAAGAGCTATTAGTATTAACTAAAAGGGGTTTAGGTGTTGTTAAAGTGGGAGGAAAATTTGAAGTATAGGATAAAACCAAGAAGATAGATTTTAAAGAAGGAGATAGGTGAAATTATTGAGCGTAAGGGTGAAGATTAGAGTCGAAGAAAGATGGTAGAACTTCAGACTTGATAGTTTTAGCTAATAGCGGTGCTGAAAGTGTTAAACCTTGTATTGTTGCTGAAGAAATTACGAAAAGAATAGATCTTTGGTTTACTAAAGATTTACCAAGTTGAAGAAGCATCAACAGAGAGTGAAGTATATGTATTTGAAGATGCTGTTGAACTTGAGCTTATAGACGATAACAAGGTTTTATCAAGTGCTGTAGCTGACTTAGCTATCAAAAAATCTTAGAGAACCTCTAATAACTGACATAAATATTGATAAGCTTGGATTACAGATTATAAGCTTTAGCAAAGGATTGTGGATACATAAAATAATCCTCAAGAAGGTATTAAAAGAAGTAGTAGATAACATAGTATTGAAAGTACTATCACGGTTTAAAATCATCTCTAAACTCTTCATCAAACTCCGAACCTCCTAAACCTCTCGCCACTAAAATAAATACCTTAGCTTTCTAAATATTTCGTGATTCATAAATACTCAATAAGATTAACTTAACATAAACTATTTCAACTCTTCAATGATTAGATCTTTAGCTAAACATTTTTATTCAGGAAACTGTATTCGAAAACAACATTAATTTTGTCATTCTATTATTTTGTTTAACTCTTTTATAGCTATAGTTAAGGATAAGATGTTAAATATTGTTAACGCCAGCAGATCTATAAAGATGTAGATGTCTAGTTCGCTGTATAGTACTAATTTTCTTAGTATATCTACTGCGTATGTTAATGGATTGAATAGAGCAAATATTTTGAGTGCTTCAGGCATTATGTTTATGGGGTAGAGAGCGTTGCTCGCAAAGAATAGTGGCATTGATATTGCTCCAACTATCCCCATGAATCTCTCCCTAGTTTTCATTAGGGATGCTGCGAGGATTGATATAGCTGTAAATCCTGTGCATACGTAGATAACCGCGAAGTAACCTGCTATTAGTAGTAGTGGATTGCTAGTAAATTTTGCTCCAACTAGAGCTGCTGAGGCGAGTACTATTATGTATTGTGTTGATGCTCTTACAGCTCCTGCTAGAGATCTTCCTATAACTATATTTGCTCTTGGGATTGGTGAAGAAAGGAGTTTTTTAAGTACACCTGATTCTCTTTCGAATACCATCATAATACCGTAGGCTAAAGCCATGAAAGTTGCTGATTGGAATACAACGCCAGGTGCTATGAAAGATACATAGTCTTGAACACCTAGAGCAACTCTACGAGCCATAACAATGCCGAATACTGTTACCCAAAGGATTGGCTGAATAGCTCTAGTGATAATCTCTATAGGATCATGTTTTAATCTTCTAAGCTCCATCTCAACTAACGCTAGGACACTTTCAAGTATTTTCAACACCCTAACCACCTCTCCTAATCATCCTCCTAGTCGATAGGATATCTTTTATACGTTCCCTCTCCTCTTCCTCTGAAATTCCTTTACCTGTAAGCTTAATAAAAACATCATCAAGAGAAGCCTCAACAACTCTTGCCTCAAGTACAGCAATACCCATACTATAGAGATATTCTATCACCTTAGGTAACATAGTTGTTGGTTCTTTTACAACCATAGAGATCTCCCCATTGTTATTAATACTTACATCAAAACTAAACTCCGAGAGTATTTTCCTAGCTTTCTCCATATCCCCAACTACTCGAAGAACAATTTTATCAACTCCGTAGATCTTCTTAAGTTCTGAAGATGTTCCTTCAGCAACAATCCTCCCTCTATCGATTAGAGAAACTTTATCTGCATACTTATCAGCTTCATCCATATAATGAGTTGCAAAGAAAATAGTTGTACCAAACTCTTTTTTATATGCTAAAAGCCTCTCCCATACAAGCATCCTTGCCCTAGGATCTAAACCAATAGTAGGTTCATCGAGTATAAGCAACTTCGGTCTACACATCAACGCTATAGCTATCTCCAACCTTCTTATCATACCACCTGAATACGTTTTCACAAGCCTTTTCTCAGCCTCTTTTAACCCCATAAACTCTAAAACATCCTCGATAACTTCAGCTCTTCTACTAGATTCTACCCCATATATCTTAGCATAGATAAGAGCATTCTCATAACCAGTCAACTCTGTCCATAAGCTCATCTCCTGAGGAACATAACCAATAAACCCTCTAACACTACTACCCTGAGATACAACATCAAAACCGAAAACTTTAACACTACCCTTAGTAGGTTTAATCTGGGTAGTGATAATCCTTATAAGAGTAGTTTTACCAGCACCATTAGGACCTAGAATAGCATGAGAAACACCCTCTTCAACATCAAGATTAACACCATTTAACGCAACAACACCTCCAGAATACACTTTCACCAAATCCCTTACCTCTATAGCCAACATACCTAACACCACAACAACTAACCCTAATCACTACATATAGACTTAAGTTTGGACAGTAAGAAGCTTAAATATTTTTTCTAAACTTAGCAAAAATCTCTCCTCCCCACTCTAAAGGAGCGAGAATTCCTGTGACGGTGGTGAGGTTTGGGATTACATCCCCTTCCAAGAGTTCAATCCCATGGTGGGTCTCCAGCCTATTACCCTTACCCATTGAACTTAGTGTTATGATATGCTATTATTATCGCAACAGTTCAAAAATTTTTAATACTCATCACTAAGAACAATTAAATAAAGAAAATCTATAAATCTTCTACCCATCCCCACCCTGAAGAACGAGGTTTTCAGCTGTAAACATATTACTTCAACAATATTTATTTTAACTAATTAACTATATACAACACTCTTTACAATGATAATAGGATGAGCTCAAAAACAGGCTTCATAGCTTTATACTTGATAAATATTCGTGGAATATAATTAAAACATAATTGCAATTACAAAATGTGTTCCCGGTAGAGAAATGTATTTTTATAGCTTTTAACCATCTTGATGAAGTTGAAAAACTATTTCTACTTTACCTCGCGTTGATATATTTCTAGAGTTTTGAAAGAATATACTATTAGTTTTCAACTTACATATACTGTGAAAGCGTTTTGAACAGCTTTATATGAGTCTACAAGTCCATTACCATACACATCGTCATATCCTGCTCTTCCAAGATCTATAGCTGTAGAGTTCAGTAAGTTTTCTACTTCATATGGTGTAAGTTTTCTTAATCCTGATGCTAGTCTAAGAGCTTGTATTAATGCTACTGTTCCTGATACATGTGGACATGCCATACTTGTTCCACTTGCAGTTGCATACTTGTTCCCTGGGTATGTAGATAGTATATCTACTCCTGGAGCAACAATATCAGGGTTCCTGTTACTCCAGCTAGGGACATTGTAATTCTTGTCTATTGCTCCAACAGCTATTACCTCAGGGTAACAAGCTGGGCAAGCTGGTTGTGAAGAACCATCGTTTCCAGCCGCAGCAACTAGTATAACGTTATAGTTATAGGCATATTTAACAGCATCGTATAGAACTTGTGAATTAGGTCCTCCGAGAGACATCGATATAATGTCTGCATCATCCTCTGTTCCAGGTGTTCCATCCGGTCCTTTAACAGCTTCTACAATGCCTTTAACAACATCACTTACATAACCACTTCCACTAGCTCCAAGAACTTTTACTGCGTAGAGAATAGCTTTTGGAGCTACACCAGCAACTCCAAACCCGTTGAGTCTAGCAGCTATTATTCCAGCTACATGAGTTCCATGACCATTTTGATCTGCACAATTCTTTAGATTTGTACCTCTATAGAAGGTTTTTCCATTATTTAGAGACACAATACAGTATTCAACAACTCCTTGAAGATCTCTATGTCTATAATCAATACCTGTATCAAGAACAGCAATCCTTATGCTTACGCTATATCCATAAGCAGCATCCCCATAGCTAGCATTATATGTTGACCAAACATCTGTTGCATTGATCATCTCTATATTCCACTGAACCTCTCCTAAAACTCTAACCTCTTTATCTTCTTCAACATATTTCACGAAAGGTAAACTTCTTAACTTTTCAACCATATACTTCGGAACTTCAACAATAACAGCATTAACCTCTGAAATCGTAGATACAACTCTACACGATAAACATTCCCTAGTCACAATATTAATATCATTAACTTTAAGACCTACAACAACTCTTAGAACTTCAACACCACCAACATTCCCTAACACCATAGGCATACAAACTACAGATAATATTATCAACATATTTATGACAACTAACAAAACTTTATTTAAATCCATTTTTACACCTTACAACAAATTCGCTAGCTAAGATTATAAATACAGATCACCCCTATACAACTATAAATTCCTTATAGACTTAATAACAAAGAACCCGTATATCCACAATAAATATACCTTCAAAACAGCTTAAGAACCTCTACTCTAATTTCTCATCAGAAATTATAAGCTGTTTCCATACTAAGAAAGAGTTGAATAAAAGATCTCTATCCGAATGTCAAAACACCAGTTTCTTTAATAGTAATGCTTTTGCAAATACTAATCTTTTCACGATAATTCACTATATACATACTAAAATTATACTAATGGAGACTATTTAAACATCAAAAATGATTTATTAAATAAGAATAAGTAGAATAAGTAATGTTTTCCTATAGAAAATTTTCTATACTATTTAAGGGATTATCCCAAACTGAAGCTAAGATAAAATTTAAATCTAATAATCTAATAATTCTTTGCAAAATCTTGAAAACTAAATGATTTTAGAATGCAAATGAATTATGAATATATGCAAGGAACTATAGAATTTCTAAAAAGAATCCTCACTAGATATACTTAAGAGTCTTAGAGACAGGTATTGGTTCTTTTTCGAGGTAGTTGTACCTGATTACCCAGATGACTACATGAGGTATCGGAGTAAGTAGCACTGTCTATAGGTAGACAGCTACACTAACATTGATAGAACCTTAGAGAACGTCTTTTACGTTATTGAACAAGATAGGAAAGTTCGGTGGCTGATACCTGCACAAGGGTGTGAAGGTGTACTTGAATCAATACTATTGCCATTAGAGGTGTACGCTAGTCAAGGTCTTCACAAGAGATATAGAATTGGAGTTGCAGATCTCTGTACATCAAAATCTGATAGAGTTATTATTGAGTCTCTTAGAGTTACTAGAGAGTTTTGCAAGGAATGTAGATTTCATGTTTTTGGAGCTAGGCTAACAGCTGTAAAAGGCTTTAAGAATGCGTTACCTAAAACATGGAGACTCCTTCGATACATTCTCATGAACATTCACAAGAAGCGGTGTTTATGTTAATAGAAGGGGTAGGCAAAGGTATTCAGCTGAGACTAGAGAAGAAAGAGAGTTCTTATTTAAGCAATACCTAAAGAGAATTGCCAAAACACTTATATAGAGGTAATACCATAGCTTCGTAAGCATTTCATAGTGTTTGAGTAGCTACAGAAGCCTTATATATCCCTCCTAAGGAATCTTTTCTAAGGCTTTGCATGAGTAAAACATCTCTGCTTGGCTTAGTTGTAGCGATTTACAGTTTGATAGTGTTAATAGGCGCTATAGCTGCGTGTCCAGCTAAACACGCATCAATATCTGTATCAATATTCATGATATCAACAGGAGTAGCATTCTACTCCCTCGGAAAAGAACACGAAAATTAAAGGAAAAATAAATGAGGTAATACTATTAAAAAACTATAGTACAGAATCTTTTTTTCATAAAACATTCTTATTATAGAGATTGGGAAGATTAGCAATCATCCTAAAAAGAGTTTCTTGAGGAGGCTAAGCATAAAACTCCTTTTAAGCTTAGTAATTTCTGTGAGGTGCCTAGACTACGTGAGCAGTGCTAACATATCTATTGATTGGTCTAGGCTTGAGGAGGTTGTTGAGAGAGCTGTTAGAAAAGCGAGATCTGAGGAGCTTAGGGATGTTGCTGAGGCTATAAAAACTCTTGCTGATTATGTTAAGAAGGGTTTCGACATCATAGCCGAACACAGCAAGATGATTGCTGAGCACAGCAAAAGAATTGAGGAGCTTAGCAAGAGAGTTGAAGAGCACAGCAAGAGACTTGAAGAACACTCAAAGATTTTACAAGAACACTCAAAGAGACTTGAAGAGCTTAGTAGGAGGGTTGAGGAGATGAACAGGGTGTTGATGGAGCATTCAAAGAGAATTGAAGAGTTAGCTAGAGAGGTTGGTAAACAGGGTGTTGTTCTGGGGTCTATTGGTAGGAGGTGGGGCAGGGACTTGGAGAAGACTGTTTTGGAGCTCTATAGGCATGTTCTTGAGGAGAGGGGTATAATACCTGAGAAAATTGAGAAGTTCACGTATGTTGATGTAGATGGTAGGTACTATGTTAAGGGATCTAAGATAGAGTTCGACATATATCTACACAACGCCAGGGTTTACCTAGTGGAGATAAAGTCGCATGCTGATGTAGAAGATGTTGAGTGGCTCTATAAGTGTGCAGAGATATACGAGAAGATTCGTGGGAGAAAACCAGATAAGCTACTGCTTATAGCTGTGCACATAGATGAAGATGCGTATGAAAGGGCTAAGGAGCTAGGAATAGAGGTTATATACGGAGCAATAATACCATGAAGCGATCTCCCACAAAAACACTGAAGAATTGTATGAGAGGGAAAGGTAAGATAGGGGTGAAGAGACACTAACTCAGTGAAACAATAAAGACACTCTAACACTTACCAAAACCTAGTAGTACTGAGTTGGTCAAGGAGCATGAGTAGCGAGGATCACAGCATTATTCAGCAATTTGCTGACCCAAGGCCTATAGACAGCTCAAGCATCATTTTGAAGAACGTGAACAGAAGCCTTACTCCATAGAGTGATCTATACCTCTGTAACCACCTTATCCCCAGGTTACTGGCTATATCTTTTGACTTCCTAATAATGGATTCCTTTAGTAATTTTAACCAGTATTCTCTACTGTTTGTTGCAAAGATTTCCTGAAGCATCCTTACCAATACAACTCTACTTACAACTTTATCAGGGTTAGTTCTCAACCTAGGGTCGTTAGCCAAGTCTTCTCTTCCAATAGC
>Ga0080004_1125324_pt1 | contig 10684 bp, 6 predicted proteins | sample WasSprMetagenome_FD_69207 | JGI IMG/M metagenome (GOLD analysis project Ga0080004, IMG submission 69207) | Sulfidic aquatic microbial communities from Washburn Spring, Yellowstone National Park, USA - WS (SPADES assembly) (version 2) | ecosystem: Environmental > Aquatic > Thermal springs > Hot...
TTCCCGGTTGTATCTATTTCAAAAGTTTTTTCCCCCCCGAACTCCTCAACCGCCTCGATAAGGCAAGAGTCCAGGATTTCGGCTTGAACGTTTTCCATAACCTTGGTGGGAGGGTAGCCTCTCGCTTCAAGCCTGCTCTTCAACTCGCCCGGGTCGAGTCTAAGCACAACGGCAACATCCACGAGTTCGGAAGGTACCGCGGTGGCCACATGAGTGTCAACAACGGCGTCCCCCTCAAAAGCCAGCTCTCGCAACCGTCTTTTAACCGCGTCTTCGTCGATGATGTACGATTTTCTTTCCGCGTCGTAGCCAGCGACAAGGCCTTCGCTGACCGCCAGCTCGGCCACGTTGACATACCTGATACCCAGCTTTCTCGCTACCTCTTTGGCGACAGTAGTCTTGCCCACACCCGGTGTCCCACCAATGTGGATCAGCGGCACAATCCCCGAAGCCCTACGAAGAAAGGGTATAAAGGTGAAACCCCCATTGGGGCTCCATGCCGGAGAGGGTTGAGCCGAAACTGCTCGTGTTGTCGTGGAACCAGTTTTTCGACGATGCCGCGCGACTGGCTTTCGAGCTCGACGGCAAGGGCTTCGACGCGCTTGTAGCGGTGGCGCGAGGGGGTTTGGTGGTAGCTAGGCTTATCTCGGATATCATAGGGGTCAAGAGGATAGCTTCGCTGGCGATTGAGTACTATAAGGGTGTCGACGAACGGGCCTCGTCGCCGCGGTTGGTAGGGGGCTTGGGGTTCAACGTTAAAGACCTAAAGCTTCTCGTAGTAGACGACGTAGCCGATACAGGCGAGACCCTCAAGCTTGCGGTTGAGCACTTGAAAAACTTGGGAGCACGGGAGATCTCGTCCTGCACAGTTTATGTCAAACCCTGGTGCCGGTTCAAACCTGACTACTACGCTAGGGTCGTAGAGGAATGGGTAGTTTTCCCTTACGAGCACCTCGAAACAGCCAAGTACCTGATAAGTAAAGGCTGGACCCTCGAGCAGCTGCTCGAGAAGGGGTTTAGCAGACCTATCCTAGAGCATCTACGCAAATCCCTGAGCTGAAGAGACTGGATATGAATAACGTGCGGAGCTTCGCGCGACTTGTCTACCGATCCAGCTTCTTGGATGGCTCGCAAACGAGCCTCACCTTCGGGGGAAGCTGATGACGTCGGAACGCGTAAACTTTAATTCAGCCGAAAGTTCGTGGTTTTCGAGGGCTATGGAAAGCCTGAACCTAGACTATCTGGAGAAGAGGAAGGCTGAACTAGAAAAGGAGGTGGAAAGGCTCAAAGAGGAGGAGAAGAAAGCACGCGAGCTCTACGAGAAGGCGAAGAAACTGGAGGATGAAGCCTACGAGGCCATTAGGAAAGCTAAGAGCAGCGAGGAGATGGCTTCGCTCGAGCTGAGGTACCACCAGATTAGCGGTAAGCGTAGAGCGATAGAGGAGAAGCTCAACGAGATAGGTATGAAGCTGAGAGGTGCGGAAAGGGAGCTGGAGGAGGTGAAAAGAAGAATCGAATACCTAAAACCTAAACCGGTTAAGTGGGTTGAAGAGAAGCCGGGTTAAGCCGGGTATAGCAGGCGCTCGCGCTCTGCCATCCAATCGCCTACGATTCTTTTGGCGAGATCGGCCGCGTAGTCCATGTGACTGATGGGCGCCTGCCCGACCGGCTTCGTTTCCAGCTCGACCCTATACCTGTCCGCGCCTGGGCTAAGCACGAAGCGGAGCTCGCAATCGATGGCTGCTTTCGCACCCAGCTCTGTTGTGCTGATGTACCTGAACGTGAACCGCTTAATACGCGTTCCATCTGGTCGTTCTTCCATCGGGTGGTCGGTCAAGCCCTCCACAGACTCGAGCTCTCCATAGCTCAGGTCGGCTAGCTTCGAGTAGATGTAGGAGAAAGCAACTTCGCCTTCGTCGGCCGCAACCTCGCCTGGGATCGAGAACGTCTTCGCAGCCGCGGTTCTCGACACGTACTCAGCCCGCTTGGCTTTCTCCCTCCTCTCGGCTATTTTCAGCTTCTTCACCTCGGTTGGAGCGAATAGGTACGCAGCGTCCATCGATGGTTTTATCGCCCCTAGGATGGAGATCGCCACGGCCAAGGCTATGGCAAGGTAGCTCCAGTACCACTCCAGCTTCTCCCTCACCATCAGGTTTTGCTGCGCGGCGAAAGCGCTTAGAAGCCTGAAGGTGGCGAGGCCCGCCACGTAGCCGAAGCCCCCGCTCAGCAGCCCGTACACGATCGCTTCAGCTAGGAACACGAGCGCGATGTGCCTCGGGTTGAACCCGACGCACATGAAGATGAAGATCTCCCTCCTGCGCTCCCTCACGATGCTCAGCATCGATAGGAGGACGTTCGCTATCACGATGAGGAGCGGGACGAAGAACGTGGCTTCCTGCTCGAAGATGCTCTGCACCCTCGTGCCGTAGTAGACCCGCGCGCAGGAGCCGCCGTAGCACGAGATGGCTACGTAGCTCTCGCCGCGCTTGTCCACCACCTCGCTCGCGAACGCGAGGCCCGCCCCCTCGCTCGCGACGGCGGCGGAGATCCTGTACACGTAGAACACCTGCGAGTATCCTCCCTCGGAGGGCGCGAAGAGCGATAGGAGCGGCTGCGGGGGCACCACGATGATCACGTCGGACGCGTTAGCGTAAAGGGCCCTCCCTCCCCGCTGGATGAACGGCCTCAACGGCGTGCCGTCGGGGTCCTTGACGCCCTCGAACGCCGACTCGACGAAGTAGCCCAGCGCCCTCAGCCGCAGCCTAGCGGCGCCGTAGCCCTGAGCCTCGAAGGTGACGTCGACCTCCTCGCCGCCCCGCAGGCCGAGATCCCTCCAGGCGGTTTCGGGCAGCACCACGCCGGCTTGGCTCAAGTCTCCGAAGAGCCTGAGGGAGCCCGCTAGCGCTGGGTTCAGCTTGAGCTCCTGCGGGCTCAAGCCCAAGGCGAAGTGCAGCGTCGCCTCCCGCCCGGCCGCCCTCACCGCGACCGTCAAGCCCACGTCGGGCCTGTTCATCACGACTAGCGAGTAGTTGCCCACGTCGCTCCTACCTTCGAAGAGCAGGGGGTCGAGCTCCGCGTTCAGGGGCTGCAGCGTCTCGTTCGCGACGCGCTTCACGATGACGACGTTGGCGTCGTACCTGGCGAAGCCGCGCTCCTCGATCTTCGTGTAGACCGCGCCGAAGGTCGCGAGGACCGTGAACGCCCAGATGAAGGCGGCGATGCTGAACACCGTTATGAACGTCCTCGTCGCCTTCACCTTCGAGTACCTTTTACCCAGCGTGAACGCGACGGCGATCAAGCCGCCCAGCGCGACCTCCCCAGGAAGCTCGGGCTCCTTGATCACTCTTGGCAGCAGGAAAGCGACCGCGAAGAAGATGGCGTAAGCGCCGCCGACCGTGGCGAGGAACAGCGTGCGGTCGAGCGACCAGAGCAGCCTGAAGCCGGGGTAGACGAAGGCGAACATCAGGACGAGGGCGGCGTACAGGAGGCTGAAGGAGACCATCTTGGAGCGCTGGCTGTCGAAGAAGTAGAACGCGAGTATCGCGGCGAAGACCGCCAGGAAGCTGGGCATGACGGTCGCACCGACCTTCGCGATGTCCCTCAGGAAGCCGAGCCGCCTCGGTATCTGGTCGTTGGCGATTGCGTACACCCTCTCCATCAGAGCGATCACCTTCTCCGGCGCCTCGCCCCGCGCGTACAGCTGCTCCGCCGCACCGAGCAGCTCCTCCCCGCTCCTCAGCAGGTCGTGGATCTCGGGGATGTAGAAGCCCATTCGCTCGTAGGCGTCCACCTGGCTCCTCGCCGCGGCCATGTCGGCCTTCAAGCTCTGGAGCTGCCCCTCCATGCTGACCTTGAGTAGGTCGACGGTCTCCACCTGCTCAGCCGAAGCGAAGAGGAGCGGGTTCTCGCGCGAGCCGAGCTCGACGCCGAGGCTCTTCACCGCGAAAGTCCGCATATCCAGCACGCCGTACTCCACCCTCACCCTCACGGGCTGCCCGACGGGTACGAGCCCCTCGTTGATCTTCAACGCCTCGAAGCCCAGCCCACTCTTGATGAACATGTAATCGCACGCGGGACCGTACACGTCCACAACCTGCGGGCTGACTTTCACCTGCCGGCCGCCCACCGCGAGCGACGCGTCGCCCGCGCTCAAGCTAGCGGAGACCGGCCCCCCCTCCCTGTCCAGTACGACGATCCTCGCGGTCCCCGTCGGTACGCCGCCGATGTATATCACCTTGCCCGTCACGACGACCCTAGCGGCCGGGTACAGGACAACCCTAGCGGCAAGGCTCTCGGCGTTAGCGTAGTCGGAGATATCGATGCGGACCGGCACGCGGGTCAGCCGCCCCCCTTCGACCTTCACGACGTAAACGATGTAGTTGTCGCCGGAGGGCACGTTGCCGGAAGCCCACCCGCTAGCGTTCGTGTAGCCGACGAAAACCGCCTTGATAGTTCTCAAGCTGAAGACCACGACCGTAGCGTTAGCGACCGGCCGCCCGTCCGGCTCCACAGCCTGGACGGCGAACGCGAGGGCCTGAGGAGCGGAGGAGCACGGCTCCAGCACAGCTAGCGCTAGCGCCAGCACAAACCCCAAAAGCGCCAGCCTGCGCTCCACAGCCTGCGGCCCGCTTCAAAGCTTTTAAAACTTGCCTCTTGCGCCGCTCCCTCAAACCCGCAGCTCGAAACAGCGTGCTGGTGCCCCGGCCGGGATTTGAACCCGGGTTCTCCGGCTCGAGAGGCCGGCATACTTGACCGGGCTATACGACCGGGGCTCACCGCGCCGAGGAAACGGGGGGTTATGAGCTTTGTGGGGAAGGGGTGAGCTTTCCGCTAGCTCTAGCAGCCTGTGGAGAAAGGGAGTAAGTGGGCTCTGGTCCCTCCCTCTCGACGAACTTCCTGAGAGCGTGCCGCCATTCGGTGTAACGTCCGGCTAGCTTGAGGATTTCGTGAGCGTTTAGCACCACGCGCCAGTACTTGTAGCTTCCTGTACGTAAGGAGCGGACACCGGCTTTAACGCCCAGCTTCCCCAGCTCCTCGGCGCTCCTCTTGGAACGTGGCTACTGCGCAAAGTTTCTGGGTCTATCAAAACCTAACCGCAACTTGTAGCTTCTACCTGTTAGGCTCGCGATTTCTGCGTAAACTGGGTTTCGTTTTTGCTCATTGGAGGAGGGCGGCTGATTCTCTTAAGCACCTCCCATTTTCCGGGACATAGTAGGTTTAACATTTGACAATATCCGCGCGCCGCGCTATGTCAGCGTGAGATTTCTCGGTTTCTCTTCGAAGCAGTTGCCGATGCTGAACGCGCGCTAAAGTCACGATCAGCTAAGGTGGAGGAGGCGAGAGTACCGCTATTTTCAATTTTCGCTTTTTGAACATGCTTGAGTGATGTGCGCGGGGGGCGACGCAAAGCTTATATTATGACCTTAACAGGGATCCTAATGCGGCAGCTAAGTAAAAAAAGCCTATACTTAGCAGCCGCTACAACGCTTCTGGTACTGGTTCAGGCTTTAATGCCTATTTTCACAGCCACTGCTGTACCGCAAGAAGAATTACCCATTAACCGCTATGGATGGTTTGATGAAGTCGTCTTTTTCCCTGTGGCAGATGCAGCCAAAGCCGTTGAAATGCTGGAAAAGGGAGACATAGATATTTATTTCAAAGATATATCTGATCCAGCGCTGTTTAAAAAAATTCGAGAATCCAATGTACTAACCTATGATTTTTCATACGGTTTATACTATGAGATCACCTTTAATCCCGTTGGTCCAGAATTTTTAAATGGAAAATTCAACCCCTTCTATAATCCAAAAATTAGGGAAGCTATGAACTGGCTCATAGACAGGCAATACATAGTCGATGAAATTATGGGAGGGCTCGGAATTCCGAAATACGTCCCCGTGTGTAAAGGCTTCCCAGACTATGTTAGGCACGAAGATACTATAAAGAGGCTTGAGGAAAAATACAAATATAATTTTGAAAAGGCTAAACAAGTGATATTTGAAGAAATGTCAAAGGTTCCAGGAGTTGAGTACAAAGATGGAAAATGGTATTATAAAGGTGAACCGATAATCCTAAAATTCGTCATAAGAGTCGAGGATGCAAGAAGGCGTATAGGGGATTACGTTGCAGAGCAACTGGAAAAAATAGGTTTCACCGTAGAGAGAATGTACAAAACTTCGAGAGAAGCTTCTCCCATATGGATGAGAGGCAACCCTGCTTTAGGTCAATGGCACCTCTACACTGGAGGTTGGATAACAACGGCGGTATCAAGAGACGACTCAGATAACTTCCAGTTCTTCTATACTAATAAGTCTGGCATGGCTAGTATCAGCCCACTATGGGCATCGTATAAGGCGTCTGCAGAATTCCAGAATATCGCGGATAAACTCGCTGAAAAGAAGTTCAACACTTTGGAAGAGAGGAAACAGCTAATGGAGCGAGCATTCGAGTTAGCGCTTCAGGATTCCGTAAGAATATGGCTCGTAGACCAAACCGCTGTTTGGGTTAGAAGGAAAGAGATATACGCGATAGCAGACTATTCGGGAGGCTACCCGGTCGGAATATGGCCTGTCACTTTAAACCGCGAAAGGAAGGTGGGCGGAACAGTAAGAATAGCGAGCTCAGACGTGATAACCGGAGACGCATGGAACCCTGTTGCCGGATCTAACTGGATATACGATACCATGATCATGACGGCTACTGGTATGCCCGCTTTCTGGATGCATCCAAAAACTGGGCTTCCCATACCTTCAGAATATATTGAAAAAGTTACAATAGAGGCAGAAAAAGGCACATTAACATTCCAGAATCCAGAGAGCAAGAATTGGTTAACCCTCAAATTCGTCGATAAAGTTACTGTCCCTCCGGATGCTTGGTACGGTTGGGATGTTGGAAAGAAGAAAGTTGTGACAGCTGGAGAAGCGGGTGTAACAGCGGCAAAAGTTAAGATAGTTGCCGAGTACAAAGATATTATAGGAAAATTTGAGTATCATGATGGAACTGTTATGAGTCTTGCCGATTGGGTTTGGAGCTGGCCTCTGAACTTTGAACGAGCAAGCAACATGAGTCCGCTTTACGACGAAGCGTTTGTGGAAACTTTCAAAACATGGAGAGGATACTTTATCGCGTGGAGAATCGTAAGCGAGCACCCATTGAAAATAGAGTGGTACGTCAACTACACGAATATGGATGCCGAACTGATAGCCTACAGCTTTGTCGGTTTAGCTGGACCATGGCACGTTACCGCGATAGGTGTTAAAGCGGAGGAAAAAGGGCTCTTAGCTTTCGGACAGGACAAAGCTTTGAAAAAGAACGTTGAGTGGATGAACTACATAGCTGGGCCAAGCCTGCAAATACTCTACAACGTACTGAACGAAGCCATAGCCGAAGGTTACATACCATTCGCCGAGCTCAACAAGCAGTACATCTCCGTCGAGGAGGCAAAGGCAAGGTACAATGCCCTGATGAAATGGTACAATGAGCACAGGCACTTCTGGGTTGGAGCTGGACCCTACTACTTAGATAAAGTTGACATAACAGCGCACACAGCAACTCTAAAACCTTTCCGCAAGCTGCTACAGCGCGAGCTTATAATCGCAGTGGAAGGATCTGGAACGACAGATCCAGCTCCAGGCTCATATGGATACTTTGGGCGAGAATCTGTAACGATAACTGCCAAACCGGGCTTCTTGTGGCTTCTTGAAAAGTGGATTGTAGATGGGGAAGAAAAACCAGCGTCGCCGTCTCTCACAGTAGTTACAGATAAGCCGCACGTAGTTAAAGCTGTATTCAGGCTCTGGTACGAAGCTATAGCAGCAATAATAGCCGTAATCGTGGTCATTGTAGCCGCTGCCATCTTCCTGAGGAGGAAGGCAGCCTCGCAGAAAGAAAGAGGAAAGTAGCACAGTTTAAAAATAATAAAATTTTTATACCCCCGCTCCTCCCAGTGAACACCCAGCTGTGGGTGAGCCTAGGTTGGCACTGCCGAAAGGCTTTATCAAATACATGGCTAAAAGAGCAAGTACCGCGCTGATAAGCTTAGTTATAGCTGTTTATGTTTCCATTATCCTAGCAAATCTAGGTGGTCTCGTAGATGAAATGGTGAAGGCGGATCTTTTGACGAGTATAACGCTAAATGTTAGAAATAACCCAGCTTACCAGGGGCTTCCAGCAACTGAAAAGCAAAAAATTATAGAAAATTTGTACCAGTCTGCATTAGAGGCTAAAGGATTAAATAAACCGTTCATAGTAAGGTCGATTTACTACTTAAAGGATGCAATTACATTGGATCTAGGAACGGCCCTCTATTTGACAAGCGATAGTGGTTCAAAAAAGGTAAAAAACATAATATTGGAAAGACTACCTCAAACGATACTGCTTTTTACGACAGCTTCGCTTGTCAGCTTTTTTATAAACCTTTTTGGCGGTCTAATGCTTGCTAGGAAATATGGGTCAAAGATGGATAGGATAGTGGCAGCTTTAGCTCCAACCTCTGTAATACCGGGTTGGGTTTACGGCTTGCTGCTGCTATTGGTGTTTTATTCTTGGCTTCACGTACTCCCTGCAGGAGGAATTGTTGATTACCCACCTCCGGAAAACCCTATACTATACGCCCTATCGGTTTTAAAGCATATGGTATTACCATTGTCCGCTTGGATCGTATCAGGGCTTTTTCTAGGTTTATACTCCAGTAGAACCTTTTTCTTGATATTTTCTACTGAAGATTACGTAGAAGCGGCGAAAGCAAAAGGTCTTCCACCGCGACGTATCGATATGCTATATGTTTTAAGGCCAACACTTCCATCAATAGTTACAAGTTTTTCATTTACACTTATAGGCTCATGGGGGGGTGCAATAATTACAGAAACGGTGTTTGATTGGCCCGGTTTGGGTAGGCTTCTCTCTGCAGCTCTTTCCTATCCAGATCCTCCAGTTATTATAGGCGAAGTTACCATTTATGCTTGGTTGTTAACAATAACGGTTTTGATTCTAGATGTTATTTATGGGTTATTAGATCCAAGAATAAAGGTGGGAGGTGGTTAAAATGAGTAATTCGAGGATTAATATTTTGAAAAGGATTGGGGATTTGAAAAGTACAGTTCAAATGCTTTTAGAGTATAGAGGAGCTTTTGCTGGGTTAGCTATTCTCCTCTTCCTATTAGGTTTGGCGATATATGCTGTAATCACGATACCTCAACCAGAGGCTATCAGACTTTGGAGGTCAGTGAGCTTATGGAGTAAAAATCCGAAAAATGCAGAGCCGGAATGGGTCGAGATCTTTTATGGTAAAAAGCTGCCGCGAACAATTATGATTTCTTTTAAATTTGATGAAGCAAAAATAGCTCCTGTAGGGGAAGAAAAAATTAACATTTCATGGGTTAAATATTTTACCTTTGAATACGATGATTTTCCTTCAGAATTTATAATATTTTTCAATTCAACCTATCCTGAAGGGGTTCAACCTATGATTAATATTTATTGGATAAGACCTGATGGAGATGAAATCTTGCTAAAGAAATATATCGTAAGGAGACAAGACGATAAATATTACGTGAGTAATGATTTCGGATTAGAGTTAGAATTAGAAAAAATATTCACGCAAAAAATAGGTAGTAAACCCAATTTTGTGGTAACTATTGAGAGGGGTCTTTTCGGTGCTTATGCTCGGGATCCGAAGGTCTTAAAAGGTAGATACGGTTTACGTTTAAACGCTATTTTAAGTAAAAATAGTACATTAAACGCTGAAGCTGTCATATACGGAAGAGTTTTTGGTATAGCTGGAACTGATCATCAAAGAAGACCTTTGATAATTGGTTTACTGTGGGGAACACCTGTAGCTTTATCGTTTGGTATTTCAGCCGCCTTGCTGACGACAATGCTAAATCTTATTATTGGCTCGATAAGTGGTTGGTATGGCGGTAAGATTGATGCGGTTATTCAAAGGATAGTTGAGATAAATTCTATATTACCGTTTTTACCAATTTTAATACTGTTAACAACTTTTTATAAAATTGATATAACGATAATCCTAATTTCTGTTGTCCTTTTGAATATTTTCTCACTCGGCGTTAAGAATACACGTGTCCTCGTTATGCAGATAAAAACCTACCCGTATATCGAAGCTGCACAAGCTTACGGAGCAAGTAATATGAGATTAATATTTCTATATGTTATCCCTAAGATTTTACCGCCTGTAATTCCAGGGATGATATCGTCGGTGCCTAGTTTCGTGTTTTTAGAAGCTGGGCTTTCATTCTTAGGATTAGGAGATCCCTTCCTTCCGACATGGGGTAAGATCATAAATGATGCGTTCACTAACGGTGCTATATACAAAGGATTGTATTACTGGGTTCTAGAGCCTGTTTTTCTGTTAATATTGACTGCCATCTCTTTTGCGTTGATCGGAATGTCTCTAGAGAAAGTTGTTAACCCTAGGTTGAGAGAACTTTAGGGTGGTGGAGATGTGCGGAGTTATACTCGGCGTCAGGAATTTACGTCTCTACTACTTCACGCGGAAAGGTATAGTTAAAGCTGTGGACAACGTCAGCTTCGACTTGAAGAAAGGTGAGACGCTGGCGGTTGTGGGCGAGTCGGGCTGCGGCAAGAGCTCGCTGGCGAGGGCCATCATCAGGCTGCTGCCCCGCAACGTCCACACGTACGATGGGCAGATCCTCCTCGACGGGCG
>Ga0080004_1115817_pt1 | contig 10680 bp, 9 predicted proteins | sample WasSprMetagenome_FD_69207 | JGI IMG/M metagenome (GOLD analysis project Ga0080004, IMG submission 69207) | Sulfidic aquatic microbial communities from Washburn Spring, Yellowstone National Park, USA - WS (SPADES assembly) (version 2) | ecosystem: Environmental > Aquatic > Thermal springs > Hot...
TGCGTTGGCGGCACCTGGAACTCCGAGTTCCTGACGCGGGCGCGGGACTCGCGGCTGCTGTGCCCGGCCTGCGCGTGGGGGTATAGCCAGGCCAGGTTCCAGGGTGGGCCCAAGGGTCGGGTGTATGCCCCGGGGATCGGGTTCCACCCGCTTGCTGATTGGCGGGCTGTGGTGTCGTTCCTGAGCGCGCCTGACTCCGTGCTGCCGCCCGGGGTTCCGTTCGCGCTGCTGGTGGTTCCGGGGAGGTCCGCTCTGCAGCCCTTCCGGGCGGTGGTGAACTGGGGGCGCGACCCGGTGGCGCTGCTGTGGGACGGCAAGGCGGTGGTGTGGGTGTCGCCGCCCGAGGTGGCCCGGCTGGCCGCCGCTTACGGCGACTTGGATCTGCCTGCGCGGGAGCGGCCGGATGCGGGCGGCTTCCTGGGCGTGTTGATGGGGAAGTTTGCGTCGGAGGTGCGGCGGGCTGCCGCGAAGAGCGATAGCGGCAACGCGCGGGGGGCGACAAAGGTGGAAACCGCGAAGAGAAAGGGAAAGGGGAGGAAAGCATGAGCGTGGACAAGGGTGGCTTGAAGTACGTGGGGTTGTGGAAGCTGCGCGCTCCGCTGTACCACGGGGCGCCTGTGATGGACCGGGAGTGGCTGCAGCGGAGGCGGCGCAACCGGGGTTTCCAGCACGCGAACCACTCCCTGTTGCGGGAGGGTCAGGTGGCGTGCGTCATCGAGGAGGGAACGGCCCCGCGGCTGACGTTCAGGCCCGTGTACGAGGTCAGCGGTAACTCCATGCGGGGCCTGCTGCACGCCATCGTGGCGCGGCACACGCTGCTGACGCTGGGGTTGCCAACGGACTGGCAAGAGCTGAAGGAGAAGTTCGGCTGGCAGGGCGACGATGAGGTCGCCCTGCTCTTCAAGGGTGGCCCCATGGTGGCTGGGGACGTGGAGAACCTGGAACGGCGCAAGAGGCTGCGGGAGAAGCTGCCGATTGTGGACCTGTTTGGCGGGTGCTACCGCGGCGAGAGCTTCCGGAGCATGTTGAGGATGGACTTTGCCGTTCCGGCAGTGCGGGAGGTTGCCCGGGTGTGGCCGGAGTTCGACGGCCTGCTGGCTGACGAGGGCCTTTCCTGGGAAGCGCTTCCTGCTGAGGTGGAGCTCCGGAAGGCCGTTGAGGACAACCCGTACTGGTTCGCGCGGCACATCCCCGAAGAGCTGGCCGGGCTGGTCTGGGAGGAAGAGGTGCCGGAAGGGGCCACCCGGGATGTCCAGAAGGCCCGGATGGTCTTCAGCCTGGACGCCATCCCCGCCGGGATGCTGATGTTCCACAGGTTCGCCTTGCTGCCCGGTGCGAGCGACCGGGCGCGCTGGTGCCTGGAGGCCGCCGTGCACCTCTGGCTGACGGAGTACGACGGCGTGGTGGGCGGCGGTGCGGCGCGCGGCTTCGGCGGCTTGGTGCAGGCGCGGTACCGGAAGTGCTCCGGGGATGTTCTGGGCGATGTCGTGGACTTCGAACGGGGGTACGAGGAGTACACGAAATGGCTTGAGACGAACAAAAACAGCATCTTGGAGTACCTCGCGCGGCTGCCCTTGGAGTTCCCGGGCCGGCCGCGGCGGGGCGGCTCCCGTAACGGGCAGGGCGGGGAGCCCGCGGGGTCCGGCGGGAATGAGGATGACGAGTAGGGGGTGGTCCGAGTGGACCGCTTCCGGGTGAGGTTCCACATGGGTGCCCCGGTCGTGCTCTCGGGGCACCCCCTCCACTTCGATGGCCTCCTCGCGGCGTTGCTGGACCCGACGTCCGACCCGGTGGCGAGCCGGTACGTTGACCCGGGCCTGCCGCTGGCGCGGGAGGGGGATCCGTCCTGCTACTTCTACCGGGCGTCGGCCTGGGAGATCCCCGCGGGCGAGGTCTTCCTGGACGGGCTCGTCCGCACGACCTCCTGGCTTGACTGGGCCTCGGAGTGGGTTAGCGGGCGGCCCGTTGAGGTCGGCAGGGGCCGTTACCGGCAGTTCCGGGAGCAGTTCGAGGTGATTGCGGTTCCGGAGGTCGTCTTCTATGCGGAGGGTGATGTCGACCGGGTGGCCGCGGTGCTCGACCGGGCCTGGCGGGGCGGGTACCTCGCGCTGGGGCCCATGAGGCGGATGGGCTACGGGGCTGTGATCGGCGTGGAGGTTGAGGTGACGGCGGATGACTTCTCCGTGGTGGGGCCTGACGGGTGGGTGGCGCGGCACGTCCCCGTCTCCTTTGCCCCTCCCGGGGCGAAGGGCCTGAGGGGGCTTGTGCCGTGCCGGCCCCCGTACTGGTACCCGCCGCGGAGCGTGGAGTGCCTGTGCCCCTCGCCCGCGCGGTGGCTGCCGCACCTGCGCCCGGCGCGGGTTGCGGTTGCGGCGGGCGCGCGGGGGCAATAGCGGAGCGGCTGCGGGGGAGGCCATCCCCTCCCCCGCAGCGTCCGGCAGCAAATGTGAGAGGAGGGTGTAGGTTGTCGTCTGTTGTGTGCACTCCCGAGGTTCTTGTGCTGCAGCTGGTGAAGGTGCCGCGGGACCCGGCGAAGCCGTACGGGGTGCTGGCGCTGGAGGGCCCGCTGGCCGGGAAGAGGCTGGGGATGTTTCTGGAGCCGCCCGACCGGCCGGCGTGGCTGCGGCGGAATGTGGCGTTCCTGGCTCGGGGTCTCCTGGAGAAGAAGAAGGTGCTCCGAGTGCCGGTTCCGGGCGGCCTGGGGCTCCTGCCGACCAAGGAGGCGATGGAGCGCCTCCTGCGGCACGGGTTCCCGGACGTGGACGTCCAGAGGTTGCTTGCCGCCGTGGGGTGCCTGAGCCTGGTGGAGGCCGCCCGCCTGTGCCAGGACGACCCCGAGGCGTTTGTCAGGGACGCTTCGGCGGCGGTGGGCGAGCTTGCCTCGCAGGTGGCGGGCTGGCTGGTCCAGGTAATGGAGGATCATGACCTGGCGGAGGTCATCAGGGGACTGGGCGAGGCGGGCCTCGACCTGCCCGTCGCGCTGGCGGCGTACGATCTGCTGGAGCACCGGGCGCGCCGGCGGCACAAGACGGTGTGGCGCCTGATTGAGGAGGACCCCTGGGTGGTGGCGCAGGTTGAGGGCGTCGAGTTTCCCGACGTCGTGCCGCTGGCCCGGAAGCTGGGGAAAGCCGACTTCACGGTGGAGAGGGCGTTGGGCCGGGCGTTCTGGGTCGTCTGGCGCGAGGCGCGCAACGGCCACGCCTACGCGCGGGCGGGTCAGGTGAAGGCCGAGATCGTGCGGGATCGCTTCGGGAAGACGGAGGGCGTGCCGCAGGCGGAGTGGGATCGCGCCCACGATATCTTGAGGCAGGCGCAGCGGCGCGGCGAGATCGCGCCGGGGCGCGGGTCGCTCCAGCTGGACTTCCAGTACAAGGACGAGATGGCGGCCGACCTGGCGCGGTGGCACGAGGAGCGCGGGCTCCCCGCGGACCGGGGCGACCTGGTGCTGGCCTCGCAGGCCGTGTACCTGTGGGGGGTGTTTGACTCCGAGCGGGCGGTCGCGCAGAAGCTGGTGGAGCGGCGTTCTGCTGTTCCCCAGCCGGCCCTCGTGCCCGGCTTCTTCCTGCAGGTGGCGTTGGCGTGCGCTGAGCGGGGGCTCGACCGCTGGCAGCGGGTCGCCGTGGAGAGGGTGGCGCAGCACCCGATTGTGGTGGTGACGGGCGCGGCCGGCACGGGGAAGACGCAGCTGGTGGCGGCCCTGGCGAAGGCGGCCCTGACTCCTGCGGTTAACCTGCCGGTGACGCTGCTTGCGCCCACGGCGGTGGCCGCGCAGCGCGCGGGGCTGAAGGCCGGTGTGCAGGGGATGACCATGCACGCGGGGCTGGGCGTGACGAAGCCCATGGAGGACCATGCCGACCCCGAGGGGCGCAGGCGGCCGGTGCGGCTTGAGGGGCTGGTGCTGGTGGACGAGGCCGGCATGGCGGGGCTGGTGCCGTTCCGCCACCTGCTCCTCGCGCTGGGCGAGGGGGCAAGGCTGGTGCTGGTGGGCGACCCGGCGCAGCTCGGGGCGGTGGGTCCCGGGGACGTGCTGGGGAGCCTCCTGCTGGCCCGGGACAAGGGGCTGCTTCCGGCGGAGTGGTTCGTCGAGCTGAAGACGTTCCACCGCGGCTCGCTCCTGATCCAGAACGCGGACAGGATCAGGAGGGGCGATGTCTCCCTGGCGTGGCAGCCCGACCTGTTCGAGCGGGTGGTCGTGCCCTGCGACGCGCAGGGGGAGGCCGCTCCCGGTGCGATGCGGGACGCGCTGAAGGGCGTCTTGGATCGGCTGGCGTCCCAGGGGGTCCCGTGGGAGGACGTGTTGGTTCTCTGCGCCCTGAAGGGCGAGGCCGGCGGCCGGGAAGGGGTGGCGTCATACAACCTCCTCCTGCAGGAGCGGTTCAACCGGGACGGGCGGCCGGTGCCCGGGACTCGGTTCCGGGTTGGCGACCGGGTGGTGTGCGTGGAGAACGACTACGGCTCTGACGGGGCCGCCTGGCGGCACCCCGGCAGGCCCCCGGTCTTCAACGGCATGGTGGGCCGGGTGGTGTCGTGCGACGAGGCCCGGGAGGAGGCCGTGGTGGAGTTCCCGCTTCCCGGGGCGGACCCGGTGCGGGCGCCGTACTGGTTCCGCGAGATGCCGAGGTGGCTGGAGCTGGCGTACGTGCTGACCATCCACAAGGCGCAGGGTGCCGAGGCGCCCGTGGTGGTGGTCCTGGAGCACAGGCGGGGCCGGAAGCGGTTCACGCGCCGGATGCTGTACACGGCGGTGACGCGGGCCCTGCACGACCCGGCGAAGCCGTGGTCGGAGCGGGTGTACCTGGTCGGCCCGGACGGGTTCGTGGAGGAGGCCGTGCGGAACGAGGCCCCGCCGCGCCGGGGCAAGCTGGTGTACCGGATGGCCGAGCTCCTGGCCGGTCGCGGCCGGCCGTGGCGGGGTCCGGGCGGTGTGCGGGTGGTGAGGTGAGGGCGGCGGGCCGGGGTTCCGCCCGGCCCGCTTCGGTTCTGCGGGGTGGAAAGGCTCGGGTTGCGGCGTCGACGGTTCCCCGCAGGGGATGGCAAGGCGATATCTACTGGTTTTTGGTAGGCTGTCTGGCCGCGGTTGCGGTTCCCCGCAGGGGATGGCAGGTTGGAGGCGGCGAAGATAAGAGATCGGGTTGTAACGTTTTCGGTTCCTCGTAGGGGATGGCAAGCGCATGTCCACCTGGAGCGGCCGGAGCGCTTTGTGCGGTTGCGGCGGTGCTGGTTCCCCGCCGGGGGTGGCGAGTGGGCGGGGTGCAGGCCCCGGCGTTCTGGGCCAGCTGCAACGGTGCTGGTTTTGCGTAGGGGATGGCAAGAGGGAAAACGGTTATCTGCGTGGCTTGCGTCGCTGGCAGTTGCAACGTCTTCGATTCCCCGTAAGGGATGGCAAGCTTGAGCACACTCCGTTCCAACTTCCTGAGGGGTTGCAACGTCCTCGATTCCCCGTAGGGGATCGCAGGGCAAAGTCGTCGTACGGGAACAGCTCCACCACGGCGCGTTGCGACAATCGCGGTTCCCCGTGGGGGATGGCAAGACTCCGGGCGTGCCCCAGAGCATGATGGCCGGGCTTCGTTGTGGTAGCTGTGATTCCCCATAGGGCATGGCAGGCACGTCACGTATCACGTCTCTGCTGTCCTCCGGCCTGGTTGCAAGGTCCTCGGTTCCCCGTAGGGGATAGCAAGCAGCTTGCGGCGGACATTGCCGGTATGCGGAAAACCTGTTGCAACGTCCTCGGTTCCCCGTAGGGGATAGCAAGGTGCATTGCCTGGTGACCGGCGCCACAGGGAGCGGGAAGGTTGCAACGTCCTCGGTTCCCCGTAGGGGATAGCAAGGGGGGCAGGCCGTGACTTGCGGCTGTTGGATCTGCGGCCTGCCCCCCTTGTGGCCCGGTTCGAAGATGCGGGTGGGCTGGCCGCAACACGGCCGGTCTTCAAAAGATGGTGCGCTTTTTTGGGGTTTGGCTGCCGGTTCCAGCTGGATCCGGCAAGGAGGTCGGGGTGCTTGGTTTGGCGGGAATGGTGAGATGCCCTGCGGGTGTCGCAGAAGTCGGCGGCTGGTTCGCGTTGCAACATCCTCGATTCCCCGTGGGGGATGGCAGGGCAAGGGCGTCGTGCGGGAACAGCTCCACCACGGCACGTTGCGTCAATCGCGGTTCCCCGTGGGGGATGGCAAGGCTGGAGCCCGGTCAGGGCGGTGCCGGCAAGAGTTGCGTTGCGATGTCCTCGGTTCCCCCTAGGGGATGGCAAGATGCCCGGGGTCGGGTAGCTGACGAATTCGTCGAGGAGTTGCAATGTCCTCGGTTTCCCGTAGGGGATAGCAAGCTGGCGTGGAGGACAAAGTGCTCGCGACGAGCCTGGCCGTTGCGATGTCCTCGGTTCCCCGTAGGGGATAGCAAGCGCGGGAACACCGTCAGGCCCTTCTCGTCTGCTTGCGTTGCAACGGCGCCAGTTCCCCGTAGGGGATGGCAAGTAGGCACAGCGGCCCGTGTCGGTCTGGTATGCAGGGCTGTTGCAACATCTTCGGTTCCCCATAGGGAATGGCAAGGGGACAGGGCGCCGCTTGCGGTTGTTGGGTGTGCGGCCTGTCCCCTTGTGGTTCGGTTCGAAGACGCGGGCGGGCTGGCCGGAAAGCGGCCGATCTTCGAAAGATGGTGCGCGTTTTTGGGGTTTGGCTGTCGGATCCAGCTGGATCCGGTAAGGAGGCTTGGGCGCTTGGCTTATGGGACTGACGCGCAGATGGAAGTGCGGGCTGGCAGAGGCATGCGGCGGTGATTGGGGTGTTGGTAGCTCGGGGCGTGGGTGGCGGATTGTGCTTTCCCGAGGGCGTTCGGCGGTTGAGAGGTAGAGCTGTGGCCTGGTGGTTTCTCTTAGGGAATGGCAAAGGCAAGGGACGGTGAGTGCAGTGGCGGATTGTGCTTGCCTGCATGGGCCGCGGGTTGTACTGTCGACGCGCAGGGGATAGGAGGGTGTAGGTCCTGGTGCGGCGGCAGCAATTGCAACGCCGATGGTTCCCCGCAGGGGATGGCAGGAAGTTGCAGTAGCTGGTTGTGTGGAATTCTTGTGGCGGCTATGGTTCCCTAGGGGGGATAGCAGGGGAAACGTTGACGCGCTAGGTGTTGGTGTTGCCTTTGCCGGAACGGCTTCGGTTCTCCGCAGGGGATGGCAAGTCTCTGATCAGGCGGGTCGACCCTGCGCTTGACCGCGAGTTGCAACTTCTTCGGTTCCTCGTAGGGGATGGCAAGAACAATTCCTCAGGGGTAGTAAACTGTGTTAGGGGTTGTTGCAACGGTACTGGTTCCCCGTAGGGGATAGCAAGTGCGCTGGGAAAACATAGTACCCCCTTCTAATCAGTTCTGTTGCAACGGTGCCGGTTCCCTGTAGGGGATGGCAAGTAATGTCGTTCTTGCATGCTTGCGGCCGTGTTGTACTGTCCTCGATTCCCCGTAGGGGATGGCAAGAACTCCGCTGGGTCGACCGGCTGAAGTCCGGTCAAACGTTGCAACACCTTCGAATTCCCCGTAGGGGATTGGGTGGGCACCGGCGGTGGGGGCGGCGAGGCCGGGACCGCCTGTGTTACGCCGCCCTCGGTTCCCCGTAGGGGATGGCAAGGACGGCTTCCATCTCCCGCCCTGCTGTTTCGCGGGCCGTGTTGTAAGGGCTTCGGCTCGTCGTAGGGGATGGCAAGGGGCTGTGCTGGGCGAGCCTTTCCTCCGTTGAACGATTGTGGTTCCGGGTGGGGAATGGCGAGTGGCTGGTTCACGCGATGCTTGACTGCGGTCACCATGGGGTCGCAATGACGGCGGTTCCCCATGGGGGATGGCAGGGCATAACACTTTGCCATCGGGGGTTTCCCGCACCGGTTGCGACGACCGTGGTTCCCCATGGGGGATGGCAAGATGGGGGATGGCAAGGCGGTGCTATCCCACCCTATTCCTATTCCTAGCGCGAGAGCATGGGCGCAACAGCCACGGCTCCCTGTAGGGGATGGCAAGGGTCAGGTCCCCCCGGGCCGCCTGCACCGCCGCGTTCCGTTGCAACGTTCTTGGTTCCCCGTAGGGGATGGCGAGGCCTCGCCGCGGATCTTGATCTCCTGCCGAGACCGCTTGTTGAAATGTGAAATGGTTGCGGTTTGCCCCGTAGGGGATAGCAAAACTCCGGGCTCGCCCCAGAGCATGATGGTCAAGTTCCGTTGCGGTAGCTGTGTTTCCCCGTAGGAAATGGCAGGTTGCTTCGCCCCACGTGTACCATCATTCGCCCGTTGAGATGGCTTCGGTTTCCCATAGGGGATAGCAAGGTCACAATACTCGGCCACCAGCCGGGGATCCACGGTTGCAACGTCTTCGGTTCCCCATAGGGGATAGCAAGGGGGCGGGCTGCGGCTTGCGGCTGTTGGGCCTGCGGCCTGCCCCCTTGTGGCCCGGTTCGAAGATGGGGGTGGGCTGGCCGGAAGGCGACCGGTCTTCGAAAGGTGGTGCGCGTTTTTGGGGTTTGGCTGCCGGGTTCAGCCGGATCCGGCAAGGGGGCTTGGGTGCTTGGTTTGGCGAGAGTGGCGTGCAGGTGGAGAAGGGAGCTGGCAGAGGCATGTGGCGGTGATTGTGGTGTTGGCGACTCGGGGCGCGGGCGGCAGGTTGTGCTTTCTCGAGGGCGTTCGGCGGTTGAGGGGTGGGGCTGTGGCATGGTGGTTTCTTTTAGGAAATGGCGAAGGCGAGGGACGATGAGTGCAGTGGCGGATCGTGCTTGCCTGCATGAGCCGCGGGTTGTACTGTCGGCGGTTCTTTGCAGGGGAGGAGGGTGTAAGCCCTGGTGCGGTGGCAGCAATTGCAATGTCGATGGTTCTCCGTAGGGGATGGCAAGATTGTGCAGGGTGCTTTGCATGGGGTTGTGCTAACCGTTGCAACAGCGGTTCCCCATAGGGGTAGCAGGTAGACGCCCTAAGGGGTCGGGTGCGCGTGGGAAAGTTGCAATGGCCCTGGTCCCCCGTAGGGAATGGCAAGGATTTTTTCACCAATGGGGCAGAGCCTGTTGCACAAACCCGGGGGAGGAATGGCTGACAGCTTTGGAGAATATAGGCATTAACTCATGGTGTACCTTCCCCGGGGTGGTACCATGGCCTACAACTTCCATCCGGTTGATCGGGAGCAGATGTACCTGATGCCGCCCTGCCTGCGCGACTGGCTGCCTCAGGACGACCTCGTGTGGTTCATCATCGATGCGGTCAAACAGATGGATCTTTCGAGGTTCTACGCCAAGTACCGGCAGGACGGCTGGGGGCGGGCGGCCTACGACCCGTCCATGATGGTCACTCTTCTGCTTTACGCCTACTGCATCGGAGAGCGTTCGAGCCGGAGGATCGAGTGGCTGTGCCACCGCGACATAGCCTTCCGGGTGATCACGGCCAATCGGGCCCCCGACCACAGCACCATCGCCCGCTTCCGTCAGGAGAACGAGAAGGAACTGGAGGAGCTGTTCGTGCAGGTGCTGAGGCTGTGCGCCGAAGCCGGCCTCGTGAAGGTGGGTGTGGTGGCGCTGGACGGGACGAAGGTCAAGGCCAACGCATCCCTTTCCGCCAACCGGACGTACGAGGCCATCCGGGAGGAAGTGGACAAGATGCTTTCTGAGGCCAAAGCCCGGGATGCCGAGGAGGACCGCCTGTTCGGGGGAGCGTACAGAGGGGACGAGTTGCCCGAGGAGCTGCGTGATCCCCGGAGTCGGCTGGCCCGGCTGATGGCGGCCAAGGCCAGGTTGGAGAAGGAGGCTGCTGAGGCCGCTTTGGCGCAGGAGGCGAAGATCTCTGCGCGCCAGGCGGAGGAAGAGGAGACGGGCAAGAAGAAGCGTGGCCGCAGGCCCAAGAACCCTGATCCCACCCCGGACCGGGAAGCGAAGGCGAACGTGACCGACCCTGACAGCCGGATCATGAAGACGCGTGCTGGGTACGTGCAGGGTTACAACGGGCAGGCGCTGGTGTGCGAGACCCAGGTGATAGTGGCTGCGGATCTCACGCAGGAGGAGAACGACTGCAAGCAGCTACGCCCCATGGTGAAGCAGGCGAAGGAGAACCTGAAAATGGTCGGGGTGCGTGAGAAGATGGGCGCGTTGGGTGCGGATGCGGGCTACTGGAGTGAGGCCAACTGCGCGGGGGCTGATCCCGATGGGCCGGAGTTGTTCGTGGCTACCACGAAGGATTGGAAGCAGCGGAAGGCAGCGAGGGAGCAGCCTCCTCCGCGGGGACGGATTCCGCGGCGCCTGGGTGTCAGGGAGCGTATGGAGCGGAAGTTGCTGACCAAGCGCGGGCGTGAAGTGTACAAGAAGCGGAGCCAGATAGTGGAGCCGGTGTTCGGGCAGGTCAAGGTGGTGCGTGGTTGTGACCGGTTCATGCGACGGGGCTACTCGGCCTGCCGGAGCGAGTGGCGGCTGATCTGCGCCACGCACAACCTGCTCAAGTTGTGGCGGCACTTTTTGACCGTGTGGGGCAAGGCCAAGGGGCTAGTCTGCCCTCCTGGGACGAAACCGGCCCTGGCGGCCTGACGAGGGAGTCATGGAGCAGGAAAATGCCTCGTGCAGGGGCCAACGGGGGTCCACCCGAGCCACTGACCTTCACCAGTTCCCCCTTCACACGGTTACCATCGCGTTTGTACGACAGGCTCAATTCCCGGCCAAATAATGTTAGCCCCTACAGTTCCTATCC
>Ga0080004_1193878_pt1 | contig 10678 bp, 14 predicted proteins | sample WasSprMetagenome_FD_69207 | JGI IMG/M metagenome (GOLD analysis project Ga0080004, IMG submission 69207) | Sulfidic aquatic microbial communities from Washburn Spring, Yellowstone National Park, USA - WS (SPADES assembly) (version 2) | ecosystem: Environmental > Aquatic > Thermal springs > Hot...
TACATATTTCTCCACATAGGTGGCATGGGGCTGTTTTAAATAGATTTACACGTCTCATGCGGTCTGTAGCGGTTCACCACATCTCCGTAGCCCGCCCCCGCCACCGCCACCTCCAGCTGTCTAAGAGCCAGACATGGGTTGTGCTTCGCCAGCCGCGCCGCAGAGGCCACGGCCGCCTCCACCACCACGTCTCCGCAGTCTGCACCACATTTTTCGTATATCAGCGACGCGTCCCCCACAGTCTCCACGAACTTCTCCAAGAGCCCTTCGATAGATTCGCCGAGATCCGCGGCTGTTACCAACGCCTGAGCCGCCACGTCGCCGGGAACCACAGACGTGGACTCCACCAAGGCCAGAGCCAGCTTTTTAGTGATCTGTCCCCCACGGGAGAGGGCCTGCAACACGTAGTCTTTGAAAGGTCTGAGGTCCACTCTTCTTCCGCGCTCGGCGGCGTCGTAGAGATAGTTCAAAACCTCGATCCACCCCCTCTCGTCCACATCCTCCGCCCTCTTCCCTGCGTACTGCCCAAGCCCTTCAGCGGCCGCCGGAGGCAACTCCACCGACAGCCTATAGGGATTTAGAATTGCATCTAGAACCTCGTCGATGAGCGTCCCGCGGCGGCACAGCAACCTCATCTTCCCTATGCAAGGGGTTTCCCCCAGCGCTACGGCGACGATAGACTTCGCGAGGTCGTCGTAGGCCTCAAACGCCGTGACGTACGCCTTCACCAACGTCCTCAGGTTGATCTGCCTAGGGGCGGCGCCGCACTGCTCACCCACTTCCCTAGCTACCTTTGACAGGGCCTCCTCGTAGAGGGCCCCCCTGCTTATCCCCAGCGCCTTCAGAGGCCAGGTCGGCTTCATGACGCGTTTAAGCTCCTCTGCAGACTGAAGCGCCAGTATCTTCACATATTCTCTATGCGGCCCGCCTACTTTGTCGATAAGCGCAAGAAGCTTCTCAAGCATCCTCACCTTAGACTCAACAACGTCGTAGTGGACGGTCTGAGAAGCAATCAGCGGTGGAAGATGTCGGTAAGCCATTAAATTCACGAAGATCCTCGCCCTAGGACAAGTGGACGCGTAGAGGGTCTTGGCTAGGGCGGCAAGCTTCTCCACATATGCCTGCCTCGCCTTCTCCACAACGCCGTCAGGCTCTTCGTCGCAGTATTGGAGACTCTTCGCGGCGTACAACGCCATGTAGCCCAAGCCCTCGCCCCACTTGGCGATCCGGGCCACGACCTCGCCGGCGTAGTCGTCGCCGCAGTAAACCTCGGAATTCAGGAGGAAGATCTCCTCGGCCACATCAGCGTCGGGCCTCACCGCGATTTTTTCAAAACGCGAAAGCTCAGACCTGCACCGAACCGCCAGCTCTCTTGGCAGAACCACGACGGTCGGGTAGCCCCGGCGCCTTACGTATTCGGCCCTCGACAATATCTTGCCGCAACTATCGCGCCAAAGAGCCGCGTGTTCAGACCAGATCTCGGGCTCCGAGTAAAACTGCGGAGGCAACGCGTCAAACACCGCGAAGGCCCACTTGGCCTTCTTCGCCAGCCTTAGGTATTCGGCGAAGGTGGAGGTGTCTGAGGCCAGGTCTATCACCACCGCGCCCTCCTCCACCGCCTTATACGCCATGGAGAAAACAGCAATGGATTTCCCAACGCCGTGTGGCCCCACTACCAAGAGAGAATCCCCCCTCCTAACTCTCTTCTCCACCTCCTCAGCCACGGGGGTCGGCGCAATAACCACGTTGAAGTCGCCTAGTCTAAAATGGGTAGCGCCGCCGCGTCGGCTGAATAAATGCACGCATAAAACACGTCTCCTGTATTTAACGCTGGAATTCTAAATTCTATATTAAAATACCCGCGGCCCCGTATAGACGTGTCCACTGCCCTTGAGGCAGGTGTGGCTGGAAGCCGATTTCTACGCCTACTGCTTAGACAAGGCGAGGTGAAGACCGACGACTCATTGGGCAGACTCTACCTGCTACTTGCGGAACTGGGGTATTTCGTAAAACGCGGCGACAAGTACCGAAGGACCAGCAAAGTTCAGCCGTCTATCTCAAGCCGCCTGCTAGGCGCTGTGTTTGACGAGGTAATCATACCGCACCTACTAGGCGAGTCAATGAAGCCGAATTACGAGGCGCTTTTCGCGGCGACGGCCCTCTTCCAAGGCCTACGCACAAGGGCGGCAAGCAAGCTCGGGAAGGGGACGCTCGCCCTCGTGGCCGGCTGGCTCCCATGCGGGTTCTCCACAGAGATCTCCGCAACGACGGGGGCGGATCTCGTGATCGTAGATGAACATTGGGAGGTCCTCTCTCTCGAGGAGGAGAGAATATCGCTTCTCCCCCTTGAGTTGGAGAAAATAGGCGAACCCATGGCGCCCTCGCTCTATGTGAGCTTCGAGGTGGGGCGCCTCGATGACCTCCCCCTCGACAAGTACGGCCGCTTCTCCTTCGCCGTGATATGCCACAGAGGCGTAGACGTCAAGAAGACACGTGAATTCGCCGAGAAGGTGTACAGAATCAACTTCGCAGGTGCGCTGGGGATATTCGCAGACCTGCTGGCGGAGGCCCTCAACCTAGGCCGAAGCGAGAGTTGCGGCCAAGGCGGAAAAGTGGTGTACAAAGATCCGGAGGTCTGCATAACCGATGTTTCGTAGGAGGAAGGAGACGAGGACTGTGGTGTTCCTGGGCGTGGGCGGCGTAGGCAAGACCACGTATATATACCGCGTGCTCGGCATAACAAAACAGCCGCGGGTCACGCGGCGGCCCGGCGTATATGAGCTCGCGGTGGGAAACACCGAGCTATACTTGGTGGATACGCCGGGGCAGTACGCCGTAGAGGTCGCACAGAGGTACTACGAAGCCATCAAGACGTTTGGGACGAGGCTGGACCTAATTATCTACATGTACAGCGTAGTGGATCCCGCCACATACCACGCCCTCTGGGATATAGAGACGTGGGTCTCCCGCTACCCGCCCCACAGAAAAATTGTGGCTGGCAACAAGATGGACCTGGTCGAGGAGCTGGGCTACATGACCGAGGGGGAAGATGCGGTTAAGTGGCTCAACGCGGCGCGGATATACTACATCTCAGCCCTCAAGGACGACCCCCAGAAACTCCTCGCCATAATCGCCGAGAACCTCGGACTCCCTCCGCCTTGAAGGGCGAGACTTCAAGCTGTAAATAGCTGGAGGAGCCACGGCGCATCGCCCTCCAGAGGCTTCAGCGCCCTCAACTGACGCGCCTCCCTCACGCTCTCCTCCTTCCTCCGCAGAGCCGCCTCATCGCCCCTGGCCGGCGCCTTGATCTCGCTGGGCCTCCCCTCCGCCATATTTACAAATGTGAAGTACCCATCCGCGACACGCCGCCTCCCCCTCAGCCCGAAGGCCTCCACAACGAACCCCACCTCCACACTCGTGGACCCCACATATGTAACGCTGGTGCTCACCGAGACTATGTCCCCCACATAGATAGGCCTCCTGAAGACGATCCTGTTGACGCTGGCGGTGACGTAGATTGTGGGGAAGAGTCTAAACGCCTCGACAAACGCCAACTCGTCCAGCCTAAAGAGGAGGCGGCCGCCGTACATCAACACCCCGTCTAGGGAGTCCTCCGGCATAGCCAAGAAGTGAGAAACGAGGCGCCAGTCGCACGACGCGGCGGGCCCCTCCACCTCCAACACCGCATCTGCGGCCGACCTCCACTCCTGGAAATACCGACACAGCCCCTCCCACCCTCTTTCACACACCACCCTCCTCCCCACGGGCTCCGGCCGGCCCTCCCGGCCCACCTTGACAAATATCATACGGCCCACCGTGGCTAGCCTGACCTCCCCATCCCTCTTCACGTACGACTCCACCAAGACGCTTACGCTACTACGCCTAACACCTACCACCCACCCCCTAAACACCAACACGTCGCCAAGCCTCACAGGCGCCACAAAATGCATCTTATCCAGGTACCCCAGCACCACGTCGCTCTCCACGAAATTCATGGCGGCCACGGTCCCCGCGTCCACCACCCACTCCAACATGAACCCTCCATAGAGCGTACCAAGCGGATTCACATGTCTCTGAGACACCAGACGCCTAGATTCCAAGAGAGTCCTAGAAACAGGCATCTCCACAGAACACAACACCCACCAAGCTATAAGCGTTAAGCCCCGGCCGGGATTCGAACCCGGGACCTCCCGCTGTCTCGCGGGGTCGCTACAAGGCCTGCGCGCGGCAGGCCCCATACGGGGCTCCGCCCCTGGGCGCTCCGACCGGGCTGAGCTACCGGGGCCCGTCTCCCCTATAATGGTTGGTATTAAAATTTTAAGCCGGGGAACCGCCTTTCACGGGGCCGCCAGCGGCGGCGCTCCAGCGGCACTCTTAAGGTGATGACACTGGAATTTAAAAATTAATGCGTAGCCGCCTTCGCCAGCTTTTTCTCGTAGTGCTCCACGATTTTCTTCTTCACCTCTTCGAAGTGGTCAGGTAGCCTCTCGGGCTCCAAGCCGCGTTGTAGATAGCGGGAGAACCTCGCCTTGTAGAGCTCCGGGTTCTCTTCCTTGAGTCTCTTTGCGTACTCAGCCACCTGCGCCCCCTTGATCCTGTCGTCGTCTGGCAGAACCTCCTCTCCATGTGGTATCTCCAGGCCAGCGTCCAGCGCGCCTTTGAGCACTGCGAACACCCTGGCGCCGGCGACTGGCCTGTGGAGACCTATGTCCAACACGGCCTCTTCCACGCCGCGGGCCCTGGCCTTGTACCCCACGATAAGCCCAAGTAGATACGCCGCCGTCGTGTTGTTCTCGTCGCCCTTCCAGCCGAACTTAGCCAAGGCCCGGGTGTCGGCGCCTGCAATTGTGACGTCTCCCTGCGGCCTAGCCGCGACTACTTGGGCTATGACGTGTTTATTGGTCTTCCTCACCACGAGCCTGGCCTTCCTAGATATGATTAACCTGCGTCTCTTGCGGTAGTTGGTTAGCCCCTCCCTCCTCCGCCTAAACGGAACCTTGTATCTGGACCCCCTCGCCATGTCACCTCACAGGTTCCTTTGTCAACTTGTGCTCGTTTATGTAGGTCTTCAAGTGGCCGAGGTCGCGGAAGTAGTTGCCCTTAACCATCCTATACAGCTGGCGCCACACGGCGGGCTCCAGCTTGCCCTGCCTCTTCAACGTGTTGAGGAACCTCCTCATGGCTCTGACCTTGTTCTTCCACGCCTCCTCCTCATCTGTCCTCCTGCCCTCGCGGCTACCGGGACCCCTCCTCCTGCCTTGCTTCTTCTTCATGTGTCTAACGCGCCAGCGCCCCCGGGAAACCCCCTTCTCCGGCTCAGCCCATATCAACCCCTCGTTTATCAAGGCCCTCACGTCGTCTTTGGTGACAACCTCGTCAAGCCTGTCCACGGCCTCTGGGGAGATCTTCACCCTGCTTTCCCCAACGCCCATGATGTCCGCCGCCAATCGCTTCACGTCGACCATACCTACCGCCCAGAGGAGGCGGTATTTAACTCTTTCTTCAACAGCTCCTCAACCCTCTTCCCGGGGTTCAACACGTAGAAGCCCAGCTCCCTCGCCTTCTTCACTATCTCCAGCCTCTTCCTAACGCCGACTGTGCCCCCGATCCTAACCGCGTGGATCTTCGGGTCCAGCCGGCCAAGCTCCTCGGGGTTGTGCACAACAACCTCCACGTAGCCGCTGGGGTGCAGGCCGCGGACAGCGGCGGGTTTCCTGTAGCCGGCCTCAACGGGCTTGGGCCACCCCTTCATCTTCCTCCTGATCTTGTTGTCGAGGGTCCTCTGGTTCCTCCACCCGCTGTCTTCAATCCTCTTATACCGCCACTGATCTATGCGCACGAAATCCGGCTTCTTCCTCTTGAGCAGAAGCCTCAGCCTCAGCAGTCTCCGCAAAGCCGGCGGAAGCTCCCTCCTAGGTCTAGAGACAGAGCTAGACACGGAAACCCTCAGACAGGTTGACTATTTAAAATTTAGTAGACGTACGCCAGGAGAACTCCGCCGATTTTCCTCTCCTTAGCCTCTATGTGGGACACGACGCCCTGGCTGGTGGAGACCACGAGAATACCTATCTGCCTAGCCGGGAGGAACTTCTGCTCCCAGTCCACTATCTCGCGGTACTTCACGGGGTACCTAGGCCTGATGGGGCCTATATCGTTTATCTTACCCAACAGCTGGACGATGTATTTGCCGCCTCTTCCGTCGTCGACATACTCCACCTCACCCACGTAGCCGTAGCGCTGAAGCACCCTCAAGACGTAGTAGATCAGCTTATTCACAGGCCAGATAACCACCTGCCTCTTCCCCATGGCCTCCGCGTTTTTTATCTGAATCAACGCGTTAGAAAGCAGATCAAGCATCACCATAACCCCGCGCTAACCCTAGGCTTTAAAAATATTTCTCTCAGTAGAAGCCGTAGGGCTTGGAGGCGCCGGTGAAGGCGGCAAGCTGGTCCGGGAGAGTGAATCGTGGTTGACAACAGATGTAAGGAGCAGTGAAATGGCCGTCCCAAGCTTGACGTAGCGGACTTCCAAAGCGTTTAAATTCATCCATTCAGACTTGAGGGGGGGTTAGCTGTAATCAACCCGTGCCCTACCGGTGGTCAGTCTCCTCTAGCCACCTCTCTATGGCATCTGCAAGCTCGGCGTAGCGCTTAAAGCCGTCTAGATGCTTCCTGCCGCATTTTATAATTTTGCCGTTTTTCATACGGTACACCCCCGGCTACCTGCACATCAGGAGCTTCATCACGGCGGCGAGTCCCTCGGCGTCTGCCTCCCCGCCGCCGGGGACGTCTACCTCGCCGCGGCGTTGCCCACGGCTGCGTTGAGGGTTCCACGCCTTCAAAAAGTTGTCGTGTAGTCGCGCCTTACGCCGTCTACCACACACTCCCGACTCTCCTCACCTCCGCCTTAATGCCGTACGCCGCGAAGGCGGCCGCCCAGAACATGGCGATTTCACACTCGCCGCTGGTCAGATGTCGAAGACTACAAAAGGGAGGTGGAGAGGATGAGGGAGCTACCCCCGCCGCCTGACCCGGGAGAGGAGTTGTTGAGGGAGTGGCCTGAGCTGGGGACCTTCGGAGTTGATTGGGTTAAGAAGTGGCTGGACCTTAGGGAGAGTTTAATCGAAATCGCCAAGGCGTTGAGGAGGTTTCCGTGGATGGTGGAGGTGATAAAGCAGAGACCTATGAGCATTCTCCACCCCTACATGGTGGAGGCACACGTGGCGGTGGACGGGTCGGAGACGTGCCTCTCGCTGAACCCGCCCAAGGCCTTCTGCGCCCAAAACGGAGCCTGAAGGAGATAAAGCTAGAGCCGGAACTTAAACGATATGAGACATACGAGGAAAGGATAAGAGAGGTGTCTCAAAAGTATTTCTTGAAGCCGAGCTGGGGCGCCACTTCGCGGAAGCAACGCCTGCATAGATAAAGCCCGTACTTCCTGATGACTGCCTCCTTAGTTCCGCATCTCACACATCTTATCTTGCTCTTCCCATACGGCCTCTCCTTTGGGGGTTTTGTCGATGGCACGGACGGAAAAAGGGGGCCGTATTTAAAATTTTACGACTGTAGAAACTGCTCGAAGTTGCGTTGAAAGATCTCGTCTAGCTTCCCCGTCTGCATCAAGTTCTCAATTACCTGGTCAACCTCCAGCTTCAGATCCTGGGCGCATTTAGGCATCGCCACGGAGATGTACCCGGCGGAGCCCGGGAGCTCAAACGCTATTTTGAGGTCTGGGAACTTCTTGATCAACGCCGTGGCTATCGATCTATCCAGAATTATGGCGTCGACGTCGCCCCTCCTCAAGACCTCAACCATGTAGGGATACACCTTGTCGTAACGTCTCACAGAGGCCTTGCCTGGCTTTTCCAAGTTCGCGGTAGCCCACTCCTCGTGGGTGGTGCCTATCTGGACGCCCACGGTCTTGCCGTAGAGGTCCTCCACCTTGTTTATGTCGTTGCGGGTGGCCTTAGTCACCACCACTATGGACTCGAGGTAGTAAGGCATGGAGAACTCCAGAACCTTCTCCCTCTCGCTTGTCCACGTAATGGCGCTTATGGCTAAATCCACGTCGCCTTTTCTGACGGCCTCGAGGAGGCCGGCAAATCTCATGTCGCGTATCTCCAGCTGGACGCCAAGCGCCTTTGCTATCTCTCTGGCGATGTCTATGTCCCAGCCCACTATCTTGTCGCCCATCACCCACTCCCACGGCGGCCACGTGGCGTCTGTGCCTAGGATGAGCTTGCCGCGTTTCTTAATCACGTCCACAGACACTGGACATTGGCCAGAGGTTTGGGGAGTCTGTGTAGATGTTGTAGTTGTGGTTGTCGCCGGGGGCGCTTGTTGCGGCGTGGTGTACATGCCCAATAGATAACCCACGGCGAGTCCTATAATCAACGCGAGAACCGACAGTATCGCCGATTTCATGTGGAACAGATATAAGGGCTGTATAAATTTTACTCCATGAAAATAGTGGTTGTCGGCGGCGGCGTCATAGGTCTCTTCACCGCTTTTTTCCTAAAGCGCGAAGACGTAGATGTAGTCGTGGTGGAACAAGGCGAAGTGGGCGGCTGGTCTCGCGCCGCGGCTGGGATATTGGAATTCACTCGTTTCGTCATTAACAGGATCAACGTGCGGTCCTACCCTAGGAAATACCTATCTATGATGTTGCGGGGCGACGCGCGGATAAAGACGTGGGGCTGGGGGTGGATCTCTACATATTTAAAGGTGTGGGGGAAGGAGCCGCCTCAGGAGATGTGGGAGGCTATAAAGGCCCTGGGCGACTTCTCTCGGCGTCAATACCGGGCCTTGGCCGAGGAGAAAAACGACTTCGACTACTCAGAGGAGCCTCTATACGAGGTGGGCATAGACGTTGGGAAGGCCATAGAGGAGGCGGGGAGAGACCCCCTCTATCCCAGGGTTGAGGCTGGTACCTGTTGCGGTAAGGAGGCGCTGGCTTACCTCGACGCAGCGAAGCTGGCCACAGACCCGTTTATTGAGAGAATGCTGAGGGAGCTAGAGGGCGTACAGATCGTGAAGAGGAGGGCGCAGGAGGTGGCCGGTAGGGAGGTCTGGCTGGAGGGAGGAGACGTATTACGGGGCGATGCTGTCGTCGTAGCGGCGGGGTACTGGGCGCGGAAATTCGGCGTGCCTGTGGCGCCGTTTAAGGGCTACGGCTTCCGGACCAACGCCAAGGCGGAGAAGATGTTCATTGAGATGTCGAAAGGCGTCGCGGTCGTCCCGCTTTCAAAGTGGACGAAGATCACCGGCAGATTCGACCTAGACGGCACCGAGGATCACGGCCCCGCGCAGAAGGTGCTACAGAGGGCCCGGGAGGTGCTCGGCCAGTTCGAGGTTATTGACATGGTCGTCGGCTACCGGCCCTGCACCCCAGACGGGTTCCCCGTCGTGGATAGGATAGGCTCCGTCACGATAGTCACCGGCGCCTGCCGCCTCGGGTGGACCTACGGGCCGGCGTTGGGCAAACTAGCCGCAGACCTAGCCCTAGGGAAGGGGGGCGTCGAGGCCCTCTCCATGGCTCGGTTCCGCCGCTAGACGCACACCCTAGCCGTGGGCAAGACAAAAGGCCCGAACCTCCTATACATGCCCCTTAAGTACGCAACGGCGGTTAAAGCGGCCGCGAAGGCGTCTACCAAGTCCCTGTGACCTACGCCGAGACGCCGCAGTAGGAAGCCCCTGGTGACGCCCATGGCCTTCATGCTGGTCAGCGGGTGGATCTCTATCACCTCTGCCCCCAGCCTACTGCTGAGCCCCACCCCCCTATCTGTCAGCCTCCTCATGGGGCCCATTAACGGCGGCAGAAGCTTGAAGCCCATCCTGCGGAGCTCCCTCTCCACCTCCCGCAGGCCCCGGCCCTCCGGCGGATAAGAGAGCGGGGCGTCGACGGCGACTACTGCAGGCCGCATGAGCGACGTCGTTGTGATTATATCTTCGTCGCTATCCGCCAGCGCTAAGTAGAGAACCTCACACCCCTCCAGCACGGCTACGGCGGAGGGCCTACGCACAGAGAGGTCGACACCAGCGACGAGCATATATATTTTAGACCTCGTAAAAATACATGCCCACCGCGGTCGTCACGGGGGGCTCCACGGGGATCGGCGCCGCCGCGGTCAAGGCCTTGGCGAGGAGGGGCTACAACGTCGCCTTCACGTACCTGAGAAACGCCCAAGAGGCGGAGGTGGTCGCGCGCGAGGCCTCTGCATTCGGCGTGAAGGCCGTTGCATATAGGGCAGACGCCGCGTCTTGGAGCGACATGGAGACCTTCGCCGAGGAGGTCAAGAGGACGTTTGGGAAAATCGACGCGCTGGTGGTCAACGCCGGCGGGCTCCCCCAGCGGAGGAATCTGGAGGAGTCCGACCTAGAGTACTGGCGGCAGATAATTGACCTAAACCTCACAAGTGCGTACATCGCCACGAAGCTCCTAGTTCCCCTCATGGACAGGGGGGCCGTGGTCTACGTGAGCTCCGTCGCCGCCTACACCGGAGGAGGGCGGGGCGCCTTCGCATACGCCGCAGCCAAGGCGGGTCTCCTCGGCCTCGCCAGGGCGCTGGCTAAGGAGCTGGGGCCGCGGGGCATCAGGGTAAATGCCGTGCTCCCCGGCCTCATAGACACGCCGTTTCATAAAAAGGCTCAGACAGGCGACATAGAGGGGTGGGCCCGGA
>Ga0080004_1200959_pt1 | contig 10675 bp, 22 predicted proteins | sample WasSprMetagenome_FD_69207 | JGI IMG/M metagenome (GOLD analysis project Ga0080004, IMG submission 69207) | Sulfidic aquatic microbial communities from Washburn Spring, Yellowstone National Park, USA - WS (SPADES assembly) (version 2) | ecosystem: Environmental > Aquatic > Thermal springs > Hot...
GGAAAGACTTAGGCTGCAAGGGGGGCTTCTCACTTAAAGCTTACATAAACTGGAGGGAGAAACGCACATAACCTTTTTTCTCTTTAGGGGGTGTTTTAGCTTTGATAAAGGTGATGCTCTGCCAAACAGGGGACGTAAGCGACCTTAAACGTCAAGGCTTTGTTGCGGAGCCCAAATATGATGGCACAAGATGCGTAGTCATAAAGGAGAAAGGCGAAGTCACACTTCAGAACCGCCACGGAATCCTCTACACTGTAAGGCTTCCAGAGATTGTTGACGCCGCCAAGGCTATTCCAGGAAGCTTCATCATAGACGGAGAAGTTGTCTATATCCGCCCTGAAACGGGGAGAGAAGAATTCACGGGCTCTCAACGCAGATGTTCAACCCAGTTTCCAGACGTTCTTTTGAGAAGGCAGTATCCAGTAGTCCTCAAGGCTTTTGACGTAATAAAGCTTGGAAGCGAATACGTTGTTGACAAGCCATATTGGAAAAGGAAGACGTTGCTGCGGGGCTTGGTGAAAGATTCCGGAATCATACAGTTTGTGCCTTACAGGCGGGACGTTGAGAAGGCGTGGAATGAAGTTGTCGCTGACGGAACGGAGGGGCTTATACTCAAGGATTTCAACAGTCGCTACGCTTTAGGCGAACGTTCATGGAGCTGGCTTAAGGTTAAGAATTGGCGAAATGAAGAATGCGAAGTTGTCGGCTACACGCATGGAAAGAACAGCCGCTCAGGGTTCTTCGGAGCGCTTGTATTAGCTAAGGACGGCAAGTTTCGCGGCTGTGTTGGAAGCGGCTTCAACGAATATGAGCTTCTGAAGGTTAGGGATGTCCTCCGTGACAGCCCAGAAATGCCTAAGCCCTTCCCAGACTCGGTTGTAGGCGAATCCTACACGGCTGTGAAGACGGGCTTAAGGGTTCTGGTCCAATATTACCAGGTTAACCCGTCAGGCGTTTTGAGACATCCAGTATTCCTTAAAACCCTCTAACCCTTTTTCTATTATGGGGTGTCCTGAATGGTTATGATCTTCGCGAGCAGGGAAGCAAGGGAGCATTTGCTTAAGAAAGGCCATGTTTACACCTTCCGGACAAAGAGGCGTAGGGAGGGAAGGGACTGGGTTGCTGATGGGCGTGGAAGACCAAAAATCTGTGAGGTTCAAGTGGAGCTTGTCAAGGAAGTGAATGGCGTTAAGGACTTAACGGAGTTTGTCGACGGTAGTGGTTTCAGTCATGTTTGGGACTGGATTGCAGAGATAAAGAGGCTTAACCCCAAAATCAACAGCGTTAAAGGCTACGTGTATCTTGTTAGAAGGGAAAAGGGGGGCGTCATATTCACGCCTCCAAGCGAAGCTGAAGCAAGAGTGAACTGAATTCTGCAAAAAGACGATGGGAAAAGGAAACTTTCGGAGATTCTCCTTTTTCTGTTTGGGGTGTTGGCTTTGGAAAATGTGAAGGTTTGGGTTTGCCCAAAATGTGGCGGAAAACAGTTTAAACTTTTGCTTAGGCAGGTGGTTCACGATGTCTGCAATAGAGATGGCGATTCAAAGCCGTGGAGCTACACGGACGCAACAATAGACAGCGAAGAAGTGTTGATGGTTGAATGCAACAGCTGCGGAGAGGTTCTGGAGAGAAGCTGAAAGCGTTTCGGAGGTTTACATGTTGAAGCCGCCAACTGAGAAACACACCTATTTTGGAACCAATATTGTTGGAGTCTGCGACAAATGTGGACAACCCATATGTGAGCGTGCAACCCTTGAAGAAGAGCATTTTTCAACAAAGCGTGAGGGCATAGAGTGGCTTCGCAACTACGTTTCCGAGAAGCTTAAGAAATCCGGCGTAATCCCAGACAGCGAAATATGCGATTTAACCGAAAGCATAGTGCATAGCAGCCTCAGAACTGGGACACATAAATTGCCAGACGCCGAAGGCAGACTTGACATCAACCATGGCGAGTTCGCATGCATCCGCCAAGCAGATTTTGAGGTTGAATGGACCATTAGAGTATGGAAGGACATGCCTCCAATAACCAGCAAGCGTTTCTCTCTAAAAGCTTTCACAGAGGTTCAACGCTAGTTTTCTATTTTTCGGGGTGAATACCCTTGCGTCTGAAAACATCAACCATAGAGGTCGACGTGAAGATGAAGCCTGTGGGCAACGAGATCATGGTTCCTAGGCCAGACATTAAGATGCGGAGAGCTGACACTGGCGAGGCGCTTGAGAAGGTGCGCGTTGTTGCCGATCGGCGTTTTCTATGGGTTGGACATGGAAAGCAGCTTGCGTCAGAAACCAAGCTAATTGACTCTGAAAGTGGGAAGCAGGTGCCGAGCAGCGAGGTCCTTGAAGTTCTCGAGCACTACAACTATAAGCTTTTGGATTCTAAGGCGAACATTGTGGATGAGAAGGAGATGGGCGAATTCATTGAATACTACTATGTTGACGAGAAGGGAGAAGAACACGTTGTAAGACCCTTTGAAAGAACAACGGTCTTAAACATTCCGGAGGAAAACTGGGTTCCATCAACAATAGTGGACGAGTTCGTCATCACCGCAGTCTATGAGTTGTATACAGATAAGAAGGCCGACATGATAAAGCTCTGGGAGGAAGCTGAAAAACGCCTGAAAGAGGACACTGTTGGCGTGGCAACCTACTCTCATGGACGCGGCTTCAACCAATATTATAGTTTTCTGGTGCCCGTTGTCCGTGAGGGAAGGTTTGTTTGGCTGCTTAAGCTGACCGACACAAAGGTTCGCCTAGACCATCTGATGGAGATTCCAGCCAAGGTTAAAATACCCATAAAGGAAGCCCCAACGCTTGAAACACTGCCTCCAGTCCAGCTGATCGTTGCTACAAGCAGGAAAAAGAAGCCGAAGCAGACAAGCTAAAATTCCCTTTTTCTCTTTTTTCTGTAGGGGTGTATGAATGAGCGACTTAGAATCCAAAGCCTTAGATATTGTTGAACGTCACAAATCTGGAGGCAACATTCCCGTAGAGGATGCCAAGGTGATCTTTGATTATTGCGGAAGCGTTGTGGATACTGAGCATGGCTGTCCAAAGTGTGCTCTGCGTAAGAAGTTTGGCAAATGTCCAATCGTTATTTCTTTACCATAGCCTCCTTTTTCTTTTCGGGGTGTGACATGTGAAAGTTGTAATGAATCATGCAAAAGACTTGTGGGTGGTTGTTGGAAGTGAGCACGAACATTACAATGAGGTTATAATAGACCGTGAGCATGGAGATGTGCGAGTCAGGATTGGCAACAACATAGTGAAGGTTCAGTTCAGCGGTAGCGAACTAAAAGGTGTGCTGGTGAACGATGTTTACTGTTATCCGAGGAAGGAATAGCTATGGAAGAGGTTTTGATGGAGAATAGGGCTGCAACAGGCATAAGGCTTGTTTCAGAGCATATCCGAGAAGACAACAGGGAGTATGTCTACGAGATCGGCTGGCATATTCCAATTGGAATGTTCTACCTTGAAGAACAGACAACCTACCTGGATAGAAAGCCAATTCCAGAAACCTACGGCGGAATCATAGCCTTCTCCCACAGTATTAAACCACTAATAAAACATGTTGAGGAACTCAGGAATGTGAAGGTGAAGTTGAAAGAGGACATAGCAGCGCAGGAACAGTATGAGATAGCTGAAGGCAAGAGGCTTCTAGAAAAGTATCCGAAATGGAAGGCTAGCCCAGAGAACATTCCTGTCCTTGAATGAGGTGGGCTGTTTGACTGAACAGGAGTTAAACGACAAGTTTGTTAGAATGGTTGGCGGCGTTAAGAAGGCTGATAGGCTGCAGCAAATATGGAACATGAGTTACCCGCATTACAAGAAGAAGCGTGAAGAAGATTTCAGAGAGAAAGCCAAAGCTGAAGGCTACACAGACGAGCAGATAGAATTCTTCCTCAAACTCCCATAAACCAAATTTTCTTTCGAAAATAACCTTTTTCTCTTTTCCGGGGTGAAAAATGTCTTTTCGGCTTAAATGTCCCAAATGTAAGGAGTCGTTCGAGGTTGAAGATGAGCTGTGGCGCCACTTAGCATTAGATCATTTGAACCTATCTGAGAAGCCAAAAGGTGAATACTCGGCTTTAATGCACATAGTTGTCAAGGCAGACACTCCAGAGGAAGCCCAGAAAATCCTCGAATACATACTTAGCAATGTGAGTCTACCAAAAATCTTCAGAGAAAGAATAATGCGTTGGACGTATAGGGATGAAGCTGGACAGCCAATGATTGATGACGTCATAGACATTGATTGGACACATTAGGGATGGGATGGAACTTTGCTGAGTTTCAAGATGTATTTCTACGCTGTGGAATGCCCTGATGGAACGGTGCACGTTCAGAACTACGTTGGGCCTTATCGTGGACAACACCATGTCCACTCAAAGGAAAGCTTCGAGGAGTGGCGGAGGGAAAACGGGCTTGAGGTTAAAGTTGTTAAGGGCGAATGTAACTGTGGCCTGAAGCCTGGCGATGTAAAAGAATACGACGGATATGTCTGGCACAACCCAAAATGGAAGGGAAAGTAATGTCTGACGCCGAGATAAGAATCTACACTAGCATTTTGGTTTTGAAAGTAGGCGGCAAAGAGTATCTTGTTGACGTCAGAAGCGACGGATGCCTAAGCATCCACTGTGAACAGGGCGTCAGGGTGGTTGAGAAGAGCCCGCTGGACAAGTGGATTGTGGTTCAATAGCTTTTTCTTTCTTTTGGGGTGTTTTCTTGAAGGTTAAGGAGTTTAAGGGAAACCCTAAAGTCTATGTAGCTTCACACGGAGGCGCCATTGAAGTTACAACAGAAGAGCATATGAGAAACGCCAACAAGCCCCTAGAGGTTATCCTCAAAGAAATATGCGTAGAAGCGGAGAAATTCGCAGAAGAAATCGTGCACAAATATGATTACCCCGACGGACAGTGGTATCCATGTGGCAGCGCCGACGTCGTTTTAAAGTGGAACGAGCATAGGGAGATAATCAAGCTTTTCCAAAAGCAGGCTAACAGGAAGCAGGGAGATGACTGGTGGGAGGGCTGGTTTGGAAGACTCTTCAAAACAAGCAACGGCTGGTGGTGGAAACCAAACATTCCCGGTTCGCAGAGCATGCTTTACGAAGAAGAGGTTTGCCGGTTTGTGAGACAGAAACTCGCCTTGGCGAACATAAGAGTTGACATACACACATACATAGACTAACCTTTTTCTTTTGGGGTGATTTCTTGACTGTTCAGGAATCAATGAATCTGAAGCCTTTTGTGTGCGAGTGTGGTTCAAGGATGTTTAGGCTTTACTCGGAGCGTCTAATCAAAGACCCGAACATAGTTGACGGAGACATAGCTGGCGAACACACAATTGTTAAGGAGAAAGTTCTGAGTCTTCAATGTGTAAAATGCGGAAGAATTATAGTGCAAAGCTATGAGAAGAAGCCGATTTCAAAGGAAGCCTGGAACAACTTCTGGGATGGGCATATAACGGACTTCATAGTTGCCTTCGACCACTACATAGCACACTCAAGCGAAAAGCCGGAAGACAAGTTTGAAGCCTACCTTCAAGGAATAGCTAAAGGAATGTTTGCACTACAAGAACTGATAGAAGCTGAAATGGTTGAGGAGGGGAAAAGGTAATTGTGCTGGAAGGACGAGTGGGAAGCGGCAGTTAAAAATCTAAAGTGGGCAATAATCCACATTCAAAGGGCACAGGATAGCCTTGAAAAGAGGGCTCTGCGAAACAGAAAAACCCTTCAGAAGCTGAAGTATCCGTCGGAACGTAAACGTGTTGAAGAACTTCTGAAAAAGAACACAGAAGCGGTTGAAAAATGCTCGATAATGATTGAGACTTTGAGGAAATATCAGGCTGCACTGATAAACCTAATAGAAACTCACGGAGTCAGCAGGAAGCCCAGACCTAAACCATAACAAAGCGTCTACTCCACTTCCCTTCTTTTCTACACGGGGTGTTTTATGGAGCAGAGTAAGTTAGAGCTTTTGCGCAGGATTAGGCTTGCGAAAGCCAGGGAGGGCGATCCGAAGAAAGCCCTCTACGCATTACTTGAGGAGATTGAGCATTCAACGGGCTACAGTGGCAGAGACTCTTGGAACATTATGGTCGAGCTTATAGCCGACCACCTCGGCATCATCAAGGACCCGTGGAGGTATTCGCTTCCAGGGTTCCAGAATGAACCGCTGTTTAAGGGCAGGGAAGCCTTCAGCAAACAGTCCTTCAAAATTTCTGAAAGAGCCTTGAAGCTTAAGGACCGCGTGGCGGAGCTTGTGGAGATTTATGTTGAGGCTGCAAGAGCGCACCCTTGGGACCACTTAGGCGAGGTTTTCATGGAGCAAGGTCTTCACGGTAGAAGGCAGGGGCAGGTTTTAACGCCTAAAAGCATCGTGGAGTTCATGGTTAAAGCAACCATGACGGAATACGACAAGACCGACGAGCAGATCTGGGTTGACACGGAAACCGTCCTATGGGCTAATGAATACACTGAACGATACGGACACTTCCCATTCTGGGCAAGAAACGCCGTTGAACAAGCCCTTAAAACAATGGAAGCCTACGTCAAGCCCAAAACCGTTCTTGACCCTGCAGTCGGCACGGGAAGGTTCCTCATTGGGGCTAGCCTAATGTTTCCAAAGGCGCCGCTTGTCCTCTTCGGCATAGAGATTGACCTTTCGCTTTACAGAGCCTGCCTAGTAAACATGGCACTGTTCAGCCGCCACCCATACACAATCATATGCGCGGACACGCTTATGATCGACGAGAAATACGCAAACGCAACAAGCCCCATGTGGGACATGGGTAATCTATGGTCCCCACCAGACATGTCCGTGTTCTACTGGAAACCATCACCAATAACAGCTGAGAAGTTCAGCCTAGCAGAGTGGATGAAGATCATCAAGAAAGGCTAACCCCTTTTTCTATTGGGGTGTAAAGCTTGGAGGGTGAACTTTTATCGTAGAAATGCCTATGAAAGACATGTGGAACAAATCTGGAAGTGAGGGAAAAGAAGTGAATGAAACATTCAAAGCGGAAGGCATAACGTATTTTTATAAGGCTCTGTTTGAACCTTTGAAAAGGCATGAGATTACAAGAGCCTACAGAACCGAGCAACAAATAATTTACGGTGGAACATTCGAATGTGGGCAAATACTTAGCATGCGATACCTAAAGAATTGGCGATCCTGGGTTGAAGATGGAAAGGTGAAGACACACTCAGAATTCGAAGAGGTGGGAAAAGTAAGAGTTACAAATGTTGTTGCAGTTGAAAAGGAAAAGATAACGGATGAAGACGTAAAGAAAGCTGGTTATACTTCAAAAAGAGATTTTCTTAGAACATTAGGATTTCCACCAAGTGTGCTAATACAGATAGATTTTGAGTGGATATGTTGACGCTATTCGACGCTTTGAACTTTCTTTTTCTCTTTGGGGTGTTGTTCTTGCGTTATCAAGAAAAGCTAACCCCATCCCTGGGGGGTGTTTTATGACCGCGGAAAACGAGAACGTTATAGAATATTACGTTCGAGTGAGGAAGGACGGGTTAATACGTCTTCCAACCAAAGTCATCATACAATTCGCCGACGGCTCCAAGCACACAGCTAAGGACCTGGCGGGCAAGTGGATCGTGGTCAGATACATTAAGGTAGCTCAAGAACAAAAGCTCGCTAAAATCTAACTTTCTTTTTCTACTTGGGGTGCTTCCGGTGGCAAGGGATTTCCTTCTTAAAGACTGGGTTAAACTCAGCATGGAGCTTAATCCCATAAGGAGAGAAATTAGAAAACTTGAGGATGAAATAGACAAGCTCACAAACGGAGAGTTTAGAGGGCGATACTGCCGAGGACTAGAAACCTACAGAATAAGGGAGTTTGAGAGGCTCTGGAACAAATATCCGGGTGCAAGGGAGCTTTTCAGAGAATGCATGCTCAAGCATAAGGAACTCTACGAGAGGCTCTACGAAGTTCCAATAACCGACACAAGCCTGAGAAGAGACGAAAACGTGCAAAACATCCTGAAAATGATTGAGAAATTTGGCAGAAAGTTCTCCCTCGCTGACTTCGCAAAAACCGCTTAACCCCCTTTCTTTTCGGGGTGAAAGAGCTTTGGGAACTATCCGGAGCGAGTATTCTATTGAGCAGTTTGAGGCTGCCCTGCAGAGGTTCGCCCACCAGATACCAGAGCTTATACCAAAGTTCGAAAGGGTCAGCGTAGCCGGTTCAAACACCACTATCGACTTAGAGTTCTCCTACGATGTGAAAGGCAATATAAGTAAGATAGAGGTGCACTACTGGAAACGTGAAAAGCCTAACGAATGGGGAGAATCATTAATCTTCACAATTGAGCCTAAAGAGTATATTGATAGCCCACACATAACAAAGATTCACTACGAGGGCGGCAACCACAAAGAATACAGTGAGAAGATCATCAATTGGCTTAAGAGCCTCCTAGGCTCAGAGAAGCCTAAAATAAGTTTCTCATTAAAAGAATTTTCAAAAAAGGTCAACAGGAAGCTAACGGACTACAAAGCTTTCTCAAAATCCTAACCTCTTTCTATTTTGGGGTGTCGAAAGTGCCTATCCGAAGCGAATACACAATAGAGCAGTTTGAAAAAGCCTTTCAGGATTTTGCCCACAAAATTCCAAAGTTCCGGAAGGCCAGCAATGATGATGTGACGCTGAGCTTCTACTACGACGAGAAAGGGAAGCCGAGGAAGATAACCGTGCAGGTTCATAAGAAGACAGGAAAACAGACTGAGTGGGGGCCGGAAGTTGATTGGTGGGGCTTCACCATCGAGAAGAAGCTATACTGCGAAACTCCCCATTCAACTAAGATAGATTTTGGACCATATCCAATTGAAGAGAAAGTTAAACAGTTCATCGAAAAGGTCATGGACAGCGTAAAGCCTGAACCGAGATTCTCGCTGGCAAACCTTTTGAAAAGCAACAGAGACTCTCCTTAACTTTTTCTGTGCGGGGTGCCTCATGGAACATGCAATAAGGCTTTTTAGAAAGCAACTTTTTGATACTTTTTACGGTTGGCTTGAAAGAAACAAGGATGCAATAGGCGACAAGGAGTACTCTGACCTCTTTAGCAGGGCTAAGGAGGCTGAGAATACGGCGGACAACGCGATAGGCATTATGGCTGTTGCCCTCTGGATGTTCAATATGGCTGCAAACTGTGGAGTTATGGCGGGTGTAGGTCCAGACGGCTACAATCTTCAATGCTTGGAAAACCCTAAGCTTGACGAGGCTTCAACAAAAAAGCTCCTAACAATAATTGTGGCATGTATGAATCTTCAGTATTTGCCGGCTGAAATGGCGAAGCAGCAGATTCCCATAATCAGTTCAAAGAAGTTCTCGTTGAAGCTGTGGACTCAAAAGTAGGGATGCCTTACTCCAACGCTTTTAGGGGAACCGCAAACCTTAAATAGGACTTTGTGGAACCTTGGTTTGTGGGAGAAGGTCTTGCAAGAGTCAAAAAGCAGAAAGTTCACCACAGACGAGTGGATGAGCTTCGAGTTGACGCCGGAACTGAGCAAGAGGCTCAACGCGTACATCCTGGCAGTGGCGAACAGGAAGGGAAAACTTCCATACGCCATAAGGACAAAAATCGGAAGAATGGCCCTCAAAGAATGGTTAGACAAGCACGAGAAAAACTTAGATCTCTTCCCCTAACCTTTTTCTCCTTGGGGGTGGCTCACTAGGTTAGCTGCTGGGAAAACTCAAATAGGAGCGCGAAAATGTCATCGCCAATAGTTAAGCTAAATCTTTCTCCAAAGGATGAGAGTCTGCTTAAAAACATGGGCTTTAACACGTTGGAGCAGATAGCCTTAGTCCATTCGGATAAGCTTGGGCTTGGAAAGAGGAAGGGAGAGGCTGTTCAAGAGAGGGCAATGCGAATCCTCGCCAGAGACAACATAAAGGGGGTGTCGGTTTCAGAAGATTTCGTCAGCGTTGAGCTGTTGAAAGCATCTAAGGGCGTGGTTGTATCCGTGAAGCACGTTTTTGACATCTCCTATAGTGATTTAAAGACGGATGTCCAAGACAACAAACTCTTCATCTTTAGGTTGAAGCCTGCACCGTGCGAATGTGGGAGGAAGCCTGAGTTCTGGTGTAAGCAATGCAACAAGTTCCTCTGTGTTGAGTGCCGTGGAAAACACGAGCACTACTACAATATTAGAAGCTTAAAGGATCTTGAAGAAGACTTCAAAAGGGTTGCGGAGAGGGCGAAGGAGTATGAGCCGAAGCCCCCAGAATACTGGCTAGAGTCAGCTATCCCCGACAGTGAAATCGTTGAGTTCGCAGGGAAAACCGGCTTCTCAAGCTTCGCTGAAAACTTCTTCTCTGAGCTTAAGGGAAACGAAGTTATGAAGAAGGCTATAACGTGCGCCCTCTTCTCCACACCAGAGGAGCCAGTTCACGTCCTCGTGGTTGGAGACCCAGCCGGTGGAAAGACACTCGCCAAAGACACTATTGCAGCAAAGCTTGGAAAGGACGTTGAGCTGGTTGGGGCGAACACCACGAGAGCCGGACTCGTCTGCAACATGGCTACAGGCGAGCTTGGGGTGCTGGCCTACGCTAATGGCAAAATAGTGCTTGTGGACGAGTTCGACAAGATACCCGAGAGGGAGTTCGACTGGTGCTATGAGCTCCTCTCAAATGGGAAGTGCAGTGTGCATTCAGCTAAGGT
>Ga0080004_1128678_pt1 | contig 10672 bp, 10 predicted proteins | sample WasSprMetagenome_FD_69207 | JGI IMG/M metagenome (GOLD analysis project Ga0080004, IMG submission 69207) | Sulfidic aquatic microbial communities from Washburn Spring, Yellowstone National Park, USA - WS (SPADES assembly) (version 2) | ecosystem: Environmental > Aquatic > Thermal springs > Hot...
TTGCCTGTAAAAACGACAATAATGCTGAAAGAAGAAATCTACGAATATCTAATTAAAAAATTTGGGAAGAGAAAAATTTCATAGGCAATAAATCAAGCACTAATGGCACACTTCTTCAAACCAGATAAGAGCATGTTCGGTGTTGACCCTTGTCTGACAACAGAAGGCCTCAGAGATGAGGAAGAATCCCATGAAACTTCTTGATTCTTTTGCGTGGATAGAATATTTTACGAGCTCAAAAAGAGGCGTAAAAGTAAGAGGTTATGTTGAAGGCGGATAACCTTAATACATGCCCTCTATTTGCCTTACTGAAATAAGATCAAGATACCTAAGGGACCAGAAAGACCCCACAACTAGAATAGACTTCATGGTTAAAAGAAGCTTTATTATATCTATAGATAAAGAAATAGCCATCCCAGCCGCAGAAGTCAAACAGAAATATAAGCTTCACACAGTAGATGCAATAGTATATGCTACAGCCCGACAAAAGAAGCTTAACCTAATCACCGGTGACCAACACTTTAAAGACCTACCCGATGTTGAAATAATTTAACATCATCTTAATTGCAAAGTAAATGACGCCAGGCAATAGTCAAACATGGGTTATGGAATCCAAAAACTCTATCGAACACCTAAATAATTTGTCATCCACCCAAGGCCTTGCATGTCATACCTTTTCCCTCATTTTATAGAATTTTATGAGCACCCTGGCTTTCACAGGATGCTTTTCAGCCCAATTCATTTCATCCGAAAATCTTTTTTACATAAGATATTTTAGTTTTGCATGCTATAAGTTGACGTTTTGCACAACATCCTGTTGCAGCCTTAAGGATTTGGTAGAGGCCCATCCTCGCATGTCTGAACCTAAAAAGGTTGGTGGAAGGACCAATATTTTTCTGGACGGGCCTCACTCAAACCGGCAGTAAGATTGTATAATATAAATTTTTTGTGATGCTTATGTTGGAAAAGCTAAATTTGGTTAAATATTTTGAATTGCATCTTATTTTCTTTTTGTGTTTTTTGCTGTTTGTATGAACGTTTTTATGTTTTCTGGCGGTGTTTTTGCTGGTATGTCGCATCCTGTGCTCGCTATTATGTTCTTGTGCTCTTTTACTGGCTCCAGCATTTTCTCCACGTTCTCTTTTATTATGCTGGGCTTTTCGTGTGCTAGGTTTGTTGGAGGATAGTTTCCAAGTATTAGAATGTTTTCTGGGAATGTTTTCGCCGCCTCTTGTAGTGGTATGTTCTGGTCTACACTTACTCCTGCTGCCCCCGTCTCCTGCACTTCTTTTAGCAGGTGTCTCGCTTTCCCGCATATGTGCAGTATCGTTTCTATTTTGAGGGCTCCTATAACCTTTTTAATGTATGGTTTCGAATGCTTTTTGAACTGTTCTGGGGATAGTAGGCTTGACGTCGGCTCCGCGACTATTATGAAGTCTGCGCCAGCCTCCTCAATTTTTTCCCCATAACCTTGTACTGTTTCCACCACCCTTTCTAGAGTTTCTTTCGCCATCTCCTCTTGAATGTAAACTTGTTTTATCAGCTTCTGTATTCCTATCACCTGTCCGGCTGCCGTGAAAGGCCCCGTTACATAGGCTCCTACTGGAGCACCCCTGGATATGCCTCTCAACTTTTCTACTGTTTGAATGTACGCTTTCATCTTCTCCGTTTTCCTTGAGGTTATGTTTTCCGCATGCTCTGCTATCTGGGGTGCCTCATATGCTGTATATTTTACCTGTGCTCCTAACGCTTCAGCTTCAACCGTCAGGTCCAGTAGTGGTAGTATCGCGTCAACCTCATATTCTTGGAGAAGGTATTTTGCGACCTTACAATGTTTTTCTGGGCTGAATAGGCATTCTTGTGTGCTGATGTTTAGTGCTGGTAGAGCTGGATAGCCTAATATTGGTATTACGGGAAAGCGTTCGAAGCTCATGAAATATTCTTTCAAGTTTTTCATGGTTCAACCTACTTTTCCGCCATCCACTGTTTGCATATTCTTACCCCTTCTACCGCGTTCGCACCATACCCGTCTGCGCCAATGCTTTTGGCATAGTCTTCTGTTACTGCTGCCCCACCGATTATCACTTTAACCTTCTCTCTTAGTCCAGCCTCCTTCAAGGCTTCTATAACATTCTTCATCTCGACCATTGTAACCGTGAGCAGGGCTGACATTCCCAAAATGTCAGGCCTCTCACTTCTTACTGCCTCAACAAACCTTTCTTTTGAGACGTCGACGCCTAAGTCTATTACTTCAAAGCCTGCTGAGTCAAGCATCATAGCCACAATATTCTTTCCAATATCGTGCAGGTCCCCGCTTACCGTGCCGATAACAACCTTCCCAACCTTCTTCATCTCCTCACCCTTAAAATAAGGCTTAAGCATTACAGAAATCTCCCTCCCAATTTCTCCTGCGGCGACGAGCTCTGCGAGAAAGTATTCTGATGCCTCAAATTTTCTCCCAACAACCTCCATGCCCTCAGCAACACTCTTCAAAACAATTTCTTTAGGGTCAACACCGTTCTCCAAAGCAATCCTCGTAAACTCCCTAACTTTATTAAGATCCAAGTTTACCAAAGCATCCCTAATAGAATCTAAAATTTTATTCTTGTCCAAGATTCCTCACGCATTCTCTGTAAAAGGGAAATTTAAATATTATCGTGCGAATAGAATTTGTGCCCAAATTTTATTGCTTCATCGAACATTGCAACTATGTTTTCCGGTGGCACTCCGTGTTGGATGCAGTGCACTGACGCTAGAACGTATCCTCCGTTCGGCGCCAGATCCTCTATCCTTTTTCTGACCTCTTTGCGCACGTCTTCCGGTGTGCCAAATGGTAGGATCCTCTGCGTGTCTATTGCGCCCCAGAATATTAGCTTTTTACCATATTTTTCCTTCAACACTTTTGTGTCCATATTTTTTGCTGAAACTTGCACGGGGTTTATTCCATCTATTCCTGTTTCAATCAGGTCCTCTATAAGTGGAGATATCGCTCCATCCGAGTGCAGTATGACTTTAGCGTGTGAAACGCTTTTGAACGCTTCAACTATCCTCTTATGGTTTGGCTTAACAAACTGCCTATAAATTTTTGGAGATATCATTGGAGCGTCCTGCGTCCCGAGGTCGTCTCCAAAAAATATGAAGTCCAAATATTTTCCTATAGGCTTCACATACTTGTGTATCACGTCAACCATTATGCTCCCAATCTTGTCGATTATCGCCTTCGCAATCTCAGGGCGCATTATCAAGTCAGAAAAATACTGTTGAAAGCCTCTCACGAGAAGGGAGTGGGCGAAGGAGCCGACGACATAGTACGGAAAACCTATAGCGTAGTCAGTTGAAGCCAACCTTTCAGCCTCAGAAACCATATACTCTAGATTATAGCCAAAGTCTTCGGCGCTAGGCCAATCATATGCTTCAACCTCTTCAACAGTCTTAGCATTAGATAGAGGGCTACTGCCTGGAACAAGGTCATAATAGTATCCAGTAAACCTTCTCCTAATACCCCAAGCGTCGACAAGCTCTGACTGTGGAGTAGGTTCAACAGGCTCTGGAGGACATTTATAAACATAGCGTGTATCAACATGAAACCTTTCCAGCACACGCTCACTAGGAACCACAGTTCCAGCAATCACATCCATCATACAGACCCTCTCACTAAAACCAAAATAGTTTAGAAGATCCAGGTAAGCCTTCAAATGAAGTGTTGTAGCAGTTCCACCCAAGTCCACGGGAACCCTGTCCGGCTCTCTATGATTTAATGCTGCAAGAACCCTATCTCTAGAAGAAAATTTCATAAATATCTTCACACTCCATAATTCTTTTATGGCATATGATATTTATACTTATCTGATACCATTTAACTGCTTTATTGTAAAACTCTGCGCTAACCTCATAACTTTAAGAACCAAGCCTTTTTATAAAAAATTTTTAAAGGCTTTAAAAACATTCTGTTCTCCTTGGAACCTACTCTTCTAAAATTGCAATCATCATGTTTCCAGTATAGGGAAAGCGAATTTTAGATGGTGCGGTCCACTTTTTAACCCCTCTCTCTTAGAATAAATCTTAATAGGAAGATATATGTCACCGCAAGTGATGATGTAATGGCTCATAAGGTGAGAATTGGTATTGATGTTGGCGGAACTTTCACTAAGGCTGTAGCAATAGACATCGACAGTATGGAAATAATAGGAAAATCAAATACCCTTACAACTCATGATGCACCCGAAGGTGTTGCAAAAGGTGTTATAACCGTTTTCAAAAATATTTTAGACGAATATCATTTACATCCTGATGATGTAACATTTATTGCACATAGTACAACGCAGGCAACAAATGCTCTTTTAGAGGGTGATGTGTATCCAGTTGGTGTTATAGGCTTGGGAAAGGGGTTTCTTGGTAGAATCCTTTCAAAGCATCAAACTAAAGTAGGTAATATTGAGCTTACATCTGGGCGATTTTTAAACACATATCATGCTTTTATTGATTCAAGTAATTTAAAAATCGAAAAGGTTAAGGAGTCTATTTCAAAACTTGTAGCCAACGGTGCAAAAGTTATTGTTGCAAGCGAAGCGTTTGGTGTTGATACAATTGAAAATGAACTATTCGTAACAAAAGTTGCAAATGAGATGGGCATCCCTGCAACTCCTAGTCATGAAATAAGCAAACTTTATGGATTGACTGTTCGAACAAGAACTGCGGTTATAAATGCAAGCATTCTACCTAAAATGCTGGAGACAGCTAACATGATTGAATTGAGCGTGCGAAGTGCTGGAATAAAGGCGCCTATTATGGTTATGCGGGGTGATGGCGGCGTCATGAACCTGGATGAAATGAGGAAAAGACCTATTCTCACGACACTTTCTGGACCGGCGGCAAGCGTTGCAGGTGCACTTATGTACCTTAAAGTTTCAGATGGAATATTTTTTGAAGTTGGCGGTACAAGCACGAACATAGGTGTTATAAAAAACGGCAGACCTATGACAAAGTATGTTGAAATTGGAGGGCATCGAACATATCTGAACAGCCTCGACGTAAGAGTGCTTGGTGTGGCAGGTGGAAGTATGGTTAGGGTGCGTGAAAGAAAGATAATAGATGTTGGCCCTAGAAGCGCTCATATAGCCGGCTTATCATATTCTGCTTTTGCCCTTCCAGAAGATATAGTGGATCCCGAAGTCATATTTATTAGACCGAAGATGAATGACCCAAGCGATTATGTTGCTATTAAAACGGTCAGTGGAAAAATTTACGCTATAACAAACACTTGTGCCGCAAACGCTATAGGGATTACTAAACCGGGTGACTATGCTTACGGAAATCCGGAGGCCGCAAAAAAGGCGATCTCGGCACTCGCAAAGTATCTTAATTCTTCCATAGAAAGGATTGCTGAAGAAATATTAACCATTTCATCGAATAAGATAATAAAACAAATATATGCGTTAATCAAAGAATATAATCTTGAAAAAGATCAGGTAGTTTTGGTTGGTGGAGGCGGGGGGGCTGCCGCCCTTGTACCCTTTATAGCGAAAAAATTAGGTATACCCTATAAGATTTCCGAAAATGCCGAAGTAATTTCTTCAATAGGTGTGGCTCTAGCATTAGTTAGAGATTCAGTTGAAAGGGTTGTCCCTAACCCAACACCAGAAATAATAGAGTCTATAAAAAGGGAAGCTTACTATTCTGCGATAAGGTCTGGTGCTGAACCTGAAAGTGTACAAGTTTATATAGAAGTTGACGCTCAAAGATTGCGTGTAAAAGCGATTGCAACAGGTTCTGTTGGTCTTCGGACAAGAGAATTAAGTAAAAAAGTTAATGTTGAAGAAGCCATGCGGATAGCTGCGGAATCGATGCATGCTAGTCCTGATGAGGTTACTTTGTTAGAGAGTATAGATAATTTATATGTCTTTTCCAAAAAAAGGCAAAAGAGCGGGGCTGACACGCCGATAAGGGTTGTAGATAGCTCAGGCTTTATAAGATTGCAACGTAGCAAAGGTGAAGTGGTCTCGTGCCTATCGCAGAATGCGATATCGGAAGTGAAACGCTTATGGGAAAATAACATGGCTTTTTTAGCTGATGCAGTAATTTATCCGGAAATATATTTATTAGCTGGTGGTCGAGTATCCGACCTTTCCGGAATGACGACTTTTGAGCAAGTAGAAGCATTTATAAAATCTGAGCTTACAGCTCTTCGACCTGATGAAAAAATTATATTAATTGCCGTCAAAAGGATATAAGCTTTGACTCCAAGGCAAATTTATCAATTAATCAAAAACTGTGATGACGAGAAAATAGGCATACTGCAGTTACAAAATGACCCATTATACGATAAAATACCTGGAATGCTTTGTTCAGATATTGTTAAGTGCACTCTAAAGATTGGAGAATATGTAGCAGACTTTTTCAGGAAAAGAGGCTTAAACGACCCTATTCAAATTCTAAAATTTTTTAACATTAAGATAATTTTTAAAGAAGAAGGAAAATTTGTAGAAGGAAAATTTTTCTTTTCAGAATATATGAGAAATCCTCCCACCATTATCATATACTTGAAACCGATAAAAACTCTTTATACTATCATGAAAGGAAATCATTTGCAAGATATGATAAATATTCGAACCATTATACAAGTTTTTTTAGCACATGAAATATTTCATCACATTGAAATGGACAATCTTTGTGAACCTAGAAAGATCTTCAGGATCGTGATTTTTAAATTAGGCAATTTTAAGATAACTTCATATATTTCTTCCGTTAGCGAAATTGCTGCTTACCAATTTGCTAAAAGTTTATTAAACTTGAAGTTTCCACCAGCCATATTATCACTTTTAATTTCTTTAAAAAGATAAGATATCCCCTTTACATAAAAAAAGTGGTGGCCCTAAACAGGCCATATTTGTAAAGTGAATAAGTAAGTAAGCAAGAACATGTTTACTGCATTCATTAGGTAACCCATTGGCAACGCTCTCTTTAGAAAGGCTTTTTGCGGTACATTATTTGTGGTCCAGCACCATAACACACCAGAGCTTGTCGGATCCATGGAGCCAGAAATTTTATCAGTAACAAGGGCGAGAATATATAAGAGGTACGGGTTAAATATTTTTGATTGATAAAGGAGCGTGTAGAATGCGGCACCAGCACCTATTAATTCAAGCGGTCCTCTATATATCATTGCAATAGGTCCAATTATTGCCAAAAGTAGTGCGAGGAGCCAAGGGTTGGTGGGAAAAACTAGAGAAAATACCGCGCCTATAGCATTCGAAACTGATGGTGTTTGGCTGATAACTATTAGGATTCCTACTGTAATCCAAAGGCCTATGAGTGTGGCTCCATCATCTATACCCTTCAAGAGGGAACGATTTAAAATATCAAGATGTTCTTTAATAGACCTTCTTCCTGAAGTTAAAAGCGCGTAGACAATTGCTATCAAGAAAGCTGGAACGACTGGGACTTTAAATACCATTATCAGCACAACGAGCAACACCGGAGAGAAAAGCGAATACCAAGGTGCACGTCTTTTCTCTAAAGTTTCTTTCCCAGAACTTATGTTGGTGGCACCTCTCACTCTATACTTTGTCAAATATATGATGGCAAACAACCATACTATCGCTAAGTACACAATTAATCCAACGAACAGATAAGGAAAAGCTTTTGAGAAATTTATAACTTGTGTTCCTCCAAAGAAAGCACTATAAGGTACCGCAACTGCAGGAGAAATAAACCAACCGGCTCCAAGGGAACCCATAAACAAGGTAATTGCGATATCCTTAGGTATCTCTAGCTGAAACAAGATGGGTAAAGCGATTACACCTAATGAAATCGCTGTCGGTGCTCCACCAGGCATGGCGGTAGCCAGAAAAGTGCATGCAGCACAAACAAGTAAGGTTGCAAGCACTCTCCTATCACCCGCCCATTCAGCTGCATATCGTATTGTTGTTTCAACTATTCCCGTTTCGCTCAAAAGTCTACCGAACCAAACACCCATAACCAAATAGACAATAAGCGTGGCATACTTTGTGGCCCCATTTTCTATTGCTCCTAGAAAATCAGTTGGAGGCATCAAAACAGCTACGGCCCAAAGTAATACAAGCAAGAGTATTACAACATTTAGCGGATAACCCTTCATCACCAAGTATACAAAGAACACGAATATGAGTAACAGAATAGCCCCAACTAAAAGTTCATACATTCATGTTCCACCTTATTGTAGGGTGAAGTATAAGTCTTATTTAAATTTTTAACCTTGCCCTCAAGAACCTCCTTAAATTTCATCAAGAAATATTCCAAATTTTTTCAGAGAGAGGTTTTGAGATAGCAGACATGATCTAATCTAGCATAAATAAAGCTAGTTATAAAAGCACTCACCATGGTTATGCGATGAGACGAGGGTGTGGTGAGTATGGAGGAAACAGGAACAAGGCCTATATTTTATCAGGGCTTGCTGCAAGCGTTGAAAAGTAAACTTTGACTTCAAACTCTTTAGACGACATAAACAATCATGTAATAACAATTCCATAGTAAATTTCCAATGCTAAGAGACAAAGTTCTTCTTCACTAATTTTGATAAAATTGTTTTAGTCTCCTATCAAGCAGATTTGCTAACTTTCTATAGGGTATGGCTATTTTTTACACGAAAAAATTCCAATAGAAGTTTTAAAGTGACTTTCTCCCTAAATATTGTTTTCAAGTTTTTATCTTTATTCATGCCAGCTCACACGCTTTTGCATGAAAGACAATATTTAAATACTATTATGCGTAAAATTATTTTAATGGATATTTGCCATATTTTCTTGCTTCGTCTATCATGACCTTTACGTTTTCGAGTTTCACGTTAGCGTGTAGTGAGTTGCTTGATGTTAGTATGAAGCCTCCGCCATCTGCTGCTTCGTCAATGCATCTTCTCACTTCCTTTCTAACGTCTTCTTCACTACCAAATGGTAGAACATATCTGCAGTCTACATTTCCTGCGAGAAATATTCTTTGTCCATATCTTTTTTTTACGTCGGCTAGGTTCATTGACCCTGGCTCGATTGGATGGAGGCCGTTGATTCTTGCGTCTATCATGTCGTCTATTAGAAGGTACGCGTTGCCGTCTGTGTGTTTCAGCAATGGTATTCCTTTCTTTTTTGCCAGATCAGCTATTCTTTTTATGTTCGGCAGTTCCCATTCCTTGAATATTTTTGGGCTTATTATTGGACCCTTGCTGTCGCAGTAGTCGTCGGTTATCGCTAGAATATCTATTCCCGCATCTATTATCATCTTGGCGAATTCATAGAATGTGTTAGAGAATTTGTTTAACAATTTTCTCGCAAATGCAGGTTTCCTATATATGTCTATTATGAACTTGTCTATCCCCCCTCTCACTTCCCAAGCTAATGTGAAACCTGTGTGTATTGCCGCGCCCACTGCAAGGTCTTTTTTCACCCTTTTAACAGCGGATTCAGCTATTTCGAACCTTCCTTCATCATATGCGCTTGGAAGCTGCATTTTGTCCAAGTCCTCTTCACTTCTTATTGTGCCACCATACCACCATGTGGTCTTCGTCTTATAATCGTTCTTTAATATTCTCCCCCATTCGTCAATGAATATGCTTTCGTTGATGAACCTAGACTTTGTGGTCTTTGCGACTAGGGAATAGTCGTTAAAGAAGGCGGCGTCAAACCCTAATATTGAATATGTGTCCACAAGGGCGATTACGGTTCTTAAAGCGTTCTGCCAAGAGTCTTCGCCTGCAACAGTTGTAGACTGCGTACTAAGGCTTCCAAGCCTTATGCCAGTAACAGCCTCTATTAGAGGTGGTTCGATGCCGAGGTCTGTGACAGGAACCATGTCGGGCACCTTAAGCTCTGCAGCCTTTAGAACTCTGTCCCTACCTTTCAATTTTATCAACCCTCTACCCTTTTATCGCCCCCGTTGTTAGTCCTCCAATTAAATATTTTTGAGCATACATATAGAGTATTAGAGGGGGAAGGGAGGAAATCATTGCCGCAGCCATAAGTTGGCCCCATTTTAGGTATTCTCCGTAAATGATGTTAAAAGAAACTAGTGGCAAAGTATAAAGGTCTCCTTTACTGAATAAAATTAGTGGAAAGATCAGATCATCCCAAGAAAGCGTAAACGAAAAAACGCCTACTGAGGCGATCATGGGCAGAGAAATTGGCATAATTATTCTAATCAGAGCCCCTAAACGGGAGCACCCATCTAACATTGCGGCTTCATCTAATTCTAGTGGCACTCCTTTAAAATAGCTCACCAACAACCATGTTGAAAATGGTATTGTGAGTGCTGAATGGCTTAAAATTATACCTTGATATGTGTCCGTCAAATTCAATGTTGACAAAACAATATATATTGGTGCTATAAGAATAATAGCAGGAAATAAATAAGAAAATAGAAGGAGGAAAAGAAACAACCCATTTCCTTTAAATTTGACTCTGACAACACTGTATACTGCAAGTGAACTGAGTATCATTGATATAGCACTCACACTTAAAGCAACTACTGCACTATTTAAAATATATTTGCTGAACCCTCTTGACTCAGTCTGCTGGTGGCCTGGAGGCTGTTTTGCAGACTACTATCATTGGATGGACGGTGTCGGCCCTAGGGAAAGCAGGCCTAGACGGTTGAACGTTTGGTGGAAGGGTGAAGAATCTAACGAGTTTGGAACTGACGAGTTTAT
>Ga0080004_1061057_pt1 | contig 10671 bp, 14 predicted proteins | sample WasSprMetagenome_FD_69207 | JGI IMG/M metagenome (GOLD analysis project Ga0080004, IMG submission 69207) | Sulfidic aquatic microbial communities from Washburn Spring, Yellowstone National Park, USA - WS (SPADES assembly) (version 2) | ecosystem: Environmental > Aquatic > Thermal springs > Hot...
CGTGGACATGGTCAGGCAAACCTCTAAGGCTAGCGGTTTACACTCAAGCTCTCTAAGTATTTCATTTAATACCTCTCTAGTGTACTCAGCAACCTCCCCCACGAGAACATCCCTACGATACTTAGGAATCCATGCAAAGTGATATCCACACCAATACCTAGCATACCTAGTACTCCCAAGCCTCATTCACTCTAGAGATTCGCCCTCCAAGGCACTCCTTCAGAACACACTATAGGATACACATCTTATTAACTTTTCTATCTCATCCCCGCCTTAAAAGGCGAGGCTTTCAGTTGTAACAGAGCTAAAAATTAAAAGCTTAACACAAATACTATTACAACACCCATAAAAAATAATCTCACAAAATTTATATACTAGTGTAAAACAGTATTGTAGTAGAGCATGAAACAGTATAGGTTATGCAGTTATGCGAAACATAACCTATACAATGACTCTACTCACACTTCTACTACTAGCCCTCAACACAGCCACAGCAAACGCACAAGGAGGTAGCATACAAGCTCCAGGAGTGACGCTACACAGTGTCTGTGGAGATGCAACAAGAGGACTACTCTATGCAGTTGGTAATGATACTACAAACGGCTTAATCTATCGCATCACAAACTTAAACACCTTCCCCACAACCCCAGTCAAAAAAGAACCTCCAACTCCGCAGTATATTAAATACATTTTTTACTCATGTGAAGTGGCGAGTAATTACCTCTTTGTTGTTGGTGAAGGCGCGAAAAAGGGGGGGTCTTATGAGGGTCTTATCTTCGTCTATGACATAAGTAACCCAAGTAGTCCAACACTATTAGATTCCCGTAAAACGGGCACGAAATCTAGTGTTGAGATAAGGTATAGAGATGTTGAGGTTAAGCTCATTGACAGCACCTACTACATTTATGCACTATCTGTTTTAAGTGATGGCACTACAAGACTTGATAATGCAGCTTTTAGTGGAAGCACTATTGATAAACTTTCAAGCATCACTATTTGCTCTGGCTCAGGCTGTAATGGATATGGAATATCCATTTATGGTAATTACCTAGGTGTTTTGTGGAAAAATGGTAGCAATTTGTATTTGAGTGTATATGATGTTTCTAGTGGAAGTCCTGCTAGTGGGCAAACAGTTACCATAGTAACGAGTTTTACTGGTGCTAGGGCTGCTGAGGCTGCTTATAGTGGGGGGTTTCTAGTTGCAGCCAGCGGCACTATTTACAGAGTTTATCTTGATGGTACTACATGGAAGAGTGAGACTCTTGTAAATAATGTGTTTAGTGGTGATGCCTATGCAATGCTTGTAGCTGAAAAGAATGGCGCTAAAGCTGCATATGTATTCACCCAGGTTAACACAGCTATTAGCATTTCAGCTATAGACCTAGTCAATAATAAAATAGCTTACACAAGTAGTGTTGCAAACGTAGGGCAGGCAATGGAAGGCTACGGAGATGCATACATAATTTGGGTTGATCCAAACAATAATATTGTTTCCTCTACAACACCTAATGCTAGACCATACATGGTATACACAGTTACAATTACAAGCAGCGCACCATCATCTTACGCAATATACTATGACTTAACTCGTGGTGGAACTACTCCATATCCAGTGCCAGAGCCTTGGCTTACAAACATAGTAGTAATAATAGTATCAGCAATCTCCACAACAATAATACTCAAGAAGAGCTAGTATTTATTGCTTCTTCTCTACACCCTACTGCTTGGCTTTTAACGCCTTTGCATCAACTGTCTTTAACCTTGTCCAAGGCCCTATAATGATTAACCTAGCTTCTAACGCTTCTTCAGCACCTGCTTTATGAAGTTTTACGCATTCTTCATAAACTGTTAGGCGCAGCATTATGTAAGAGTAGCGACTTCTAAAGATCTTGTATGCAACACTCAAAACTCTTATTCAGCATAATGCATACAATCACTCTCTTCTACAGCTATCTACATAACTTAACCTACCCAGCTCCTCTTTCATAGGCTATGCACATAAGAGTTAGGGAATTGCCTGACCTTCTCCCCGCTCTGAAGTGCGGGGGTTTCTGCTAGTGTGGGGAGGTGTGGGGTTACACCCCCTTTGGAGTTCAATCCCGGGCAGGGTCTCCGGCCCATTGCCCCTACCCTCTCGGGGCTATGAATATGCTGTTTATCATTGCCAATGGCTCTAAGAATTTAATGCTCATCACTAAGAGCAATTAAACAAGGAAAATTTATAGGCTTTTCCACTCACCCCCGCCTTAAAAAGGCGAGGCTTTCAGTTGTGAAAAGCGTTTTGAAGAAGTTTGTTCATGAGGAGAGCTTTGAATTTATACTCAGTTTAATAAAGAGATAAGCTTGTTTGATGCTCTACCTTAGAGCATTAGGGGAAGGCCCTTAATCAGCCTTCCTGTTACAGGGTCTACTCTAAAGCCCATTTGCTCTAATGCTACAACACCTACTATTGGCGTTGCTCCTCTGCGTCTCTTAATTACTGGAGCTGTAGCAAACCTGTCTTCCACAAACGAAAGTGTTCTTGTTGGTCTTCTTAATATTGTCTGCATTGTATCGCTTCCAATAAAACTAGCAGATTCTAAAGCTTTCATAAAATACCTCTACCCCTTCTCCACATATCTGCTGAAAAGTTTGAGTGGATCTTTACTAATAACATCCTTTGGAATTTTATCAATGAAAGCCTTGATGAAAACTTCATCAATTTTCCTAACATGTGTCTTTAAGTGTATGTCATCTGGATAAAGCAATGGCACGCCTTTGACTATCGGAAACCATCTACCACATTTATCACAGTATAGAAGACCCCACTTCACCTCTTTCTTGACACAAAGACTTTTATCTACGCCTTGATCAACATATTTCTCCCTATATCCGCAGTAACGGTCACATGGTGTTCTCAAGAAATTCCCATGTTTTCTAATTTCATGTTCTATTTCTTTGAATATGTAGAGTTTTAGTGAAAAGTTTTTGCACATTGGACAAGCAACAAAGTTTAGGAGAGGATATTTCAAAAACAGCATTTGAAGGTTTATGTAGGTTTATAGTCCATGTAGTAAACAGAGTATGAGATAACAATACCTTTGCTTACCTCGTTAATAGCCACCCAATCGCTATATGACAGTCTCCAGCCTACAGAACCTGTAAGTTCTTCAACTTGTTCCGGTTTTTTGGCACCTGGTATAGGTACTACAACGGGACTTGATGTTATAAGCCAGTTTAATGCTACTTGCGTTGCGGATTTACCATATCTTTCACCAATCTTCATTAGTAGCTGCACTAGTTTCCATACGTTTTCAAAGTTCTTGGGGTAGAAGACAGCTTCTCTTGCTCTAACATCTTTGAATTCTGGAAGTTTATCTGGTGTATACTTTCCAGTTAAAGCGCCTTTTGCTATTGGACTCCAAGCTTGGACAGTTATATTATTACTTTCTGCATACGGTATAATCTCTTCTTCTGCCCACCTCTCAACGAGATTATATCTGACTTGAAATATCTCCACATCGTACTTGGCTAGGCTTGCCCTAAAACTTTCCACTAGCTCAATAGGAAAGTTGCTAAGGCCTAGATACCTAACCTTACCCATGACTACAAGTCTTTCTAAAGCTCTTGCATAGACGTATGTTGGAACATTATGCCAGACAGGAGGCCAGTGAGCCAACAAACCATCTATATAGCCTGTTCCCAGCAACTCAATTGATTTTTCAACAGATTTAAATATGTCGTAAGGATTTAAAAACTCTCCCGGTATCTTCGTTGTAATGAATACCTCATCTCGTTTAATCCCCAGCTCCTTAAACGCCTTGCCAAGGAAGCTCTCACTTAAACCCATTCCATAGACCATAGCAGTATCAAAGAAGTTTACACCTAGCTCTATAGCTTTGGAAAGCACAGACTTAGCCATGTTATACTCTGTCACACCCCAAGCTTCACTAAATTGCCACGCGCCAAGACCAATCCTAGATATCTTCTCATTTGTTTTACCAAGTGTTGTATACTCCAATAACAACACCACTAAATATAATCTTAAAGAGGCTTAATAAAGATACTTTAAAACAATACAGCAAACATTTAACTAGTTGATTTAGAACTGTACTACAACATTAATAAGAATTGTACATGGGGAACAAATTAAAAGTATAGAGTCTTGGTGAAAAAGAGCCGTGACCGAAGCACAACAAGCTTCAATTGCTCAAACAGCTAAAGAAGTAAGCTCAGCAACACTAAAAACAATAATATACATAAATTGTATGTATTGGTTAGCGCGGTTACAAGGTTTATCACAAGAGACTTGCTACCAAAATTCAAAGTCGATGCCACTGCATATGAGGTTTTATGTACAGATATTGCTTGCCATAGCTTTTGGTTATCTTATAGTATCTGGAATAGCACAGATATTCCATGCATCTCTAAGGCCTAAATATGGTCATTCAACAGCAGCTGCTGTTAAAAATGTTATAAGAATTATTGGTGTAGGCGCTTTAGCAACTGCTATAGCTGGTGGTGTAGCTAGTTGAGCTGCTGGTGTTGCTCTTGGCGGATTCATTGAACTTGTCATAGGTTTTGCAACACAGCAAGTCTTAAGGCCAGGCTGTTGCAGAACTCTTCCTACTAATTGCGAGACCATTTAAGATTGGTGACGAGGTTATAATTGCTAGTGAAGATGGTGTTGTAAAAGATGTAGCAACACTGTTCACAACAGTGTTGAAGGCTGATGGCACAAGGGCTCTAATACCCAACAACGCTATAATTGGAGGTAAGATCTATCTTAAGCCAAAGAAGAAGTAGATCACATCTCATGTATAACATACAAGAAGTCCCTGAGGTCAGATATGATTGCAAGACCAAGATCCTTTATAACCAATCTGCTTTTCTTTGCTAAATTCTATTTATGTAAACTGCTTTCATACCTGCTGACAACGCTCTTCCAACATCCTCTGCAATACTGTCACCAACATGAACCGCTTCAGAAGGTTTTAATTCAATCTTATTGCAAAACCCAATAAATATTCTCCCATTGCAGTATATAACCTATGCTACACTTGCTCACAACAAAGATGCGGCACACTAAATTAGTCCAGATACTGCAAGGAAAATGCTTCAGCAAAGAATGTTTGTAGGGTGTGGAGGGCAGTGATCAGGTGGTATTACAGCTTTTAACTCTGTTAATATTTGTTGGAGCTTGGGGTGTGCTGTGAATGAGTTGCAATGCTTTGTTTCAGGAAGAGGCTTTGAGGCGTGTTGAGCTTGCTGAGAGGTTCTTAGCTGAGGGCAGGGAGCTAGTAAATAAGGATCCTGTTCAGGCTAGTGAGAAGCTTTACAAGGCTGCTGAAGAGGCTGTAAAGGCTCTTGCAATAGCTCTTAACCTTGAAGAAGCTAGAAAAGCTGTTGAGTCTGGTGGTTGGTGGTCAAAGCCTCTTGAGAAGGCTGCTCAAGGCATAGCTAAAGCTCTCGGCGTCAAAGAGTTTATTCTTTGGTGGGATGCGGCATATAAGCTGCATGTTGATGGTTTTCACGAAGCTAAGTTGAGTAGCGAGGATGTTAAGGATAGGTATGGATACATAGAGGAGATGGTGAACCAAGCCAAGATAATCTTGAAGAAGGTATAGCACAGGCCTGTACATACATTAATAAAGAGCTTTGCCCCCATTTAATAATGTGCAACCCCCCACTCCCTTCAGAAAGCAAGGAATGGTATAGTAAGCACTCTCAGAAACCTCATCAGCGTACCCTAATGCTGAGTTGGTTTTGGTTTAGTGCCTTCAGCAGGTTTAGTGTATGAGGATTACCTGCACCTTAAGCTTCTCAGCTACTTCTACTTGCCTCTTGCCACCTGTAACCAATGGTGTGTTGCATGTAATTGCTTGTGCTATATACAGCGCATCGTATACAGGTATATTGTTCTATACTGGTTTCCCCCTATAGTAAAGCGAGTAGACAGCTAAGTTAAGTTGTTTAGTAGTATAGCATTTATAAGCGGAAAGGGCGTTTAATTATTGGGTTCCCACTTCTCAACAGCTTTTTATGTGTTAATATCTCTGTTCATTCCTATTTATGAATTGTCAATGTATTTGAAGGAGGCGAAATGCGAGTGATGGTAACGTAGTGTTGGTAGGGGCTGTACACATTCTTATTATGGATCTTGCTCCAGCTGTTTAAGCACCTCAATGTATTTTCTGAAGTCGTGTTCTTCTAAAAGCTTATGCACATTGATGTCCTTTGCCCATTTATTTAGGTACTCCTTTCTATAATCCCTAACACCCCTTAGTTTTCTAAGCTCATGCTCAGGATCCTGCCTACACCTAGTCCTATCTCCTCCAAGCCCCATACAAAGCCAAGTCTCGTGCCTAGGATTAACAAGGACAACGCCGATATGTATGTTGTGAGGAATACTACTGAATATCCTGTCCATGCAGTGCCTTACCTCATTAGGGTTACTCTCCGTATCCACAACAATAAGAATCTTAGCGTTTTCACTACTGGATCTAGAAATTACTTTTCCCCTTAACCCAGGGTTACACTTACCTGTAGGCAACCTCTCAATCCTAGGATTAAAGCTGTTGTCAAGCTCTTTAACCTCCTTAAGCTTCTCAATCACGGTTTTGTGAAACCCTACACCATATGTATCCTCAACAAGTATAATCCTCTTCATCGAGGTGTCCTCAGGAGCTACCTCAACGTCTTACCATATAGTATGTACTCTGAGTGAGATACTCCAAGCTCTAGAAGCCTCTTCCTAACAGCCTCAACATTTTCGATATGCTCGATACCTGTAGAATCATCAGAACCCCTAGAAGCAATGACTACCCTATCAAGGTCAATCAAATCGATAACTGCTGGTGAGTGAGTAACTACTAGCACAGGTATCTCAAGATTGTTCAGAAAGTCAAAGATTTTCTGAATAGCCTCAACATGAAGGCTATTCTCAATCTCATCAATTAAGAGAATAGATGGTCTAAGCTCAGCGGCCGTGGCAATAGCCAAAACCTTTACTACACCATCAGCAATGTTTGGTGGTGGAAGCTCTATAGGCCCCTCTCTAACAACAAAGAAGACCCTATTAGCAACACTCCTAAGCCTTATCGAAACATCGCCAAATATATCCTTCAACAAATTCTCAATAGTATCAACCTTTCCTTCAGCAGCAAGCTTATAAAGTATCTGAGGAAGGTTACGAGCTCTAACATCCAAACGCTCACCACCACCAAAGGGCTGAGGCTCGCTAATAGCACCAACATCAGGATGCTTAAGTAGGGTAATATCTTCAACAATCCTAATTATGTCATCTAGATAGTAAGAGACAGGAATTATGTCGTGCTCCTCAAAGAGAGTAGTAATGGAAAGGTATTTGGGTAAAGAATAGCCTTTGAATTCTGATGAATCACTTGGTTCATAAAATGTTATGAACGGTACAGCAACCTCAGGTGCATACCTTCTCTTCAGCAATAACAAATACGGTGAAATTATTTTATCCGTTAGGTGCTTTAAGTGCTTACTATGGATAGAATAGAATATGTGTAAGGGATCTAGCAGAAATCTATTAATAATTTTGGGCTCTTCAACGGGCATTGAATAAAACTGCAAAAACTCTTCCTTCACTTCTTTAGAATGATCCTTTAGTTCAACTAGTTTATTTACAGTTTGCTCCAGTAAAGCGGATGGTATTTCGCCACTGAACTCCTTTAGCATCGCTAAACAGGTATCAAGGTATTCCTTATTTATGAGAATATTGATGCTATTCTTATTAATCATGAGTTTTAATGTCTTGAAATCTAGGATTAGCTGAACAAGTTCAACACCACTTCTATCAGGAGTTATTGCAAATGCTACGCCCATTCTAATGTAATGCTTGAAGTATTTTTCCTCGCGCCTTGCAACAACTCTGAACAATATTTCAAAGCGTATTGGTCTATCTATATTCCTCATAAAGAATATGTCTTCGGGACTCCAATACTGTGGTAAATGTGGTGCATAGGGAATTCTCAATAATTCCTCTCTCGATAAAGCCTTTGATAGGAAGTAGATTGCTTCAAGAATATTTGTTTTTCCTGCTCTATTGGGTCCTACAAGAAGGTTTATACCCGGCTTAAGCTTGAGAGTAACTCTCTTAATGCTTTTGAAGTTCTCAATCGTTATCTGCTCAGGAAATACCTTAACCTCTACAACCATAGCGTAGCATCCTTACAACTTTACAATTTAGCTAATTGGGATTCAAAGATATTAAACTTGATCGGGCTATACTTACTTGAGATAGGAAGGTAATCAAGCCCTTCGAAACGCTTTCGCAGAAACCATGTTTGTTGGGGGTTCAGAAAGCTGTTGAGGAGAAGGCTAGAGAGCATGGAGTTCCAGTAATCTATGTAAACCCAAAGAATACCTCTAGAATATGTCCAATACACAACGCTAGAATAATCTACAGTAATGGTAGCAGAGTTGGCAAGTGCTCTAAGGGCGGAGAGCTATAGCACAGAGATGTTGCTGCATGCTATAACCTGCTCCTCAAAGCCCACCTAGGCAATGGGAGCACAGCTCCAAGCCTGGGTGGTTTTACTAGATGGGAGCCCCATTCCGTTGAGCTCAACAGCCGCCTATGAATCCACACCAATCGCCAGTGAGGTGCGGGCGAGGTGGGAGTCCCTAGATGCGATGAACAAATATAAATTAATGGGAATGAGCATCTAGAACAAACGGACGTGTGAAGCGATAGCATATAATTAATGGAAGGGTTTTGAAGTGTTCAATGCGAAGCAATAGATTTGTGGATGCTTAAAGGTGTCAATTGTGTGTATAGCTAGGCTTAGGAGTTGTATCAACACACTTATCGATCTACATAGCCTCAGCCTCACTAGAACATTAGTAGCAATCCCTTGACTAGCTTCCCTGCCACTAGATCTATCCTGAAGCTCATTTGCTCTAAAGCCACAACACCTATTAGTGGTGTTGTGTTCTTGGGCCTCACAATAACGTAGCTAAGGGCAGTCCCATCCTCCAACCGAATAACAGTTGCAGAAATCCCCCTTCTTTACCTGTAGCAGTCTCAGCCTCCCCATAGATGAGATGAGTAAGCAGAGTCCTCTAATTCTTCACAGTATAAGAGGATTAAGCTCTCATAGACCCGGCCTTAAAGCTAAAGACAAGGTCCGGATTATGTTCAACACCCAGAGCTAAAGGCTTTTTGCTGTACATGTCCCTCTCCGCTCTCTCTAAACACCTTCCTGAACTCCTCACAGCAAAGCCAAGGGTGCAGAGCCGCAAAGCTAAAACACTTATAAGGAGTGTTGCTATAGAGCTCTGGAAAGGGGGTGTTTCAATAGCTATGAGTATGGCAGCTGTTGGAATTTGTTTTGAAGAGCTTAAGGAAGAGTCTAGAGCTGGTAAAGGTTTTGATACAGTTTATGAATGTTTTTTGTAGGGACTTGCACTGGTGATGTAAGTGCTGGGGAGTGCAAGCAACAGTGTTGGCAAGTGTGATAGGAGTGAAGCTCTGCTTGCAGCTATTGCTCATATGTTTGGTGCTTTAGATGATGAGAGCCTTAGGGAGTCTATGAAATGCGTTATAGAGGAGGTCTTTGGTGTTGCAAAGGTTGAGAAGTGGGTTTATAGCGATGCTGAGGGCTTTGTCTATGGAGTTCCCTCAGTAATTGAGGTAGGTCTCCTCATCAAGGACAAGGAGCACATATTATTGGAGGTAAAGTCTAGGGTTGGCCGGGGAGATGTGTATGAGTTGAGCAGAGTGGGAAAGCTTTATGAAAAAATAACAGGTGCAAAGCCAAGGCTTGTAATAATAGGTGGGTTTATGGATAAGGGTGTCAACGATTTAGCGGAGAAGCTAGGGGTAGAGATAATACCCATTACAACTGAAAGCCTCGCCCTTTAGGGCGGGGAGGAGGTCAGTAGGTTCTCGTTGAACCTGAACTTCATGGCTATGGCTTAGCGAAGCCATACCCATTAATCCTCTCACTAACAACATGGATAGCGTTGATGTAGCATACTTCGACAAGCTCTTTATTGCCCATGTTCAATCTTATTTTGAGTACCTGTAAGTAGTATTGGGGTAGGAGTAAGAACTAGAGATGTACTTTAGAACAGGAGTGCTATGCTCTCTTTAAGCTTGCCTGTAGTTGGGTCTACTTCTAGGCGAAGCCATTCAAGTGTTGTGACACCTATAAGTGCGAAGCTTACTTCATCTGATATCAGCATGGGTACAGCTCTTCTCCTGCCCATGACCTCCATAACCCCTATACACTCATCAAGTTCTACAAGACCTCTAGCTGTTAGTACAGTGCTTTTACCTGTTACAGGTAGCTGAAGTTCTTCAGCAATCCTCCTAGGGATTACAGTATCTGTAGCCCCTGTATCAACAAGAGCTTTAACAGATGCACTTCTACCTGTAAACGGGTTCATAATAACAGCCTCAACCCAGGCACACCCCACTTTCAGCTCACCTTACAGACCTACACTACCTAAGAATTCTAGCTCTTCTTAAAATCTTTACCATCTTCAATACCACACTCTCAATAATCTCCTCAAGTCTACTCCAATCAATAGACGCATTAGCAGAAGTCATTGCGCGTTGAACACCTTCTCAAAAATACTGTAAGTGCTAGAGAGTATTTTAACTCTGTGCATAAGCCAGAGAGCTTCAGTCTACAAGCCTTGGCACCACCATGAACC
>Ga0080004_1133941_pt1 | contig 10670 bp, 13 predicted proteins | sample WasSprMetagenome_FD_69207 | JGI IMG/M metagenome (GOLD analysis project Ga0080004, IMG submission 69207) | Sulfidic aquatic microbial communities from Washburn Spring, Yellowstone National Park, USA - WS (SPADES assembly) (version 2) | ecosystem: Environmental > Aquatic > Thermal springs > Hot...
TATGGAGGTATGCTGTACATAGCTAACAAGATCTCTAGGATTCTATGGCTAGTTATATCCATCTATGTAACCAAGGTCTCTATATCGATTAAGCTCTTGATAAACTACGTAGCGGATACAGGGAGAAGCTTAGAGAGTACAGAGAGGTCTTTGCCAACCCGTTTAGAGCTGCCGAGCTCGGATACATCGATGAGGTGATAGATATCGCTGAGACTAGGAAGAAGATATACGAAGCCCTCGTCGTCTTATCCACTAAGAGAGCTGAGCTCCCACCGTTTAGAAAGCACAGCAATATACCGCTATGAGGGTCTTATTCGAACGAGCTTTTCACCTTTATTGACAGCCCTCCCCGGCTCTACAAAGACCTCTTCAACTACTCCAGCTATGTGTGTTTTGACCTCTATGATCATCTTCATGGACTCGATCAACACTACTGTGTCGCCTTGATTAACTCGCATCCCCGGCTTAACCCTGACCTCGACGACCCTACCTGTTAGTGGCGATGACACCACGTTTTGTTCTTGAACGACGCGGGCTTGGTGCTTGACCTGCTTCTCTTCGATGACTTCGAACTCTACCTCGCTCACATCTATACGTAGGAGGTTCACGTATACCCCTTGCTCGCTAGAGTGGACATAGACGCGTTCTCCATTGATGTTGAGGACATACCTACCGCCGTTAGCCCGCTCAACGCTCACCTTGAAGATCTGCCCGGTCCTCCTCTCCTTGAAGACCAGGGTGGTTTTAGACTTCTCGAGAAGCTCTAACTCGTGTACTGCGCCGTTTCCCCCCTTCACCCTGTAGATCTTAGGCATCCTTACACCTCAGTAACGCCAACCCTCTTCATCGATCTGTCACGGGTTCGCTCATCACCACCACTATTTCGAATCTAGTGTCCGCGATTATAAGCGTTAAGCCTTGAGTATATTAGGAGGTCAAGTATAACGATGTTATTGGGTACATTGATGGTGGTAGACTTCAGAGAGATTAAGCGGAAGAGAGAGGAGTTCTGGACGAGTAGCCCGGTCTATAAGGCTATATATGATAGGCTTGTGAAGCAGGGATACCACTTGATCGGCACTATTGGGGCTGTTAAGAGGTGCCATTGGACTAAAGAGGCTGTCTTACGACATAGGTTCTGCTACAAGTGCCTATGGTACGGCATCGAGAGCCATAGGTGTATCCAGATGACCCCTGTGGTCGCGTGGTGTTGGAATAGGTGTCTACACTGCTGGAGAATACAGCCAGAGGATATCGGCATGCACTGGGATGACACAAGGCCTCCAGTCGTTGACGACCCCGAGGTGATCGTCGAGGAGAGCATACGCGTACATAGGCAGATAATGGCTGGGTATAAGGGCAACCCACTGGCAGATAAGAAGATGGTCGAGGAGGCCATGAACCCTAAGCACGCCGCGATCAGCCTAGCAGGCGAGCCCACCCTCTACCCCAGACTTGGCGAGCTAATAGAAGAGTACCACAAGCGAGGGCTCACCACGTTCCTAGTGACTCACGGTACACGCCCAGACATCTTGAAGAACCTAGAGAGGGAGCCATCGCAACTATACATTAGCATCGAGTCTTGGAGTAGAGAGGTCTACGAGTACTTCAACAGGCCTACAGTCCCCAGGGCGTGGGAGCTCTTCCTCGAGACTGTAGACTACGTGAGGTCTTTCAAGTGCCCAACCGTGTTCAGGATCACTCTTGTTAAGGGGTTTAACGATAACGAGGAGGCGTTGAGAGCCTTCGCCAAGCTCGTCGAGAGGGGATATCCGCACTACGTAGAGGTTAAGGCCTATATGCACATTGGTGGTAGTAGAGCGAGGCTTTCAAGGGATAACATGCCGTCGCATCTAGAGGTTAGAGAGTTCGCGAAGAAGCTCAGCGAGTACACTGGCTACATGGTGTTGAGCGAGTCTATACCAAGTAGAGTGGTGTTGCTTAGTAGGGTCGAGAAGCCGATTAGACATGGAGAAGGCTGCCCAGACGGCGTTGAACACCCAGAGAAGTACGCTCCAGTGATCACAGAGGAGTACGAAGAGGCCGAGTACTAGGACACCAGCCTATACTCCCTCCCAGCGTGTAAAACTACGAGAGCCTCTCTACGCATCTCCTCTAGTAGAACCCTCTCGTGTGGATCTAGCCTCTCAACATCGCTAACTCTTATTGGGAACCTAGACTTGAAGCTCTCGTAGAAAGACGCGTCGACCACCAGCCCTCCAACTCTCACCAGCTTACCCTCACTTAGTAGTTTATCGACGTGAGCTCCATATCGCGAGACAGCATCGCTATATGGCTGGACAGGAGGCTCTATAGTCAAAGTCTCTCTCTTCCTTTGAGTGTAAGTAGCGAGCGCGTGCTCAAGGCTACGAACTGTAGACTCGAGAGACGCTACTCTTCTCTCAAGTTCTCTCAACCTAGCCTCTAAGTTAGAGATGGCTTCGAGAACGTCTCGGCTAGTAGTCTGCTCCCCAACTTGAACCTCTGGTTGCTCAGGCTCTTGGACAGGTGTAGTGCTAGTGAGCTGGGTTTTAGCCTCCGCTTTCTCTACTTCATCGCTCTTCTGAGTTTCAAGGAATTTCAAAAAGCTCTCCCCTCTCTGTGTGAGAACGTAGCCTTTACCAGCTCTCTCAATATAGCCTTCCGCCTTGAGCCTATATAGGATCGCTCTTGCGAGGTTTTGACTAGTCCCTATCACTTCAACTAGCTCTTTTAATGTAATGCCCGGGTTGTCTCTAATAACCTCTAATACTCTATGTCTAACCGTCTTCTTCAACCCTCTCTCCAGACTTAATATAGGGGTTTTAAAGGCTTAAACCTTTAAAATAATAACTCGGTTATAGAGGTGTGGATAGCCGTATGAGCGCGTTGTTCGACCAAGAGACCGTTGAAGAGTTGAAGAGGATCTTTGCTAGCTTAAGAAGGAACATACGCGATGTACTAATAGTGGACTCTCTAGAGAAACCTGGTACTGTATTACACTGTCACAGCTGCCCAGAGGCTATACAGCTCGCAAAAGAGTTATCTAGAGTCAGCGAAGGTAAGTTGACATTTGAAATACTAGACGTAACAGCAGGTAGGAGGTATAGGCCAAGGTACTATCCCGCGTTTATATACGGCACCAAGACTGGGAACGTGAGGTACTATGGGCTACCGTATGGCCAGGAGTTTGCGCCATTCATTTACGTCCACGAGTACTTGTCAGAGGGCATTAAGCTACCGAAACGGGTAGTTGAGGAGGTGGAGTCCATAGATGTGCCACTACATATAAAGGTGTTCGTGACTCCTGAGTGCCCCTATTGCCCGCTCGTTGTCGACTTCTTAAACCAGGTTGGCATTGTGAATTCGAACTTCATTGTCGAGACCATTGAGGCCTTTGAACACCCCCTCGAGGCAGACAAGTACGGAGTCATGTACGTCCCCTACATCGCAATAACGAGGGTTGAAGACTACGAAGTGTATGGAGCTAAGCCTATAGCTGTAATTCCAGGCTACGCCCCAGACGAAGAGATCCTCGAGGTCATAAAGAAAGCGAGCAGGAAGGTAGCAGGTAGGAGTTAAATACCACCTTTTTCTAAACCATCTCATGGGGGTGAGGCAAGCCCTCCTAGACGAGAGATGAGTGCTTCACGGACCGGCCGACCCCGCCTCTTAAAAGAACGGTTAAGAATACTCAGAAGGGGGTTTGTGAACGCCTCAACAAGTGGCATTTTGACTAGAGCTTGTAGTTTCGATAGGCGATTGATCCTACAAGCGATCGAGCTGTTAGGGAGAGTGGGCGAGCTGGAAGTCGAGATCGCCAATAGCGACTTAGATCGAGAATCCAAGATGAAGCTTCAAACCATATTGAAGAGGGTTAAAGAAGACGCCCTCAAAGACTTGTTAATGCCGGAGCTGGCGATCACCAGCCTCTACCTAGTTATTAACCCCCATAAACTCGGTAAAACAGTGTAAAGGGCTATAGATAGCAATGAGCGAGAGCTGGAACATAAACATAGCGAAACACGTGTATGGTATAGAGAACTACGTTCGCAGAGAAGTAATCGACGTAGATAGAGAGGGCTACCTCGTAATTAAGGTGGGAGAGAGAAGCATTAGGGTTAAAGAGTTGATGGATCAATACAGGCTAGATATAGCGTACATTAGAGTCCTACCCGCTATAAAGGCTTCAATGGACCTCGTCTACAGCTCGTATCAGATTGTCAGTAGCGCGTTATCATATAGTGGAGGCATTAAACCAGTGTTCCCAATGAAGGTTAACCCAACACCGGTAGTTATAGAAGCCATATTCGAGTACGGTGAAAAGTATCGTTGGGGCTTTAACGTAAGCTCTCTAGGCGAACTCAAGGTTATTGAGAAGTTTGCAGAGAGCTACTCTCCCAGAACACTGGTGTTTGACGGCTTCGTCACAGAGCACGTGGCCGAGGAGCTTAAGAAGCTCGTGAGGCTCGGCTGGAGGGTGATCGTCGATGTTGAGAGCGAGCAAGACCTCGAGTTGCTATCTAAGCACCCCGAGTTTGAGATAGGTATTAGGGTAAAGCCCATCGTGAAGCTTCGTGGAAAGTGGTCTGGCTCTGTTGGCTTAGGTAGCAAGTTTGGCATGACGACGAACACGTTGATCAAGCTTGCCTCAGAGTTCAAATTCATCAAGGAGAGAGCGCGACTTCTACATATGCATCCAGGTTCTCAGCTCTACAAGCTCGAAGATCTCAAGAACTACTTTGAAGAGGTCAAAGAGGTCTACCGGCTCCTCAAAAGGCTCGACTTCGAGAACGTAGACCACGTAGACCCTGGAGGGGGGCTAGCGTACCCATATGTTGATGCTAGAGATGGAAGCGAGGAATCTCCAGACTACACGGTCGTCGACTACTTCAGAGAGTTGCTTACTAGGCTGAGAGAGGTCTCTCCACACCCCACTGTAGTCTACGAGGGTGGGAGGTTTATAGTGGCCTCGCACAGGCTAGTCGTGGCGAAGGTCGTAGATGTTAGATCATACTCAGCTGTCCACACCCTTCAAGAGAGATTCGCTGGTTCGAGAGAGCTTGAGACGATCAACGATGTGAAGAGGTTTCTCGATATTATAGATAGGTTTATTAACGAGATAAGAGAAGAGGCGTTGCGCGACAATGGTAGGAGAGAGCTATACGAAGACCTCATCGCTATACTTAGAGAAGACCTTCCACACAAGTTAACAGAACTCATAAAGAGCGGTAAGACTAGCATTGAATCTGTAATTAGCGATCCACGCTTAAGGAGGATATTGACAAGGCCGAGCAAGAGGTTTGTACTCAACATGTCTATATTTGCAGATATTCCAGACACCGTCTTAGTAGGCCAGTACTTTCAACCGGTCCCTGCCTACAGGCTTAACGAACCACCACACGTTCTTGCATCGATCAGCGACCTTACGTGTGATAGCATGGGAGAGATCAAGGAGTTCATTAGCAACGGCAGAAACGCCTCAATCAATAGGCCCCTCTTCACCACTCTCGACGATAGACTACTCCTACTACCCAATACGAAATTGAGACTAGGCGGTGTTCCACTACATCTTCCAAGTAAGGGCGAGAACTACTATGTCGTGTTTCTAGACACAGGCGCCTACCAAGACACGTTGGCGATGAAGCACAACTTAATATATGGAGCTCCCGAGCTAATTATAAGGGAGAGGAATGGGGAGGTAGAGATCAAGCTTGTGGAACACGAGGGGCTATACACTTAGACGTGTAGCATCTCCTTCACTCTGAGTAGGTCTAGAACTTCATCAACGTCTAGCAAAACGCCAGGGTAGTTGGTTTCAACTAGTAGCACCTTATCTGAGTGTTTCTCAATAAACCCCTTAAGCCCTCGTGTCTCTTCACTTATATTCAACAAGTCGGAGATCAAGCCCTCTAAGACTAGTATTGGGTGTCCTCTACGCCCACGGTACGTGGGGATGGCGATCAATCGTGCCCCCCTATAATCCTGCGCCTTGACCATCAAGAGGAGGTATATTGCTGGGTGTATCCAGGCGCAATCCCCTGGGTTTATGTAGAGTGCCTCTACGTTGCTAAATCTCTGTAGGACGTACTCTACCCCCTTCTTAATAGAGAGGCTCATCCCGAGGCGGTACTGCTCATTAAATACGACTGTAACTGGTAGATTTGACTCGGCTAAAACCCTCTCGACCTCTTCGCGCCCATGGCCTGTGACGACGACAACGCTGTCCACAACGCCTGATTGAAGCGCGTTTTCAACGTTTTGAACTATGAGTGGCTTGTTCCAGTGCTTGTAGAGTAGCTTGTTGCCATGAAACCTCTTGCTCTCGCCAGCTGCAAGTATGAGAGCTACTCTAGAGCCACTGCTAGACACTGAGCCCTCTGGATACTGCGTAGAGCTTCACCGTGTCTGATAACTCTTCGCACTTGTCTGTTATCTCCTCTACGTTATCTATCATTATTGGAACGGCTACGCACTGCAGGCTATATCGCTCTTTACACTCTCTAAATAGCTTCTCAAGGGCGTGTAGTCTTAACTCATCCACCTCTTTCTCATATTTCTCAATTTCATGACTTAACTCTGGGATGTTAACCTCTTCTTCACCTCTAAGCCCTCGGAGAAGGGCGAGAACCGAGCGAACGGCTGAAACGGACTTCTCCAACATGCTTAGGATTATCCCAGAGATCTTCTCATCGATATCTACTTCGAGGTGTTTTAAGATCACGAGTTTCTTCGCGACAGCCTTCGAGAGGCCTGCAATCTCATCGCTAGTGAAGACCAGCGCTAGGAGGTCTTCCTTATCCTCGGGATGAGCCCTCGTGAGTCTCAACATGTTTATGATCGAGCGCTTGAGGTTATCTGCCTCGTGCTCAATGCTATTGAGCTTCTCGTACAAGGCGATAAGCTCTTCATACTTTAACCTCACGTAGTTAGCTACTATGTCTCTCAAGATCTCTACGCTTCTCAACACCAGCTCTCCATGTTTATTCAGCTCTGCATGTAGCTCGTCAAAGAACTTCCCGCCTAGAAGTCTCAATTGTGCTCCCCGACACTTGTAAACGCACATCTCTCGGTATTTATCCTTTACACTCCTATCAAACAATGCGCATTACTCGCTATTATCATCTCTGCGTTGAACTCTACAAGAGACCGCGCATTGTAATTGCCTTTTTATAGTCGTAAAAATTTAATAGGTAGTTATACGAGAGCATATATTGGTGTTTAACATGACTGAGAGTGGTGTATGTGGTATTTACGATATAAGGTTCCTAGTTAGGAGAGGCATTATAATCACTCCACCAGTATTGAAGACTTTAGATGCTGTAATTAGCCTCAAGAAGGTGACAGCAGACGATGTCGCAAAATACACGGGGAGGGCGAGGACGATCGAATCTAGATATCTCGCTAAGCTTAACAAGTTGGGTATAATAGCGAGGGTTAAAGAGGGGAGGAAGATATTCTACCTTGAACCCGTCTACGCTGTTGAACAGCTATACAACCTCTACCGGGATAGCGTGACCCCTGAACAGCTGGCTCACATGATCAGCATGCCCGCCGACATCGTTAGGATGATACTCGAGTCTATCAAGGCTTCTAAAAAGTAGCTAATGTTCACTAGACTTCAGTGAGATGACGATACTCACTTCTTTTTCAACCTCATTACCTGGAGAAGTCACTATAAACCTGAGCTCGAGCCTTGTAGCCTTATAGTTAGTCTCTTTCAACCCCTTAGCCAAAGCCTCGACCACCCTGGTGATCAGCAGGGTTCTAGAGATCTCCCCCGACATGACTGTAAACTTATCAATAGCACATAAGGACTCCTCATCCAGCCTCAGCGAGATTGTTCTCTTACGAGGCTTTAACGGTATCTCAATGATGATACCGCGAGGTCTCTGGTAGTTGCTGTGATTGCCAGTAGTAGTGGCCAGAGTACCCACCCAGTATTCTCTACAAGCGCCTCTCTTTAAAGCTAAATTGTATGATCGAAAGATGCAAATATCCATAAAGGTATTTTTGAAACAGAGAATGATTTTTCAAGATACAAACGTTGTTCTTGAGAAAAAGTAGGCACATGCTATATAACCCCCAGCTCTGATAGTATATTGTGGCCCCTGCAACACCCCCTTAATGGGGGAGAATGAGCAGGGGTTCTCTCCTGGGCCGCTCTTAACGGTTATTTCCAGCTCTGCGTATAGATTTATGTGTGGTTGCAATGGTGTATATGAGCCCAATTAGGTTATTTGACTTGGCAGGTAAGCAGACTAGGATATTGCTAGTTGGTGGTAGTCGCTACGTTGTTAAAGAATATGAGTCGGAGCCTGGGGTCATTAAGTGGTATGCGGTGGTCGCAGCCAACATGGCTATTAAGATCTACCCATTCACTCAAAGCCCCTTTGAGAGGTTGGAGAGAGAGGTTTCATTTCTTAGGCAGGAGTTTAAGTGCTTTAGAAAGCCAGCTCTACACGTTGTCGACTACGTGTCGTTGAAGACTATTAGAGAGTTCGTCAGGGGGGATCCATACAGCTCTAAGGCCCCTCCACACATACACAGCGCTGTTGGGAGGTGTCTTGCTGAATGCCACGAGAGGGGGTGGTCTCTTGGCGACACCAAGATCTCGAATTTCATCTACTCAGACTCCGAGGTGTACGTGGTCGACGCCGAGCAAGCTGTGAACGAGCACAACCCTAGATATGGCGCGTGGGACCTCTTGATCCTGGCGTCCACCCTCGCGATAGACATATACCCCTCACTGAGGTACAACAACTACTCTAGGATCATTGGCGAGGTGTTAAGAGGGTATGGAGAGCAGGGTGGAGTAGCAGAGAGCGTGTTGAAGCAGCTCGAAGAGCCAGACTTTAAAATCCTCAGCTACATCCTGATACCGTTTCCACTAAATGTGATCTTCGCGAAGAGGCTTGAAGAGGTCAAGAGAGATCTCCGTAAGTAGGTATATATCTCCCCACGAGTAGGTTAGAGTAGGTGGTGATGAATTACCTCCGGCTCGATGTGTGAAGAGAACTTACCCGGCTGATCAATGTTGGCGAGGATCCTCGTTATAGGCGACACACACATCCCAGATCGCGCGTTTGAAATCCCCAGAGAGCTCGTATCCAGAATTGAGCGCGAGAAGCCCTGGGAGCTGGTGGTCTTCACAGGGGATTTGACGGGTCAAGAAGTCTTAAGGTGGGTTAGGTCTCTAGGTGAGAGAGTCTACATTGTAAGGGGGAACATGGACTACCTACCGCTACCGAAGACCGCGAAGTTCGAGGTCGAAGGCCTCAATGTGGGTGTGCATCATGGCGATGGCGTGTACCCTCGTGGAGATGTTTTAAAGCTATCGTCTCTCGCAGAGAAGATGGGCGTGAACGTGTTGATCACGGGGCATACACACAGCGACTTCGCCAGGATCGGGGTTAAAGGGAAGGTGCTACTTCTAAACCCCGGCTCGCTTACAGGGGTGTGGGGTGGTGGAGGGGGCTCGTACACCCCCTCTTACATGGTCGTAGAGACTCATGGCGCTACACTAGCTGTACTACGCGTGAAGCTGCGTGGTGCATCCTTGATCGAAGAGTCGGACCTCTTCGAGTGGACCGGCGAGAGCTGGCTCTCTAAGTGAGCTCTTGCTCGAGTAGTGGGAGAACTATCGTGTTCGCCCAGGGGATCGTGACTACGAGCTCTGCTCCAACCGAGATCTCAGCTGTATTTGGTAGGTATACTAGTAGCTTCAAGTTGCCTACTCTTAACCTCCCCTCTACCTTTTCACCTGCAAACATCGCGAACTCCAGGACGCCCTTCAACACTGTGTCTCCGCTATCAGATGGCTGAGAGCCTATCTTGACGACCTCTGGCCTGATCACCACGGCTACCTTTCGAGGCAGACTCTCGAAGAAGGTGACGCCCTTTACCTCGATGTCAGCCCCCTCTAATCTAACTACGACCTCCTTACCTCTCTGCGAGATGAGCTCTCCGGGGTATATGCTACTTCTACCTAGGAAGTCTGCGACGAACAGGCTTCTAGGGTACATGTAGAGCTCTCGTGGAGAACCGACTTGGAGCACTCTACCTTTATTCATGATGGCTATTCTATCAGACATGCTCATCGCTTCTAGCTGGTCGTGTGTTACGTATATAGTGGTGATCCCAAGAGACTTCTGCAACTTCTTGAGCTCCTCTCTCATCTCTATTCTCAGTTTCGCGTCTAGGTTGCTCAACGGCTCATCTAGTAGCAAGACCCTCGGCTGTACAACGAGTGCTCTAGCCAACGCCACTCTCTGCTGTTGACCACCACTAAGCTGTAGTGGGTACCTGTTTTCAAGCCCCTTCAGTTTCACTAGCTCTAGAGCCCACTCGACCCTCTTCCTTATCTCCTCGTCTGTTAAGCCCAGCTCTTTCTTCCTCACCTTTAAGCCGTACGCGACGTTCTCGAAGACCGTCATGTGTGGCCATAGAGCGTAGTTTTGGAACACCATCGCTGTATTCCTCTTGTATGGTTTCAAGAACGTGACGTCTTCGTCGTCGAAGTAGACCCTCCCCTTATCTGGAACCTCGAAGCCAGCAATGATCCTCAAAGTCGTCGTTTTTCCACAACCGCTAGGGCCTAGGATGGTGAAGAACTCCCCTTTCTCAACCTTTAAGCTCACATCTTCTACAGCTACTACGGTTCCGAAGTCCTTTGAGACGTTCTCTAGCGG
>Ga0080004_1231224_pt1 | contig 10667 bp, 14 predicted proteins | sample WasSprMetagenome_FD_69207 | JGI IMG/M metagenome (GOLD analysis project Ga0080004, IMG submission 69207) | Sulfidic aquatic microbial communities from Washburn Spring, Yellowstone National Park, USA - WS (SPADES assembly) (version 2) | ecosystem: Environmental > Aquatic > Thermal springs > Hot...
CAGCCCCGGAGCCGGGATATACACTCTTTCTTCAAGCGTATCCGTCACGGGCAACAACGGCTCAAAGTCCGACGTCTTCAACCTCCCAGCAAGCATATTCACAAGGGATGTTGGCGAGAAGACCTACGAGCTCAGGGTGGTTGACACAGGCTCTGGTTTAACCGTGGCTTCGGCAAAGTTCACGGTCAGGGTTAAGAGCGAGGAAATCACGCTCATGGTCGCTTGGGACGACAGCTCAGGCGACAGGCTCGTAGAGCCCTATGAGACCGTCAACTTCAACATATTCATAACCTGGACGTTTGTAAACGCCTCCAAGACCTTGGCCCTGTACGCGGACAGCAAGCTCATAGACAACGTGCAGATATCCCAGGGCTCAGGCTCAGCCCAGAAGACTTACGTGACCACTTTCGACAGCGAGGGCGCACACTACGTAAGCTTCACACTGCAAGACTCAGCTGGCAAGATTGTAGCCCAGAAGAGCGTCGGCATAACCGTCGGCACTAAGCCCACAGAGAAGGCGGCTTCGATAATCGACCAGGCCACAACCTGGCTCAAGCAGAACAGCCTGCTTGTCATAGTGTTCCTAGCGCTCGTGCTGATAGCCGTCATAGTCGTAAAACACCGATGAAGCCGCACACACCCTAGAGCCTCCAAGGGAGGGCTGAAGAGTGCCTAGACGCAAGAAGAGTGTAAGCCCAGCCCTCATAGTTGTACTGCTCGTCACGGTACTGCTGGGAGCCTTCGGAGTCTACTACTACATGCTGGCGTTGAAGCCGGAAAGCGGAGCGGTCGCCACTGGCACCAGCGCGGCTAAGGCTGAGACCCCGTATGGCGAATCTCTAGAGATCAAGCTTGGCAGTGGAGCCCAGACCTCGGCCAGCTGGCTTGCGGCTGAATCCTCGGCTTCTCAGAACGTCTGGACGGTAAACGGCACGTATAAAAGCCAGGCACAGGTCACCCTAGGCTACAGCCTCAGCGTCACATACAGCAACGTGAACAACATCAAGATAGTCAACTTATACATCAAGGCTGTTGATGCGGCAGACAGCAGCAGTTACACGTACACGCTCGCCAGCAACAAGGCACTGTCGGGCAGTAGCCCGATTTCAGACAGCGGGTCAACAACCATGACGATAAGCCAGCACCTGACGGACTGCCAGGCTTCGACTTCGAGCGCCCAGATAAAGTACTACATATACTGCCAAGTCCAGGGCACGGGTGCGATATCGGGACAGACCCTGACGGCCACAATATACGAGACCTGGTTCTGCACGCTGAACTACCAGCAGAGCACGGAGTCCGCATCAGCATCCGTAACCCCGACGGTCTCGGTAGCCTCATGGTGGGGCTTCGCATCCAGCCCTGAGGGCTTAGCGATAATCGGCATGGCTGTTCTCGTGGTGCTGGTCGCGGTCTGCTACAAGCCCCACAGGCGCAGAGGAAGAAGGTGACGGCTTCTGGACACGGCCGGCCTCCTAGCCCTCATCGCAATCATAGTCGCAGTAGCGGCCCTGCTCTCTAAGGTCGGAATAGTCTACAAGATAATGAAGTTCCTGCTCGTCTTAGGCGTGGGATACCTGGCTGTCCTGCTCATAGCTTCGATGTTCATGCCACAGTTCAAAGACGTACTGCTACAGCCGGTCAACGCACTCTGGGACCTCTTGCAGTCCTTCCTCAGGGAGCTGGGACTGTGATAATCGGGCTGATAATAGCAGTGGGCATAGCGATAGGGGCTATATTGTTCGGTCTGCAGGCGGCCAACACTATACCCGAGGCTCTGGCGAAAGTGCTCCTAGAGAGTTGCAAGTTCATGGTGAGCCAGACGCTCCTATTCTTGGCGGCGATACTGCCTCTGCTTGCCATGGCGATACCGCTCTACATCTTGCGTAACAGGAGCGAGGAAATAATAATCTTCGGTGCACTGTACGGGTTGGCCTTAGCCCTCCTAACGATGGTGCTCGGCCTCCAGAACTACGTGGTCGACCTCTTCAGGACGTCGTGGTATGGGGGCTGGGTGGCTGGGCTCTCAGAGATCGCAAACGCCGTCTACGCGGTGTTCTACTACGTCATGGGCGCATTCCTCTTCTTCATAGACAACATAATAGCGTTCCTCATAGGTTCCAGCAAGCCGCTCCAGTGGTTCAAGAAAAACGTCACGGAAAAAGCCATAGCGAAGTGGAAAAAGCACAGGCCAGGTGGTTCACATGAGAGGAAGAAGAAAAAGAAGTAGCAAGCTTGTACCGCTCCTCCTCGCCTTGATAACGCTCGCGATAGGCTTCATGCTGTACGCGGGGTGGCAGAGCGTCACAATAATAGCAGACACAACGGCTCCAGTGTTCATGGAGGGTACGTCGTGCGGCTACGTGCCCTGGCGGCCCGGAGGATACGCCTTCATGGGTCAGACTGGCCTGCCGGTCATAGCGTACATACGCGAAAACATCGGGCTGAAGGAGGTCAAGGCTAAGCTCTGCGTGGAAGAGTGGGCTGGGCTGTCGCTTAAAACGCTCCAAGAGATAGTTTTGAAGCCCGTCACCGCTGAGAGCTTCAAGGCCGTGACGATACCGACCCCGTGGGGCATTCCGATAATACTTCCGCTGGGCGAGCCTCTTCCAGGGCTTGTGAAGCTCGTCTCTGGTCAGAGCGGCTCTCTTCCGAGCCCGGAGGAGCTTGAAAGCTGGCCCCTCTACACCTACGGGGGAGTGTTCACGTGTAGTGTTGAGGCGAACAAGAAGTACATAGTCGTATACACGGCTGTGGACACGGCTGGAAACGTGCGGGAGTTCAAGAAGGAGCTGATACCGACATATCTGACCGGCTATGTGACGATAAACGGCAAGAAGGTTGGAGTCAACGACGTTATAACAGTCCAGACGTTGAAGCTGGATATACGCTTCTACGCTGAAAACGAGGACATGGTGTTCAAAGTCTACGGGAGGCTGAACGGCAAAGACTTCGAGATGAAGCACCAGAGCCCAACGTTCCAGCAGGGCTACTGGCAGTACATAGTCGAGCTCCCAGGTGACGGCAAATACGTCTTCGAAATCCGTGTTGTAGATAAGGCTGGCGTGGACATACAGTTCGCATCCTTCACGGTAGACGCTTTAGGCTTCCAGACGGGCGAGGCCACACTATATGCTTTAGCCGCGGCCTTCGGCGTCATGATAGCTGTCGGCTTCTACATCATAATGCACAGGCGCGGGCGTAGGAGGAGCAGGTAAACCCCCCATATTTTTCAAAGACCCGCCCATCCACACGGCTGGATGCACGGTGGAGGGCAAGGGGTGGAAAACCCATTGGGCAGAGGTGGGAGTGAAGGGAAGACCGTGGCTTTAGCCTTGCTAGTGGTGTCGCTGTTAGCGTTGTCCCTCGGGATATGGATTATGATGGAGCGGATATACATACCGCTGAAGCCCTTCAAATCGCCCGAAATCTTCAACATCCCTGGGGTTCCAACGGAAGAGCCTACGGAGCCAGGCGAGTCAAAGCTTGAGCCCCCGCCATCTGAGCCTGAGACCTTCCAGCCTGAAACCGCCAACGCCACCGTAACATATGACGAGCAACAGGCGATAGAGCAACAGAAGGCTGTGGGTGAGCCTCAGCCGAGCATACCCCCATCGACCAGTGGCGCCGTCTACCATAAGGTGACGATATCCGTCAGCCCCTCTGGCGCTGGGACGACCTACCCGCCTGAGGGAGTCTACAACGTGAAGGAGGGGAGCCTCACCATACAGGTGATGAGCGTCAAAAGTGGCTACGTGTTTGAGAAGTGGCTCATAACATACGACGGTACAACCGTTGACGGTGGCTCAGCCATGTTCAAGACCATACAGGTGGTTCGAGACATTTGCGTCACGGCTGTCTTCAAGAAGGTTGAGTCTGCAAGCACAGACGTCAGCGCAGTGGTCTACGGTAGCGTTGTAGTGGACTTCGCATTCTACGACAAAATCACTATAGCTCCAACGGGCACAGTCACATGCCTCGAGACAGGCGCGTCTAAAAGCCTCACACCCGTAGAGGTTGCGCCTAACGAGTGGCACGGACAGTGCAGGTTCACGGGTCTCGAAGCTGGCAAAACATACACGTTCAAATACCAGCTCACAAACGGGCTGAGGCTTTCAGGCACGTTCAGCATAACCATCAAGCGCTCCGTGGAGTACTACCACAACGGCTTCCCATACGGCTCAAGTGCATCCATAGCCTTGATGAGCATACTGCAGTTGGAGCCTAGGCAGGTCAAGGAGCTGGGCGGGGTCTTAGCACTCGTGGCGGCTCCAATGGTCGTCGTCTCAGCCCTATCATACGTGAAGAGGAGGTAGAGTGGACGTGATAGGTGAGGCTCAGAAGTGCCACAGCTGTGGCGAGCAAGCCCTAGTGCTAGAGCAGAAACCGCTCGGCTTCTACATAGTCTGCCTCAACTGCGGCTTTAGAGAGCTCGCGTGGAAGGCGACGGAGCCGGCTGTCAAGCTCAGAAGACTGCTGGAGCGCTTCAAAGTGAACCCTCTCACGCTCACACTCTGCTACAGGGCCCTGCTGTTGCGCGAGCTTGTGGGAGGTGGCGTGTGACGGGCGATAGAGTCTACCCCGAAGCCGGTAGGATAAACAACCTGAGGAACCTGCGCAGACTGATTAGAGCCATAGAGAGGGATAGGATACCCAGGAAGGTGAAGCGTCAGAGACTGCAGTTCATGTACAGCCTCACATACAGTGATGGCTTCAAAAGCCAGTTCAAAGACAGCATCAGGGAAGCCCGTAGGATCCTCAAGCAAGCATATAGCAAGTACACAGTCAGAGGGGGTAGGAGGAAGTGAAGCCTGAGGAGGATCGCGGGGAGCCTAGAGCCGAAAACGTGGCGAGCCAGCTCCAGCCTAAGACCTGCAAGGACAAGCTGTTCCTATTCTTCTGGGTGGGAGGCTTCCTAGGAGGCTTGTGGATGAGCCTCCAGTCTGTAGGCCACCTGCTCCAGTTCAACATAAACAACCTCATGATAACCAGCATAGTGTTCATGCTTATGAGCCTCAACTTCGTGGCTAAAGCCCCAACGATAGACAGGCAGATAGCGTACGCGAGCCTGGCGGTCATACCGATAGCCATAAGGTGGGCTTTAAACCAGCCCTCTGTCGCAGGTGTGGGAAACGCGAGCCTATTCGACTTCTCAACGCTCCAGCAGATACTCTACACGCTCCAAGTAGTCTCACTGTGGATGCTCGTAGCCGTGAATGAGGAGTGCTTCAGAGCGGCTATGATGAACGTGTTCGACGCATTCGCCTCAAACAGGATATCCAACCCCCTGACGCGGGACACTATAAAGCTCACAACCGCGAACCTGCTCTGGCTACTGTTCCACTTCATACAGCGTCCCTTCGACCCGACAGTCTACGGATACTACATGCTCTGGCTCATACTCTCAGGCATGGTCATGAGCTTCGCGTTGCTGAAAGGGGGGCTTGGAGCCGCGGTCACGCTCCACTTCATAGTGAACATGACAGCGTAGGGGAGGTGGTTGGAAAATGCCTAGACGCAAACGTGTAAACCGTAACAGTCGGATGGGTTTAGTGTACCCCATGGTGCTGAGCACCCTGCTCATGCTCGGCATACTGGGGACAATGGGCTACCTGTTCAGCTTGCCAGCGAGCATCTCAAAGGTCGTCAGAACCAGCGCTGGCGAGGAGCTTGAGCTGAAGGTGGAGGCGTGCATGCGTCCGAGCTTCTGGCAGTATCTCGGCGACCAGTTCACATCCGCATGGCGTGTGGGCACAACTCAGAAGAGCACGGTCAACATAAGGTTCACAATAACCGTCACAGGCACCAACATAGCTAACACCGCGACCGCTTACTTCTACGTTGAGGCTAGGGACTCCTCAGGCTCGTCCACATATAAGGAACTGAACTATGCAAGTGGCACAAGCATAACTGTAGGCTCAGCCACGACGTTTGAGACCGGGAGCATGGCGATAGACACGCACCTAAGCCACATATACGGCTCGGCTCCAACCGTAGATAAGACGGTGGACTACTACCTGTGGTGCAAGGTGGAGGTCACGGGCCTCATAAGCGGGCAGAAGCTGACCGCTGAAATACCCGTCCAAAAGTTCGACAGCGTGCTCTACGACTATGGTGCCTCAAAATCCTCATCTACGACCCTATATGTGAGCAAGGACACACAGGTGCTTAGCAGCTATCCAAACACGAACTACGGGACTGATACTGAAGCCAACTTTGGCCTGTCAACCTCAGAACAAGTTTGGGCTCTCATAGCCTTCGACCTATCCGCTCTGCCAGACACGATGTCGCCTACAAGCATGACGTTATTTATGGAATGCACTGGCGCTTACAGCAGCTACCCCTCAGGTTACACAGGGCGGATCTATCGATTGACCGACAACAGCTGGGGTGAGACAACAGTCACGTGGAACACGAAACCCCCATACGACAGTAGCAAATATGTGCCTTTCATCCTGAGCACAAGCGTAAGTGTCGGCTACAACATAGACGTGCTCAGCCTCTGGGATCCAAGTTGCGCTGGCAAGAGCATAGGTTTCGTCATAATGGTTGTGGCACCATCGGCAAACATCTACTACTACGGCAGTTCGATACGCACAAAGGAGGGTAGCCGCACCACCTGTGCCAGATTAGCCATAGACTATAACTACATAGACTGGTCTGCGTCGTGGAGCTGGCTCAACCTAGACACGCTCAGCATCTCAAGCCTGAAGGTGACGCAAGAGCTTGCACCGCTCATACTGGTTTTCGTCTCAGCCATCTGCATAATGCTCCTATTGCGGAGGAGGTAGAATGCGGAACAAAATCGCGGTAATCGTGATAGCGTTGCTGTGCCTAGCCCTGATGCCCGTCTTCTGTGCATTGGAGCCGCAGACGATACCTGAAAAGTGGCGCTGTGGCGACCAGGCGATATACCTGCTGAGCTTCCCCTACCCAAGCTACGAGACTAGGGTTGTCAACGAGACAACTGGCGAGACCATAGTGATTGAAAAGCCCGCGGAGGTCGTGGAAATCACAGTCATACTCTGCGCTTGGAACGTGTCGGAGGAAAACCCGATAGTTGTCAGCGTTGACCAAGACACGAACAAGATCGTCCGCGAGGGCTACTACGTGCTCACGTTTAAGCCTCCCCCTGGACTGCACAGCCTCGCCATATACTCTGAATATAAAATCTACGAGCAGGCTGTCGTGCGTGTAAAGCCTCCGCCTCCATTACCGCTCATGATAACCTGGGAGGAGTTCCTCAAGAGGCTTAAGGAGGCTAGGGAAGAGATCATACGCAACCTCCTGATAGCCAGCGCTGCCGGGGTCGCATTGGGCATCTTCCTCAAGCGTAAGACGAGGATATTCACGTACTGGGTTCCATTCGCCCTGGCGTGGCTCAACCTGCCACCCTACCTGAACCCTGTGGAGTACTATCCATTGTTCGGTCTAGGCGTAGCCAGCATAATAGCCTACTGGCTGTGCCCACCGTTCGCACGGTGGCTCGGAGTCCTAACGGTCGATGAGAGCGGCCAGAGCCTCACATTCACAAGGATACCTCGTGACGAGAAGGGCTTGGCGATACTGGACATCTCGCCTAGGTACATCAAGCGTGGCTTCATGCTGAAGAAGAAGGTTGAGGTCAAAGACCCCTATCCGATAGGCTTCGAGATAGATGGCGAGATGATTGAGACCGTGGTAGCCATGTATGTGAGAGAGAAAGAGGATAAAATCGTCATACACGGCTCCAGCAGCCTGGCGAGGGCTCTCGTGGACTCCGGGCTTGTAGAGAAGCTGAGCCAAGACCTCGCAGACGCGAGAGTCCAGTTGCACCTGTTGAAGCGTGCCGGTGCGTCGCTGACAGCATATCAAGTGAAAGAGATAGAGGACGTGTTCAGAGAGAGCGAGCTTGTCAAAGTGAAGACTTGGAGGGACATGGTTAGAGAGGCTAAGAAGGCTGAGGAGGAGGTGCTAGAGAAGCTCGGCCTCCGAAGGGAGGAGGCTAAGCCAGAAGAGAAAGCCGAAAAGGCTGAGGGAGGTGAGAAAGGTGAAGAGTAGAGGGCCGTGCCAGATATGCCACGTGCACAAGTGGCACTATAAAATCCTCCTGAACCCAGCCATGGTGACGGTTAGGGTCTGCCAGTTCTGCCTGAGAGACATCTCTGGAAACGGGGTTAAAGTGGTGGTGCTATGGGGCAAGAAGTGACCGTTGAGAACCTGTACAGGCTGGTGGAGCATCAGGTCAGCGTACTGGACAAGCTCAGCTCCGGCCCGGTGACAGAGGAGGAGTGGCATCAAGTAATCAAAGACATATTCCTAGCTGGCGGAGGACTGCTCAGCCCGCAGGTGTGGAAAGCCATACGCCTCATGAGCGAGTTCAAGCTACACACCGACCCGGGCTACGTGAGGAGGCTCTACCTGATGCTGATAGAGGAGTTTCCAGCCATCGTGAAGATGTACGTGGGCATGGGCTTGGTGAGGCCCACACCTCCCCCGAGGCCTCTGACAACGCTCCAAGCACCGCGCAGCTTCGAGGAAGCCCTTGAAAACGCATCGGAGGAGGCTGAGGAAGAAGGGGAGTTTGAAGAAGAGGAGGGATTTGAGGAGTGAAGCGCCTCAGCAAGGTCATGATAGAGCGTAAGCTCGCGAAGATCCCTCCAAGCTACGTCGAATACTTGCCTGAGGTGAGGAAGTTCACGGACGTTGAGAAGTTGCTTAGAGGGGGCTATCACACGCTCATATTCGGTATCACTGGTAGTGGGAAGACTACTCTGCTGTTGAAACTATTGAAGACTTTCCTCGACCGCGGACTGACCATACTGGCTAGGGATGACGGTGGGTTGGAGTCCACGTTCCTGCTCCCATACACTCCAATCACCTACTGGATCCCCAGAGGGTGCAAGCTGAGGGTGAAAGACTGCCCATACAAGTACTACGTTGAAGAGTTCGACTGGAGGAGGCCGGAAGAAGTATTGGACTCGATGTGGGACAGCCCGTTCAACCTCGTGGTCTTCGACGCATATTGCATAGACCCTGGAGTGTCAGCGGTCTTCTGGGCTGGCATGCTCAGGACGCTTATTTTCAAGTGCATGCAGACCCCCGTGAGCCGCAAGGAAAAGCTCGTCTTCAGCGTTGACGAATTGAACGACCTCATACAGCCGAAGGGCTATGAGCTGAGCAAGAAGCACGGGAGCGTCAGGGCTTTGATAGAGTACAACATTAGGAAGCTCAGAAAGCACAACGTCACACTGATAGCTACAACCCACAGGTTCACACAGTTGGGCATAAGCGTCCGCTCGCAGTTCAGCTACGTGATAGTCAAAAAGAGCTTCGGATGGGACGTGTGGGACTTCGTGTCTAAAAGCCTGGCAACCCAGAGCAACAAGGTGTTCTGGAGCATCCTTAAAGACATAACCGTCATGGGGCCCGAATACGCTTACCTCTTCGACTACAAGAACAACTTCGACAAGTTCTACATTGAAGACATAGAGAGACCCAGATTGGACGTGGAGCTCCAAGGCGTCATCGAGCCCGAAGACGATATGCAGAAGTACAAGGAAAGGTGGCTGAAGCTCGCATGGCACATGGCAAACGTCGGATGTCCGAACTGCGGGTACAAGTACACGCAGGATAACGTCGCCAAGATCTCTGGCGTCGCCCGGCAGACGCTAAGTGATGCACTCCAGGTTTGGAGGCGCTCCGCCTCTGCCCCTCACACCCTTCACACAGCTTACGGTCACAACTTGAACGGAGGTGATGTGGGGAATGGGGAAGAAGAAGACGGGGAAGAGGTCTAGGAGGCTCCGCGCTGAAGACTTCGGCGACAACCCCAAGATTAGGCACAGCCACGGCGAGCATACACACTTCAACCCGAATGAGCCGTGGGAGGTAAGGTACAGGCGCGAGAAGAGGAGGCTCCAGCGGGAGCTCCTAGGCCGAAAAAGTGGGAGGTCGAAAAAGAAGAAGTAGAGCATGGTTAAGGTGGGAGGTGAGCGGTCTTGGGAAGAAGGAGGGTGCTGTTCAGACGGCAGTCTAGGAGGAAAGGTGAAGGGCTCAGCCTACCGACTCTTAGCCGGCAGAGCCTTAAGCCTAGGGTTGAAGAGAAGAGCCATGATCCCTCGACCAAAGCCCGGAGGATTGCTGGGGAAGCTAGAAAGAAGCTTAAAGACGTTCTATATAAGAATGGACTGTACGATGCGTTAGCTGAGCTGTCGAGCGTAGAATTCTTCATAAGCGAGGCTCTTCGCAATCTCGAGTTCGCAGTTGAACGCAAAGACTCGCATCGACTGCTTGGCGATTTCATTGGAGCTATGGTTAACGCTTACTACCACTGTGGTGCGATGATGCAGAGCGTTAGAAATTCCACCGTCAGCGAAGACGTAAAAGACACTGTAGAAAGATATATTAGCGAGCTTAGAGATGAGCTGTGGAATATCGTCAGAGAATACCTTGCAAAGCTTAAAGAGAAAGAAGAAGTAGAGCATGGTTGAGGTGAGCGGTCTTGGGAAGAAGGAGGGTGCTGTTCAGACGGCAGTCTAGGAGGAAAGGTGAAGGGCTCAGCCTACCGACTCTTAGCCGGCAGAGCCTCTTGAAGGAGTGGAAGAAGCTTTCAGAGAAGGAGCGTGAAGAGAGGCGGAAACAGGTCATCGAAAAATACTATAAGGGAAGTTACTCAGCGTTCGAGC
>Ga0080004_1118507_pt1 | contig 10666 bp, 5 predicted proteins | sample WasSprMetagenome_FD_69207 | JGI IMG/M metagenome (GOLD analysis project Ga0080004, IMG submission 69207) | Sulfidic aquatic microbial communities from Washburn Spring, Yellowstone National Park, USA - WS (SPADES assembly) (version 2) | ecosystem: Environmental > Aquatic > Thermal springs > Hot...
TAAAGTAGTCGATCTTAACAAAAAACTTGGATTAAAAGAAATACCAGCAGAAGTTACTGAAAACACTGTAAAAGTAGCTGAAACTTCATATAAAGTACCGGAAGCAAATATTGACGCCAATAGTAATTTAGCTAAATGCCTATACTGCAACCGAGTAATGCCTGGAAAAGGAGATCAATGGTATGTAAAACAGACACTAAAAGAATGGAATAGTAAACTTGAGAGATACTTAAATGGAGAGATAAGTATTGAAGAACTAAAGGAAAGTCCTGCAAAACCAGGAATCCTAGCTAAAGTTAAGATTACCAATAGAGATCTAGAATTCGAACCAGCCATAGAAAAGGATAATGAGAAACTCTGGAAAGCACTAGAAAAGTTGAAGAAGATGTGGGGAGACCCAGACATACCAACAGAGCCGCTAGCAGAATATGAAACCAGGTCTATTTGGGTTTCAGTTTACGGCTTTAATAAATGGTATAAATTATTTAATCCACGCCAGCCCCTAACCCTAGTAAAGCTCGTCAAGCTAATTAGAGAAGTAGGTAAGAGAGTTGAGGAGGAGAAACTGAGGGAGGGGTGGTGTAAGGAGGATGCTCACAAATATGCGGAAGCAGTCACAACATACCTAGCAATAGCGCTAACAAATCATATGCGGCACAACTGCTTGGTGACTAGTGTAGAGCCTACACAAAAATTTATTGCACATGCATTAGCTTTTAGAGGTATTGCAATGACATGGAATTGGGTAGAAGAAAAACCAGATGTTAATGTTATCGGCTCGTTCTCAAGGTCTACGAACTCCATCATTGAAGCTCTATCATACCTTATCTCAGCTGTTTCTGGTAGTTCTAGTAGGGTTAGGGTTTTGCTTGATGATGCTACTTCGTTAAGTAAGCTTAGTGAGGAGAGGTTTGACCTCATCGTTACTGACCCGCCTTACAAGGATGATGTACCGTATGCTGAGCTCAGTGACTTTTACTATGTGTGGCTTAAGAGGGCTTTAAGCGATAGTGATGGTGTCTCGTTAAAGCCTAGATTCTATTCTGAGGCTTTCTTTGAATGTGTTGATGATAGATGCGTAAGTTCTACTGAGGTTAGGACTCAGTGGGAGAGGTTTTCACCACTTGAAGTCAGTGTTAATGAAGGAAGGGCAGAGTTCTTTAAGAAGGTTAGTGGTATTGAAGCTGGTTCGGATAAGGACTTTACTGAAAAGCTTGGTAAGGCGTTTAAGAGGATGGCTGAGTGGTTAAAGGATGGCGGAGTGGTTATTACTTATTATGCTCATACCGACCCGTCTGCTTGGGAGGCTTTGATTGAGGCTGGGTGGAGGAGGGCTGGTTTGAGGGTTACTGCAGCTTATGTTATTGCTACTGAGAGTGAGCAACGTGTTACAGCTCGTGGTAAGGTTGCTTTAGATTCTTCAGTAGTTGTTGTTTGGAGGAAGGGGGCTGGTGATGTAGGTCTTGTACATGATGTTGAGCGTAAGGCTCTTGAGGAGGCTATTAAAAGGGTTGGAGAGGCCATTAAGTTGAGGGAGGTTTCCTTAGATATTAACTTGTTCTTAAGATCTCTTAGTGCTGTATTAAGTGTCTTTACATCTTACTCAAAGTTGATACCTGAGGTAAGTACTAATGAGCTTGTTAAGAGGGCCTTCTCATTAGGGTTGAAAGGACTTGTTGATGGTGTGTATAGGTATGCTGGTCTTGAAAGACCGTTAGATCCCTACGCATCTACATACCTAACTCTAAAACTTATTACTAGGACTGCTATGGAGAATTCAAGGTCTAAGAGGAGGCCTGAAGCAGGTTTTAGGAGGGGACGTGTTGATAGAACTTTCGCATCACTTCTAGGTGTATTTAGTGGTGTTAGTGTTGATAATTTAGTTTTAAGTAAGGTTCTAGCTAGGGGTAAGGAAGATCTTGAGTTATTAGAACCTGAACCTGAGTCCTTAACAGAATCAGCTATTAGGAGGGCTTTAGAGACATTACTTCGGGAGAAGGGCTTAGACCCGTTAAGACCTCAGACTTTTAGAACCTCCATTGATTTCCTACATTATCTAGAGTTGAAGGCAATTCAACTAACTTCCGATCAGTTTAAGAAGTTAGTTGAGGAGCTTCAAGTTAAGGATCCGAAAGTGTTAGAATGTATAGACCTTGCTAAAGCACTTTACCTAGTGTTACCAGACCACGACCCTGAGAAGATTTGTTGTAGACGTATACTACAGCATCTAGACTTACTACGCTTCGGTGGTTTAAGATGAGTAGTTTATGGAATTATGTCTCTATCAGGAAGGATGTCTTTAATAAGGCATTAGATGAGGAAGTTGCCCCATCACTTTCAAGGGTAGTATTTGGAGAGGCGAATAAGGTATACGTAGATCCTGAAGAATTCATCAACATAACTTATCCAACAGATACCATTAAGAAAATCTTAGGTGAAGTTATTGAATCATTTATTAGTGGGACTGGAAAAGCTATAATGTTACCCTCAGCATATGGTGGTGGTAAAACACATATCATGATATTACTTTACCACTTAGTTAGAAGACCTGACCTGCTATACAGGATATTTGGTGAGCAGTTAAGGACTAAATATAGAGCTTTAGAGGGTGTTGAGGTTGTCGTAATTGATGGTACAGATAAGAGGACTGCCCCATCACCATTACCTGGCGAGGTTCTTGAAGTAGATGGTGTAACGATTAAGACTTTATGGGGTTACCTAGCATATAAGCTTAATGCCTATGATAAGATGAAGACATATGATGAAATGTTAATATCACCTGAAAAAACAACACTTTCACAGTTATTCTCAGGTAAGAAAGTCCTCATATTAATTGATGAACTAGGTATATACTATAATCGTTTAGCGAAAGCTCCTCAATTAGAGAGGGTTAAGATTTTAGAAAGGTATGCAGAGCAAGTAGTTGTATTTTTAAGGATGCTTTCAGAAAACGTTAAAGATAATTGTGTCGTTATTGTCATGAGTATTCCTGCAGAACCTACTGAGAAGGGTCTTGAGCCTGAACCTGGATATGAGGGTTTTGTTGAGAAGGTTGAGAACGAATTTGCTAGAGTTGCTATTAGGGCTGAGAAACCCATAGCGACTAGTGAGGATTTCGCAAATATTCTTAAGAAAAGACTCTTTGATAAGGTAGATCAAAGTAATGCTCAACTGATAGGTAGGAGGTTGAAGAGCTTACATGTTGATTATCATGACGTTATTAAAGATGTTGGTGAGGATGTTGTGAAGTTCTACCCGTTCCATCCATTATTTATAAACACACTTCGAGAAGTAGTAGAGAGGAATAGAGATCTTCAGAAGACTAGAGATGCTTTAAGGATATCGAGGAAGGTTGTAAGATATCTCTATGATAGGGTTAAGGACCTCTCACTTATAATGCCTACGGATATAGACTTACGTATAGAGGAGATAAGAGCGTGGGTTCTAACGAAGAGTTTCTCAGGTTTTGACTTAGTTATTAATAAGATTATCGATAAGACTCGGGAAATCCCCGTAGAAGAAGGTGTGAATTCAGATGTTTATAGGGATCTTGCCTATAGATTAGCACTATACATATTCCTTAGAACCTACATTTACGATCCTCACCTTGAGCCTAGGAGTGAGTTTCCAGGTAAGAGTGAAGTTGTAACCGGAGTTTACGACTCAGTAAGGTATGAACAGTTTCTCATAAGTCCTTCAATGACTTCAGAATTACTTAATAGATTAAGTAGTGGTAGTATTGAATATAGAGTACCTCATCTATATAGTAGAGATGGTTATTATTGGATTACAAGGTTACTTGATATTCAAGAACTTGTAAAGAAGGAGGTTGAGAAAGTTGATGATCTAACAGCTATAAATCAAGTCCTTAATGAGGTTAAGACCTTATTTACAAAGCCCTACGATGCTCGTGAATCAACTAGCCCTACAGTTTTCACTTCAGAACCAGTAATACTACTCGAACCTAAGCTTATCGAGGATGACGCACCAAAATATAAAGTTGTTATAATAATTCCACCGCTAGAGGATTTAAAAGAAGGTATTTACAACAGCGGAAATATCTACGATATAATATACTACAGACTCTCTGGTAGGCAGAAAACTATGCGTAGATATGCGAATACTATAGTAGTTCTATTCTCTAACAACTTAAGTGAGTGGAGGGATATTATCAATATTGCTAAGATGATCACAGCATGTGAGAGGTTAGATAAAATCATTAAGAATATGTATAGGGATGAGAAGGTTGTTAAGCTTCTCAGAGATGAGTTAAGAGAATTTAAGGAAGGTTTAAGTAAACAACTTAAGTATAAATTAGTTGCTTATTACTTTAATCTTATAGCATTTCCAGCTATAGAGAACGGTGTAAGCGTTGTTCGTGTAGAACGTGTTAGTCCTACCCGTAAGACCCTTGTTGAAGTGATTGAAGAGACGTTAAGAAGAGTTGGTAAAGTTCTTGAGACAAAGTATTCAAGACAATTTGATGTCTTAGTAAGCATTTTAGAGGGGACTCCTAAGCAGGAGATTAAGTGGACTAAGGAGATGAAGGTTAGTGATGTTATAGGTGCTTTCTTTGAGAACCCAGCACTTCAGATGATCCCTGGGGAAGATATTAAAGAAGCGTTATTATCTGGGTTAAGGGAGTTAAAAATAGGTGTTATTAGAGAAGGAAAGATTTACTTTAAGAAAGTGGAAGGTGTTGAGACACTTTCTAAATTAGGAGATAATGACCTTATAATACCCCCGGAAGTAGCTGTTGAAAAACAAATAGATGAATTAAGCAATGTTGAAGAAGAAGTTAAGGAGGACCTTATCATAAGACGATACTATGTAGCTGTCTATGAGGGGAAGGAGATCCCTATTAAGGAACTTAGGTCGAGATACCCTGATAATTACATGAAGATCTTCATCATATCTGATATAAAGCTTCGTGAAGAGACTCTACGACACGGTTTTGACGTTAGTGTCGAGCCTCAGAAGTTAGAATTAAAAATCGATGAAGGAGTAGCACAAGTTAGTATTAAAGTATTTGTTAAACGTGTTGGTATGTTCGAACATGAAGTAGTTCTTAAGTCTGGAGTAGGTATTGTAGAACCCTCTAAGGGGATACCTGACTTTGAAGCTGTATGGACTATACCCACACCTAAGGAACCTGGTGAATATACATATGTACTTAATGCTGAGAGTGTTAAATTAACGAGGAGTGCTGAAGTTAAGCTCGTAGTTAAGAAGGGATTACTTTGTAAATCTGAACCTTCTGAGAAAGTCTTAGAAATAATTATTAAAGGTAACACAGATATTCTACCTATCGTAGAGTTCTTGAAAGATGTTAATAAGAGTGTACAAGGCCTAAAGATCATTAGGCAATGTAGTATGGGGGTAGAATTTCTTGAGGAGAAGTCAGGTGAGCTTAAGAAATCTATCAATATAAATCTTAAGGATGTAACCATAGATGATATTACTATGATAGTAAGGGCATTAGTAAGTGTATTTGGTGTAGTAGCTAAAATTAAGAACTTGGATGTATTGAAATTGGAAGTAAAAGGTGATGGTAAGGTAGTAGATTTAAAGAGTCTGGCATCTACCAATGAAATTATTAAACAGAAGAATATTAGTGTAGAGTATTGTTGGTGAATAGTGTGAGTAGTCAATTTAATGGTTTCATACTATTTAAGGGTGATAAGGCCTACTTTAGACGTGACGTCTTCGGAAGTACTGAAATTGGTAGGTTACGAGTTGATAGGGAACTCCTTACGGATTTTATAAAGAACTCTAACTCCTCACAAAAAGTAAAGATGACGAAAAATGGTATGAGGGTCCTTGACGAAGTACTTTATAAGCGGTTACTAATCTATGCTACAACTTTAGCATGTATGCGGAAGAGAAGTACTCTTAGAATATTAAGAACAGCTGAAATTATCAGTAAGTTAGATGAGTACTCACTACACTTCTGGTATACAGAAGTTATTTCAAGGTTTAAAGAAAGAGGTGTAAGGGCTTTATGGCGTGTTTCAAGGTCGTTAAGGGTTTTATATGGTGTTGATAGATAAACCTCTCGATAACGTGTTGAGGTGTATTTTAAAGAACTTAGTTGAAGAACACCCACTCTTTAGACTTAAATTTCTTGGATATGAAGGTTATGTACATCAAGCAGAGCTTTTCTATAAGCTTACTCTTAGGTACCCTATTAGGGCATTAATAGCTGATGAAATAGGACTTGGTAAGACTATTGAGACCCTCTTACTGATTGAATGGGGTCTTCGTAAAGGGGTTTTCCCTAATAAGAGGGTACTTATATTAGTACCTCGAAGTATTCTTGGACAATGGGAGAAGGAAGCAGAGAGAATGGGTTTACAACCTATAGTGGATATAGAACATTTTGAAAATTACATATCTGAAGCATCTAACGACAGAAGAGTATTTATCTTCAAAATAGATACTGCGAAGAAGAGTGAGTATTGTGGGAAGTTTCTGAAGTATAGTTGGGATGCTATAGTTGTAGATGAAGTACATAAGTTAGGACTTGATACTCAAAGACTTGAGTTAGTAGAGAAATTAGTTATGAATAACCCTCACGCCTCAATAATATTCTTATCAGCTACACCTCATAAAGGTGATGATGAACATTATACACGACTACTGACTCTACTAGACCCTATTGAGAGTAGGGTTATACATAAGATTAAAGAGAATTTTTATCGTATGGTAATTGATACCTTAGTATTCCGAAGGAGTAAGGAGCAAGTTAATAAAATTTATGAGGGAGAGAGAGTATTTGTTGACGCTGAACTCATACCAGAACCTATTGAACCTACTCCTGCTGAGGTAGAATATATTGAGAGATTAGATGAACTCACACGGAAGCTCTTAAAGAGATGTCAAGATCCTAGACTAAGACGTTCTGTCGGACTTCTAGCTATGACCATAGATAAACGTGGGCTTTCCAGTCCTTTCGCTGGACTTAAGACATTCATGAAGATCCTCAACTCAGTAAAACAAGTAAGCATACCTTCAAAACCGTCAGGAAAAGCACGTGAGAGTTTAGATGAGTATGGTGATGAAGAATACATAAGCGAGGAGGGATTAGATATAGATACTGTGTTAGACTCTGCCTTAGGGGAAGTAGTAGGAGAGCGAGATGTTAGAAACATAATTGTAGAATTTAGTGATTCCTTCAATAACTTAATTAACTTAGCGTCCGAGGTACAGAAAATCGATAGTAAGTTAATTTGTTTAAAGAAGGTGTTGTTAAATCATTTAGATAAAGGAGAAAAAGTCATTGTCTTCACAGAATTTGCTGATACTGCTAATTATATCTATGATAAACTTCGTAATGAACTCACCTACGATATAAGGAAAATCACTGGTACTGACTTAAAATCAGGTAGTAAGTCATGTATAGAGGATGTGAAGAGATGGCTTGCTGAATCAAGTCCTCGAGTCCTAATATCTACAGATGTAGCTTCTGAAGGTCTTAACTTACAGTACGCTAATGTAGTAGTGAATTTTGAGTTGCCGTGGTCTCTTATAAAGCTAGAGCAGAGGGCAGGGAGGGTTTGGAGACTTGGTCAGCAGAGGGATGTTAAGATTTACCTTATGATACTTAACCATAGCTTTGAAGAAAAAATCTTCAACGCACTCTACAGAAAATTAGCTAGTTCTGTTAGGGCATATATCATCCCTAGCACCCTTATTGCTTTAAAAGGTCGTGAGATAGAATTACCTGCTTCAGGAGTATTTGAATTTGAGGAAATCACACCTTACAAATTATGGGAGAGGTATAAAACTAGTGGATATGAAGGAGTTGATAGACTTATTGAGGAGTATTTAGAGAAATTGAAGATATTAAGTAGTAGGTTTAAGAAGGCAGAACTGTACGAACCAGGTTATTTTATCATTCCTGTAGTTAAGGCAAGTAAAGCACGGTTAGAGAAGATTATAGGGTTAACTAATAGAAACGAGCTTAATCAATTACTTTGTGAAATTATACGTAAGTTTGGTAAGATCCGTTGTGATGATTTTACGTTAAACACTACGTTGAAGGAGATCGTTAAATATCCCATCACTTCTGAACCGTTACGTATATGCTGTGATGGTGTTGAATCTCCTGTAGTCTTGTTGAGAGTATGTGCTAACGTGATGAGTGGAGATATCTGCTGGATTCATACTTATCACTTGGGAATGAATTTACAGATTAAGGACTTCATAAAGATTGCTGAGAAACTCAGTAATTGTGAGGGGATAGGTAAAGAATTAACTGATGAAGTATTAAAACATTATACGAATCTCTTTGAGACTGCTAAAATCGATGTTATTAGTTATTTCAAACAGAATGTCCTTCAAGAAATACTTAATAATTACTTAGAATATATAGAAAAGACTGGTGGAAGGGGTAGCCGTAAAGGGGAACCAGTTTTAAAACCTGTTAATATTGGTGAAGTTCGTTTGAATATGTATCCGATAGCAGTTATAGTACCTAGAACTATGCTTACGAAGATCATGGAGGAGGTTAGGAAAGATATAATAGCAGAAATTAGAGAGCTCATAACAATAGGTGATGTCACTGAAGAAAAACTTGAAGTAGAGGCTGAAGGTAGGGAGGTTCTTGAGAAAATTCTAAACAATAAATATGAATTAACATATATTGGTGATACGAAGGCACCCTTTGACTACATAGCAAAAGACCGTGCTACTGGAGAGTTAATATTCATAGAGTTAAAGACACTTAAAAAACGGAAGTTCGTAATCTATACTGAGAATGAGAAGGAATTTGCTGATAGGGTAGCAGATAAACATAGTTATTGGCTTTACGTAGTAGACTTAACGGACAGACAAGTTAGAGGTTATTCAAATCCATTTACCACGTATAAGCTTAAACTCATTACTAAAGAACCACTCAATGAGAGGATGTATTACGTATATGAAGAGATAGGTAAAGCAGATGAGATAAGACCTATCTAAAACCTTAACATACTACAATTCTAAAAACATATGCCAAAACCAAGATGAAATCGACTGAAAACAACTACCTACATCTACTACTTCACTCATTAATAAATTAGTAAAGACCTTAATTTACAATAGAATTTTTAACTATGTCGTTAAGTATATAGAGGTGATCCTATATGAGAAAATGCCCATATTGTAGTTATACCGGTGAGTTTAAGGTTCTTAAAACTTGGAAGTTTAGGTTTTACTATGTGGAGAGGTTAGAATGCCCTAACTGTCGAGGTATATTCAATTACTATTCCGGTACGAGTCCGAAGGGTAAGAAGTCTGAATTCGTAATTAAAGTAAAACCTAGAGTAATGACCGTGTCTAAATAAAGTAGTGGAAATTAGTTAACTCCATAGCTATTTTACACTTTAACTTTAATCATTTACTAATCATTACCTACTGGAACGTAGTAAGAGCTCTTAAGACTTTCCTTAGTAATTATGTCCAGTTAGTTAATGATAGTAATTGGTTTTAAATAGTATGATATTAAGAATTTATATTTATACGGGGCATTACTAATAGTCTTATGTTGTATGTACTTTACTTCCTCTTTATTAAGATCTCTAAATTAACTAGATGAATTACCTTACTATGTTGTCTCGATTATCTTGTTTATTGTTAGGAGTAGTTCTCTATACTTGCCTTTTACATCCTCTCTAAGTCCGTGGAGGTTTTCTAAGACATCATTTATGTCGTATACTTCAACATTACACCTAGATTATTCTTCCTTGCTTCAGCCTCTAACCTCTCTTTAAGTCTATCTTTAACATCTTTAATATCGTATAGTGTTGCTATAGCTACCTCCCTACATATACATTCAGATACTTTCTCAGACCTACATTGTGGGTGATGACACGTACATTACTGACCTGCTTGAGTGCTGTTACAGCTCTCATCACCTGCTTAATAGCTTTCTCAACTCCCTCTACCTCCAACATCTTTAAACCTCTTGAAAGCTCTACCTCAGCTACAGCATATTCACATACATCCTTCTTACAGAGAATGGATACTACATCTACCTCAGCATTACCAGTGGTGAAGGGTTCCTTAGCATTACTCCAATACGACTTATCACCTCATTTACTTAATGTCCTTGAGAACCACCATTGAATAGAGACTCACCTAATACAGTCCTTACATAACCTAATTCCTACAAATAAATTTTACTAGTTATAACATAAGGAGGTAGTTTCAAGCCTCAAAATTATTAAATAACTCAGTTAAGATATGTACGTAGAAATCGAGTATAAGTGAATCTATAGGTTCATCAAGTTCGTTAAGAACTTAGGCAACATCTTAAAGATCAAGAATAAAAGCAACCCGATATCTAGTACAGCTACGTAATCTAAGCATTAATAAGGGGTGTCATCATATTTAGACTATTTAAATCATGTTTAACCTGAAGCTATAACTAAGACAGACTCAAGTATTACCTGGTGTATCATACTTAGACAATCTATCAAGATAGTTACTCTTAAAAGATAGTAACCTTAAACATTAATGAAATGACTTCGCAGGAACTAACAACCTGGTTAGGCACTATCTTAATCTCTACATTGATTTACCTAGCGATAGTTTTGATTCTTACCAGCTACTATCATAGATACTTAAAGTCTTCAAGAGAGAGGGTAAAAGCAGGATCAATACCGTTCCTTGCATTGCTCCTTAT
>Ga0080004_1120466_pt1 | contig 10664 bp, 14 predicted proteins | sample WasSprMetagenome_FD_69207 | JGI IMG/M metagenome (GOLD analysis project Ga0080004, IMG submission 69207) | Sulfidic aquatic microbial communities from Washburn Spring, Yellowstone National Park, USA - WS (SPADES assembly) (version 2) | ecosystem: Environmental > Aquatic > Thermal springs > Hot...
CCTGTACGCGACCCTCCTAGCCGCGTGGTTGGAGGCGAGGAGGCCGGCGCCCGAGGAGAGGATCTTCCCCCGCGAGTACACGACCTACAGGCGGCGCCTACGGAAGGCGTGGCGGCTCGCCGGCCTGCCGGCCACGCGCCAGCCCTTCCACGTGCTGAGGCACACGCGCGCGACGGAGCTGCTGAAGTCGAGGACGTTCACCGAAAAGGAGATGATGCTCTGGTTCGGTTGGAGAACCAGAGGCATGATCGATGTTTACGCAAAAGTTACTATGCAGGACGTGGAGGAGGCGTACCTCGCCGCGGTGAAAGGCGTGGAAATGAGGAGGGAGGAGCCGCCTAAACCGCGTGCCTGCCCGCGGTGCGGCGCGTTGAACCCGCCCGAGGCCCGCTTCTGCTACAGGTGCGCGGCGCCCCTGACCCCGGAGGCCCAGCGGCAGGCGCTGGCGCGCGAGACGGAGATCCAGGCGCAGATCGCGGAGATGAGGAGGATGCTCGAGGAGGTGCTGAGGAAGATCGGGGAGCACGAGGAGAAGCTGAGGAGGGAGTAGCCCGCCGCCCGCGGCGCGGGGCGGTCAGATTCTTTCTATCTCCAGCACCCTCACGGGGGCGCCTTTCTTCAGGTTCAGTTCTGGAGGGAGGACTATGTAGCGGCAGCGCCAATCCGGCCTGTCGCGCCGCCTCAGCAGGGGGGTCTCGAACTCCACCTGCCGGCCTTCGACCTCCGCGCGCACCCTCGCGCGCTCCGCCTCCTCCAGCCCCAGCTTCGCGACCACGCGGGCTGGCACGTACACGCGGCCGCCGCCCTCCGCCGCAGCCTCGAACGGGAGCGGCGGCGCCTCCTCACGCGCCCTCCTCCGCTCCTCCATCTCGGCCAGGATGGGCGCGACCGCGCGCAGCGCCAAAGGCGCCGCCGGCCCCACGAGCCACGTGTGCTGCACCCCCCCTTTCCTATGGTACGCCACGACCTTCAGCTCGCCCCGCCTGTCCCTGTAGAAGCCGACGCCCCTCGCGGGCGCCCCGCACTTCGGGCAGAAGAGGAGGAGGGCGAAGAGCTGGGAAGGGTCGGTCACCGGTCGCCCGCTGCGGCGCAGCTCCCAGCCTCCGTCCTCCCTCCTCACCCACTCGACCTCGGGATTGAGACGCGGTCTCGCCACGCCGCCCCCCTCCCCAGCGTACTTTCTCCGAAAAAATATGCTTTTCGCCGCGGCGGGTGAGCGCTTATTTACCCCCCGACCCGCCGCGGGGCGCGTATGGCGTCTAGGTTTAGGTGGAAGGAGCTGGAGCGGAGGAGGCAGGAGCTCCTGAGGAGGCGCCACGCCGCGTGGGGGGACGAGGAAGAGGAGGAGAGGGAGAGGCGCGCGATCTTCCGCATCCCCCGACCGATCCCTAGGTCGGCACCGGAGCCCGTCCCAGCCCCTTGGTTGATCCGCATCCCAGAGCCCGCCCCAGCCCCCGAGCCGGCACCGGAACCGGTCCGCGCCCCTAGGCTGCCGCCGACCCCCGCGCCGGCGCCTAAGATCGCCCCTGAGCCGATTCGCATCCCCGAGCCGGTTCCCGCCCCGAGGGAGGGCGGGGAGGAGCGCAAGATCGCCCGCATCCCCGAGCCGATCCCTCTGCCGGTGCGCGAGGTTCCCGAGCTGATCCGCATCCGCGAGCCGACCCCAGCCCCTAAGCCGACCCCGCACGCCCCGAGGGAGGGCGAGGAAGAGGAGGAGGAGAGGAGGAGGGCGCCCAGCGGGCTCCGCCCCGCCTAGGCGGCTGAGCGCTTATTTACCCCCCCAGTCCGCGGTCTCGGCGATGAGCGTCAAAGCTAGGGCGGAAGCTGTCAGGGCTAAGCTGCAGGAGCTGCTGAAGAAGTACGCCGCCGACCTAGACGCGCTGATGAAGGATCTCGAGGCGATGAAGAAGAGGCTGGAGGAGCTGAAGACGCTGCACGCGCGGGAGAGGGCGGACGTGGAGGCGGCGGGCGCGGTGCTCCGCGACATCGACGCGCTCCGCCAGCAGGTGGAGAACCTGCGCGCGCAGCTCGAGAAGATGATGAGCGAGAGGGTCGCCTACGCGCAGCAGCTCGACCAGGTCGCCAAGGCCGTCGCGGACGTGCAGGCGCAGAAGAAGCAGCTGGAGCAGGTGCTCGAATCGATCGAGAAGAAGTACGGCGCGGCGCCGGCGAGCTCGGCGCAGGTGACCACGCCGGGCGCGCAGACCCAGCCGAAGCACGCGAGCACGTAGGCGCGCCCTCCCCCTAGGTCTTTTTCTCTTTCCTTTTTTTTCTCCGCGGAGCGCTTATTACCTGCTTCCTCCCGCGGCCGCGCGATGAGCGCGCGAGCTAGGGCGGAGGCCGCTAGGGCGAGGCTCCAGCGGCTCGCGGAGGAGCTGGAGGAGCGGCGGAGGAGGGAGCTGGAGGAGTGGGTCAAGCTGCGCGACCTCGCGCTCAAGATCCTCAAGCAGGTCGAGGCGGAGATCGCGAGGCGGCAGCGGGCCCAGCCGGAGAAGGCTTCCCCCGCGCCCTCCCTCGCCATCCAGCAGCCGGCGGCGCAGCAGAAGGCCCCCCAGCGGCAGGGCGCCCCCGAGCGGCAGCCCTCCGGCGGCTTGCCGCAGCCGGCGGGCGGCGGAGGGGCTAGGGGGGGCTTCGAGGCGCTGGTTTAGCGCGCCCCATCCGCCTTTCCCTCCCGCCCCCCTCCCAGGGCGGGCGCGGTTGGGCTCCGGATTCGGGGCTCTGGGCGGGCGGGGGCGAGCGCTTATTAGCCGGCTTCCCCTCCCCCCTCCGCGATGGCCGCGAGGACTAGGCTCGAGGAGCTGCAGAGGAGGAAGGAGGAGCTCCTGCGGAGGTACCAGGAGCTGCAGGAGGCGCTCCCCATCGTGGAGGAGGCGGAGCGGCTACTGGCCGGCGTGAAGGAGCTCAAGAGGAGGGTCGCCGAGGCGCGCAGAGAGAAGGAGGAGCTGGAGGGGCAGTACGAGGAGGAGAGGAAGAACTACGAGGGGCTAGAGAAGCGGCGCCGCGCGCTCGAGGAGACCCTGGAGAAAGCGGAGCGGAGCCTAGACGAGCTGGAGAAGGGAGGGGGAGGGAGCGGGCAACCTGCTGGAGGCAGCGAGCGACCGGTCGGCGGCGCGCCGGCGGAGGGGAGGGGCGGTTCCAAGCATCTTCCGGTCTAGGCGGAGCGCTTATTAACGGCTTTTTCTCCCAGCCCGCGATGCGGAAGCTGGGAGTAGCGGTCGGTCTGGCGCTGCTGCTGGCGGCGGCCCTCGCCGCCGCGGAGGAGACCCTGCCGTGGCGGGTCGAAGTCGCCGCCTGGAAAGGGCTGGAGCCGGGCGCGGACGCGACCGTCGTGCTGGAGATCACCGTAAAAGAGCCGGGCGACTACGCCGCCTACTTCCGCCTAGAAGCGTTCGCAAGGACTCCCGAAGGGAAGGTGGCGGTGGTCGACGCGGGGGAAGGCTACCTGACGGTGAAGGCGGCGGGCATATACAACCTGACGATCCGCGGGAAGATGCCGGAGAACCTCGTGTGCGGCTCGCTCGTCTACGTCACGGGCATCGTGACCGGGTACGGCGAAAGCAGCTTCGCGGTGTACAAGGGCAGGGAGAGCCCGTTCGAGATCTTCTACATCCTCCCCGCCGACGTGGCGTGCCAGGAGAAGGTGTTCGCGGCGCTCAAGCTGTGGGACGCGGTCGGCGGCTACGGCGGGGCGAAGAGGCTGATCGACGAGCGCGACGCTCTGAAAAGCCAGGTCTCCAGCCTGAGGGACGAGAACCAACAGCTGCGGAACCAGCTGGCGGAGCTCGCGGATAGGGTCAGGAGGCTGGAGGCGGAGAAGTCCGCGCTCCAGGCGGAGGTCGAGCGGCAGACCGCGGAGGGCGCGCGGCTGAAGGCGAGGCTGGAGGCGGCGAACAAGACCGTCGCCGACCTCGAGGCGAGGCTCGGTTCCGCCTCGCTGGAGGCGGAGCGCTGGCGCACGGCGGCCTTCGGCGCCGCCGGCTGCGCGGCGCTCCTCGCGACCGCGCTGGCGGCCCTCGCGCTGCTCCGGAGGAGGAAGTAGGGGAAAAACGCCCAGCTTTTTTTCCGTCCCTCCGTCCGGCTCAGCTCTGGGCCTCCTTCTCGAGCTGCTGGAGGCGGCTGAGGATCTGCCGCTCGAGGCTGGAGACCTGCCGCTCGAGCAGCGAGACCTCCTTCTCCGCTTGACCGAGCTGGCTGGCGCCGACGGCGGGCGGCTGCTCGAGACCCCCCACGACCTCCATCCCCTTCACCAGCTGCGCCTCCTCGCCCAGCCACTCCGCCAGCTGGGGGGCGCCCTGCACGAGGATCACGGGCAGCTCCCTCTGCAGCAGCACCTCTTCCGTGTCCTCCGCCACCGCCTCCACGAAGACGGCTGGCGAGCCCCTCGGGACGGCGACGCGGAGCTGGATGGGGGCGCCCTCCTCGACCTCCACCGCCTTCTCCAGCAGCAGCCTCCCCGTCCGCAGGTCGTAGGCGCGCACCCTCACCTTGCCCGAGTAGCCGGCGAAGGCGAGGGGCAGCAGGGCGGGCGCCAGCTCCCCGCCCCCGACCGTCAGAGCCTTGACCGCCTCCATACGCGACCCGCGCGCGGGCGGGGTAAATAAGCGCTCAGCGGACGGAGAGGGGGAGCGGGCGCGGGGGGCGCGGCAGGGCGCCCCGCAGGGCTAGGAGGGCGAGGAGGAGGCTCGCCAGCGCGGCGGCGTAGACCGCGACCCGCGCGCGGATCCCGCAGTCAGGCTGGAGGGCGGCGGAGGCGAAGCCGGACAGGAGGGCGCCCGCGAGACCGAGGATCAGCGCTGGGAGACCGGAGGGGTCGCCGAGGCGGAGGCGGAGGGCGCCGGCGGCGGCTAGGGCCGCGGAGGGGCCGAGAACCGACGCCGCGAGCGCGGTCGCCGCTAGGCGGATCCGGCGCCCCACGCCGCCGCCACCCTCCGCGCCAGCCACTCGGAGACGTCGCGGGCGCTGAGCGCGCCCCTCTCCAGCAGCGCTTCGAGGAGCACGTGCGCCGGCCACGCCAGCGCCCCCATCCTCCCGCCCCACTCTGGGAAGACCACGCGGTCGCCCCGCTCCGCCAGCCCCTCGAGGAAGGCGCGGAGAGCCAGCCGGCGGGTCGGCGCCCCGAGCCTCGCCTCCAGCTCCGCCCTAGCGGGGCCGAGCGCCGCCTCCCCCGTCTGATCCCACACCCACACCTCGTCCGCGGCGGCGCCGCCGTCCCCGTAGACGAGCCAGCTCGCCTTGGTCACGCCGCCGCGGCTCGGAAGGGGAGAAAAAGGCGCCGCTCACATCAGCGCCTCGAAGCCCTTCCTAGCCCCTCCGCCGCCCGCCGGCTGCGCCGAGCCGCCGCTCGGCTGCTGCGCGGGGACGCTCTGCCGCGCCGGCTGCGGCGAGGGGGCGGGGGAGGGGGCGCTCTGCCGCGCCGCCGAGGAGCCGCCGCTCGGCTGCTGCGCGGGGACGCTCTGCTGCGCCAGCCTCGCCTCCACCTCCTTGAGGAGCGCGTTGACCTCGTCGAGGAGCCTCTTGAGCTCCTCCTTCTCCTTCTGCCTCTCCTGCTCGAGGGTCTGCCCCTGCTGGGCTAGCTTCGAGCGGAGCTCCTTCACCCTCGCGGCGAGGCTCACGCCCCGCCCAGCGGGGAGGGGGGTAATAAGCGCTCAGTAGGCTCTGCGCTGCGCGAACTCGAGCGCCTTCTCGAGCGCGGAGCCGGAGAAGTGGGGGAGGAGGGAGAGGAGAACCGTCTTCCGCTGATCCGGCAGGGCGAGCGCCTTCGCGACCTGCGCCTCGTCGAACCTCACGTCGTAGTAGGCGCAGAGCAGGCGCAGCAGGTCGCCGAAGCGGTCGGTGACCCTGACCACCGCCTCCGCCGCCACGTCCACGGCGGCGGGCAGCCTCCTCCTCCTGCCGAAGAGCACCACCGGCGCGGAGGAGATCAGGTGGATCTGCGAGATGACCGCGTCGCTGAGGTAGTCGCTCCTCACGAAGACGGCGGCGTTGCCGAGCTCCGCCGTCCCGACAGCCTCCTCCGCCCGCGGCGGCTCCTCCGTGCCCCACACCTCGATCACCGGCTTCCCGAGCTCGTACGCGTAGTAGGCGAGGAGCGGGAGCGCCGCCGCCTCCGCTAGGTCGCCGACCACCTCCGTCCTCGCGCCGGGGCTCTTGAGCAGCTCCGGCGGCACCGCGCGACCGAAGATCTCCTCTAGGCTTTTCCTCGCGCCGAGCGCCCTCAAGAGGGGCGGGGGCGCGAGGCGGCGGTAGCCCTTCTCCCTCTTCGGCTCGAGGCGGGGCTCCCTCCCCTTCCTCATCATCTCCACCATCTCCGCGACCGCCGCCATCGAGGCGCCGGCGTTCACCGCCATCCTCGCCAGCTCCTCCGCCCTCGCCGGCGGGACGCCGCGGCGCTTGAGGTACGCCGCCACCGCCTCCGCGTCCGGCAGGGGGACGAGGATCGGGTTGCCGAACCGACCCGGTCTCCGGAACGCGGGGTCGAGGTTGCTCGGCGGCTCGTTGGTGGCGGCGGCGACGAGCGCCACCACGCCCCGGTTCTTCCACTCCTGCATCCTCCTGAGGAGGATGGAGACGGCGCCGCTCAGCGCGGCGGCGTGCCCGCTCAGGGCGCTGTGCCTCCTAGCCTCCAGCAGCCACTCGCACTCGTCCATCACGATGATCGCCGGCTGCGACCGCTCCGCCGCGTCCAGCTCCGCCGCCACGCGCCGCTCCGTCTCGCCCGTGTAGCTGCTGACCACCGTCGCGTCGATGTAGCGGGGCACGAGACCGTACCCGCGCGCGAGGATATCGATCAGCGTGCTCTTGCCCGTGCCCGGCGGCCCGACGAAGAGGACGCCGGGGTTGACCGGCGGTCTGCCGGACGCGATCGGCTCGATGTACTTCGACTCCACCTCGTCCCACACCTTCGCTGGGTAGACGAGGACGTCCTCCTCGCTGCCCGTCGCCAGACCCGGTCTGACCGTGACGGCGACGACCTGCCCCTCCCGCTCCACCTTCACGCTCACGGAGGAGACGGGCTCGACCCTCGTCGTCGGCGCGAGCGCGCCCTCCGGCGGGTCGCAGAACAGCACGGGGGCGCCGCCGACCGAGGCGCCGCGCCGCAGGACGGCGCCGAACGGCAGAGGCCCCTTCGGCTCCCCGCCGAGCCTGACCAGCCGGAGCGGCGGAGCTCGCTCCGCCCGATCCGCCAGCCCGAGCGCCGCCTCCACTCAGCCCCACCTCTTCACGAGCGGGAGCAGACCGACCTCGTGGAAGAAGGTCTGGAGCGCCACGTAGAGGATGCGGTCGGCGAGCTGCTCGACCGCGTCCCGCATGTCGTAGTCGGTGACCGGCGCGCCGGCGGGGGCGAGCTGGGCGATGGCGCGGCGCACCGCCTCGAGGTGGGAGTGCGAGACCAGCCACTCGACGAGCTCCATGCGGTACGCCCTCGAGACCGGCGCGAACGGCGGGAGCTGGGCGCCGAACACGCTCTCCAGCGCCCTCTGCAGGCACGCGAGGAAGCGCGCGTGGAAGCCCCCCTCCTTCGCGCCGAGCGAGTAGACGAGCCTCAGCCCGAACGCGACCAGCCTCCGCTCCACGAGCGAAGGGTCGGCGGCGCCGAGCGCGGCGGCGGCCTCCGCGGTCGCGAAGACGTACTCGACGAGGCTGACGGGGGCGAGCGGCGCCGCGGCGCGCCCCCTCCCCAGCCGATCCTCCCAGAGCTCCGCGAGCGACACGAGGGGAGGCATACCGCCGCCCTTTTAAGCCCGCCGTCCCGCAAAGCGCCGTGTCCTCGGCACTACTCACGCTCGTCAACCAGCTGGCGAGGACGTGCATGGACGAGCTGGCGCCGGAGGCGGAGCGGATGGCGGCGGCGAGGGCGCTGGTCTTCGCGCTCCTGCCGGTCGCTAGGAGGCTGGACGAGGCGGCGAGCGACCTAGCGGTCTCCGTCGTCGAGACGTTCGAGGGGATGGCGGGGGTGAGGCTGGTGGACGGGCCGGAGAGGGCGGCGGAGAGGGCGCTGTCGAGGCTGTGGGCGATGAGGGCGGAGGGCGGGAACCGGTCGCCGCCCTCCGGCTGGCACGAGACGCTCGCCTCCTTCGCCCTCTCGCTCGCGTCCGCCTACGCGCTGCACGCTGCCGAGGCGGCGGCGCGGGCGGCGCTCGGCGCGGAGGAGCTGCTGCGGGCGCCCACCTAGCGCTTGCCGAACACGTCCACGAACGCCAGCAGCGCCGCGATCGCCAGCCCGAAGGCGGCGACGGGGAACGCGAGAGACGTCCCGAACGCGGCTAGGACGTAGCCGCCGAGGAGCGCGTAGGCGGCGGCGCCGAGCGCCGCGTCCCTCACGCTGCTGCGGACGGCGAGCGCGACGAAGACGCCGAACGGGAGCAGCGGGAGGAAGAGCAGCGCGCTCTCGGGCACGGGGGCGGCGGGCTCGAGCGCGGCGAGCGCGTGGGGGCCGGAGAGCCTGCCGGCGACGTACACGTAGACGACCGCCGTCCGGTTCGACCAGGAGACCTGAACCTCCCCGTCCCCCACCGTCCTCGTGAACGCTAGGCTCCCGTTCGGGTAGAAGGCGTAGAAGGTGACGTTCTCGCAGGTGGAGCCGCAGATGTTGCCGAGGACGAGCGTGTACGAGGGCTGCGCGGTCGGCTTCGCCCTCGTCACGCCGAACACGTCGGTGTAGGTCTGGTTCACCCACCGCGCCGAGGCGGTGAGCTTCGCGTAGATGCGCTGGTCGAGCTGGGGGAACTCGAGCTGGATCGGCTTCGGCTGCACGTACACGTAGCCCTCCTTCGTCACGTAGACCGTGGCGACCGCGGTCTCCGCCGCCACCAGCGTCATGTTCGGCCCGTAGACCGCGGTCACCTGCAGCGAGGAGCCCTGCGCGGTCAGCGTGATCGCGTCGCCCGCGTGCTTCGTCCCGTTCACGTACCAGAACCAGAGCTTGTATCCGGGGTTCGGGGCGGCGGAGAGCGAGAGCTGGGTGCCGCTCGGCACGGCGAACGTGTAGGGCAGCGCGGGCACGAGACCGCTCGTCGTCGCGGAGACGACGCTGACCGCCCCGCCCTCCCTCGGCGACGCGTCGACCGTGACCAGCACCTGCTGCGGCTGGGCGAGCGCGGGCAGAGCCGCGAGCGCCAAGAGCGCCGCCAGCAGACCTTTGGGCGCCACGCGGGAGGTGGGGGAGGGGAGGATGATAAGCGCTCCGCTCAGGCGACCGCCAGCGCGAGCGCGAAGACGAGCGCGGCGGCGCCGACGCCGACCATCGCGTAGTTGCCGACGTGGATGCCGACCGCCGCCAGCACCGCGCCGGCGAGCGCGATCGCCCTCGGCAGCGACGCCTCCGCGCGCGCCGCGGCGATGGCGACCGCGACGACGAGCGCCGTGCTCATAAGGGTTCCGGCGTAGGGATCCCTCAGGGCGGCGCCGAGCGCCGGTATCGGATCCACCTTCGGCGCGGCGGCGGGCAGCCCGAGCGGCGGCGGCTGCACGGAGACGCCGCTCATCACCTCCTCCGGTCCGAAGCCGGTCGGGTAGACGTCGGGCACGACGCCCGGCAGGAGGGCGACGTAGTCCACGTACGCCGTGCCGGGGCCCCAGACGCCGAGCGCCAGCCAGCTGTAGTTCGCGGGCGGGGCGCTCATCGTCCACGCCGTGACGAGCGGCGGGCTGACCGCGTCCGCGGAGACGATCAGGTGCGCGTAGCCGGCCCACCAGCGGATCTCCACCCTCGCCCACGACATCCTCGGCGGCGCGGCGCCCTTCGCGGCGGTGGGTTTCAGGTCGTAGAGCAGAGCCGTCGAGCCGGCGGTGAGGTTGAACCAGGCGAGGAATCCCTTCAGCGGTCTGCCGTCCGCCGCGAACGCCTGCCCGTCGCACCAGCCGACGTAGAAGGCGCTCGCGTTGACCCACACCCTAGCGACGAGCCTGCCGCCCGCCGCGGCGCGCGCGATCACGGTCGTCGCGTTGGCTGGGCTGTAGATCCGGAGCGCCTTCCCGCCCGCCACCGAGTAGACCCTAGCCTCCCCCCCGCCGCCGCGGGAGGGCACGTAGGCCCCCTCCGCGTAACCCTCGAACCCCTCGATCAGCGGCGCCTTCGGCAGCGGTCTAGGCGCGGGGGAGCCGCTCGGCGCCAGCCCGTAGTAGGCGTACACGGAGGCGGAGGAGGGCGAGGCGGGGAGCGACGGCACCTGAACCCAGAACAGCGCCCAGGCGCCGGGCTGCGACTGCTCGAGCCAGACCGGCAGCTGCGTGCTCCCGTCCGCCATAGTGAAGACGACGTCGCCGAAGTCGTCGCTGCAGCTCGGGCAGTACAGCGCGTTCGCCGCCGAGGCGTACTCCCGCCTCTTCGCCACGAGGACGGGGACGAGGTAGTTCGAGAGCGGACCGGCGCCGCTCCCCTGGATCGGCAGCTCCCTCCGCCTCAGCCTCCCCTGCACCCAGCCGCACGCCGCCGCGCTCGGAACCGGCGCCACCTGCGCGCTCAGGAAGCCGCTGCCCATCCCGTACACCTCGTCGCCCCAGGAGAACGCCTGCACCGCCGGCGCGCCCGCGCCGCCCCCCAGCAGCCACACCTCCACCGTGTAGGTGCCGGCGGGGAGGCTGACGGTCAGGTCGCTCCCGTCGCTCGCGAGCTGGGAGACCGGGTTGCCCGGGGCGTCGAGGCGCGGGAGGACCCCGCCGGG
>Ga0080004_1133958_pt1 | contig 10664 bp, 7 predicted proteins | sample WasSprMetagenome_FD_69207 | JGI IMG/M metagenome (GOLD analysis project Ga0080004, IMG submission 69207) | Sulfidic aquatic microbial communities from Washburn Spring, Yellowstone National Park, USA - WS (SPADES assembly) (version 2) | ecosystem: Environmental > Aquatic > Thermal springs > Hot...
GATTTAGCTCTAAATATCTCTTTGATATAGTTTTCATTTATATTTGGCTCTTCAAATGAAATAGAAAGCACATCCGTCTTAAAGGTATGTCCAAGATGAAATGGACCTTTCAAAGGAGATGAGCAATCCATTCCATAAGGCGTTTTATGGTTTCTTCTTCTATCCGGAAAAGCTGTACCACAATCAAAACATACCCAAAATCCACTTCTCTTCCCTTTACAGATAACAGCTAGTTCTCCATCAGAGGAGTACTTGGACCTTTTGTCCAGGCTTAAGTTGTTTGAAACATGTTGGATGCTTTATGAACACATCCTTGCCTGTAAATATCCTCTGCAACAGGTTAGAGGGCACCGGATATATAACATCCATGATCTCGCTCAATGTAACACCCTGATTTTTAATGAAAGAATCTTTTTATTTCTCTATTTTATTACGACTATTTAGGTAAGCCCTATATATCTACCTTCACTATCTTCCCTCTATCTAAATTTAGTCTGTCAGCAATATCATAAGTATCATCCACTCTTATTGATGATACTGGAAATTCTATTTCATTAATTTCTATCTTATATGGATTGGCTGAGCTCCATTTCAATGAGCTAACCTCCACTATAAGGTATCCGCTCGATCCTATACTTCTCAAGGCCTTCCTAACCAATGAAATAATATCTTCTTCCCCATATCTTCTATTAAAGAGAATATCAATTCTTCTTACCACAATAAAATCTGGAGGTCTTTCGATGTGCCCGTGATACCACATTCTCATGAGCTTAAGAGGCTCTATTTCCACAGGTCTCTTTCCTAGTGAGTTTGAAAATTTTTCAATAACAATATCTATGATCTTTGAATCAACAAAATAAATGGAGACAACAGAGCTCATCTATATCACCCTATAAATTTCTCTAGACTCTCTTTCTCCTTTCTTGGTGGAGGTGAAAGTAATAAGTGAGAATTCTCCCCGCATATTGTGTAAAGCAGTGTTCTTATATGTGTTTTCTCCCTGTTCTTTCCCTTTCCTGTCTGATCTGGTAGGACTGTCTCCAACACTCTAATTATCTCGCAGATGGAGATTCCGGGCTCAGATAGTATGGAGGCCACTTCTTCTATTCTTTTACCCTCCTCTAGCATTGCCACTGCCTTATGGATATAATCTATCAGTGGCTTGGGCTCCAACTTAAACAGTTTTTCATTCTTATATCTTTCTTCTGGAGAGAGGAACCTCACCACCTTATCCTTAACACTATCTGCCCTCTCTGACATTATTTTTCCCAATCCTCCCTTAATTACTAGCTCCTCTACAGGATCTCTTAGCTCTGAAGCTCCAAGGCATGCCAATGATAGCCTTCTGGCATCATCATATGGTACAGTATCTTTGTACCAATGCCTTGCGATAATATAAAATTTGGTAAGAGGATCTACTGCGGAGATCTGTGGAATCACTTTCCTAATATGGAAGTTTATGGCTTCGCTTATAACTTCATTCAAAAGTAAATTGAGCGCTTCATTTTTGTCCATTTTTCCCTCAGGATCTTTTAATGGCCAGTAGTCACTGGCTATCTTAAGTGCATGCGCCATAGCTCCCATGAGAAAGTCGGGACCCGGCAATTCCATATCATACAGCTCCACTAGCTTCTCACTTAGGGTTCTCTTCATTTCCTTGAGCGCATCCTGAATATATCCCCTGGCTTCCTCACTCCTCTTCCTACAGATGAATATGATGGAAGTTCTTAAAGCCGCTTTTCCTGATACATGAATGCTGTGTTCCATCTCGCTCCTTACTCCCCATAACATTCTTATAGAGAAGCCGGAGTCCAATAATGCCCTGATAGTTCTGATCCATGCTTCTCCTGTTTTATGGGCGAACCATAGAAGAAAGACACCTTCATCTCTTAGTGCTTTGTATATCGATCTGAATATGGATTCCATCTTTCTTTCATAAAATATATTGGCTAGCTTTTGATTTCCATGTCTTATATCGTTGGCAACTGCTTCCTGATCCTTTGGAACCTCAGGTGCGGAGAACGCCTCTGGAAACACTTCCTTGAGGATCAATTTAAACCATACATAGAAATAATCTGAATTCTCTGCGTACTGAACGTTATCCAGATAAGGGGGATCAATGAATATTACATCATATTTGTTTTCAGAATTAGCAAGAAGAGCTTCAGCATCTCCCAAAAGCACGCTCACTTGAGCATCAGCATTTCCTATCCTCTTAACAAGTCCTTTTAGGGATTTAAGAACATTTTTATAGGTCCATGATAAGCTAGAGCTAGTGCTCGCTAAATCAAACTCTCCGAAATCCCATGTCCATGCAAGAGTATGACTATCAAATGTATTAGCTAAGACACCTCTAGATGTATGCCACCTACTTAAAATAGAGTTGTAGTCCAACAACTTTCCAAACATCAGCACTAAATATGTTATGACAGCCTTGGCGTACTCAGAAGCCTTATTTTCATCTCCACTATGTCTTTTCAGTCCATCTTGGAAAACCTCTTGGTGTATCTCTTTTATCGTTTTTACTACCTCTATATTGGCAAGAAGCTGTCTAGCAGTAAAAAGTTCCGTCCATCTAGTTAAACCCCTTCTAAGGACGCTTTCCGTAGCTTTACCCAGTGGGATCTTACCCGTTGGGATATACTGCTGTAATTCAGACCAGTTTCTCAGAACAAATTCGGAAGCCCTCTCGTAGGCTTTAATAGCTTCCTCTGTTGGCTCAAGATATTCTCTGTTCTCCATAACTATGGCCACAAGTCTTATAGGATTTGAATAAAATTTCTCCTTCTGAACTAAGGATTGTTTGTGAATTTCACAGACCTGATCGCTCTCTATTACATGGCCGTTAGGGCACACAAGCTTTCCATTTACTTCAAATCCCTTAGTCTCGAATTCTACTCCCTTAAACTTGCCCTCTATAATCCTGACCAGAGATTCCTCACCTTTCTTTCCTGATTTTATTTTTCCTATCTCCTCGACTTTTACTACGTGAAGATTGACCTTTTTATCAACAATCTCTGGATATAAAGCGTATCCTTTTTCCTTATCAAGCCATAAAGATCTAAGAGATGGTATTTCAGCACCACAGTAGGGGCATATGAACATTTTAGCCCATATGTAACTGGTTGGTTGGCCATCCGGATAAGGAGGATAGAACTCTCTCAACTTTTCTCTCACTCTTTCCACCAGAACTTTTCCATACCTTTCGACATCCTTCACAAGTTGCTCCCCATATTTTACCGGATATTCCAGCGTTCCTTTCAGTATCAAATATGCAACTGGGTTATATTCAGCAGCTATCACCTTGTCATAACCTGCTCTGATCATCTCAAATGGGATTGAGCCTCCACCAGCCATGAAATCTGCGCCCACTATCTCTTTGCCTAAAAACTCTTTCATTTTATTTCTGAAATAGTCAGAATCTGGATTTATTTTCTCAGCAACGGGATAGTTAAAGGCCTTTTTCTCCCTTCTTTTCCTCCTCTCGAAGGCATCTATAGGATCTCCCCTGAAGCCCATCCTGTATAGCAATTCTCTTCTTTTCTCCACACTTAAATCCTCATAGGGGGTCAGTGCAAGTATTGATGCAACTCTACAGGCTGTTAAAGGTCTTCTAGCCCACCATACATGAAGTATGAATAAAGGAGGTAAATAAGCGAAAGATCTTTCTCTTGAACACTCAATGTTTACTTCGTTCACTGGAAACCATCTCTCTATCATAGCTTCTTTCATGGCGGGTCAAAATTTATTAGCCTTAGAACTCATAAACTTTTATGCGAGTATGGGAGATATGTCATCCCCACTTAGAGGTTGTTGAGGGAAAATTACGAGAGGATGATTTTGTTGTAAATGTGGGGGCTGTTTGGGAGAGACTTGAGCTTGGAATAGAGCAAATTCATGTGAATGAGAGGTATATCGATCCGAACAAATTTGTAAGTAGGACTTACTTCACAGGTAACATGAGAGATTTGATATCAACAATTGCCAAGAGACTGAGAGGAATAAACGTACAGCCGATTCATCATCTCAAAGTCGCTATGGGAGGAGGAAAAAGCCATACCTTATTGCTTCTTTATTATATGGTAAAAAGAAGAGATATCAGATCTATCCTGGAAAAAGAGGGGATTGATGCTTCGATACCGGAGGATTCTAGGGTTATTGTGATAGATGGTCAGAGGATAGATCCTGTTATCGGATATGAGCCCCTCCAGGTAAAGACGATCTGGGCTCTTCTTCTAAAACTCCTAGGCTATGCAGAATATAAGAAGTATGATAACTGGGATGCAGCTCCATCTGTTCCAGTATTAAGGGAGGCTCTCTCTCATAAGCCAACTCTAATATTGATAGATGAGCTTTCTAACTACGCTGAAAATGTAAAATCGGATGAAAATAAGGCAGGAAAACTCCAGGTTTTTCTTCAAACGTTGATGACTGCGGTGCAAGAATCTGAAAATTCAGCTCTAGTACTGGTAACTCCCATAGGGGCCTTTGAATCAGGCTTTAAGCTAGTGGAGAACATTCTGAACAAATATGCAAAACCATCCATACTTGCCAGAGAAGAGGAATACAAGTCGATAAGAAAGAGAGCTCTTTTTCAGGATGATTTCTCTCTCTTAACAGAGAATATAATGGAAATATCTAGAAGCTTTTGTGAGATAATAAAAAGGATCTTTCCGGACATGCCCTACAATTGTGAGAAGCTCTTTCAAGACAATTATCCATTTCATCCGGCTGTTGATAGTGTTATGATGAAGCTAAAATCTAGTAAAAGCTTTCAAGAGGTTAGAGATGAGCTTAGATTTTTAGCCGGCTTAGTATATTCAGTTTACAAGGAAAGACCAAATGATGCATACGCTATAACAGTGGGCCATGCTAATTTGAGAGATGATTATGTCAGAGGTGGTACGATAACAAAACTGAAGGATCCTCTTCTTGTGGCTAAAGTAGATGGAGATTTAAGCAGGATGGAGCAAATAGAAGATAAATTTCTCAGATCTTTGGCGGAAAAAGTATATTCAGTCATAGTTCTAAATTCTTTAGTGGGAGAGCCATCAAAACTTGGGGCAAGCCAAGATGATATAATTTTCTCTTTGGCAACTCCTGATATAGCACCAGATCTCATAAAGAATGCAATTAAATTTATTGAGAAATACTCATGGTTCGTAAACTCAAGAGATGGTAGATGGGTATTCGGAGAACCGAATCTAATGCAGGTGCTCAACGAATATCTCAATAAAGTAGACAGAATACCAGAATTGAAGAAGGAAGCAACGAATTTGATTCAAGAAAAAGTTGAAAAAGCTCTTAAGGTTGCTTGGGATAGTTATAGAAAAGATATTTCAGTAGATGGGAGAATATTTAGCGATAAGGGGATAAAGATATGGCCATCTCGTCCTGGCGAGGTAGAAGATGATCCTAAACCAAAGTTGGTGGTCTTAGGCTATATAAGTCCTGAGGAATCTCCCGTAGCAGCTGAGACAAAGGATGAAGCTATTTCTATAGCAAGAGAATTTTATGAAACCTACGAAAACTCACCGAGGACTTACAAAAACACAATGTTCTTCCTTGTTGCACATAAAAAGCTGTTAGACAAAAGTGATCCACTAATGCATGCAAAAGCTGTTATCGCCTATAGTGAGATGGAGAAGGACAAAAAGGAATTAGAGAGATCTATAGGATCAAAAGGTGTGGAAAGTATTGGAGAGCTGAAAAAAGATGAAGAAAACGCACTTTACCGAAGCTCCTTCCCTGTTTATAGATTTTTAGTTTTTCCATCTGAAGGAGGGCTTTCAGTAGTAGAGCTTGGAGAAGAGGTCATAAATGAGGGCAAATTGCTTTTAGAAATAGACAGGAAACTAAAAGACGAAGTAAAGAAAGTGATTAGAAAAATAGATCCTAAAGCTCTTATAGACAGATACTGGCCGGCTGGAAAAGGAAAATTGGAGTTCAAGGAGCTGAGAGATTCATTTTTCAGAAGACCTGAACTTGAGCTTCCCATAAATGAGGATGTAATAAAGGAAGCGGTACGTGAGGCTGTAAAAAACGGGCTCCTTGTACTTTATCGTGAAAATAAACCAGTATACAAGGAGTATCCTAAAGCAATAAATTCAGATGATATTCTAGATAAGGAGATAGAGAAAGTTGAACTAAAAATAATAGCCAAATCAGAATTAGGAGAAGAGAGAATAAAAGTAAAGGTGGATGATAGTTGGTTTGAAACTCCCTTTAAATTAGAAGGACTAAAGGAAGAGGAAAAAGAACTGATTCTGGAAATTCCGGAAAGCTACATATTTAAGGGATGGTCTGATGGCAGTAAGGAGGGAAGAAAAAAGATTAAATTAGAAAAAAATGGAGAACTGGTGATACTGCTCGGGAAAAAAGAGGAAATTCCGCCAGAAAAAGCTCTTCTTACTATAACGGCTAAAGATAAAAAGAGGAAAGAGCATAATATAGACATTAAAATAAATGGAGAAAAATATAGAACACCAGTTCAGCTAAAATTCGAAAGAGGAGAGAAAGTAATAGTAGAGGTGCTTCCTCTTGATACGGATTCACTAGAGTTCGATGGATGGTCAGATGGGCAGAGAGATGAAAAAAGGGAGTTTACGATACAGGATGATCTTTCTCTAACAATCACTTTAAAAAGCGCTAAACCAAGCACTAGGTCGGTGTCTGTAGTTGCAGAGTTCAAGGACGCCTTTAATAAGATAAAAAGCTATGAAGATAAAGAAATAACAGGAATATCGCTGAAATTCCTCAACATACCACCTGAAGAGGCACCAAAAGTAGTAAACATTCTTTCCATGTTATTCAATAAGGACTATAGCTTTACAGCATCACTAAACTGGAAAAATGAGGATATATCAATATCAACAAATGCTGAGGGAGAGAGAAGTTCCTTTGGGGTATTTAAAAACTATATGAATCAAATAAGTGAGTATATAAATGAGTTTAAGCTTGAGATGAGCGCTAGATTTTCTGATCCTCTGCCACTGAGTGATGCAATACTCTTTGATGCCCTGAAGGGACTTCAAAAGTTCACTGGATATATACAAGCTCGCTTAACTATATTTGAAAAAGAGGGAAGAGCATTAAAGGAACTTACTGATGAATTTATTGTAGAAAGAGGCGAGAAAGCATGAGTTTGGATCAGAAGCTGCTTTCCACATTTCCTGAGGAGGTTGTTAACAAAAGACTGAGCAGAATGGATCAAGTTAGCAGGCTCCCCCGATTCATATCTGAGTACGTTATAAAGAGCCTTGTAGGAGATAATCCTAAGCCTGAAGATATCGTGAAACTGTCTGATTTCATATCAAGGTACTATCCCGAGCCAAAAGAAAGGGATAGAGTATTAAATGACCTGATCTCGAGAGGAGAATATAAACTTATAGATGAATTTAAAGTAACAGTTGATCCTAAAAGAGCAAAGAGAAAAGCGGAGATCCCATCTTTGCGAGTTTATGATGCTAAAATACTTCCATCAGTTCTAGAGGAGCATAAAGATATGCTTGGAACTGGAATGTGGGGGATAGCCACCCTGATATACGAGCCATCGCTGGCAGAGGATCCGTCTGAGACCCCGATAACTATCACAGAATTTAAACCACTTCAATATGCTGGAATCAATCTGAAGAAATATAAAGAAGGAAGAAAGAATTTCTCCACGGAAGAGTGGATTGATATCCTCATGAATACAGTTGGAGTTAATCCAGATGTTTACACAAATAGACAGAAGCTCTTATATCTCACAAGACTTGTTCCTCTTATAGAAAATAATGTGAATTTAATAGAGCTAGGACCAAGAGCTACAGGAAAATCCTTTGTATATAAGAATATATCGTACTATGTGCGTCTTTACTCAGGCGGTACTATAAGTCCGGCAGTGCTCTTCTTTCATGGGACTCTGAAAATTCTTGGAGATCTGGGAACCAGAGATTGTGTTGTATTCGATGAAGTAAGCAAAATAAGATTTTCAAACCCGGATGAGATGATGGGAAAATTAAAAGACTACATGGAGAGCGGAGAATTCGAAAGAGGACTAGCTAAGAGAGTAAGAAGCACATGTTCCTTGGTCTTCATGGGAAATATAGAGGTTGAGGGATTTAAACCAGCTGAAGATTTTGCAGAAATTCTTCCTACGATGATGCTTGATTCAGCTTTTATAGATAGGATACATGGGATAATTCCAGGCTGGGAATTACCGAAAATAGAACAGGCTGATATACATCTGTCCAATGGGTATGGATTTATATCAGATTATTTCTGTGAAGTTCTTCACAGATTAAGAAGGGAGAGCTTTAGTCCAATCCTAAGCGAAAGGGTGAAGCTTTATGCTGAAGGCGGGAAGGTAACCATTAGGGATCAAAAGGCGATAATGAGAATAGCATCTGGTATGATGAAACTTCTATTTCCTCATGGGTCTTATAGCGATGATGAGCTCAGGATGATAATGGATTTATCCGTTGAGTATAGACAGAGGGTACATGATTGGCTTATCAAGTTATCTCCAGGAGAGTTTGAGAAAAAGACATTAAAATATGAGGTGATAGGATGACAGAAAATTTTGTTTTATCCTTAATAAGGGAGAAAGATCCTACTTCTGTCATTTTTTCAAAAATGATTGAGTTAGCTGAGTCAAAATTACAGCTAAGCGATCTAGATAAAAGTTATGAAGATATTGAGGACGAGTTACTCAGGTTGGAGAAGTGGCTATTTGATGCATGGGGAGTAGATCTGTATCGTTACCACTTGGCAAATAGAGAAAAGAACAAACTGGCGATATCAAAGGCATTTAAACTTGCCAGCGAGAAAGGAGCGAATGTGTTAATATCAGATGGTTATAGTTTCAGAGAACATGTTGTGGTCAAAAACTCAATTAAAGCTGAAGTAGACGAGGATTTCGGATTATCAGCAACTCCAAGCATAACGTCAGAAGCATCTAAAATATTCTTTGATGTTCCGGATCTTAAACAGGCCTTCTCTGGAAGAAGATTCATAGAGGGAAGTTCTTGGGAGATGTGCATAGTGGATAAGATAAAAAATCCGCCTAAGACAGGGAAGAAAAAGGGAATAGCCTTCTTAACATACTATCCTGACGCACCACTTCATGAGGCTAAAAAACATGGTATAATTGAATTGCAGAGCATAACTGCAGTGGTGGGCGACCTAGTTAGTCTTATAGATGAGCTTTCTTCCAATGTTCCTCTTGTTGTAACAGGAGATCATGGCTATATATTCACAAAAGGAAACCCTGGCCTCTTTTTATGGAAAAATTGGGAGCCAAAAAATAGATATGGGGAAAGTTATGGGGAATTTCAACTTAAAATAGACGAAACTACGGTAGCTATCGGAAGAAAACATGCCCCGAAAACAACAGAATCCATGATAACTCATGGAGGAGTAAGCTTGGCAGAATCTCTAGTTCCAATAACTATAATACATAAGAAAGGTTGAGAACATGATATATAGGATGAGCATGACAAGAAAACCCGCGTTCAGGGTGTACAAGATAGATGATTACGGTACCAGAAGGAAGATTGCCTCTCTTACTGGCTGGAAGTGCAACCTGATCAGGAGAAAAATTCTGGAGAAAATTAACATGAGAGAGTTTATGTCTGCTAGGAATGGTATCAGGATATATGAGCTGGATGAGGAAAGTGCAGTTAAAATGGCCCTTATTCTCAAGACAGTAGCTTTACTGAGGAATGAAGAGAAGATAAAGGTGATTACAAGCGAGATACTGAAGATGGACAGATTTGAGGTATACTGGTGGTTTTCCTTATACCTTAAGAGAGGTATAAGGGCTATATCTGCCTTGTCGGTAGCATATACATAAAAACTAGTGAACCCAAGAAGAAATTCTCACAACTGTTTCACAGAAATATTCTAGAGATTAAACTTAAATTTGATTGTATCAAGTTGCTTCTGTATTTCTCCCAATATCCCCTGAAATTCGTGCCGATCCAACTCACCAATTCCATATCCGTCTATATAATTAGCTATTTTGATAAGAAGCGAAGTAAAAGGATTCTCAGAGAAGATAAAGACACAAAATGAGACTCTCCATGGGAAAAGAACTCCTTTTTTCTCCGCCGGCCAAACTGGTGTCTGGTCATCATAATAGGTCCCCTTAACTACTCCAATACCATGTATATTTCCGTTAGTCGTTTGGAAAACCACAATATCAAAAGGCTTAATTTTATTATAAAGTCTTATGAAATCTCTCCAATTTTTCCTCTGTTTCTCTCCGCTTTCCCTATCCCAAAATCCCCATAACAATCTCTCACTGGCCACTTTGATATTCTCAACGTTTTTTTGATGCAAATAACCATAGGCTCATAGATCCACCTCAATAATCTTTATTGCAGCCACTAGAATTTAAAGCTTTCCTTAAAAGTAATAATATCTGAAGAGATATTCAGCAAATTAAAGAACGTTGAAACAAGAACAGAAATGTTTAAAGTAACCATTTCCATAATTCATGAGTTAAGTGCACTTGGGTGTGTTGAAAAATGGCCGAGGACTCGTTTTTCCAGATGTTTCTGATGGAGATTTCCAAGCTGAGTTCTATATCCATAGCCTTTGACGATTCCTTTAGGGATGTTTACCTTTCTTTTTGGCATGAGTTTGATGGTAAGAGCGAGGAATCGCCTAGCTTTGTTGTA
>Ga0080004_1102570_pt1 | contig 10661 bp, 5 predicted proteins | sample WasSprMetagenome_FD_69207 | JGI IMG/M metagenome (GOLD analysis project Ga0080004, IMG submission 69207) | Sulfidic aquatic microbial communities from Washburn Spring, Yellowstone National Park, USA - WS (SPADES assembly) (version 2) | ecosystem: Environmental > Aquatic > Thermal springs > Hot...
TTGGAATCCCCTCCACGACTCTGGGCATTTGCACCCGTTATGCTTTGGATGTAAAAGGGAAACAAGAGATCGGGATACGGGCAACCCTTGTTTTGCGCGGTGGGCGGACTTGGTTGAGCTTGGAGGCGGAGTGGCTCGGTCGAGGACCCTAAGGCTTATACTCACGGACGAGGAGGTCGCCGTGTGGAGGAAAGTAGTTTTTGGGGTGGTAATCCTTAGTTTTGGGGTCCTTGCGGGAACGCCCGTCAGGATCGCCGATCCGGGCCTAGAGACAGCCATCCGAGAGGCCCTAGGAGGTTATGAGGGGCCGCTATTTTCGGAACTCCTCGCCTTGATTACCCGTCTCAACGCCGCGGGATACAGCATTGAAAATTTGGAAGGCATTGGGTATTTGAGCAACCTCAAAACTCTAGACCTTTCGAATAACAAAATCCAGGATCTTTCGCCGCTCCAGGAGCTCAAAAACCTCGAAGAACTTTCAATCAATGAGAACTTCGTTCAGGATCTTAGTCCCCTTAGTAAGCTCCAAAACCTCAGACGTCTTCAAGCCTGGTACAACAAAATCGAAGACTTGCAGCCTCTTTCGGCTTTATTGAACCTGGAGAGCTTGTCCCTTATGGCTAACCCCATTCGGGATCTTCGGCCCCTCGCAAAGCTTGTGAACCTCGAAGAGCTGGAGCTAAGCTTTACTGATGTGCACGATCTCAGCCCTTTATCTGGGCTGCCCAAACTCAAAACGCTTATAGTGAGCGGAACTAATGTGTTCGATCTTGAGCCCCTGTCGAACCTTAAGAATCTGCGCATGCTTATCGCCAAGCTCAACGCTATTTTCGACGTTTCGCCGCTTTCTAAACTTACTGAACTTCGGTGGCTTGACCTTTCCATGAATCCCATATCCGATATCACCCCGCTTTCAGCTCTAACGAACCTCCAGCATCTTGAGCTGCAGCTCTGCCACATCACCGAGATAAGTCCGCTAGCTAAGTTGCAAAATTTACGGTACTTGGATCTTTTGGGGAATAGTGTTCGAGATATAGAGCCCCTTCAAAACTTGAAAAACCTGGAGGTCCTTGACCTCGGGCAAAACCCTGTGAGCAGTTTGGAGCCAATTAAGAATTTGACGGAGCTAAGGATCCTTGGGCTTAGACAGTGCGGGATTCGGGATCTTTCCGCTTTGGCGGAGCTGAAAAACCTTCAGAAGCTTGGGGCAGATGGTAACAGGATCAGGGACATCTCCGTATTGGGAAATCTCCCAGGTTTGAAAAGTTTGACCCTTTCCGGAGATGATATTCGTTCTATTGAACCGCTGGCGGGGCTAAAAGAGCTTCAAGAGTTGATTTTGGGTGGAAACCCTATCGCGGATATTAGCGCCCTAACGCAACTTGAGAAACTTTGGTTTTTGGATATCTCCCGAACGAATGTCACGGATTTTCGTCCCCTTTTGGAAATGAAAAGCCTGCAGTTTCTTGGGGTCACTGGAATGATGTTGGATGAGGAGGACAAGAAGGTTCTAGAAGAGTTGGAAGCCCGAGGTGTTCAGGTGCATAGGTGAAGGGTTAGCCAAAAAGGGTGGTAGCCTCGAAAGGGGCGGGTGACTATAATCCATGTGCTGGCGGCGTAGCCAAGCGGTTAAGGCGAGGGACTGCAAATCCCTTATTCCCCGGTTCGAATCCGGGCGCCGCCTTTTGGGTGGTTAGCTCAGCCTGGTAGAGCACACGCTTGACGTGCGTGGGGTCGCAGGTTCAAGTCCTGCACCACCCACCAGGACTCGTCGAATCGCGGGATCCTTTCTCGTGAGCGTGCCCAGAAGACCAGGGCTTTGATTTGCCCCCCTTAAAAGAGCACCGCGGCTCCAAGGCAAGATCCTCATGAAACTTTTCCAAAAACCTCGGGATAACGTGCGACCTGGACTTCAAAGGGTTCGTCATGGCGGATGGCGATAACGCGGAACCCTAAAAGTCTCAGCTCTTCGCGCTTCCTGCGGTCCTGTTCTTTTTGCTCAGGCTCGTCATGAGCCGGACCATCACAGAACACAAGCACATTGGGCTCATAGAAGAAATCCGCAATTGCTCCAGCCTCAAGCACGGCTCTCTGTGCGCCGTCGGGCAGATGCAGGCCCTTCTCGTAAAGAAAGCGCAAAAAATCCCTCTCAAATGAGGAGCGTACGTCCAATCGTTCTAGCAGCCACTGATATTGCTCATCCCGGGATCGTTCCAGGCCTTCCAATTCCGTTGCACATTGTGCAAGCGCAAGAAGGATTTCCCGAATGGCAAAACGATTTAAGTTTGGGAACGCCCCGTGGTTTTCATAGCTCAACAGGCACTCGTAACAGGCAGGATGATTATCGGGCGCAAGATCCTCGCCTGTCTCCGGATCAAAATGGCACAAGCGAAGGGCTTCTTTTGCTACCTCGGCCAAGGCGTCTTTTTCCTCGATGAGCCGGCGCAGGGCGCCCACCCCGCCCTCCGCCTCTTCAAAGAAAAGAAGCGCTCGATGCTCCCCTTGTCCAACCTTTTCGATTCGCAACTCCCGTTCCTCTAAGTGAAAAGCTTTTTCCATAGCGCGTTTGATGGCGTAAGCCAGACTCTCTTCCACTTGGGGCTTTTGCCACTCTGGATTGGCGAAGGACAGAAACAGCGCGTTGCGTGTGTTTTGAACAAAGAGCGAGACTTTCTTGACTTCAGGGGAAACCTCGTCCTGGCTAGGAAAGAGGCCGCGATCCAGATCCACGAGGAACTCGGGCTGATCTCTCCAGCCGCGATTGATCAGGAAAATCGTGGTCGAGAGGACGTAATGCATCTTCCCGAGGATTTCGCTTCCCCGGCGAACGCGGGCTTTTTTGCCCGGTTCTGCGGGATTGGGCTGGAAGGCCACCTGCACCTCGCACCTACGGCGGTGGCGCTCTTCCTCCTCGCAAGTGATCCGGGTGCTGCGCCGAAGCCGTACATTAGGAAGCTCCAAAAGACGGAGGACTTCGCTATTGCTGGGATCGAAGGGAGTGCGACAATAAGGACAAAGATCCTTGTCCTGGTCCGCTAAAGCGCCGCACATATGGCACAAGCGCTTTTGGGAGTAGCGCTCTTTTAACCCACCCGGTGGGGCCTGAAATGCGGCCACTTCCCATTTTGTTCCCTCATGGTAAACAAGGGACTGGGGGGCAAATTCCGTGATGGCCAAGAAGCGCGGACGGGAGATGAACTCGCCCTCGCCGCGGGGCACCCAGGCCCGCACAGGAAGCGCGGGAAAGTTATAACCCGGAAGAAAGCCTTCGCTCGCAAGATAGCGGTAGGGGTAAAAGTCTCCCTCCTCTTTCGCCACGTTCACCTGCAAAAGGAGGTTGATCTGGCGCCGCGCCTCCTCTTGGAGCTGGCGCGCTCGATTTTGTTCTTCTTTTGTGCGGGCACGATCCTCTTGGGCCCGGGCTTCCTCAAGGAGCCGGCGCGCCGCACGATAAAGCTCCCTCCAGCGGGCAAATGCCTGGTTGAACTCGTCCTTTGCCTCATCCAGCACTTCATCCACCCACTTTTCCGAAAACCACGGGATTTGGGCTAGCTCTCCCTCAAGATCCCGCAGGATCCTTGACAGCCGTTCCTTAAGTTCCTCCCGAAGCCCGGGTTTCAGGACTAAATTCCCTTGTACTTCCTCCTTCAAAGGCAGGTCCGGATAGTTCGCAATATCGATGACATTCTCGATTGTCTTGCCCAAAGGAAGGTGCAGCTGGGCCAACCACTCCGCGTGGATGTGGGCCCGCAGAAGATCCTCGTTGAGGAGATCCAGGCGGGGTGCGCGCACGCTTCCGTGCACCATTTCTTCAGGATGGCGGAAGAAGTATTGATCGTGGTTGTGTTCCGCGCCGCAAAAGGTCAGGATGAGGCCGGCCTGACCTTGGCGGCCGGCGCGGCCACTGCGTTGGGCATAGTTGGCGGGGGTTGGAGGTACGTTGCGCAGAAAAACCAGGTCTAGGTCGGCGATGTCGATCCCGAGCTCCAGGGTGGGGGTACACACGAGCATGGGCAACCTGCGCCCAATTTCTGGGTCCTTCCGATCCTCTTCGCTCCAGCGAAAGCGGCGTTCTCGGCGCAGGCGCTCGCCCGGCGCCACCACCTGGGCGGTATGCTCCCTCGCTTCCAAGAAAGCTAGTTCCCGCGCGGCTTCCCTGTAAAGGCTTCGGAAGTAAAGGTTAATGGGAGAGCGTGCACCTGGCCTTTTAAGCCGCTCGGCCTCGGAAGAGGGCTCTTCCAGCACCAGTTTCCAGATCAACACCGCGGCGTTTAGGTAGTACCGTACTTGACCGTTTTGCGTCCTTTCTCGCCGAAGGTAATCATGCTGAACCAGGATATCGAGCACCCGTCCATCTGCCAAAATGCGGGCCAATTGGGTTCGGGGCCCAAACAGAAGGCCTTTGGCCGCCTCCAACGCTTCGCCGTCGGGGTCAATACCCCAAAACTCGTTGAGGTTTTGCAGGGCCCGCTTCTCCAGCCGACGTAGCTCGTCTTCGCGGAGAATGGGGGCGTCGATGGCCCCCTTTTTCCGGAAATAGTCGAGCGATTCCCGTAGTTTTTCCGCTCTTTCTTCTGGCGAATAATTGGCTAGCTTTGGTATTTCTCGCCAAATCTTTTCGTTGGCGGCGATTTCCTCCAGTCCTTGATACTCCACCCGAATTAGGCCCACTTCTTCCAGGTTCGGCTGAACCACGCGCCAGCCGCGCCGCAGATCTTGATAGAGGCGGTACTCCAAGAGCTCCACGAAGGTCTCCCAGACTTCCCTTGCCTGCGGGCTTTCCTCGGAAAGTTGGGGGTTCTTGGCCACGTCGCTCAGCCTCAATCCGGAAAAACGGGCGGTCTCCCGGGCCAGGCGGTCGTGGCGAAGTTCGCCATGCTCTTTGAGGGCGGCGTACAGGGCGGCCCGAAGGACCGCGGTTTGCACGAAATCGTTGAAATGCCCAGCTTGAAACGACGCGTCTTGCCGGTTGTCCGTGAAGCAAAGGAGCTTGGCGCGCTCCGGTGCGAGGATCCTCCCAGTGTGGCGGAGGAGGGCCAAGGCGAGGATGGTCGTGGCCGTGGCCCGTCCTTCACTGGCCATGCGGCTTAGCTTGCGATATTCCGTGTCCCTCTCCGTGTAAGACTGACCACACCGCACACACACCCAAAACCGCGGGCCTTGCCACCACACGGGAATCGCTTCAGGGGTGTTTTCGAAAACGATGGTGCCGTTGGGCTTAACCCAAAGTTTTTGGGGCAACCTTTCCCGCCAGGGCGAGCGGAGGCGGCCATCCGAGCCATACCATTCCTCCGGCGGAACGAACTCCTCAAGATCCCCAAGGGCGAGGGTGACATAACCCCGCTCACCTTCCTCTACGTCGCCCTCCACATCAGGAATGAGTTTTTCCTCGAGTCTTCGGGCCAAGTAGTACTCCTGGCCGCAAGCCCGGCAAAACCGCAGGGGGAAAGTCGGTAGCCCATCCACCATTTCCGGCCGAAGACTGGGTTTCCGCCGCTCGGGAATGTCTAAGGTGGCGAAAATGCTTGGGGTTTGGCTGATGAATTGATGGAGCTTAAACGCGAAGATCCTATGTTTCTGGCCTTTTTCTAAGACCCTCCAAAGGAGCTCCTCCGCGGTTTTCTCGGAAACGCCGAGGTCGCCGGCGAGCTCGGACACGGCCGTATCCAGGCTTTTCGGCACGCGGCGGCGAAAACCGCCCGAAACTTTTTCCAAACCCAGCTGGTGCTCCATCCAGCGCACCAGAGGATGCCTTCGGAAAGCTTCAGGGTCATCGGGGATGGGCTGGGTGAGGGAAGCGCGCAGCTCTTCTCGGGTGGGTGGACCTCCTAGGCTTATTTCGCTTAGCGTTTCCTCCACCACGTTTTCTGGAGGGATACGTCGGCCAAAAAAGCGGGAGGCGAAGTCGGCTACGGTTTTGCGGCGCTCCTCGGGGGTATCGGCGTGGTGAGCGACCATGGTGGCGCTTGTCCCTATATGTACGATCCGATCGCGGCCGATTCGCGCGCGCAGCCGGCGCACGAGCATCGCCACATCCGCTCCTTGCCGGCCGCGATAGGTGTGGAGCTCATCGAACACCAAAAAGAAGGGCACTTCCGGCGGGGCCTTGGGCTCCAGAAGGGGACGGTCCTCGGGCCGAACCATCATCAGCTCCACCATCACGTAGTTCGTGAGGAGGATGTGAGGCGGATGGGCGCGGATTTCCTCTCTTTGGGGCTCCTCGGTCTCGCCGGTGTAGCGGGCGAAGGTGACGGGAAAAGCGCGACCAAATTTCTCCTTGTAGGCTTGGGCCAAATCCTGGAGCGCCGCAAGCTGAGAGTTCACAAGCGCATTGGTGGGGTAAACGAGGAAGGCTATAGGGCCGCGGATCCCCGCATTCCGCACCACTGCGTCCACAATGGGAACAAGGAAGCACAGGGTCTTACCGGAACCCGTTCCCGAGGTGACCACGAAGTCCTGTCCTTTTTGGGCTAGGGTGATCCCCTCTACCTGATGCTGCCAAAGCCGATGGTCTTTCAGGCGAAGCCCGAAGATGCGGGCGGTCTCGGGATGGATCAATCCTTTTTCGGCAAGCTCCGCAAGGGTTTCCGCCTCTTTGTAGGTTGGAGAGAGCTGGATGAGGGGAGGTGGCCAAAATTCTTTCTCCGCTAGCTTCTTTTCCGCGAATTCTCTGAGGCGCGGGTCGTAAATGTTCACGTAGGAGCGCACGAACTCCCGATAATCCTCCATCACCCGGCGATGGAGTTCCCACACGCTCAATGGGCCTCCTTTGTTCGCCCCTTATGATAGCAAGGGCCGCAAGGCCGAGGTCAAAACTGCAGGGGCCAGATTCCATGGGCCGGTACTCCTGCGGCCTTTTCCCGCCAGGCCGTCCTTCTTCCGGCCGGCGCGAAAGAACGGTGCACACCCAGGGCTCGGGAACAGCCATAAGCCCGTAGTTTGCGCCGCGAAACGCACTGGTAAACGTGCCATTCGTTTCTATGCCGCGTCCCCCTGTAATTCTCGCATGCTTTTCGGGAAGTAGGTGCGAATTTCCGAAGGGCTTAGGAATTCCACACGGCTTTGCACAACATCCCTTACCCGTTGCCCCGCGAGGCACCCTTGGGGCCGGAGCATGACGACCTTTTCAGCAAGTTTTGCATTTCCCACGGCCGGCTTTCCCTCTTGCCCCTTTCGAATGCTTATTTTGTTCGGGTTTCAGACAACCATGCCCTATTCATCCCAGGAACGCAATCTGCACTCCACCTCTGTCTTTGGAAACCGTCTTCCACTGCTTAACATCTTGCGCAAACTTTCCACGGCTTGCCGTTTGTTAATTTGTCCTTTGTTTACCATTTGATCCAGCAACCAAAGCGTACCGTGTACCTCCAAGCCTTCCGCTTCAGCTGCTTCTCGCAGGGACTGGTCTTCGGTGAGGAGCACGGCCCCCTCTTCTTTTGCCTGAACAAGGGCAAATAAATCCACGCGGGACGCCCAAATATATCTTTCCGCTAGTTCTACCACCTTCCTTACCTGTTCTCCAGTGAGCTTACATCGTTTTACGCCCTGCTTCTCCAACTCCGCGCCCGAGGGGTCCCTCAGTTCTTCTTCTAACATGACGTCGGGAACAAGCCAGTTGAACGGCAGACTCAGAGCTTCTCGAATTAAATCGCCGGCACGAAGGCTGATCCATACGTTGCTATCGGTGACGCAGTTCAAGAGCGAATCCCTCATTGATGGTGGCTAATTCCTTTTGAAGGTCCTCAGGTGAATAGGTTAAGAGTTCGCTTGCGCGCTTGACCGAAACAAGACCTTCGGCAAGAGCCTGAAAAACTAGGCGTTTGAAGCGAACAGGTTCTTCTGGTGGATATTGAGTTCCAGGCTCTTTTTTGTGCCAACCGCGCTTACGGAAAGTTTTATTTAACTCTCGAAAGGTTGCGTCGGAGATAATCCCGAGATCGCGAGCGCGATAGACCCAAGCCTGCATGGAGAGACCGTACTTTTGTTTGAGCTTCTCGAGTTCATAAAGATTAAGGCTGCGCCGGCTTTTACCTAGCTCATCAAAGGCCACAGGCTTCGGGACAAGGAATGCTCCAGCAAACCGTGAAGCTACCTTTTCTGGATTAAGGCGATCAAGGGTTTTAAGCATCAAGTGGCCCAGTTCATGACCAAGGTTGAAACGGGTGCGATCTCCCGGTAGCCCCTTGCGGATGACCATGACGAGTACACGTCCCCCTCCATCGGCTATGAATGCACACGAGTCGAAACCTTGATCTGCGTCGAAAGCCCCGACCTTTATACTTTTGTCCTCCAGGAGTTGCACGAAGTTGCCAATAGGATCGGTGCCGAGGTCCCATACTTTGCGTAGCTGCAGAGCCGCCTCTTCCACGTCGTCGAGGGTTTCCACCGGCCGGGGAAAACCTTCTGGAAAGGCAAAAGCTTTAGGGCTTCCGAAAAGGATGGTCTCGAGCTCAAGGTAGCGCTCCAACCATTCTGCAATTGAAGCGAGCAAAGCTTTTTCAGATTTTTTCGCTGCTGTGCTTCGCTTCCGATAAGCTGGCTTGATGTGGGTGACCGAAACCGGCCTAACGAAAAATTCAAGTGGGCGTCCCAAGGCGCGAGCTATGCGCAAAAGAGTAGCGGAACTTGGGGTTAGCTTTTCCTGCTCGAATTTCGAGATGGCCGTGGCACTCAATCCCACCCGGCTGGCCAATTCCCGCTGGGATAGGCCGCACATCAAACGGGCTTGCTTGATCCGCTCGCCTACCATAAGTCCTTGGTTTACATTCTAGCGCTTTCGGCACCTCTTTGTCAACCATCCCAGGGATCGTCGCAAAATTTCCACCGCTCATTTTTTTCGTCCCCTCTTTTAACGTCCCTCTCGAGGAGAAGGGCAAAACATAGCCTTTTTACCCTGCCTTTTTCCCGTTGGACGATCGAGGGCCACGTTCTACGATCTTCTTAAGGAAATCTGTCGCGCCGTTGCGAACACCGTAAAGACACGAAAAACTTCTAAGATCGCCCTACCTTTTAACCGGGCATTAGCGCAGAGTGTTTTGCAAGGCTCCTTGCGTCCGGAGAGGGGTTCACCGACGGTTGTTGACCACAATTTCTGCGAGCGTCTTTTTTGTGCGTACCTTTGCTACTAGTGTGCGAGGCTTAAGTTTTTGCCCGTTCCAGGAGAGGAGTCCCGGGCGCCTAGCCGCATCGATGCGCGTCTCGAGGGGCGCAACGCCCGGAACGATCCGGCCCAAGGGGTTTCCCCACTCGGTGATCTCCACGATGAGGCCTGCCTTAACCAACCGCAGGCAACAGCTTAAGCGGCCCGTGAGCTCCCGGACGTTGACAGTACTTTTCTTCATCGCGACAACATTCTGATGGGCGTGGTTTAGGAGCACGCAGAGTTCGGGAGTCTTCGGAAAACCGGATAATAAGTGGCCATACTGGCTGAATGCATTAAAAGCTGCACTACGAAAATTGAAAAACCCGCAGTTTTGCTTCTAGTCCACAGCCCATAAATCTACAAGTTCCCAATTTACCAATGGTCTTCCCGGTTTAACAATTGCATCAGGATCGGGTTTCATCTTCAAGGCAAGTTGGCGGATCAACTTCTGCTCTTCGCTATTCAAATTATTCCACCATTGGGAGGAGAAGTACACGTTCTCAACGGTCGCGAACAGGAAGCGCACGAGCGCTTGTGGGAGATCACGCTCGCTGACAGTTGACACTAGAGAAGTGACGAACTTTCCACAGCAAGTAGCTTCTACTGGCCATGATAATACAATTTCAAAGTGATCTTCGCCCGAGACAAGCATGCTAACGACGAGAGGATAAATCAACGTGTCCAGGTCCTCTAAAATCTGTAGGCCGCGACCATCAAAACTGACTTCAGGGGCAAACACTCCTGTTGCAGCAATGCTTAGCTCTCCTGTGAGAGTAAACCCGACGTGTTGCCATTCGCCGAACCGCCTTGCCAAAAGGTCCGCGTCTAGACGTTTCTTGTGCTCCATAAGGTCACGAATCCCTGCCTGCACACCCAGTTCAAACAGCCGTACAAACTCCTGTTTATCTGCATCCGGATTTTGTTTCAGATTCTCAGCCAAGATGCGAATCGTTTGCTCAGCCCACTTCTTGCAAAAAAGCTCGTAGCAAACCCCTCTAAAGGCTAGCAGAAAACATTGCTCCGGCGACCTGTTGAATGTTTGTTTTTCGAGCGGTGCAAATGTTTCATTGTCGTGCTTCGCACAAAATCCACGAAAAGTCGACGCTAGTTTCCAACCAACTTTCCACGGGCCTTCGGACTCTTCGAACGCGCGCCTAAAGGAATGGAATGTCAGCAAATGTCCGGTTGGATCTTTCACTCGTTTTAGGGTGGAAGCCTTCGGAATCGTGTGGGCATCGATAATTCTATCACAGTTTCCGGTACCCGCTTTCGGATGAAGGCAAAAGCCTTTTTTCCATGCTTTCGCTGCTGCGTCAGCGACCTGTTTAACGCCAACGAGTCTTTCCGACGATTCTTTTAACCGATTTTGCACTCGTTTCTCCTTTAACGCAGTGCCGACCAGGCTTCTAAAACGAGGCGGCGGGTGCGGTATTCGCCGAATTGGCGCATCTCCTTCTCCTTCAGCACCCGGAAGGTCTCGCCAGGAAAAGTGCTTTTGGCACAACGTTCGGCGTAGCCT
>Ga0080004_1121936_pt1 | contig 10658 bp, 8 predicted proteins | sample WasSprMetagenome_FD_69207 | JGI IMG/M metagenome (GOLD analysis project Ga0080004, IMG submission 69207) | Sulfidic aquatic microbial communities from Washburn Spring, Yellowstone National Park, USA - WS (SPADES assembly) (version 2) | ecosystem: Environmental > Aquatic > Thermal springs > Hot...
TAGTTGTAGCTGCATGCACGCCTAGTCTACACTATGAGACATTCTCGAGGGTTGTTGAGACAGCTGGTTTAAGCAAGTATAGGTTTGAAATGGTTTCTATAAGGGAGCTGGATAGCTGGGTTCATTTAGATAAGGGGTTGGCAACGGAGAAAGCTGTGAGGCTCATTGCCGGGGCTGTGGCCAAGTTGAGGGGTAATAGAGTCTATGAGCCTATTAGAATAGAAGTAGTTAAGAAAGTCCTCGTTATCGGGGGAGGTATTGCAGGCATAACTGCAGCACTCTCACTAGCCAAGATGGGTATTCCAGTAGTATTGATTGAGAAGTCTCCAAGTATTGGCGGTAAAATGGCTATGCTCCACGAGACTTTTCCAACACTAGACTGTGCACAGTGTATACTAACACCACTAATGGCTGAAGTCTCACGCCACCCACTCGTTAAGATCTACACTCTAACGGAATTAGATAGTGTTGAGGGGCATGTTGGGAGATTCAGGGTTAAATTGAGGATTAAACCACGTGGTGTAAAGATAGGTGATTGTAGACTCTGTGGATTCTGCGAGAGAGTCTGCCCTGTGGAGGTGCCTAGTGAGTTCAATAGGGGTTTGAGCAAGAGGAAGGCTATATATATACCATTCGCACAGGCTGTTCCCTCAGCCTACGTAGTTGACTTCGACCACTGCACTAAGTGTGGTAGATGCATTAGAGTATGCCCAGTTAAGGCAATTGACTTAGAGCAGAGAGAAGAAGTGGTGGAGGAGGAGGTTGGAGCCATTATATTGGCAACTGGGTATGAACTATATCCAGCTGAGAAAATACCAGAGTATGGCTATGGCTCAATAGGAGACGTCGTAGACTCACTTCAATTTGAGAGAATACTCGACGTCCAGGGCCCAACTAAGGGGGAGATTAAGAGGCCTAGCGATGGGAAGCCGGTTAGGAGAATCGTATTTATACAGTGTGTTGGATCCCGCGATGTAAACCACTTACCATACTGCTCGAAGATCTGCTGTATGTATACAGCTAAGCACGCATTGCTTTTCCTTGAGAGGGTTCCAGGGAGTGAAGCCTATGTATTCTACATCGATGTGAGGACTGGTGGGAAGGGATTTGAGGAATTCTATAAACGTGTGCAGGAGGAGGGTGCTGTGTATGTTAAGGGGAGGGTTTCAAGGATATATAGAGATAGCTCAACTGGAGACCTAGTTGTCGAGGGGTATGATCTACTAGATAATAAGGAATTAGCGCTAAGGGCAGACCTCGTAGTATTAGCCCCGGGTATGGTTTCATTACTAGATAGGAAATTAGCTGAGCTACTAAAAATCCCTGTAGACCAGTACATGTTTGCAAGCGAGGTCCATCCAAAGCTTAGACCAGTGGAGACCCCTACACCGGGAGTACTCATAGCGGGGACTGTGCAGGGTCCAAAGGATATCCCAGAGACTATTGCTCAAGCGGCTAGTGCAGCTGCTAAAGCAGCGGAGCTACTACTCAGGGGATTCATAGAGAAAGAGCCTATTATCGCGGAGGTTGATAAGGAGAAGTGTAATGGGTGTAGAATCTGTGTAACTACTTGTCCATATGGAGCAATAGAGATCGTTGAGGGAAAGGCTGTCGTCAATGAAGCCATTTGTGAGGGGTGTGGTGCGTGTGAGGCTGCATGCCCTGTGGGTGCAATTCACTTGAGGAATTATAGAGAGGATCAACTCCTCGAAGTCGTTAAATCAGTTCTCGAGGTGGGTTAATTGTCCTGGAGGCCTAGAATAATTGCATTCTTCTGTAAGTGGTGTGCTGGTTCAGCAGCTGAAACGGCTGGTGTTATGAGGCTTAGATACGATCCAAACATAGTCCCTATAATAGTCCCTTGCACTGGTAGAATAGACCCACAGCTAGTGGTCAGCGCGTTTCTTAATGGTGCAGACGGTGTCTTAATTGGTGGATGCCACACTCCAAACGACTGCCACTACTCATCAGGGAACTTCAAGGCGTTTAAGCGAGTATATATGTTGAGGAAAATGCTTGCTGAAGTAGGAGTTGAGCCTGAGAGAGTTAGATTAGAGTGGATTAGTGCTACAGAGGCTCCAAAACTCGCGAGGGTTGTTAATGAATTCGTAGAGGAAGTTAGGAGACTCGGCCCAATGGGTGGGAGCCGTGCTTAAACTAGCAGTAATACCTGGTGCTATATGTGGAGGCTGCGATGTAGCATTAGCTAGCGTAGGGGAGAAACTACTCGATGTTTTAAAATACTATGAGATAGTCTACTGGCCTATCGCCATAGACAGGAAGCTGTCTGATCTCGAGGCTGTAGAGGAGATCGATGCATTAATCTACATGGGTGGAGTATCAACGAGGGAGGAGTATGAATTAGCGAGGAAGTTGTCGAGTAAGTCTAGAGTGAAGGTGGCTCTGGGGACATGCAGTGTCTATGGTGGAATACCTGGATTAAACTCATTATCATCACCACTTGAGGTCTACAAAGTAAACATGGGCAGGTCAGACCATTGGATACAGGGGGACTCGCTGGGATTACCTCAACTTGTTCCATACATGGCGTACACGGATGTAGTTGAACCAGACATTCTCGCACCTGGTTGCCCACCATCAGGTAAAGTCCTTGATCAACTCCTAGAGCAGCTAATAGAGTACGCTGCGAAGGGCAAAATAGACCATAAGCCAATACTACTCGGAGACCCCGAGTCACTGTGTAATAAGTGCCCGAGGAACCCCAAGACCACTAAGATCAAGATGCCGGGGATTAAGAGACTACACGAGGTTGAATTAGACGACAAGAAGTGCTTCCTAGAACAGGGTATACTGTGTATGGGTCCAGCTACGAGGAATATATGTGACCACAGCTGCATTAAGACAAACTATCCATGCACTGGCTGCGGAGGTCCATTGGATTGGGGTGGAGATAGTGGGGTTTCAATGATATCGAGTATTGGGTCAGTACTTCTCGTTGACTCGGAGAAGTCGCTACTAGAGCCGGGTCTCACTAGGGAGATTGATAAATTAAGAGACTACATTGGAACATTCTATAGATATACTCTGAGGAAGTCGATGCTTTATAAACTCAGAGAGTTGAAGAAGGGTGGCTTGAAGTGAGTGAGTATAGATTATACAAAGTACTAGACCCCGTAACCCTAGTCGAGGGTGTAGCAAGAGTAGTTATAGTGACTAGCGATAGAGAAGTTAGAGCAGTATACCAGATCATGGAGTTCAGGGGCTTCGAGAAGCTCGCAATTGGTAGGAAAATGGAGGAATTACCGAGAATTATGTCAGCTATATGTGGTGTGTGTAGTTGGTCCCACCACCTAGTATCGGGTAAAGCAGTTGACGTGGTATTCGGGCGGAGGCCGACACCGAGATCTACTCTAGTGAGGAAACTAGTAAACTACATCCAAGTACTAGATAGCCACCTACTACACTTTGCACTTATTGGGCTACCAGATGTAACGTTATGGGGTGAGACGCAGCGAGACATTTCTAAACTCCTCGCTAAGAACCCAGAGCTCGTCGAGGCTGCCTTAAAGACGCGCAGTTTACTCAAGGTTCTAGAGAAGAAGCTTGTTGGTAAAATTCAGCACGGGGGTTTCGTTGTACCAGGTGGTGTGACGAGGGGTTTCAATAGGGATGAAATCGCTGAGGCCGAGAAGATCCTCGGTGAGATAAGCGATTTGACTATTAAGTTGCATGAGTTCTTCAAAGACAGGGTGGTTTACAGTGGTTTATTGAGGAAGCTCGCTGAGAGGGGTGAATTTGACTTAAAGGCATATAACCTGGGTCTTGTGTCGGGTGGTGATTTAGAGCTGTACGATGGGGCCTTAAGGCTCATTGACTCTAGGGGAAGGATTGTTGCAGAGATCGCGGATAACTCTAAGTACAGTGATTTAATTGGTGAGGCTACAGTTCCATGGAATTATGCAACTCTACCATACTATAAGCAAGCTGGGTTTAAGTTGTTTAGTGAGGAGTCAACGATCCTCGTCGGCCCACTCGCCAGGATTAATGTATCCAGTAGGGTTAGAGGTGAGAAAGCTAGCTTAGAGTATGGGGAGTTATTGGAGTATGCTGGTGGAAAGCCAATATCTAACCTCCTATATGCACACTGGGCTAGATTAGTGGAGATAATCCACTGCATAGAGATGATGAGGGAGATTATGGATAAATCAGAGTTATATGAGGGTGAATTAGTCAATACTAAGGGTTCTCCAGTTGAGAAGGGAGTAGGGGTTCTGGAAGCCCCCCGCGGTATTCTCATACACGACTATACGGGTGATGGAGAATTGATTGCTACGAGTGCTAGAGTTATAACTCCAACTACGATAAACAACATGGCTATAAATACAAACTTGACCAAGGTGTCGGGTAGACTAGTGGAGGAGATTAGATCGAAGGGAGAGCCGAGCCGCGAGACAATAGCCATAATGGAGTCGATGATTAGGGCTTACGACCCATGTAATAGCTGTGCAACACACGTATTGAGGATTAATGGGCACGCTCAGCCTGTATCATTCACTCTTATGGTTGTAAGTGAAGAGGGTGAGGTATTGTGGCGGGGTTGAAGATGACTGGTTTTGAGTTAAGGGAGTACATTAGGGAGTACGTTGGGAGAGAAGTAGCGGCTTGCATGCAGTGTGGACTATGCACTGCAGTATGCCCAGTGTCAAGCTTTATGGATGTACACCCGGCAGCTTTAGTGAGGAGGGCTCAGAGAGGCGACATTGACTTAGCTAGTGTTAAGTCTATATGGATTTGCGTTGGTTGCATGGCTTGTGTTGATAAGTGTCCAAGGGATGTTGCACCAGGATTAGTAATCGAGGCGTTGAGGATGATTGCACTCAAAAACGGTGTTGAACCGAAGAAGTATAGTGAGCTTGCAATAGATGAGAGTACACCAACTATTCAACTCGTTGTATACTCAAGGAGGAACACGGGGTGATAAACTATGAAGACACTCCTATACTACCCAGGCTGTAGTTTGAAGAGAGACTACCAAGAGGCCGAGAGAGCTGGAATAGCTGTCTTAGAAGCACTTGGCTATAGAGTAGTGGAGTTGAGGGATTGGTATTGCTGTGGTGGATATCCAGGTTCAACGAGTTTAGACCACGTTAAGTATGTTTCATCAATTAGAACCCTATCCAAGGGCATTCAACAAAAGAAGGAGACAGGAGGCGATACCATTGTGACACTCTGTCCATTCTGCTACAATACGCTAAAGCAAGCGGAGAAACTATACTCAATGAAGCCAGATATCTACAGGAGAGTTGTAGAATACCTCAAAGACGAGGTTGAACCTTATAGGGGTGGACTGAGAGTAGCGCACTTCGTGGAGGTTCTATATGAGAGTAGATCTGATCTATCTAAACTCGCGAGGAGGAGGTTGAGCGGCCTCAAAGTAGCAGTGTACTATGGGTGCATGCTTTTAAGACCGAAAGCAGTTGCCTTGGATAACCCAGATAGGCCAGTCTTAGTGGAGAGTATTCTGAGGGAGCTTGGTGCAGAGCCTGTGGATTATCCATTGAAGTCCTATTGCTGTGGTTCATTCCACTCAATATTGGAGCCCAGTATAGTTGCTAGGAACACGGGTAAAATAGCTCGAGCAATTGTGGATTCAGGAGCAAGTATTGTTGTAACACCCTGTCCACTTTGTCTCTCAAACCTTAGGAAGTACACTGATCTCAGGGCTATGCACTTATCCGAACTCATTGCACAAGCGCTTGGAGTGTTAGAGCTACCACCTCAGGCTCTACAGGGGTGATCAAGTGTTGTTTTTAAGTGCTTATATTCGATGGGTTAATTAGATTGAATAGGGGTTATTCATGAGTCAAGCGCCTCCACGTAGATACATAACTATCTTCTTCAATGGAGAAGCCTACAGCGTCCCACATGGATTAACAATAATGAAAGCCCTTGAATACGCTGGATTTAGATTCACAAGGGGCTCTGGCTGTAGAGGCGGCTTCTGCGGTGCATGTCCAGTAGTTTACAGGCTACCAGGCGACTACAAAATTAGAGTGGGGTTGGCCTGTCAGACACCAGTTGAGGATGGAATGTATATTAGTCTAATACCATATGTACCACTAGTTGAGTATGTTCCACGCAGGGAGGAGTTGAAGCCCGATGCAGGCTATGTGTTAAAACTATACCCAGAGATCTCTCGGTGTGTCAGCTGTAATGCCTGTTCAAAGGCATGCCCTCAAGGCCTCAGCCCAATGGATGCTATCCAAGCTATTCTACGGGGGGATTTGAGGAAAGCAGCTGAGTTGACATTTGACTGCATTGCATGCGGACTATGTAGTCTTAGGTGTCCAGCGGAGATTAGGCACCCAGCTGTATTTAGACTCGTTGGTAGAATTGTAGGTGTGTATTATATGCCTAGATCTAGGAGTGTGGAGCAACGGGTGAAGGAGATAGAGAGTGGTAGATTTAACAATGCATTTGCAAAATTGGTTTCAATGGATCCTGGCTCATTGAGGAAGATCTATGATGAGTACTTAAAGACTGGTCGATTACCAGGGGATTTAGAGGTGTAGTATATGAGTGGCTATCCACCAGAGGTTAGGAAGTTAGTACAGGTCGTTGAGGATACACGTAGGGATAGATTAAAGGCCCCAGCACCCAGGAAGTTGACGCTTGAGGAGAGGGAGAACCTCGTCAAGGCATGGCACCCGGACTACAAGCCTGATTTAAAGAGGCCGCTTAGAATTGGCGTTAGTAAAGGACTAGTTGTCTATAGTGTTATAGCAGACATACTCGAATCGTGGCCTATTGTAAAGCCCGGAGACGTTGACTTAACCAATGTAGACTACGACGCCGACGTCCTCATTATAGGATCTGGTGGAGCGGGGCTTGCTGCAGCATGGTGGGCTGTGAAGAGTGGCTTGGATCCGTCGAGGATAATTATTGCTACAAAACTGAGACTTGGAGATAGTAATACAATAAAGTACCAGAGCGGTACACAGGCTGCTACAGGCCCCGATGATAATCCAATAATACACTTCCTAGACACTATTGCCGGAGCACACTTCACTAATAATCCAAAGCTCGTGAAAGTGCTGGTCGAGGAGGCGCCATTCATTATTAAGTGGCTTGAGGATCTAGGTGTGAGGTGGAGTATAGTAGGGGATGATTTAGAGAGGCTACCTGGTGGTGGTGCTACAAGGGCGAGGCTACACTGTAGCGGAGACTATACAGGGCTAGAGGTTATGAGGGTTTTAAAAGACGAGGTTAGGTCTCTCGGTGTACAAATTCTCGAGTTCCATCCTGCTGTGGAGTTGCTGACTAATCCTAGTACAGGGGGTGTTAGTGGAGCTATCCTGTATAATCTAGACACGAAGGAGTACAAGATCGCGAGGAGTAAAGTAGTGGTTTTAGCAACTGGGGGATTGGGTAGGCTACACATAGCCGGCTTTCCAACTACAAACCACTATGGTGCTACTGGTGATGGACTAGTATTAGCATATAGAGTCGGAGCTGGGCTCGTTGACTTAGATACCCTGCAGTATCACCCTACAGGGGTTGCATGGCCTGAGGCAATACTCGGTGAATTAATCCCTGAGAAAACGAGAAGTATTGGTGGTCAATTGCTAAACGTGAAGGGTGAGAGGTTTATATATGAGCTAGAGCCAAGAGATGTTGTGGCGTCTGCCATTATAAGAGAGTGCGTTGAGGGGAGGGGTGTATTGACTCCTACTGGAACTTGTGGTGTTTGGCTTGATACACCCTTAATAGAGGTGTTGAAGGGGCCTGGAACAATAAAGAGGGAGATACCAGCCCTCTACAGGATGTTCATGAGGCATGGAATAGATATAACACAAGAGCCAATACTAACGTATCCAACACTACACTATCAAAATGGTGGTGTATTAATAGATGAGTGGACCCATGTCCTGAGGCCGAGTGGAGAGGCAATACCGGGATTACTAGCAGCTGGAGAAGTAACTGGTGGTATACACGGTAGGAATAGACTTGTAGGTAACTCAACAGCAGATATATTTGTATTTGGCCGTAGAGCCGGTATTGAAGCAGCAAGGTTAGCTCGTGAAACAACATCCTTAGAAATATCTTTGAAGCACCTTGAGTCATTTATAGCTGACTTAAAATCTATAGGAGTTCCCGAGAAGAGGAGAGCCCCAATATTGTTGCCCGACTATAGAGGAGGGGCTGTTTTAAAGAGAATTATAGAGCTATAGAGAGAGTATAACTTTCCATAGTTTTGCCTCATAGATACATACAGTGAGATTGTAGTGAGTTCATGCAGTAATCTAATTGGTTAATCCAAGTATATAATCTAAAACCCTTCTCTTTTATTACCTGAAGGCAATACAGGTGTTGATCGGAATTGCGGGGAGTTAATGATTTGAAGAAAGTGTCTGTAATCGCCATTGTCTTTGGAATAGTATTATTTACGATGCTAATACCTCCTCCACTTAATTTGAATCCCCGTGCATGGAGAGTCCTATGGATCGCTTTTCTAGCAGTCTTCTACTGGTCTACAGAGTTAATACCCATTCCACTAACGAGTGTATTAATTATACTCCTACTAGTTGTCGAGGGCATACTCCCATTCGACAAAGCATATAGCTACTTTGCTGATAAAGTCATCGCGTTAATGCTTGCAGGTGAAGTTCTAGCGCTTTCTCTGTCAAGACATGGCGTTGATAGATACATTGGTGTAAAGTTCCTCGGCTTCATGGGTGAGAAAGCTGAGAGGGTAGTTCTAGGAATGATGCTGGCAACCTCCACGCTATCAATGTGGATTCCAAATACAGCTGCAGCAGCTATAATGGCTCCAATAGGTGTAGGTATGTTGGGTTTATTTGGCGAAGAAAGGGGAGCCCGGAATCTCGGTAAGGCGATGATGATTGGTATAGCATATGCAGCAACTATAGGTGGTCTTGGTACACCAGTTGGTACTCCACCAAACCCCATAACAATAAGTAACATTGAGAAGTCCACAGGGGTTGTTATAGGGTTCACTACTTGGATGCTCTGGGGTATTCCAATTGCATTGATTTTAACAATTATTGCTTGGTTTATTCTAATAGCAATGTATAAGCCCGAGGTAGAGGTAGTGAAGGGTGGTAGATTAACAATTGAATTAGAGGCGAGAAAGATTGGCTTGTTAACGGGTAGGAGACTACAAGCTCTATTACTGTTTCTAGTTTCTGCACTACTCTGGATCATTGACCCCATTGCCTCACAATTCTTGAAGGACTGGACGTATATTGCCTCACTGGTAGTAATAACGATACACATACTCCCAGTAGTGGGTACAGTGACATGGGATGATGTAAGTAAGGGTGTTGATTGGGGAGTATTATTCCTAATTGCAGGAGGCCTAGCACTAGGTGCTGGCTTCCGTGAATCTGGCCTTGTGGAGTTCCTTTCATCAATTGCAATGCACTCTCTATCCGGCTCTAGCCCCATAGCAATAGTCTTCGCGATATCTCTGATCTCCAGTCTCTTAGTCGTCGCGTTCTGCAGTATAACCGCTACAGCATCTCTTGCTGTCCCCTTAGGTATAGCTATAGCTCGAGGAGTGGGGTTAAACCCGATCATAGGAGGGGTTGCAGCGGGTATTGCCTCTACATTCGCTTTTATTCTACCAGCGAATACACCTCCAAACGCTATTGCATATTCTTATGGATTCTTTAAAAACTATGAAATGGCTAAGGCGGGAGTGGTATTGATGATTATCTCGGTATTTATTGCTACATTGTTCTCGTACTTTATAATACCAATAATACTTGGAATATGAGTTGATGATACAACGTTGACACTATTATACCCTAACTAAACACTACTTTGCTTAATTTTAATGTGTGAATTGCCAATTGATCTCGATTCAAAGATAAATTTGTTGACGATAGTGATTACTAATTGGTTGAGTAAATTGACACACATAGATCCGGATTTAGTACTAAAGCTAAGGGATCAACTTGGATTAGACTTCATAGACGCGAGGATACAGGTATACCATAGTGAACTAGTAGTACTTGATAATGGTGTAGTGAGAGAGCTGACTTTGAATAAACACCAGGGGATTGGAGTGAGAGTGCTTGTGGGGGGCTCGATGGGCTACTCCTCGACGAATAGCTTTGATAGAGAATCTATTAGGGATGCTGCTGAGAGAGCATTGAAGATTGCCCGGGCGATCTCGGGGGAGACATTTAAATTAGCTCTGTATGAGAGACCAGTTGTTAAGTCAAGGGCTTCTTCTAGTTTCCAAGTGGATCCTGGGTTGATCGATATATCTGAGAAACTTGAGTTATTGAAGACTATGTATAGTGTTGTGAGAGAGGTACAGGGGGTTTCAAGTAGCACTATTAGGTTTGGCTATGAAGACGACTATAGACTATACATTTCTAGTAGGGGGGACTATGTAGAGGTCTATAGGAAAATGATTGGTGCTGGAGCTAGATTAATAGCACACGTTGAGGGTGTATATGAGTCTTTTGGAGACGCTGAATCTGCTGTCGCTGGCTGGGAGTTCATTAAGTCGATTAACTGGGATGATTGGATTAGGGATAGAGGTAAACTAGTTGTTGAAACAGCTAGAGCTAGGCGTGTTAAGCCGGGTAGATACGATATTGTACTAGACAACGACATGGTTGGATTAATGCTACACGAGGCATTTGGACACGCGAGTGAGGGAG
>Ga0080004_1133997_pt1 | contig 10657 bp, 10 predicted proteins | sample WasSprMetagenome_FD_69207 | JGI IMG/M metagenome (GOLD analysis project Ga0080004, IMG submission 69207) | Sulfidic aquatic microbial communities from Washburn Spring, Yellowstone National Park, USA - WS (SPADES assembly) (version 2) | ecosystem: Environmental > Aquatic > Thermal springs > Hot...
CCCCTGCCCGCGGACCAGCTGGCGTGGTGGCCAGAGTTCACGAACAGCCACAGGTCCTTCTCCGGCACGTAGAGCCTCACGTCGGCGAAGAGCACGGGCACGCCGCCCCCGACGTACTTGAGCACCTGCATCGTCAGCGCGCCCAGCGAGTCGGCCTCGGTCGCGCAGACGAAGGGCTCCTTCGGGCCGTTCCAGTCGTAGGGGTCGTTCATCAGCATCTCCGCCACGTCGGTGATGCAGACGTGCTCGGTGAAGTCGCGCTGCCCCTTGATCCCGCAGAAGTCGAAGCCCCACTCCTCGCAAACTTTCCTCATGGCGATGTAGAGGCGGATCTGCCTCTTCAGGGTCTCGGGAGTCAGCATCTTGCCGTCGTACCTCACCTCGCGGACCATGCTCGTGAGCCACTTGAACCCCTTCTCCACCTCCTCCTCGCTCACCTTCTCCATCTCCTTGAGCAGCCAGAGCTGGTCGATCTGGTAGACGGTGACGCCGAAGGTGCGCTGGATGGGCACGAGGTGGAAGTAGCCGGTCTCCATCCCCATCGAGTGGCCCCCGAACATCCCGTACACCTGCCCCCTCAGCGAGGCGTACGCTTCAGCCGCCCTCACCCACTTGACCAGCGCGTCCTGGACCTTCGGGTCCTCGAAGTCGCCGACGATCCTGTGCGTCCTGAAGCCCGCCTGCCTGAGCGCGCCGTCGGTGGCGAGGAGACCCACGTTGCCCGGGTAGAGGCCCTCGTTGTTGGAGATGCAGAGCACGGGCTTGTCCTTCCCGACCTCGTTCACGAGCGGCCAGACCAGGTACGGGTAGTCCCATATGTAGTAGGCCAGCACAAGGATCTTCACGTTCCGGCTCGCCAGGTACGCGCCGACCTCCTTCGAGTCCCGGATGCTCGACACGACCTTGGGCGCGACGACGACCGGCGGGCTCTCCCCGTTAACGTACTTGCACTTCTCCCTTATGATCTGGGCCAACCTTTCCATCTGCTCGCGGCACTTCGGCTCCAGCCGCTCCATGACCGACCTGCGCTCGTCGCCCAGCATCGCAATCCCGATCGTCGCCAGCTTCAAGCCCTCCCCCGCTCGTTTAGAGAAGCTTGAGGTATACATCGGTTGCGGTCCGGAGATAAAAGGGCGGGCCGCGGGCTCAAGGGGCTCTAGGGCCGCCTCCCCGCTTCAAGCGGAGCGCCCACAGCGATAGGTAGAGGAGGGTTCCGGCGAGGAAGCTGAGCGCGCAGAAGCCGTAGACCGCAGGGGCCAGGCGCGGGGCGAAGAAGGGGTTGGCTCCGAGCGGGTAGAGGGGCTGGATGTCGGAGTAGAGCGGGGAGTCGAGCAGGACGTGGGATACGGTGCCCGCGACCCCCGCCGCCAGGAAGGGCCCGCGGCCGGCGGGCGCCTTCTCCTCGAGGAGAAGCGCTCTGTAGAGCGGGCCGAGCCTCCCCTCCAAGAGGGCCATGGCGTAGCCCAGCAGGAGGCCGTAGGCCACCGCTACCGGGAGGGTGTGGAGGTAGCCGTGCAGCGGGTAGCTCAACCCCAAAGCGACCACCAGCAAAGGCTCCACATCAACCGCTACGCTCGCCACAAGCAGCGTGGGCAGGTGCAGCACCCTCCTCAAAGGCAAGCCGAGCGCCAGCGCGGGGCCCAGGTGGAGGGGCGTGAACGGCATCGGGAGCCGGGAGCGCCCTCCCACATAAGCTTGATCGAGCCGGCGCGCCAAGCTTAAAGGCTGGAGCCGGCAGCCGCCAGCGATGTCCGCCGACAGGGTTCTCGCGTACTTCGAGGACGCCCTAAAGTTCTACGAGGAATCCCTCAGGGAGTTCGAGGAAGGGGTCAATGAGAGCAACCCGTACAAGATCAGGGATGCGGCCGAGAAAGCCTGGAACGCCGTCGTCCAAGCGACAAACGCCCTGCTGCTGAAGCTGATGGGGAAGCTGCCGTCCAGCCACTGGGAGCGCGGGAGGATGCTGCGCGAGCTTGAGAAGATGCTGCCCGAGGTTGGGCGGCTGATGCTCAGGGACAGGTACGGGGCCAGGGAGCGGCACCTCCACGAGATGGTGTTCTACGAGGGCGTGATCGATGTCGAGGACGTGAAGTACGAGCTGGAGAAGGTCGAGGCCTACCTGAACGACATCGGTAGAGTGCTGAAGGTTGAAACTCGGTAGCGCGCTCACTTGCCAGCGCTGATGCGGTGCTGTGGGAAAAGCTCTTATTAGCCCATTGGCTATGCGATTTATGTGGGAAAATATGAGCTACGTGGTAACCATTGACGATCGTGGGAGGATCCTCTTGCCGGCCGATGTGAGGAGGAAGCTTGGGCTGAGGAAGGGTTCAAAGCTCATCCTGCGGGTGGCGGAAGGTGGGCGTCTCGAAGCCGTCCCGCTGGAGCGTGAGCTGGAGCGCGTCGCTGAGGTGTTCAGGAGGAAGTTCGCGGGTTGGAGGGAGGAGGACCACGAGGCGACGGCGGCTCTTCTCGAGATGGTGAAGGGGAGTGGAGCTCGTTGACACGGTGTACCTAGTCGCCTTCCTCAACCCGGACGACCCGAGGCACGAGGAGGCCGTCAAGCTGCTCAGCGGTTTGGGCGCCGGCAGGCGGATCTCCCAAGCCGCTCTCATCGAGCTGGATCTCTTGATGAAGTCGAGGGGGTTCAGCCCCGAGGAGAGGGAAAGCGCGTGGCTCGTGTTAACGCGGGTGATCCCCGAGGACGCGGTCGAGCCTTTAACCCCGCAGGACTTCGTTGCAGCGGTGGAGCTGCACGAGTCTGAGGGCTTGGACTACTTCGACGCGCTGGTGGCTGCCCAGTGCGCGGTGAGGGGCGCAAAGCCTCTCACGACCGACGCGGCGATCTTGAAAACCTTCGAAAAAGCGCTAAGGGGTTAGCTCGAGCGCCGGCGGCGGCTGAGCCGCTGCCAGCGACGGCTATTCTGCGCTAGCGCGCACCGAAGGACGACTTAACGCTCCACCCGCCGAGGCGTCGCTCGGGAGCCGGTGCTCGGTTTGCGCTACTGCTTGGCTGCGATCTCCCTCTCCCACTCCTCGAGCGTCTTCCCCTCGCTGATGTGCGTGATCCCAGCCTTCCTGGCGACTCTGAGGAACTTCCTCAGCAGCTCCCTCCGAGCCTCCCCGGCCACCTTGCCGGTGGCGAGCTTGACGTACCATACGCCCAAGCGCGCCACCTGGACGCGGAGCCTCACCTCCTCGCTCTCCGCCAGCCTCTCGGCTTCGTCGAAGAGCTTCTCCGCCTCCTCTAGGAACCTGTCGTTCAGGTAGGGCGCTGTGGGCGGATCGTAGATGTGCACGTGGACGTTCTCCTTCACCTGCGAGTGGAGGAGCTTCAGGTAGGAGTAGATGGGCTCGGCCGCCCTCCCGTAGTAGGCGCGCAGGAACTCCTTTGCGTGCTGCTCCACGTCGATGTTCGGGTTCCAAAGGAGCTTCGCGAGGATGTATGCTTTGAGCGCGGCCATCTCGCCGTTCCCGCCCGGCGAGTAGTTGCCTTCGGCGAACACCCCTTTGACGCCGTGCTCGGCGTAGTACTTGATGTTCTCCTGCAGCACGAAGAGGTTCGGGAAGGGCTGCAGGTAGTGGGCGAAGTTGGTCGTGTAGTCCCAGATGTAGAGCGTAGGCGCGATCTTCTGCCACGCTTCGAGGTCCTCCCTGAACCGCCTGTTCTCCTCTGAGGGGCAGGTGGCGAGCGGGTGGCCGAAGCAACACTCGATGGTGCAGAGCCTGATGATCACGTTGTGGCGGGGCTTCAAAGTCCTCGGAGGCTTCCGGCTGTACTGGTACGCCAGCGTCTCCACCTTCACGTGCGGGCGCTCCCCCTCGATGGCTTCCGCTATCGCGTTGACGAACCTTATGATGGAGGCGGAGGGGGAGCCTTCGGCGTCGTCCAGCGCCTTGCAGCTCGGGCACTGGCACCAGTAGCCGGTGTCGTTCTGCGAGACGTCGATCACGTTCGCTTCGGGGTGCTCCCGCACCCACTGCTTGACCCTCTCGATCGCGAGCTTCACGACCTCCGGGTTCGAGAGGCAGCGCTGCACGTAGCCGTCCACCCTCTTCCCGCCTATCATCGGGAAGTACTCGGGGTGCTCCCTGTAGAGCTCGCGGGGGATGAGCAGGTCCATGCTGTGGACGAACGGGTAGAAGACGACAGCCCTACCCCCGTGGTTCTCCGCCAGCTTGTGGTGGTGCCCGTTGAGCTTATGCCTCGCCGCGAAGTCCGGGTCGCGCAGCGCTTCCGTCCAGAACACCTCCCTGTACTCGAAGGCTGGCAGCTGAGTTTCGTCCAGGTCCGGCACCTCCAACGTGCTCTTCTTAGGGACGTGCTCCACCTCCGGGGTGAACCAGCGGACGCCCAGCTTCTCCTCGAGGAACGTGTAGACGCCGTAGAGAGTCCCCCTCGGCTTCCCGCCCGCGATTATGAGGTAGCTCCCGTGCGTCTTCAGCACGAAGCCCTCCTCCCCCAGCTTGGAGAAGTCGATGCCCAGGTTCAGCCTCCGCAGGTGCTCGTTGTCGCCCAGTATGATCTCGCGCTCCCCCATCTCCGCGTCGTCGGTGACGATGGGCAGCCTCGCGCCGCTGATCCGCTCCAAGTACCGCTGCAGCTCCTCGGCGGCGTAGCGCTCGGAGGGTATGGCGTCCCTCGTGATCACGATGACGTAGTCGCTCCTCCCATTCTCCACGAGCACTACTCTGCCCACAGGCTCGCCTGCAGCTTTAGCTAATTAAGCGTTCTGCCCACCACCGATGCGGCGGAAAAGCCAAGCTTGAACCGTGGGGTCATGCGGGGCACGCTCGCTGCGCGAGCCGGGTAGTGCCGGGTCGAAAAGCCTCAGAGGGGCAAATCTTAAATTTGAGTTGAAAGCGAGAAACTCTGAGATGCGTCCTTTGAAAGTCGGTGTTGTCGGCTGCGGAGCTAGAGCGATGAGCCACATGAGCGTTTTGCTGAAGCTCAGCGACAAGTTCGAAGTAGCCGCCGTGTGCGACGTTGATGAGGCGCGTGCTGCAGCTGCTTCCGCAAAGACCGGTGCTAAGCCTTACACCGATGTGTTGGAAATGCTCTCTAGGGAAAAGCTGGACGCCTGCTTGATCGCGGTTCAGGCTGAGGGGCACCACGTGGTAGCGAAAGCCTTGGCTGAAAGAGGGGTGCACATTCTCACCGAGACGCCCATCGCCATAACCCTCCCTTGCGCTGACCAAATGATCGAAGCCGCGGAAGACCACGGCGTCCTCCTCGAAGTTTCGGAGAACGTCCCGCGATGGCTTCACGAGCGTGTGAAGCAGGAGATTGTGACAATGGGGCTGCTAGGCGAGGTGAGGGAGTTCTACCTTTCGTACACGTCAGGGTCTTACCACGGGGTAGCGGCGATAAGGAGCATTCTCAAAACAGAGGCGGAGAGCGTTGTCGGAGAGTTCCCTCCCAAGGATTCCGTTCTAGAGAGAGCGGACATACGGCTTTTGAGCGGCGTGAAGGGTGTGTACGAGTTCAACCGTGGTAGAGGGAACTACTGGGAGATCGTGGGGACAAAAGGCGCCCTACGCGGAAAAGTGCTGCACCTCTTTGAAGGCGATCAGAAATTTGAAATACGAATCGTCCAAGAGGATTCTAAGATCCGTGGAGCGAAAGTTGACACTTCGCCGGAGATATACGTGGAAAACCACCTCCAGGAGTACCCTCTCGAAAGCGTCGACGAGATAGCGATAGCTGATGCGTGGCTAAGCTTGTACAACGCCATCGAGCATAGCAGGCCGCTAAGTTACGGGGCAAAAAACGCGAGAAAAGACTTAGAGCTAATAATAGCGGTTAGGGATTCCGCTCTCCGCGGAGGCTTGAAAATCCAACTCCCACTAAAGGAAATCACAAATTATGAAAAGCTCCTACATGAAGAGTTCGCCAAAGTTTACGGGTTAGACCCACTTTTATTGAAGCCGGAGCATTTGAAGGTTAAATACGCACTCCCTGGTAAGCTGCGAAGCCTAATGTACTGTGGGCGTACCGACGCCGACATCGCGATTTGAAAACGCCCCTATCTAGCGCACGGCACACATACGCGAGCCTTTCTACCTTTGGAGGAGTGAAAGAGCCTTGATCTTACCTAGGTTTTGTAGCCGAGTATTTTGCTGGGGATCCTACCCCTGTGCTCCTTGTGCTAAATCCTATGCACAGAGAGTCTTCGCGATGGCGCACACTAGCTGCACTCTCGAGCGGGAGCAGCACCTCCTCGGCGCGCTTCCTAGCCTCCTCGATACCCGGCCTAGTGCTCGACGCCTGCGCCATGCAGCGCCTACTAACGTGAAGGAAATTAACAGAAGAATCGGCATCACCGGATATTGTACGAAATTCTTTATTTCCACCTCGCTTTCTAGAAAACCTTAATCCTTCTTAAGTTTTGTGCTTCGAAGCCTCGAAGAGTATTTCGATGAAACCGAGCGTTTGGCTTTACATTCGGGAATCCTGCGCGCGAAGCCAGGGGGGCTCAGGTTCAGCTGTTGTTAGGAGCAACACAGCGCACTCGATCGAACTGCAATTTGGGGGTTCGCAGCGGCGCTCGACCGCGCGGTTAGCAACCCCTGCTCTTTCGCGAAAGATAGTCTCAATGCTATGTTCCGCTGGATCTCCAGCAATCTTGAAAGACACTCCCGTCAGCTCCAAGCAGCTTTTAAGTCGGGTCAAAGCTCCGTTGAAAGCGTGGGGGCGCACAGTAGCTAAGGTTAGGGCGCCCAACCCGAGGAACGAGAGCTTAAGCGAGGAGCTCGAGCTGCTGGTCGACACAGGCTCGACGTACACTCGGATCGAGCGCGAGAAGCTCGAGAGGTTGGGCGTTCGCAGCGCGGGGAAGCGGTCATTCAAAACGATAGGTAACGGGCTCATCGAGCACGAAGTCGGCGAAGCTGTGGTCGAGTGCTTGAACAGGAGGGCCACAAAGGTGGTAGTTTTCGCCGAAAGAGGGGGATGACGAGGTTCTGGGGCTCCACGCCCAGAGGGCTTAGGGCTCGAGGTGGACCCCGTAACGGGGGGGCTGAAGGAAACGGAGGCGATACTCGCCCTCTAAGAGATCCGCTGCAAACCCGCCCCATTCTCGAGCGGAGCCCCATCCGTTTTCCATCTTACTCATCGATTGTCGCGTAAAACGCTGAGCTCCGCGTAACATTATGGGCAGTCGGCTGTGACCTGCGAAGCATAAGGAGATGGTGGCGGGGGCAGCCGCCGGGCCTTTTGAACCACCGACCTCGGGGTTCTACTCGCGCGTATGCGGCGCGCCATGAGCCCCGCGGGATACCTGGCTTCCCCACCCCGCTTGGGGGATGGTAGCGGGGGGTGGATCTGTCCAGGCCGGCGGCTGCCATCGAGGGAGCCCTCCTCCCTCTTTATAAGCTTTTCGTCCTTGCGCGCTTAATCGGGAGGAGGCGGGGGAGGAGGCTGCTGGGTTCGCTTCCTGATCGCGTAGACGAGGGCCGCCGCAAGGGTTACCGAGATGGCTGCGAGGAGCAAGGCTACGGCGAGCGCGGTTCTCGCCTCCTCCTCGAGCTTGGAGGCTAGAGCTCGGAGCTGGGCGTTCTCGCCCTCGAGCCTGCCTTTCTCGGCTAGGAGCGCCTCGTTCTCGCTCTGCAGCCGAGCGCGCTCGGCGGCGAGCGCCTCGCGCTCACTCCGCAGCTTCTCGAGCTCCGCCCGCAGGGAAGTGGCGTTCGCCCGCAACGCGGCGACCTCCGCTTCGAGCTTCCCGAGAGCCCTCCTCAGCTGCTCGCTCTCGTTGCGCGCTTGCACGTACATGCTGTACCAGTACTCGGCGCTCGGGTCGTAGACCGTGACGACGCGCACCACGTCGTAGGAGGCGTAGTAGGGGCTGCCGCCGATCACCTGGTAGTCCTGCGGGCTGCTGAAGCCGATCGAGGCCCAGATCACGTAGCTGCCGAGCCTAACGGGCTCGCCTAGCTCGCCGCGGAACACCCTGCTCTCCCCGGCCGCCATGTCGCCCTCCCACAGGACGCTCCACCCGCTCCAGCCCCTCCCCGGCGCGAGCACGTTCACCCTCACGCGCACGCGGACTGGCCTCAGGGCGGTCACGTTGACCCAGTAGACGAGCGGGCTGCCCCACTGGGGCCTCTCCGAGCCGACTTCGACCTCGACGGGCCACGGCTGCCCCAAAGCTTCGAGCGCCGCCGCAGCCAGCAGGGCGAGGGCCGCCGCCCAGAGCCGGGTCACGGAGGCCCCCCGCGCACCGGGTAGAAAAGGGCTGCTTGCAACCCGCGAGCGCGGGGGGCGACGCGCGCTTAACTGGAGGAGGTCCCCGCCTCCAGCCACGCGCGGAGCTGCGCTACCGCCGCTTTCCTGCGCTCCAGCTCTTCCGCGGTGAAGTCCCGGGTGAGGAGGGCTTCCCGCACGATCTGCGCGAAGTTGGGAGGGAGCTTGCCGAGCTTGGCGGCTTCGTGGAGGAGCCACTTGTCGGGCGGCACGAGCTGCCCGTTGAGGAGGAAGAGCGCTTTCACGAGGAGCTCCAGCGCCACGGTCACGCAGTGGTGCGCGCTCGCGAGGTCGCCCCTGCGCACCCAGGAGTCGGCGAAGTCCCAGCCGTACCAGGCGGCCCACCTCAGGCTCTCCCTCAGGAGGCGCCTGCGCTCCCCCTCCCTCAAGGGGACCTTCCGCTTGAGCAGCTGCGCCACCCTGCCCTCGGGGTCGTAGTGCACCACGGCGTGTGAGAAGGCCCAGCGCTCCTCCATGCTCCACGGCCTGCGCAGCTCGTCCTCGTAATCTCTCACCTCGTAGTCCACGAGGAACCCCTTGTACTCGAGCTCGCGCTCCCGCGGGACGCCCAGCCTGACGCCCCTCCCCTTGAACACGACGATGTCGATGTCGGAGTACTCGTCGAAGTAGCCCCGAGCGAGCGCGCCCAGGAACACGACGCCGACGACCCCCCTCCTCCTGAACCTCGAGGCGAACTCCTCCGCCACAGCCCTCGCTTCGGCCAGCCTGCCGGCGCTCAGCACGCGGTCTCCTAGCGGCCCGCAGTAAAAGCTATTCGCGGCTCCCCGGAAACCCCCGGCGTGCGCTTAGCCAGGCTGTGGGCCGCGATGGCCCTGCTATTCCTCGCGGCGGGGATCGTCTACCCCACCCTCCCCCTCTACATGTCGTCGAAGGGCTTGGGCAGCGTGGAGATCGGCGCCGTAGCGTCCGCCTCAGCCCTAGCCTCGACCGCGGCGGCCGTCCTGCTGGGCCTCTACTCTGACTCGATCGAGAGGCGGGAGGCGCTGCAGGCGGCCGTCTGCGCCGCCCTCGCCGGGCTCGTGCCGACCTACGCGCTCGCCAGCGGGTTCAGCTGGTTCCTCCTCCTGCAGTCCGCCTTCATGTCGCTGGGCGGCGCCGCGATGACGCTCAGCGGTGCGGTGGCGATGGACTACATCGCGGAGCGGAGGGGGGCGCGCTTCGGGGCCCTGAGGACGTCGGGGGCTGTGGGCTGGGTCGCGGGGACGCTGGCCGGCGGCTACCTGGTCGAGCGCCTCGGCTACCAGGCCGCGTTCGCCGCGTCCTCGCTGGCGTACGCTGCGGCAGCGCTCCTCTACGGGCTGGGCGCGCGCGGCGCGAAGCGGGCGGCCGCCGGGGCGGCCGAGCCCGCGTCCCTGGGCGCGAGCGCGCTCCTGCTGCTCGCCGCCGTGTTCGCGGCGTCGGTGAGCAACCCGGCGTACTACACGTTCACGCCGCTCTACATCGTCAAGGAGCTGGGCGGGTCGGAGCTGGAGGCGTCCCTCGCCTTCGCCGTCACGCCGCTCGCGGAGATCCCGGCGATGGTGGCGCTGGGCGCGCTCTCCGACCGGTTGGGCCACTTCAAGGTCCTAGCCCTCTGCTTCCTCGCGTACCCGCTGCGCTACGGGCTCACGGGCCTGCTCAAGAGCCCGGCGCAGGTGATCGCCGTCCAGCTGCTCCACGGCCTGACCTTCGCCGGCTTGTACGTGGTGGGCAGCGCGTACCTAGCCGACGCCGCGGGCGGGGCCACGGGGTTCGCGCTGAGCCTGTTCACAGCCGCCTTCAACCTCGGGGGGGTGGCCGGCGGCTACCTCCTCGCGCTGGTTCAAGCCCGCTACGGCTACACGATCATGTACCTCGCGGCGGCCGCCCTCTCCTCGATCTCCCTACCCCTCCTCCTCGCCTCGGCCGCGCTCGGCTCCCGCCCGCGCGCAGCTGGCTGAGGAATCAGCCTTATTAGCGGCGGGGCGCACCTCGAGCGGGACGGGGAGGCTGGCCATCTGGTTCAGGCGGCCCGCGCGCGAGTGGCTGGAGGCGCTGCCCGTCGGCAACGGGCTGCTGGGCGCGATGGTTTTCGGCGGCGTGCCCCTCGAGAGGATCCAGGTGAACGAGAAGACCGTGTGGAGCGGCTGCAGCTACAACCTCGAGCGGCCGGACGCTCGCGAGCACGTCGAGCGGGCTCGGAAGCTGCTGTTCGAGGGCAGGTACTGCGAGGCGGAGGAGCTGGTCCGCAACCACGTCACGGTGTGGCCGCCGGGGAGGCACAGCTACGAGATGCTCTGCAACGTGTACCTGGAGTTCAGCGACGCGAGGGACCTCGTCTACTCGGTCAGGGAGTACAGTAGGGGGCTCGACCTCGAGGAGGCGGTGGCGTGGGTCGAGTACGCGGCGGGGCAGCGTAGGCACCGGCGGGGGGTGCTC
>Ga0080004_1081278_pt1 | contig 10656 bp, 19 predicted proteins | sample WasSprMetagenome_FD_69207 | JGI IMG/M metagenome (GOLD analysis project Ga0080004, IMG submission 69207) | Sulfidic aquatic microbial communities from Washburn Spring, Yellowstone National Park, USA - WS (SPADES assembly) (version 2) | ecosystem: Environmental > Aquatic > Thermal springs > Hot...
ACATACAAGCGGTAATATACAATCCGTATCTAAAGCTATACACAGTAATAAAGACCAATGGCAATGTGATAGTCTTGAATGTTATGACTGAATTAGAATTTAAACACCTGTTACTACGCCTTATGAGTGACGTTGGAGGTATGCAATTATGATGACGCTACGACTAATCTTTCCAGATGGACGTGAAGAGGAAATAGAAATTGAGATATGCGATTACAATAGCATTGAAGAAGTGGCTGAAGCGATATGTGAAGATATGGCTGATAAATATGTAAGTGCTTTTCTAGAAAAGAGAGGAATAAAGGGAGAGGCAAAAAGACTGAGAGCACGCATGAGATATGTAGAGGGATGTGTGAGATGGCTATATCCATTGTTGTTAAGCACAATTGCTGAATATATAGAAGCACATGAAGGTGGGATTAGATGAGTAGAGGAAAGGAGCAAGTAGAAAGTCCTAGGGCTGAAATAGAGGACATTGACGAGGACGAATATCCATGTCTTATGCGATTTTATGAAGAGCTAGAATGGGCTAGCGATATACAAGTAACAAGCGATGATATAAAAAGATATCAGACTGACTTGTGGTATGATGTTTTAAACCGTGGAGTATCTTTTTTCTATACCGTTCTACCTGAGAAACCCGAGGAAGAGGAATGAGAACATGGGTAATGTAAACAGGGTTAATACGAGCGATATGACGGTAGCAATCAGGACAGCCAAAATACTAAGCCACAAAACAAAGACGAATTATACACTAGGAATATCGAGCAAAAGGCTGATTATGCTTGATTTTGACTTGTCGAGGCAAAGAGGCACGTATTTGCAGTCGAAGGTTGATTATGTAATTAAATTTGTGACTGCATTAGCAAAGATGCTGAATGTTGATGCGTCAATATATACAACGCCGCATGGGTTGCACGTTATCTTATGGAAGGAATTTACAGAAGAAAAATGGCGAACACTAATTACGGCGTTAGTTGAAACCGCTGACAAGGAAAAAGAGCTAAGGAAAATCCTGGATATTAAGCATTTGCTGGCTAGCCTTAGGCGTGGCTATGCGACACTGCGTCTGAACCAGATATGCAAATTGGCTGACGTTGAAAATGGCGAGGTAAAAGTATATGATAAGTGTGCAGAGGTGATAAAATATGTCAGGTGAACAACTAAACGAGGAATTAAGGAAACTAAAAGAGCTAGAAAAGCGTGCAAGCGAAATAGTGAAAATTGCAAAAAAGAAGAGCAAGTTGATTTATCAGCTTGCCTTTGTGGCTACTAGTGAATTGCCTGAAAGTGATGAAGCGTATAAAATATTGCTAGAAATGATAAAGATGGGTATGATTTCTGAGAAGACATTGAAAAAGGTGATCGACCAAGTCTCTAGATGGAGGATAATCAGGTATCGAGTTGAAAATGTAGAAAAAGAGGCAGATATAGAGGAAATAGTAAGAGAGATAAAGATGGAGCTTATGAAGAAACAAATGAACATCGAAAAGGGTGGCAATAATGGTGGAAGTGAGAGTTAGTAATCTCCTAAAATGTCCCTATTACAAGCCATATGACTTCATGGACGAATACCGTATAAGAGGACAAATCACACACGCAATTTTACAGACATCTAAGGAATTTGAGAGTTGTGAGAAAGAAAAAGAGCTTAGGATAGAAATTGATAAGGACTTAACACTAGTAGGACATATAGACATATTATGTGACGATATTATCTTTGAGATAAAGCCGCATCCCAACACTGATGAACAAAGAAAATTATTTACACAACAGATACAAATATATGCAAACATGTATAATAAGATATATGGCAAGATTCCAAAGATGTTCTTCATATTTTACAAGTGGAACCTGGGGATTACAAAATATGTTAAACAGGAAGTGTTTTATGAGGATATATGGGATTGGATAGTTAAGTGGGCAAAGGACTATATCAGATTAACTAATAGTGGCAGACTGTATATAAAGACGTATTTGTGTAATACATGTTGGTATAAGAATGAGTGTTACCTATACACGTTTATGCCAGAAGAGAAAATATTATATTTGCCAAAGCCAAAAATACAGTCATAACGGGTGATTTATGGTGGATGTTGAGAAAAAGATTAGAGAAATAGAAAACGAGCTAGTTGGATTAAAAATCAAAATAAACGAGTTGGCAAATGAATGGGTATATTTCGACGAGAAAATTGATGAACTAGAAGAAACATGTGTATTTAGCAATGTTGAAAGACTGATGTCGGAGATAGAAGAGATAAAGAAAGAGATTACAGCTATACGTGTAGCATTGAAACAGCTGATAAGTGATACTAATGGCATACAAGATTGAAGAAATTATACAATCAGATATTCAGAAGTTAGGAGGAATATACCACAAATATCCATCGGCAAAAATAGTAGCTGACATGATTAGCAATTTAGGAGATATTGTTGTTGATGTTACATATGGCAAAGGACGATTTTACACGATATATCGACCAAAGTTTTTGATTGGCATAGACGTAAAGAAATGGAAATGGATAATAGCACCAGATAAGTTCTATAATTGTACTGTATGGCAATTCTACAATATGTTGAGACGTAAAGAGATAGACATTAATTATGCTGATGTAGTAGTGGCTGACCCTCCTAGATGGCACGAGCATAAACACAGAAGAAGCGAATATAACTATATTATTGGTTCACCGAAACTGATAATATATTATGCATACAACGTGGCTGAACTATTAAATGCGAGGTATATATTTTTACATTACAGCAAAATCGTAGGGGACATAATAAGTAAGGATAAGATAGTAAGGGTTATGAGGTATTATTACATATCGAGATATACTCATACGGGATTTAGGACATTTAGCTATTTCATATTATACGATTTACAAAAGTAACAATAACAGTATATATAATAGTTGAGGCAACGGTTAGGGGGCTAGCCCCCACATAGTCGTAAATGCATGTTTTTTGGCTATTTTAAACGTTGGAATGGTAATATCTATTTTGAGAAATACGTAGTAAGGTTTAAATACTAGTTGTTGGTATGGTTATATGCAGGTGGTGAGATATGTCAGAACAACTGGTTGAGCCAATTGTTGTCAGAAAGAAGCCAGTTACAGACGGCGAGCTAAGAGAGGCACACTACAAATACAAAATGAGAAACACAGAGAAAAGAGCCGCAAACTATGAAGAAGAAGTAACATGGTTCATGAGCCTCGATGAGGACAAATTCAAAGAAAAAATGCCGCAAATTGCACTAGCAGAGATTGATGCGAAAGTTGGGGCGATACTAGATGACGAAGGAATAACCGGCACAGATAGAATTAAGTATAAGAATTATGCAAGGAAATTATGGGCTATTGGTCGTAAGTATGGCTTTATAAAATCATCTAAGCTGAACGCATTGAGAGAGGAATTCAGGAGTGATGGTGCAAATGAACGTATTCTACGCAGAATTGAGCAAGCATTAATCATTCCTGTAAAGGAGGCTAGGGCTGGAGGTAGGGCTGGAGGCGAAGGAGCAATATCCGAGTAAAACAGTTTTTTAGAAGAAAAATTTAAATAGTTTTTTTCTGTTTCTGTTTTTGACCTAGTATGACATATAACCAGAAAGTGGATATAGCTACCGCAATGAGAATTATATCAACGCTAAAGTATGCTGGTGACATTGAAAAGATGCTTAGAGATGGAAAGGTAGATTTTGAGCGTCTAGCCAAGCTGTTACAAAAGTTTAACATTAAGGTTGAACCCGAGAAACTATACGAGTTACAGCAGAAATACAATGAGACAAAGGATGAAATGGTAGTCATAGAGGGTGTGGCTGAGATGCTGAATATACCTACCGATGCACTAATAACTGCTATTGAGACATACAAGATGATTGCCAGTTCGCTTAAAGAGTAAAGTTTATATATATCCGTTTAGACTAAGTATTTGCAGGTGAACACATATGGCAGAAGTATTAAACGCATTTAGGAGAATAAATATCGGCAGTGTAGCACTAGGTTCAGCACTGTTAATAGGCCCAAAAGAACTTAGAAAGCAGGCGTTCTGGTATGGAAATGTAACAAAGTTTACAAAAAGATATGACGATGCAACACTGGGTATAGCCGTTGGATTAGTGGGTATAGTTACTGGGCAAGAAATACTTGAGAGGGGTCTTGTCTGGGGTCTTGCATTAGCAATCAAGGACGTGTATGAAGACATGGTGGCTAAGACGCCCTTCGTATATGTCAGCCCATCCCAGGTTGAAGGATGGAATTTTGACGCAAATGCTAATGTTGAATTATACATCGACGGTAGGAAAGTAACTGATACAATCACAACTGATGCGAATGGATACTTTAAATATACACTGACAACTGCACTTGCTAGCGGAAGTCACACAGTTGTAGCTGTTACGCCCAATAAGGCATACGCAGAGACGGTAGCCCTTTAAAGCCTAATAGCATAACGATTTTATATCAAAAATAATACTTTTTTTCTGATTTTAATGTCAGACAAAATCGATATTATAATTGCTAAAGTTGTAAAGGGCGAATTAGATATGCAGACTGCATGTGCAATGTTGGGCGTAACTATTACGTGGCTACTTAATGAGATGGTTGAGCGTGGATATGTAAGAGAGGCATTGAGGTTTGCGAAAAGGTTAAATATTTTCTTGGTAAGAAAATAGTGGTGAAAATACATGAAGCTAAAAAATTTATTGATAGAGGTAATAGTGCTTACTATATCAGGAATTACAGCGATGTATGTGTTCAACACGCTTGGTATAGCATTAGCTATACTGTTGGCTACATTTGTTGGTGGTATTGGTTTTGTATTCTGGCTTAATAAACCATTAAGGCTAGGAATGGAGCAAACATACAGGTGGGATATAGTAATAATGTTTACTGTAGGATTTGTGTGTTTAACAGTAGCATATGTTTTATCGGCTATGACGCCGTCGGAATTCAAAGACATACTAGTTACCATGTTTGCGTTTTTGGCGGGCATGATATCTAGCAGGGTGGTTGGTCAATGAGCTACGTTATAAAGTTCAGGGAATTGCAAAAAGAGGCGATGAAGATAGGGTTAACGCTTGATAGTGGTAGCATAGAGGAGATGGCAAAAAAGATTGAGGAATATGTTAATAGTTTGCCCGAAAACCTTAGAAATAAGTATGCTATATCACTTGGTGGCAGGAGATATAGGCGTGCAGACTATCCAATGCTTTTTAGGACAAATCCAGAGTTCAGACAGATATTTTTACAGATGTTAGTTGTGGGTAAGAAATAGAGGTGGTCGTATGAGTAGTAGAAAACTTGAAAAGCCAGTTGTCGTTCTGACAGCCCCTTATGGTTGGGGCGATGTTGCAACGGATGTCACGGCACCATACTATGCTAGACTATATCCAAAGTATGTTGTAGACAAGTCAAGGTATGACGTTGTTATACTTGAAGGACAGGACGCTAATACGGAAAAGTTCAAAGAAATATTAGAGAAATACAAAGGCAGGATTATTATGGTGGATGGCGTTGGTCACGGTGGACCATGGACGCCACCACAGATGTTTACGGGCTGGAGGTTACAGCCGTTGTTAAAACAGCCTACTGAACCTAACATTCTTGATAATGCCGCATTTAAGCCAATATCGTGCGAAATTGGATTGCACCTTGTCCCAGAACTTGCTGAGAGAAATAAGAACTTTCTGGGGATTGCAGAGATACAGGACTACTGGATAGTTGTTGATTTTACGACAATGCACAAGGGAACTGACTGGGGAGAGGATCCATATGTTGAATCATTTTTGAGAGTTGAATTTGAAACAGCAAAGCTGTTGTTGAGCGGTGTAAAGGCTAGTGATGCTTATCAAAAGATGCTTGAACTGTATGAACAAGAGGCACAGAAATGGGATAGAATAGACCCTGAGACTGCACAGTGGCTTAGATGGGACGCATATTACCGTAAGATGTTTGGCAACCCAGACTGGCAATCACAACAACCAGAAGAACCGCCACAGCCACCACAACCACCACCGCAACAATGCATGCATGAGTGCCCATGGTGTAACGCCAAGTTTGACAAGCTTGAGCAACTAAAGAAGCACATAGCAGATGTTCACCAGAAGGACATATGTCCAGAATGTCCACCATGTGAGAAATGTAAATACAAGTGTCCATGGTGCAATAAGGATTTTGACACGGCAGATCAGCTTAAACAACACATATTCAGCGAACACCTTAAACCGTGCAAACTATCATCAATACTTAGGAGAAAACTGAACTGCCCACTACCATAAGTGGCATAAAGAAAAACTATAAATAATCCTTTTTTCTTTATTTGTTATCGGTGGTAACATGTCAGAAGAAGTTTATGAAAACATATCAGCAAAAGAGATGGCTAAAATATTAAGAGAAAAAATTGAAAGCAAACAGCTGTTTAGGGTTAAATTTGTATCAGAGATACCAATATTCATATCAATATCTTACTATGTAGGGACACGTAAATTTACGCTAACGGTTGATAGGTCAATTACGAATAAATTAGTAGATAAAGAAGAAATTGACATTAGAATCCCAGATGAATTTGTAGAGGGATATGGACTAATGTCAGTCACTGGATTAGGAATAAGTTTCGGTGTTCATGGATATGGTAGGGAAGTAAAAATAATTCGTGAAAAAGTAACGCCAAGATCTAATTATACATCTCTATACATACAAGGAGGATAGATATGGAAAAATATGAAGGTCTAAGTGTAAAAGATGTAGCTACAAAGATTGCGTATAATTTACGCTACTTTATGGAAAAAGGTTACCCATTTGATATCAAGTTCATTACTACTTATATCTTGGATGTATATCTAGAATATGACATAGATGATAAAAAAGCACATATAAGAGTTAGTGGTCGTATTGGCGATGTTGAATTAGATACATACCTTATACCGTTTGACCTAAATAGGTATGGTGTTATAGGTAGAGGTGCGTATAGCATGGTTCATGGTAGGAGAGTATTCATGATTGGTGCATCAGGCAGAAAAATAGAGATATTATTTGATGCTAAAACTACTAAGTCATTCATAATTAAGGAATTCAGATAGGAGGTAACATTGTATGGTTAAGGTTGAATGGCTATATACTAACTATTTTGCTAACTATGATCAGCCAGCGTGGATAATGGTTGACACTGCGGGTCAGACTGTTAGGCTGAAGATATATGATAGTGTTGGTAGCTATGTCGACGACACGTTGAGTGGAACGAATAGGACAGGACAATTCATGTTACGAGTGTGGACTACTAATCCACGTGGAAACATAAGTAACCTGATAACTGACATCCTGCACATAGATGTATATGACACTTCAAACAGGCTTATTGACAAAAAGACGCTTAGCTATGTTTATGGTCGCTATGTTAAACAGATAACGTTCTATTATCCTGATGGGTTTACTGCCACGCCCTTAGTAGTATGGGGTGGTGATTTTAATGGTATTCCAGTATTTGGTCAAATCACTACGTCAACTGTTGCATTGCCTGTAACAAGCGGGCTTATAGAAGCATATGTTTACAGTGCAATTAGAGGCGGAAAGTTCTATTTCATAGGGAGAATAGAGAAAGTAACTGATAGAATAACGCTTATTGGACCCGGTGAAAGGTATGATGTAACGCTTAGGATTAGGGTAACTAGGGACGTGTTGAGCTTTTTGTTCAACATTCCTGGGTTTGAGCATGTAGCGGGGTTTATCGATTACTTCTTTGCACAGTTTGTGGCTAGACCGATGTCTTTTGCTTACAGCCTTGTCACGGCTATAATGAATAGGATAGGGATAACACTGCCGGCGAAAAAGATAGACGTTGACGGGACGGACATACTGGTGACGTATGAACAGGACATTGCATTGGAGGTAGCCGTCTTCTTTGCCCTAGTCGGGCTTGTAGGATTATACTATTTGACCCAAATCGTGCACGACATATCGGTGACAATGACGGCACAAGCAGAAGCCGAAAAGGCAAAGGCGATTGCACAGACATACGAAAACGTCGTAAAACAGCAAGAAAACACGCTAAAGACTGCACTGGAATACGCCAGCCAGATACAAGACCCAGTAGAGAGAGACAAGGCTATTTCCCAGATATTGAGCTCACCGCTAGTCAATCCGTCAAACTACACGAGTGGGTTAGGGACTGCATTACAGCAGGCAAACACCCAGAGCCAACAGCTACAACAACAGATGGATCAAATGAAGACAATGATGTATATAGCTGTGGGCGTGGCAATAGTAGCACTAATTTTGTCGATAAAGAGATGAACAAGAAAATAGTAGTTTTTTTGTTGTCCTCACTTCTACTAATACTAGTTTACAGCATATTCATATTAAGTAGCATAAAGCATCTACATGCAAACCCAATAGCATTCGCGATATATTTCACACTCATGGTCTTCATTCTATTAATATTTATAGCATTGTTGGAAGCACAGGCTGACACATACGAATATTCTGAAAAAACTTTTTATACACGTTAGAATACATTTTAATTGGTGATTTGAATGGTAACGGTTACAGCTATAATGATACTAACATCTAAGGATTTAATTGACAGTAATAAATAACGGTGGTGCATCGTTATGACGTATCTAAAAAGAGGTCAATACATAAGTAGAATACTTCCACCTACATATGACCCTAGTGTCAAATACTTCTTTGATGATTTTAAAAATGCAGACAACTGGTCGATCTACGGCACATATGAAATAACCCAAGATGGTATACGTGTTTATGGCAATACTAGAGCTATATCAATTAACCCACTTGTAACGAATAAAAACTTTTTTACAATTATAGCTCGTGTAAGGTTCAATGAGATTAAACGTGACGATAAGTTCATATTATTGGGTATTGCTGACTCAAGTGGAAGCCAAACAGTATATTTCACTGCTGAGGTTCATGATGTTGAACGTTTTTCATTCTATATTGGCTTTTACGTTAACGACCAATTTGTTGATGGAACAGGTGTAGAATATTATTCGCCTGAACCATTAGAATTTGCACTTGTCAAGGCTGATGATATAATACAATTGCTCGTGTTCAATGGCGAGTTCTTCGCTCCCATACCACTTTGGGTAACGTTTCCACAGGGTATGTCAGCTGAAAAAATAATATTCGGCACTAGTGGTGGTGATATCACATACAGCTACATCGGTGTTTATGAAAGCTCCGGTTTATCCCTGTTTGGTCTGAAGTATGTGCTAGATGATAACCAAAGGATGTTTACCGATGGGGAGTATTTCTATGCCATTTCTAGGGAAGGGTATGATATATACGATGAACATGGAGGTCTGAAGGATTACACAAGTAGGCTGATTGTCTTAAGGACTAAAAACCTTATTGACTTTGAGCCATATAAACACATCACATTAAATATTAGGAAAGTTATCCCACTATATGCACACTTCGACGGCAATTATATCTATGTGTGGTGCTACAATGACCAAGAAACATACCAAGATGGTTTGCATAAGTTATTCATCGTTGTCCTTGATACTAACTTCAATGTTGTCGATATAAATGAAAATGTGATGATTAACAACTTAAGTGAAGGCAATGTTGAAGGTGTGTATTTCATTAAAGTTCACGGTGAATGGTATGCTCTTGGAGTTTATGAACATCCACCTCCCCCAACGTGGTTTAAGCTTGGTTATGCCCACAGTCTTGCATTATTTAAATTAACCAATCCGTCAGTTGGTCAGCTTGACTTTATCAACTTCATCACCAGCATACATGATTCAACAGTTTTCTTATCAGCATACACGGTCACTGACCTATGCTCGGAATACATATTAGTTATACTACCATATTATGAACTTGATATTTATGTCTCAGTTATGTTTCTCGATACAAGCTTCAACATCCTCGCTGAGCTGAAGCCGTTTCGATCCCCTATTGGCGAATATCCTATTTGCATTGATGCATTATTTACTAATAGAAAAATCCTCTACTTTAGTGAAAATATGGTGCACTCCGAATTTCCGCACACCGTATATATGTATGAAGCCATAACCGATTTATACAATGCTTTATACACACCAAAAGAACCCCTATTAACCATTACTGCTACGAAAAATAATATAACTGTGAAACTGCTGGCACCATCTGATGAAGGCAGATATGTCCCTGTCCCAAATGCCACCATACATATTTATGAGCTTCATGATGTCACAACGTGGAATCCGATAGGTGACTATGTTACAGACCAGAACGGAGTAGTATCAATCGATAGAACCAATACACAGACATTGTATAAGGCAGTATTTGATGGCACAGCAGAATACAGACCAGCAATTACATATGCATCCCTTTCTGAACAACCTCCACCATCACAGCCGCCGCCAGAACAACAGCCGTCAGCACAGCAGTCACTTTATCCATGTCCGTCATATCTATGGCTACTGTTACTGTTTACTGCGTCACTGTTTAGGAGAAAAAGAGAACAAACAGAGGCATAGAAATCGGAAAATGTTTTTATTTCTAGATTGATGTAATCTATATGGTGGTTGACGTGGTTAGGCTTAAGTTTGATACTGATGTCAAGATTAATGGAAAAACAGTTACCTCGCATAATACTCCAACATCGCTGTTTAAACAGCACATAGTCAACGAGCTGTTAGGCACTGAGTCA